>Ga0209075_1003812_pt1 | contig 12323 bp, 4 predicted proteins | sample Stecom2011_FD_187523 | JGI IMG/M metagenome (GOLD analysis project Ga0209075, IMG submission 187523) | Agricultural soil microbial communities from Utah to study Nitrogen management - Steer compost 2011 (SPAdes) (version 2) | ecosystem: Environmental > Terrestrial > Soil > Agricultural land...
GAATAATAGATGGCGATAATCATCATGCCGATGAGGTCATCGAGCACGGCCAGCACCAGCAAGAAGTTCACGGCGGGGTGCGACTTACCGAAGATAATTACCGCGAAAAGCCAGCAATAGGCGATATCGGTCGCTGTCGGCACCGCCCAGGCGGCGGCGAAGACGTCGGCGGTATCGGGAGTGGTGTCGAGCACAAGATGGAGGATATAAAAGACAAAAATCGGCCCGAGTACTCCGCCCGCGGTGGCTACCACCGGCAGGGCGGCTTTCTTCACGCTGGAGAGCGCGCCGCCCGGCAAGATACTCTCGGAGACTTCCTTGGCGGCCATACCAAAAAAGAGCACCATAAAGATATCGTTGACGATATAATGGAAGCTGAAGGTATGCCCGAAGGGCTTGAAATCGAGAAGCGGCGTATCGACAAAAGCTTCATAACTTTCCAGGCCGATATTGGCCCATATAAGCGCAAGCGCGGTGCCGATGAGCAAAAAAGCGGAGTACTCCCGCAAGCGACTGAAGGTGCGTGTGAAGGCGTTGGGTGTGGCCATGATATTTCAGCTCTAATTAGGGTGGGGTTATGCGAAATCACGAAAACGTAAGGAGCTAATACTCGCGGTCTCTTGCCACGGGGACGCTGGCATAGAGCGCGCGAAACGGGTCGGCTTCGTCGCCGTAAATATACCCGGGCCCCAGTCCTGCAGATTGTTCCGCGAATGCGTCGGCAGTGGCGTCGGTGGACGGGGCGCGGCTGCGCCATTTCATCGCCTGCAATTGGGCGGTCTCCCACTGTGCCTGGAGCACCTGGACGTCCTGGAGCCCGGGGGGAAGGCGGTCGGCGAAGGCAAAGAGCACGCGCCCGGCAACCCGTGCGTCTTCGGTCGCGCGGTGAGACTCCTTGACTTCGATGCCGAGTTCCTGGGCGATGCGCCCGAGGTTTTTTCGCCCCAGATTCTTAAAAAATTGGCGCGCGAAGATAAGCGGGTCGAAGGTCGGCGCCTCTTCGGGCCAGGCGAGCCCGCAGCGCTGAAGTTCGGCGGCAATAAAGCCTTTATCGAAGCTGAGATTATAGGCCACAATGCCCACACCCTGCAGCCAGTCGTGAACGTCCTGGGCGACTTCTTCAAAGCGCGGTTTGCCCACCAGATCTTCGGGCTGGATCCCGGTAAGATCCACGACTTCCTGGGGGACTTCGCAGCCCGGGTCGATCAGCTGCTCGTAGCTGTCGACGACTTCGCCGCCCACAAAGCGCAAGATCCCAATCTCGATGATTCGGTCGACCTCACAGTCCAGCCCCGTGGTTTCCACATCGAGTACGGCGAGGTCGAGGTCTGCCCAGTTTTCGGGCCAGAGGTGGGAGAGCTCTGCAAAAGGTTTGGCGTGCGCAGAATTATTCGATTGTTGGGCGTGGGGTTGAGACACCAGCTTAGCCTCTACGTCAATATGGCGGCGAATCTGACAGGCATTTCTCGCGGAATCATGCCATTTCAAGGCCTTGTGTACAAGGAAGAACGGGCGAGGATCGCAGCCGCGATTTGGGGGATTAGCGCTGCCCAATTCCGGCGGCCCGACGCACCCGCTCCATGACTTCGTTGACCGCCGGGCGCACGCGCTCGGCGCCGCGCCCCAGGACTTCTTCCAGATAGCCCTCGTCGGCGCGAAGGCGCTGGTATTCGTCGCGATAGGGGGAGAAATAGGCGTCGAGTTTCTCAAAGAGCGCCTGCTTCGCGTGCCCGTACCCGTAGCCGCCGCCCAGGTAATTCTGGCGCATCGCTTCGATCTCAGCGGGCGTTGCAAAGAGCTTATAGAGCGTAAAAACGTTGCAGGTTTCGGGGTCTTTGGGGTCTTCAAGCGGCGTCGAATCGGTGGCAATCGCCATGCATTGCTTGCGCAGTTTTTTGGCCGGCAAGAGCGGCTCGATAAGATTGCCGTAGGACTTCGACATTTTGCGCCCGTCGGTGCCCGGCACCGTGGCAACGCCCGGCTGGACCTTGGCCACGGGCAACTTCAGCGCGTCGGCCTCGAACGCCGCGTTGAACTTCTGGGCCATATCGCGGGTCATCTCCAGGTGCTGGATCTGGTCCTGGCCGACCGGCACGATATCGGAATCATAGATCAGGATATCGGCCGCCATCAGCACCGGATAGCTAAAGAGCCCGTGGCTGATCTCTTTTTCGCGCCCCTCGGCGCTCGCCGCTTTATAGGCATGCGCGCGCTCCAAAAGCCCCATATGCGTCACGCAGCTTAAGATCCAGGTCAGCTCGCAGACCTGCGGGATATCGGACTGGCGAAAAAACGCCGACTTCTCAGGGTCGAGCCCAAAAGCCAGAAAATACGCGGTCAATTCATAGACCGACGCGCGCAGCGCCGCCGGGTCGTGCACCGTGGTCAGCGCATGATAATCCGCCGCAAAATAATAGGCCTCATACTCATCTTGCAGATTGATGGCGGGGCGAATCATGCCCAGATAATTTCCCAGGTGCGGCGAACCGGTCGGCTTGATGCCCGAGAGACTTCGTTTTTTCGACATGGTTTTTCCAACTTCGAAGAGTGCTCAAAAAGTCCACAACTTTTGTCGTCGAAAGACCTAACATGCGCGGCGCGCGTTTGTCATGAAGATCGGTATCAGGCGCGCCGGTGGCTGTGAAAGGGGCGCTTAATATTCAATCACAGCCTTTCCATCGGCCGAACTTATCCAGAAATTCACCCCGGCCTGGTTGGCCTCCGGGATGTCAAAAAAGGTGAAATGCCCGGTGTCCGCGTGCAGGTAGGCGCCCACGGTGAGCGGCTCGCCGTTAAAGGCGTTGCGATTGCCGTGGACCGGAGTCGGGTACGTTTCGACGTCTCGCAGCCCGTAGGGGTCGATATTCCAGCCGGGGTGTCCGACAGGGTGAATATCGCCGGCGGTCAGCAGGGCGTTCATGCCCAGCACAGACGTGGTGTCGTCGTGCTGGCCGTTGATGATAAAAATATTGGAGCCCCCAGGGTGCTCGGGCCAGCCCGCCCAGTGCGGCGCGTAGTTCTGGCCGTCGACGACATCGGCGCCGAGTTGGGCCATCTGGATAAAGGGGTGAAAACGATCCAGGGGCGTCGGGTCCTGCAGCAGGCTCTGGAGTAGATCTGCGATATCGAAGGGATCTTTTCGGGTCAGGATCGTCTCGGTGAGATAGGCGGCAACCCCGCTAAAAAGATAGGTGTCGATGCGGGGTTCGCTCCCGGCGACCATCGACCCGACCAGGGAGCCCTGGGAGTGGCCGCCGTAGAAGATGCGCTCGGTGTCTATTGGGGGAAGGTCGGGGTGATGGGCGACTTTTTCGCTCAGAAGGCGAATAAAATAGCTGGTTTCGGCGGCCTGCTGGCGAAACCCGGTGCGCCCGGCGACCGGATTCAGAAAATTAAAGGAATCCATGGTCGAGTCGAAGTTCCCGTCGCCGCGAAATTTATGAAATTGCGGGACGAATTCGGCGATGGCAAAGCCATTGGCAAGCGCTTCGAGCCAGTGGCGGCGGTTCAGATGATTGCCGAGAACGGCCCCCGTGCCGCCCGACCAGATCAACAGCTTGAGCGGCCCCGGATGATCGGGGGGAACGGTGACCAGGAAGGGGACGCTCTCCCAGCGCTGGATGATGGGTAACCCGCTGGCGTCGAATTCCATGCCGCCCTCGCTGCGATAGGGCGGCACGCCTTTCTGGAAGATGGGAAAGGGCGCGTGGGCGATGTAGACGGCTCGCTGCGCGTTGCTGGTGCCTTCGTCAAGATACCAGTTGGTGAGCTCGCTGACCGGGGTGCTCGGGCTCCAGACAACCTCGCGCATCGCGCGGGTTTCGGCGGCCGGGTCCTGGGTGTGAAAGACGGTTGCGATGGCGATCTCTTCGGCGTCCAGTGGTGTGTCGGGCAGGCAGCGGCGAAGTGGGTCGAAACTTCGGTTGAGCGCCGCATCATCCGCCTCGCCGTTGAGGGCGTCGGCAAACGCCTGGGTGCGGGCGGTGGTGTGAGCGGGGGCGCCAAATTGGGTGGTCACGATAAGCGCATAAGGTGTGGCCGGGCGCAGCACCCAGCCGGGCACCGGGGAGATTTTGAGGGTCTGCGCGTCGACAAATTTTCCGCCCTGCGCATCAAAAACAACCTCCAGTGGGGTGCGCTTGCCGCAGGCTTCTTCGCTCAGGTCGATAAGTTGGATCGTCGCGTCGGCCTCCAGCGTTTGTTTGGGCGAGGGCAGGGCATCGGCGCCCAGCCCCTCGGCCTGGGTGAAGGGGATATAGATCGCCGGCATGGTTGAGAAACCGTGAACTGCACGAACCGCGGTGATATATAGCTTTGCAAAATTCGAGGAGGCGTGGGGCAGATCGGAGAGGTCGACGCCCCCATCCGGGTGAAGGCGCGCATCGGAGGGCCAGGGCATCCGGTAGAAGTCGCCCGCCGTGGGGTCGAAGCGCGGGTGAAAATCGCCCTCAAGCGCACCGACAAAGATGGGCTCGTGGGTATCCGAGTCCGCGCCATCGCCGGCATCCATCCTTGTGTCATCGTCGGCGCGATTATTGCGGGTATCATCGGCGCAGCCGGTCAAATTCAGCAGGGTCAGGGCGCTCAATAAGAGGAGGCCAATAAGTTGAAATCCAGGGGTGTGACGGAGCATAGCGGGGCGGCCTGAGTGGCGAGAGAACGGTCAGAATATGGATTGGGAGCGCGCGCAAACCCGCGCGTGGCGCCAGACTAGCGAGAATTTGCGTTTCTGGATAGCCATGCCCGCCACTTTGAACGCGCGACGCGTCCTTTCCCGTCATTCAGGGACATAGCGACGAAAACTCGGTCGGCGGAAGTCGCTCACCGCGGCGCAGCGCCCAGTCGATCCAGTCGGCGGGGATATTTGCAAAGACTTCTTTGCGGACAAATTCCGCCGGGCATCCGGGCCCGGCGAGCAGGCCATTTCGGGTGTCAATGGCGCGCGATTGGTGAATGGCGCACGGATCTTCGGGGGCGGCGTCGGCGGCAAATAATTCGCGACGGGTGCTCGGGCAGTGGGGGCCGGGAAGATGTCCGCTGAGGGTGCAGACGCGGTGCTCCGTGACATCTTCGGGTTGGGAGAACCACGGCACGTCGGCCGCATTTGCCGCGTCGGGGTAGAGCGCCTGGATCACCTGGCGCATGATCGGCGCCGCCCCGGTGATGCCGCTTGAGCGCTGCATGGGTGAGGCGTCGAAGTTTCCGGCCCACACGCCTACGGTATAATCGGGAGTGACGCCGAAGGTCCAGTTGTCGCGAAACCCGTCGCTGGTGCCGGTTTTAGCCGCGACGCGATAGGGAAAATACAGGGCGCTAAAACGCCCAAAACCCTGGGCGCGCGCGGTGTCATCGCTGAGAATATCGAGGAGGATATAGGCGGTTTCGGGAGTATATATTTGCGCATTTTTGGCTGAGGTTTGCAGCGTGTCATCGAGAACGATGCGCAGCGCCTTGCGCTCTCCCAGCCGCCCGAGCGTCGCGTAGGCGGCGGTGAGGTCGCGCAGGCGAACCTCACCATTTCCCAGCGCGATCCCGAGCCCATAATGCGCGGCTTCCTCGTCAAAGGTGCGCATGCCGAGCTCGCCAAGGGTGCTGAGGATCGATTCGACGCCGACCTCCTGGGCGACCATCACCGCCGGGATATTTAGGGAGCTTGCGAGTGCGGCGCGCGCGCTGAGCGGGCCGTGGTAGCGGTGGTCATAATTTTTGGGAATATAGGTGCCCTTTTCGGCCGGAAATTCGCGCGGAAAGTCGGCGAGGATCTCAGAGGCGCGGTGTCCCTGCTCGAAATAAAGCCCGTAGACAAAGGGCTTGAGCGCCGAGCCCGGTTGGCGAAGTTGCAAAACGCCGTCATTGGCGCCTGCGAAGGTGTCGTCCCAGTAATTTTGGGAGCCCACCCAGGCCAGGATTTCGTTCGTCTGGGTATTGAGCACCAGGACCGCGGCCTGGTGGACATTCCGGTCTTCGAGCCGCGCCAGCTCCGCGCGGACGATGCCCTGAACCGTCTTTTGCAGGTCCAGGTCGAGCGTCGTTTGGATGAGTTGGGGGCGCGCATCGCCAACTTCTGGGCGCACCGTCTGAAGCACGTATTCGCTAAAATGGGGCGCCAGAACGCGCCGGTCGGGCCGTCGAATGACGAGCTTTTCGGCGGCGGCGTTTTTGTATTGCTCGGCGGAGATAACCTCGCGCTGGCGCATCATTTTAAGGATGCGCTGCTGCACTTTTTGCGCGCCGGCGAGGTTCTCGTAGGGATTATAGAGGCTGGGCGCGCGCGGGATGGCGGCGAGCAGCGCAGATTCGGCCAGACTCAGCTGGGCGGGCGGTTTATTAAAATACATCCAGGAGGCGGCACTCACCCCAAAAAGTTGGTTTCCGTAGGGCGCGCGATTGAGATATTGGGCGAGGATTTCGCGCTTTGAGGCGACTTTTTCCAGCCGAATTGCGAGCACGGCTTCTTCGAATTTATTGGGAAGGCTGCGCGAGCGATTCCCCGAGCGCAGCAATTTCACGACCTGTTGGGTGAGGGTCGAGGCGCCGCTGACGACCGCCAGATTGCGCGTATTCTGCCAACTCGCCCGCGCGATCGCCAGCGGGTCGACCCCGTAGTGGGACCAGAAACGCTGGTCTTCGGCGTGTACGGTTGCGCTGATGAGGTGGCCGGAGATGTCGTCAATAGCAACCGCGCGCGCGCGCCCCTCGCTGCTCCCCAGCACCTCGCGCAACCCGCGCCCGTAGCGGTCGACGATGCGCGTGCTGGTGATATTCTGCTCGGATAAAAGCGCGGTTTCAAAGGGCGTAAGCCAGACCCAGGCGCCGCAAAGCAGCACAAAAATTGCGCAAAAAAGCAGCGCCCGGGCAAGCATTTTGGGGCAAGGTTTCACTCAGTCGATATCCACAATTCGGGCGTCGCTTCGCCCGTAGACCGTCGGGTCGTACATCGCATGAACCCGGGCGGCGGGCGCTGTGAATTTGCCCGGCGTGCTCGCGCGCGCAAGATACGCGTGGCGGTAGATGCCCGGGCTCAGATCGCTCTTGAATAGCGTGACCCGGTCGTCGTGCTGTTCACTATAATCGAAGCTCATCATCCAATAGGACCACCAGTCATAATACGCGCCGGGATCTGGGCGCAGGTGCTCATCGACCCGGGCCTGCGATGTGGTGTCGAAGCTGGTATTGATCGCCTCGAATCCGGCCGGGAGCGGATCTTCGACCGCCACATAGTGGCGCTCCTCCGGGACGGTCAGCGTCAGCCGAATCTTGACGACCTGGCCGGGGCGCACCGTATCGATAAGTTTGCCCGCGTATGGCCCGTCGACGGCGACATACTCGCGCTTTAGATGAAAGCCGCCGTCGAATGCGCCGGTCGGTGGTTCGGTGGGAGCCGAGGTCAATTTCGCGCTATAATACAGCGGCCCGCCGCTTCCTTTTTGCATAATCGTGAGCAATTTTCCCTCGAAATTGGCGAGGTCCTTCATCGGGATAAAGACGCGTCGCGGGCGAATTTCCAACTTCTCAAAGCGCTCGGCTGCGACGACTTTTTGGCCGGTGCCGATGAGCACTTCGTAGTCGGGCTCGCCCTGTTGCGCGCGCCCAAAATACTCGCCGAGCGCCATCAGCGCGAAGGCGGTATCCTGGGTGCTGCCCCAATATCCGTTTTGGCGTTTGCGCAGCAATCCCTGGGCAAATTTGGGGATGAGCGCGTCATCGGGGCGCATGCGCAGCAAGGCGATGAGCGCGATGGCATTTTCGCGCGTCGGGCTCTGCCAGATTTGCCAGCCGTAGCGATCTTCGTAGTCAACGCCCCGAAGGGTCGCCGCGCCGCCGTCGCCGCCCAGATCAACTTCGACATCGGCCAGAATTTTGTCGAGGAGTTCGTCGCGATAATCAGGCGTTGCGCCCGCGCTATGCATGGCCATTGCGAGCAAAAGATGCGCAAATCGCGGCAGGTTGTGACGCTTTGAATAAAGCTCCTCGTGATAGGCTGGCTCCGGCACGCCCGCTTCGGCCAGCACCCACGCCGCGAAGGCTTTGGTGGCGAGTGCCGAGCGCAAGCCATCATCGGGTTTGGGGTTTTCTTTACGAAGGATGCCTCGCAGGTATTCGAGCAGGTCGAGGTATTGTTTGGCATCAAATTTGTACGCCGCATCTGCGCGCGCCCGGACCACCGAGAGCGCCGCATAGGCACTCGCCCAGTCATGCGCGCGCGATTGTCCGGCCCAATAGGCGATGCCGCCGTCACGCGTCTGCTGGGCGAGCACGCGCTGGATGCCTGCACGCGCGCGCGTTTCGATGTCTGCGGCGCTAAGCCCGGGGAGCTCCAATCCTGCGGCGACGTCGCGCATCGCGATTAATCCCAAGACTCGACTGGTGACCTGCTCGGCGCAGCCGTAGGGGTATTCGACCAGGTAATCCAACCCCGGCAGCAGCTCGGCGATTCGCGAAGAAGACAGCGTGATTTCGAGTCCTCCGACGTCTTTTCGGATGGTGTCAGGCAACTCGATGCGCCGTTGCATCTTCGGTTTGGCCCAGCTCGCGTCGAGGGCGAGGGTGCCGGTCTGGATATAGGTGTCCTGGGCGGCGGGGTATTTGATGGGGAGTGTGATCTCAACCGAGTCGTTGCCCGCGGGGTGCTCCACGCCGGTCGCGACAAATCTGATCTTCGCCTCGCCCGGCAGCCCGGCGCGCACCGGGAATGCGACTTCCTGATTTGCGCCGGCCTTTAAAGTGATGGTTTTTCGATCTTCCCCGGTCAACGTGAGCGCGCCGTCGATGGCGATGTGGACGTCGACCTTTCCCTCGAAGTCGTCCATCGCCTGAATCACCGCGCGCGCCTCGAAGGTGTCGCCGGTCGCCGCGAAGCGAGGCAGTGAGGGGCGCACCATCAGCGGCTTATTGACCATGATGCGTGTGTCCGCAGAGCCGAAGCGATTCTCGGAACCCACGGCGACCGCCATCAGACGATAGGCCGTGAGGTTATCGGGCAGCGCAAAGGTCACGTTTGCCTCGCCGCTTTCGTCGACGTCAACGCGCGCCTTAAAGGTCGCGGCGGCGGCGAAGTCGGTGCGATAATTGGTCGCCACGCCGCTGCCACTGCCGCCGGTCGAGGACTTCATGCCGGCTTCTTCGGCCAGCAGATCGGCGCGCGTGCTCAGCATCAGTCGGGTATCGCGGTTGCTCACGCCCAGCGGGCGCGTCGCATAGAAATAGTCGCCGGGCGCCGGTGTTTGGTAGCCCGTCAGGCTCAAGACCCCCTGGTCGACCGCCATAAACGTGACTTCGCCCGAGCTCGGCGCGCCCAGGTGGTCGCGCAGCTTGATCGTGGCGCGCACCTGCTCGCCGGGGCGAAAAGTCGCGCGCTCCGGCGCGATGGCAACGTCCAGAACTTTGTCGCTATGGTCGACCTTCAACTCGACATAGCCGATCTTAAATGCGGGGCGGCCGGGGTCGCGCGTGGCATCTTCGGTGTTGGAAGTTGCGTCGGATGGCGCGGTGATGCGCCCGCGAATCAGCGAAACGGATACGAAGGCGTTGGGCTTCATCCGGTCGGTGATCGGAATTTCGACGGTCGCGCTGGTGCCGATAAGCTCGGTCGTGAACTGACTTTGAACCGAATTTTGCTCGACCGTCACGAGCGCGTGGGCGCGCTCAAAGGGCGACTTCACCAGGATTCGGGCGACCTCGCCGACCTTATATTTCTCGGCGTCTGCGACCAGGTCGATGCGGTTGCTATCGTCGCGATCCCACGTATAGCTCTTGCCGCCCCAGGCGTAGAAGGAGTCGGTGCCGACGAGCTTATTACCCGCGGGGTCGCTCGACTCGGCGAGCACCCGGTAGGAGCCGCTGCCGTCCAGGGCGAAGTCGCAGGAGACCGGCGTTAATTGACTTGTCAGGTTGCAGGAGCCGACCGGCGTATCTTCATGCGTGGTGACCCAGCTATAAGAACCACTCGTATTCTTTTTGCGCTTGGTCTTCCACTCGCGGCGCAGCACCCGAAGCGTGATCTTTTTGCCCGCGACGGCCCGACCCTGATGGTCGGTGGCGACGGCCTGCGGGTGAATCGTGGCGTCGGATTTGACCAGATACTCGGGCTGATGCACGCCCACATAATACTCGCCGGGGTGGACCATAATGGTTGCGCGTCCGCTGATTTCCTGGCGCGAGGTATCGGTGATATTGGCCTCGATCTCGACGCTTTGCGCGCCCTGAAAGTCTTTATCTTTCGGGATCTTAAGGTCGATCTTTAGCAAGCCATCGTCGCTGAGCTCTCCGGCGCCGTTGCCTAAATTGCGCGAGGGGGACGCGTCATAATACCAGTGATTGGGGGAGTCGGGCTGGAAGCTAAATTTGGGGAAGTCGCGCGACTTGAAGGTGCGCTGCCGGCGCTCGGCCGTCCAGGTCGTTTGGGAGCCGCGCATGGGCGCGCCAAAAAGATAGCGCCCGTTGATACCGACCTCTGTGCTGGAGCCGACCATGACGTCGCTGCTCGCCGGCTCAACCCGAACTTCGAACTCGGGTGTGCGATAGGCTTCGACGCGAAAACTTCCCCTATCGCCCGCTTCGAGATCTTCGAGCGCGGGCATGCGCGATTTTGCGGCGTCGTCAAAGATCGGCGTCGCCTTGATCGAATAGGTGCCGAGCGCCGCGCTCTCGGGGAGCTTCACGCCCAGCGAAAATCCGCCAAGCGGGCTGAGCGCGACCGATTGCATCGCAATATTCTTGCCGCGCGAGTCCTGCACGCTCAGGCTGATTTCTTTGGCGGGCAGAGCTTCTATTGCGTCGTTATTTTGCAGGCGCACCAGTCCTTTAATATGCACCGTATCGCCTTTTTTATAGACGCCGCGCTCGGTGAAGATGAAGTTTTTGGCCTGCAATGCCTGCTGTCTGTCATCATACGGAATTCCGAAACTATAAGGGCTGACGCTGCTCTCCCAGCCGTCCAGATCAAGCAGGCTCATATCTTCGCCGACAGCGGCGGTGACGACGCGGATATCGACGCCCTCCAGATCGCCATTGAGAGCGGCTTTAATAAGCCCCTTTGCGTCGGTCCTGCCGCTCCATTTTCGCTCGCCACGCTCGCTCCAAATCCCGATATCGGCGTTGGCGACCGGAGCGCCGCTGGACAGGCGAGTGACCCAGATATGCGCGAATTGAGCGTCTCTTTTGACGGTGATCCCAAGGTCGGTAAAGACCACCAGGGAGCGTCTGATGCCGTCGCTATATTCGCTCACAAGATCGGGTGCATAGAGGTCCAAATAGACGGCTCCAAGCGGCTTTTTTAACGCGTCGCCCAGACCCAGCGAATAGGCTTCGGGTTGCCCCAATTTGAGGTTCTTTCCCAGGGTCTGGGTGCGCGCTAAGGTGAGGCCACCGGGGAGGGCGTCGGTGTCGAAATCCCAGAATTGTGCAAATAGAGAGGGAAGTTGGGCGTGAGGAACTTCAATCAGGCGCGCTTGCGCTGGCTGGGTCAGGTTCTCCAGCAATAGCGGGATGGACGGCAACTCTTCGCCTGGAAAGCTCTCCAAGATTCGCAGCCCGGCGCTCATCTGCACGCCGGGCGAATTATATTCGACTTTCTTGCTAAAGGCGTAATCTTTTTTGAGGCGGTTTCCGAAGATATCCTCACAGTCTTTGCTTGCGACGAGCGTCTGGGTTTGTCCCTGTTTCAGGCCGCGCGCATAGATTGTTGTCTGATTTTCATAGGCATATATCGGCAGGTCTTTATTCAAAGCGGCTGCGGTAAAACGCAGACATTTCTCGGCAGATTTTGGGTCGATCGGATTGCTAAAATACACGGTCCAAACGGAGTTTTGATGGCATTGGTCCTGATATCCGCAAAGCGCCTTCGTGGCGGTGAAATCACCGTAGGAGTCGAAAGTGGCCTCATAACCATCGGCGCGATAGCGCTGGTTGAACCGTTTGTACTGCGCCTCCGAGAGTGACACAAAGTTGTTCTTGATCCCAAATGAGAGCGTTTCGGTGGCGCCCTTGGCGCGCAGCGAACCGTCGATTTTGAGGACATAGTGCGCGTGAAATTTGAAGCCGTCGACGGCGGTGAGCGCATAGTGATAGCCGCGTTTTTCGCCGTCTTCTGCGCTGTCCTTAATCTGGACTTTGAGGTCTTTTCCGTCGCGCGTCAGACGCAGAGCATTTTTAAGTTCGTCGGGCTCGACGGCAAGGTTGAAGCGAATATAGAGGATTGAATTTGGGCCCAATTTTTCGGTCGCGCTGCTCGAAGTGACCGTTAAAAAGGGCGTGTGGAATTGAAAGCGGGCCTCTCTGTTTAAGGGCGTGCCGTCCAGGCTTTTGATGCCCTGCGGCACCGT
>Ga0209075_1003813_pt1 | contig 12323 bp, 11 predicted proteins | sample Stecom2011_FD_187523 | JGI IMG/M metagenome (GOLD analysis project Ga0209075, IMG submission 187523) | Agricultural soil microbial communities from Utah to study Nitrogen management - Steer compost 2011 (SPAdes) (version 2) | ecosystem: Environmental > Terrestrial > Soil > Agricultural land...
GAGCGGAATGGTATAATAATTCGTCGGAACCTCTTGTGACTTGCTTCGGTATAAATTTTTATGTTCAAAGAAAATTACAGGATTTGGATCGTTGATTGCAGTATTCAACAAGCCTTTTGCATCTACCGGAAAAGCAGGATAAACCACTTTTAAACCAGGTGTTTTTGTAAACCAAGCTTCGTTGGTTTGTGAATGAAACGGACCAGCACCCGAACCAGCACCACACGGCATACGCACCACCACATCGGCGTGTTCGTTCCAGCGGTAATGTTGTTTTGCCAGTAAATTTACTATCGGGTTGAATCCGGTAGAAACAAAATCAGCAAACTGCATTTCTACAATGGCTTTATGTTTATTAATCGATAAACCGGCTGCGGTTGAAACAATAATACTTTCACAAATCGGCGTATTACGCACTCGTTCTTTACCAAATTCATTGACAAACCCTTCTGTCACTTTAAATGCACCGCCATATTCGGCAATATCCTGTCCCATAATTACCAGATTCTGATGGCGTTCAAATGATTGTTTCAAGCCTTGAGAAATTGCATCTATAAAGCGAATATTTTTTGTATCAGATCCCGCTTCAAAATGCTGGTACTCAAAAGGTTTATACACATCGTTTAATTCTGTTTCTAAATCGGCATCTATTTCCTCCTCATCTTGAGTAATTTTCCAGTGTGTATCGATTTCTTCTTTTAACTCTTTGCGAATTTGTTTGTCTGTTTCTTCTGATAAGAATCCTTCTTCTTCCAGAAAAAGCTTGAATCGTGCAATGGGATCTTTAATTTTCCATTCGTCAAACAATTCCTGGGGAATATATTTGGTTCCACTCGCCTCTTCGTGTCCGCGCATTCTGAAGGTTTTCATCTCTATCAATACCGGACGTGGATTTTGGCGCATATCTTCTGCAATTTCACTCAATTTAATATAGACTTCCAGAATATTGTTCCCGTCCAAAATATGACTTTCCATTCCGTAACCAATACCTTTATCTGCAAGATTTTCGCAGTTATATTGTTCCTTTGTTGGTGTCGAAAGTCCGTAACCATTATTTTCAATGATAAACAAAACCGGCAAATCCCATACAGAAGCAACGTTTAATGCTTCGTGAAAATCTCCTTCCGAAGTAGCTCCTTCTCCAGTAAAAACCGCTGTGATTTTCTTTTCTTTTCTTAATTTATGTGCCAAAGCAATACCGTCTGCAATTCCCAATTGTGGTCCTAAGTGCGAAATCATTCCTATGATGTGGTATTCTTGGGTTCCAAAGTGGAACGAACGATCGCGTCCTTTTGTAAAACCATTGGCTTTGCCCTGCCATTGCGAAAACAATCTGCTTAAAGGGATGTTTCTTGAAGTAAAAACTCCCAAATTTCGATGCATAGGTAAGACATATTCATCGGGTTGCAGCACAGAAGTAACACCAACCGCTATGGCTTCCTGACCAATTCCCGAAAACCATTTTGAGACTTTTCCTTGACGAATCAAGATTAACATTTTCTCCTCTATCATCCTCGGCTTGAGGATCTTTCTATATAAATCAATCAAAACTTCTTTGTTCAAAGCTACCGTTTGAGTCTCCATATATTTCTTGAAATTTATTCGGATAAATTTAGGAATATTATTTGACAATACGAATCAAACACTTCGATAAATTAGTATATTTGTTAATCAAAAAAGAGGTATAGATGCAAAACATTCCCTGCGTTGATTTGCGTGATTTTCTCTCGGATAATCCAGAACGCAAACAAAAATTTGTAAATGAAATTGGTAACGCCTATGAGGCTATTGGATTCGTAGCACTCAAAGGACATTTTTTAAGCAATCAACTGGTTGACAACCTGTATGCTCAAGTTCGTGACTTTTTTGCTTTACCTATAACAACCAAACAGAAATACGAAATTCCTGGTATTGGTGGACAAAGAGGTTATGTATCATTTGGTAAGGAAACTGCTAAAGGGAAAACGACAGCAGATTTAAAGGAGTTTTGGCATTTTGGTCAATATCTGGAGAAGGATGATGAACTGACTTTCTTATATCCCAAAAATGTGACTGTTGAGGAACTTCCAGAGTTCAACTCTACAGGAAAAGAAACTTATAAAATGCTTGAAAAAACTGGAATTTATGTACTTCGAGCGTTGGCTTTATATATGAACCTGGATGAATTCTATTTTGACCCCTATGTGTGCAAGGGGAATTCCATTCTTCGTCCAATTCATTATCCTCCTATTACTGAAGAGCCCAAAGACGCAGTCCGAGCCGCAGCTCACGGAGATATAAATCTGATTACGCTATTGATGGGCGCCCAAGGAAAAGGATTGCAAGTACAAAATCATGAAGGCACCTGGATAGATGCCATCGCAACAGACGACGAGTTGATCATTAATGTAGGCGATATGCTTTCTCGGTTAACGAACAACAAACTGAAATCCACCATACATCGAGTGATTAATCCACCCAAAGAATTATGGAAAACCTCTCGATATTCGATTCCTTTTTTTATGCATCCAATCGCATCGATGCCTTTGAACTGTCTTGATAATTGTATAGATGAAAAGCGACCTAAACAATTTGAAGACATCACCGCTGGTGCGTTTCTAACGGAAAGACTTATCGAATTGGGATTAATAAAAGAATAATCCTTTACACAAAACCTCAACTTAAACAGTTGAGGTTTTAATTTTAACTTAGAACTTATCTTAAAAACAAAGAGTTCATCTCCACCCTAAATAATTGTTTTACAATTTCTTAAAAACAAGTTGGGATTTAAAATCGAGCTCGTTATCTTCAATCAAGACTTCTCCCACAGAGTTGAAACGTGTAAAATTATAGTCTTCAATCTCTTCGTATGCTTTGAGTTCTTTTACGTAATTCTTTCCTTTAGCATCAACATCAAAAGTAATCCATACCTTTTCTTTCTTATAGACCCAATTTTTTTCAAACATCACCTTTCCGTTTCTTGATTGACCGTGATCGGTATAATAGGGTTCCAAAAGTTGAAATTCAATCTTTTTCAAATTGAATTTGGAGTCGTATTGAAAATAGCCTTCGTAATAAAATTCAGAATAAAATTCAATAGTATAAAGTCCGTCTTTAACCTTTTGCTCAAACATATAATCTGAAAATTTATTAAAAAAATCGAGATCAGGGACATTGACGTATTTGCGAATTACAATTTCGGTCAACCAATACATAGGTGAATCATTACCATTGTACCGATTAAAAAACATAGTATCTAATTCCACATTATTTTGTGAATCTTTTATAACACTTTTGTTTATTTTTTTATTTTTAAGGTTAATTAACACATCGTAAAGCATTTCTGATTTCAATAATTCAGCAGAATCATTCAAGGTCGCCTGATGTGAAACTAAGTAATGATAATTGTCGGACGCATAGTTATTGTACATCTGGTTACGCACTTTTTTGATAATTTCTATGATACTCGAACGTGACAACTTGTCGATAACCAACACTTCCATATCAGTTTCTTCGATTTGTGCATTAGCAGACCAGCCTCCTAATAACAAGAGACTTAATAATATATAAAGCTGTTTTCTCATTCTAAAATCTATATAAAACGTGTAAATTTAAACAATTATCGGCTTATTTCCCACATTAAAAACACAATAAATCTATTGCTTTTTTAAATTTGAAAGCGCATTAGTTAAAATTTGACGAAAAAAACTTTCAGCTATTACAAGAGTCTTAATCTATTTTCAAGGAGCCAAATTGAAGCACAACAAACCACTGCGAACTTAAAATCCTTTTTATTTACAAAAGCCATGAATCACACTAATGCAATATGTGGATTAAAAGTTGATGGTTTTTAGAAACCAAAGTTAATGTACTGAAAATACATCTTTTTAAATTGTTTTTGAAACCAACAAATCAACTTGACTGAATTTCAAAAACATAGCGATTAACAATATTTCTGTTGTAGTACGAACCTTTTGAACTTGAGTTTGATAATTCATCCCAGACCTCAACGGGTACGTTTTTGTGGATGTATTCTTCTGAACGCGTTGTATAAATAATCAAATATCCAGTTGAGCCGTCGCAACTGTAGTATTCAATTCTTTTAATCCATGAGCTTTCTGGTGTGGATTGCACGTTTTTAACAGGAAAATTAGCTTTGGTAATTTCTTTTCTAGCGTCGATAAAGTTGGTAAATGTACCAGTCAATTCTGCACAATCTGTCTTGCCACCACAAGCCATCAATGCCATTGAAGCAATAATTAAGGGTAAAAACTTTTTCATAATCCAATAGTTTAGTTAATTGATGTACCAAATTAAGGATTAAAATTTGATTTACCAAATCTTTAACATTTAAATTAAATAGATTCCATTTTCTTTAATAAGAATCTTTTTTTGTTTGTAAAGGGTACCTATGGTTTGCTTGAATGTTTTTTTGCTCATTTCTAAGACTGTTTTGATTTCATCGGGATGGCTTTTGTCGTGCAAGCCCAAAAAACCGTTGTTGAGTTCTAATTCATGTAAAATCTTTTCAGCAAAATCTGTTATTTTTTCAAATCCGATTTTTTGTCTTGAAACATCAATTTTCCCGTCGGGACGAATTTGTTTAATGTATCCTATAACTCGATCTCCAGTACGCAGTTCTTCGAATAGTTCATTTTTATACATCAAACCTCTGTGTTTTTCGTTGATAACGACATTTACCCCCGCATCTGTGATATGTGTTACAATCAAATCAACCTCCTCGCCTACTTCCAATTGAAGATTATCTTGAGTTAAAAATTGATTTAATTTTGACGAACCTACCAGTCTATTGGTTTTTTCGTCGAGATACATATAAACCATATAATAATTTCCTTCTTTCATTGGGCGCGCCTGTTCCCTATAAGGCACAAACAAATCTTTTTCCAATCCCCAATCCATAAAAGCGCCAAATTCATTGATATAATTTACTTTCAGAAGAGCAAATTCGTTGAGATAAATCTTTGGTTCCAAAGTGGTTGCTACCGGCCTATTTTCATGATCTAAATACACAAAAACCTCTAATTCATCATCTATTTCGTATTTTTTGGGCACGTATTTTTTGGGCAATAATACCTCGTGTGTTCCATCTGTTAAAAATAACCCTACGCTTGTGGTTCTATCGATTTTTAAATTGTGAAATATTCCTAATGCTAACATAATACTGTTTCTTTTAGGCAAAAATACAAACATTATTTCTTTTAATAGTTTTATTAATTCGTCAAGTTCCAGAATCTTGTCAACAAATGTCCGAAATTCGAGCAATTGGACCTATTTTCTATAGAGGCAGTTCATTTATAGCCCGGATTGCAGCGGCATCCTTTTCTTTTTTTTCTCAAAAAAGAAAAGATACAGCAGAAAGCCGGAAACAGCTCCAAGAAATTTAAATCAAAATTAATTTGCTATTAACAGCCAATTGTTGAAAATTCACAAAAAATTAGAAGTTCAAAACACAGTTGTTGTAAATAAAAACTTTTATATTTGTTGTTTGAGTTATCGATATTAGAAATGAAGAAAATACTATTACCGCTTTTATTTATAGGATTGCTTAGCGGTTCTTGTAATCAAAACAATGAAATTGCGCAAGTTATCCGGAAAAGAAGTGATTTAATAAAAGAAAAGGAAGCAGCCAAACCGATTATCACCAAAAGTCCATACCAAGTAAGTTTTAATTCGGTGACGCCAAAATACAAATTAGAGACACGTGAAATAGTTGAGGATTTTTACAACGATCGTATCAATAGAGGAAATTTTTGGGGACAATTTCTTGTAGCCAAAAACGGACAAATCATTTTTGAAGATTATAAAGGTTACGCCAATTATCAAAACAAAGAGCAAATCACCTTGACCACCCCTATGCACGTTGCCTCGGTTGGTAAAGTTTATACTGGAGTGACTGTTTTGCGTTTGATTCAACAAAAAAAGATTTTTTTAGACCAGATGGTTCATACCATTCTACCTGAGTTTCCCTATGAAAACATCAGCGTACGTATGCTTTTAAACCACCGAACGGGCTTGCCTTATTATGGGCATTTCACTGCCCAAAAAGGAGTTTGGGACACCCGTAAAACCATCACAAACAAAGATGTATTAAGGTTGTTAAAAACAAAAAACATTCGATTGGATTTCAAACCCGACACGCGCTTTAAATACTGCAATACCAATTATGTGGTGCTTGCTTTGATTGTGGAAAAAGTGACGCAAAAACCTTTTCAAGACGCTATGAAAGAATTGGTTTTAGAGCCTTTGAAAATGTACAATACTTTTGTTTTAGACAATTTGGACAACAAAGAGAACGTGACACAATCTTATTATGCCAATAATTCCAGAATGAGATGGGACTATATGGACGGAACTTATGGCGATAAAAACATTTATACAACAGCTCGGGATTTATTGAAATTAGACATGGCTCTTTATTCCAACAACTTTTTAAACGAAGCTCTTAAAAGTGAAATGTTTAGAGGATATTCTTACGAGCGACCTGGTCAAAATAACTATGGTCTGGGAATTCGCATGATTGAACCCAAAGATGAAGGCGATTTGTTTACCTTTCACAACGGTTGGTGGCGTGGGAACCGCACTTCATATGTAACTTTAAGAAAAGATACCATTACAATCATTTGTTTCAACAACCACAACTCCCAATTGGCGTATAAGACCAAAGAGTTGGCTCCAAAACTTGGGAATTATCCGTACATAAAAGTAGAAGGTTAACATTTAATGTTTACTTCATCCTTTTTAACTCGATAATTAACGAAGAGCTTGTCTTGACTTTTTTGATTGAAGCGAAAAACAAATAGTTCTGTTTAAAGACTTTTTTACACTTCATGCAGAGCTACGGAGCGTAAAAAAAGGACAAAAATGCATTTTTGTAGTCAATTGAAAAAAGTCAAGATGAGTTCAATGATTGAAAAACGCCTATTTATGATAGATTAAGAATAGACGTAAAAACCAATCGTTTATAATCCGATTTTTCACCTTTTACATTGAAAACTGGCTTTTTAAGAGCGCTCCTTACTTTGAAATAAAAACACTAACGGTTGTAATTTCGTGAAAAAAATCGTAATTTTGCACCAACTATTCAAATAATTTCAACAGCTTTAATCTAAAAGCTCTAATAAAATAACAACAAATGAAACAAGTACCTTTAAATGATGTACATATTGCTTTAGGAGCCAAAATGGTTCCTTTTGCTGGATTCAATATGCCGGTTCAGTACGAAGGCGTATCTATCGAGCATGAAACTGTAAGAAACCACGTAGGTGTTTTCGATGTTTCCCATATGGGACTGTTTAGAGTAAGTGGCGAGAGAGCTTTGGAGTTGATTCAAAGAGTCACTTCCAACGACGCCTCAGTGATGGCAAACGGCAAAGCCCAATACAGCTATCTTCCCAACACCACAGGAGGAATCATAGATGATATCATCACTTACAAGGTGAGCGACACTGAGTATTTAATGGTAGTAAACGCCTCCAATATTGAGAAAGATTTTGAGTGGATTTCTTCTCAAAACACTATGAATGCTGCTTTTGAAGACCTATCGTCTGGCTATTGCATCTTGGCTATTCAAGGACCAAAAACCGCTGAAGCCATGCAGTCGTTAACCGAAGTTGATTTGGCTAACTTAAAATTCTATTCATTTGAGAAAGGTACCTTTGCAGGAAAAAAAGAAGTCATTATTTCTGCTACGGGATATACCGGATCGGGCGGTATTGAAGTCTATGCAAAAAACGAAGACATCAAAGATATTTGGGGTGCTGTTTTGGAAGCTGGTAAAGACTTTGGAATCAAACCGATTGGTTTGGCTGCACGCGACACCCTGCGTTTGGAAATGGGATATTGCCTGTACGGAAACGAGATTAACGATGAGACCTCACCTTTAGAAGCGGGATTGGGTTGGGTTACAAAATTCACTAAAGACTTTGTAAACAGTGAAAATATCAAAGCAGAAAAAGAAGCTGGAATCAAAAACAGACTTATAGGTTTTGAGTTAATTGACCGTGGAATTCCACGTACAGGTTATGAAATTGTAGATGCTGAAGGAACTGTCATTGGAAAAGTTACTTCGGGGACGCAGTCTCCTTCTTTAAACAAAGGAATCGGAATGGGATTCGTTGCCAAAGATTTTGCAGCGGAAGGCACCGATATTTTCATTCGAATCCGTAAAAATGATGTTTTGGCTAAGGTTGTAAAAACACCATTTTATAAAAAATAACACAATCAAGTACAGGAATTGATTGTTGTGGATGGAACACCGATGAGAATCGCTTGAAAAAACAATATTTTTCAAGCGGTTTATTTCAAAATATTTCGTAATTTTGTCATCCATAATTTCATTTGGGGGTCGATCGGTTTTGACAGCAAGTGGAATTGAACAGTAAGCATGTCGAGCGCTCATTTACAGCTCGTAAATATCATAAATGAAACTTTTTTAAACGGCGAAGAAAACTACGCTTTAGCTGCTTAATTCTGAATTATAGTAAGATCAAGCCTTAGTCCTATTAGATAGGAAAGCTAAATTCTCCTTGGAAGCCTTGATTTATGGCATCCAGTTGAGGGGAACCGTAAAGTAAATCTAGGTAGTTTAGTGCTTCGGATAACTACCGAAACTATAGAAGCTAAGCAAAAAGCGGTTGTTTTTGACTAAACTTTTTGTCGAAAATTCAATCAAAAACTAAACGTGTAGAAAGCTCTTTGATTGCTTGTTTGGACCAGGGTTCGATTCCCTGCGACTCCACATAAAACCCTGTAAACATTTAATTTACAGGGTTTTGTTATTTAGGGCGCTAATTTAGGTGCTAAAGTTTATTTGGTATTTGTCGTATATGATGCAACCCTTGTTAGTTTTTTAAATGCAGTAGTAGATGCCATTTCCATTAGTCCGCAGGAAACTTTACGGTCTGCATAAAGCTGCATCCAATTGTGGGTTTTACCCAGAATACGTTCCGAATATATATTTGCCATATTAAGCGCCACGGAACTCATTCCTTCGCTTACCATAAAAATGATGTTTTTGGCTTTTTTTTTATTTAAAATCGAGAAGTTGGCTGTTAGAATCTTTTGAAAATGCCTCCAGCGGATTTGTAATCGCAGTACCCAAAACAGCTAATCCACCTAACTTAAAAAAACTTCTTCTTTTCATTTCTAATAAATTTATACAAAAATAGACAAACCAAGCGTTTGTCTATTCTGTATGGAGATTAAATTTTGATTAACTTATTCAAAGCTTTTTTGTTTATCAAATATAAGTTAAAATACTTTTTTTTATAAATAATTCATTCCAGAAATTGTTTTAAATATAATTATATACTATATTTGAGGACATTAACAAATAAAAATAAGTAATATCATGAAAAAAGTAACTACATTATTATTAGGAATATGGGGTGGGCTTATAGCCCTTACCTCATGCAGCGACAGCATCTATCATGAAATAGATGAACAAAACAACGATATGTATGCACCGTCAACATTTAATAACGACAGTATAGGACATGCACATGGAGATAATCCTCAAAGCGGTCTTGTTTGGCCCGGGGGCAATTATTTTTCACCTTGGGACATTTGGTTTAGACAAAATTCTTATGGTACCGGAAATTTACAACCATCTTATGTTATTAGCAATGGTAATGTGGAACAAGTGACCGATTATAACATAGAAGTCTTTGCGTATATAGGTCTCGCTTATTTTGACGGGTTGGATGATGGGCTTTATTATGATTCGTTTGAGGCTTTTCATAATCCACCTGGATTGATAGACGATTTAGCAAACGGAAATTACCCTAATTTGTATGCCAATGGACACGAAGTAGGAAACCTCGTAAAAACGGTGGTTCCTATTATATCAAACGCTTATCCTGATCCTTCACACGCATTTCGTATGGAAGATCAATTTGATCATCTACCAATGGGATTTAGTAATAGATTTCCACAATTTCCACATTGGTGGCCTTTTTTTGATTTTGCAGGTACCATAACTCCACAAGAAAGAGATTTATTAAGGCAATATGGCAAAGTATTTTTTTACGAAGTAAATGTCTATGATAAAACTACAAATGCACCTGTATTATTAAACCACATCATGCATCCGGAAATAGAGACGATACATGATCCAAATATGCATTGGGTAAGAGTGGAAGATCAGGTAGGAAATCATATTCATGAAACGATTCCATTGTTGGGTGTTAGTACCGGTTTGTATTATTATTATGATAATACTTTACCATCACCCGGAACGGTGTGGGATTTATATAATACAGCTCCTGGATATAATAAATGCGACTCACGAGAGGTGGTTTTTGATATACCTCAATCTTTGAAACTACATGAAATGCCGATACCCGGCAGTGCTTCTTCTAAATTATTATTAGAAATATGGTCGTCTACTCCATATTTGTGGATAAACAGCGCTTTACGTTTAAGTGTTCAAAATTAATAAAACTTTTAAAAAATAAATACCATGAAAAAATATATACTTTCTATATTATCCTTATTGTTTTTAAACACAACATATAGCCAAGTGCTGTACGATGATAATTTTGATAATTATACTTTAGGTAATTTAGGCACCGATCCTAATGGCGTGACTCCCGGACAAGGTGGTTGGTTGACTAAAGATGGTAGTAAAAACAATAGCTGTTTTACTATTACTGCCGAGCCGGGCAGAGGTAAGGTACTCACTCTGTCTACCATTGACACTATATCACAGCACACACCGACTGTAGAGGCAGTAAAAACAGGGTTGAATACGTTGGTTGACCAACGAATCCCTGGAAATAATATCATTAAATTGGAAATTGATTATTATACCGGATCGCAACACCCAGGGTCGAATAATTCTAATAATCAGATAAATTTAATTGACGAAAACAAAAATCACTTAGTTAATTGGAGTCTTTCACCTACAGGAGGAAACGCTTCAAGTTCTATACTTAATGGTAATGGTAATAATAGAAACCATCTAAAAATAGACAACGGTACTTCTAATTCTATGAATCCTTTACCATTTAACACTTGGGTTACTTTTATAGCGTATTTAGATTATAACAATAAAAAAGCGTATTTTGAGACCCCTTATTTTGGTACGGTTGTCGCTGGCGATTTTTTAGACCAAAGCAACTCTACCAATTTAATAGAGGATTTTAAACCCTCCAAAATAAGACTATATATAATCAACCAAGCGGCAAACATTCTCAAGCACCAAATGGTTAACAAATATGACAACATAAAAATAACAGCTTTAAATGCTGTACCCCCTCATATACTAAGTGTCAATACTGTTTTGGCAGAAAGTTTTAATCTATACCCCAACCCGGCTACAAATATGGTAAATATTACCAACGGAGAAAATCATTTAGTAAACCAAGTAGTTATTTATGATGTAACAGGCAAGCAATTAAGCACGCAAATGTTTAATAATGAAGCTGAAATACAGTTGAATGTAGGAAACCTGACAAGCGGTGTTTATATGCTGCACATACAAACAAATGCAGGCACAGCAGTAAAGAAATTGGTTAAAAAATAGTTCTTAAAAACATAAACTCCCTCGAAGCCTTGATTTTGTATAGCAGTCGGGGCTAACTTTTTTAGTGAATTCATAAACATAACAATGAAAAGTAACCAAATTACTTTCACATCTTTAGTCTTGTCTTTTTCTCTGGCTCTTTCTGTTCTGTTTGATTATCTGCTTTTAGCGAAGTCTCTTTTATTGATGTATTTATATTTTGTTCTCTACCAAAACGCAAGAGTGTGAAAAGTTGAGCAACATTATTGGGGTTTTTAAAGATTTCGTCGAAAGCAGAGAAAGGGATATTATTCTCTTTCGATACTTTTTCACTTATTTTACTCAACTTTTCTATCAATTGTTTTTTGTTATCTATCTTTAAATAAGGTTGTCTTAATCTTTCAAATTTGATTGCTTTCTCCAAAGTATTTATGACCGAATCCAGATATTTTTTCTTTTCAACAGCAAAAACGCTTTCGTTGGTCAGTAGAATGGTGTTTTTGCTTTTGAAAAACTGTACTTTGGATATACTAACTTAGCTTCCAGTTAGAGTTAAGCATAAAATCTTATTTTTGACGTATGAAAAAAGAAAGAAAAATTTATGATCCAGCTTTTAAATCGAAAGCAGTTGCATTGAGTCACGAACGAGCTAATATTTCTGAATTAGCCAGAGAACTTGGTATTAAAGTTACTTTGCTTTACAAATGGCGAAAAGAATACGAGAAGTTCGGTGAAGGGAGTTTTCCTGGCAATGGAAACTTAAAGTTAACACCAGAGCAAGAGAAGATTCGTTTACTTGAAAAACAACTAAAAGACGCTG
>Ga0209075_1003815_pt1 | contig 12320 bp, 11 predicted proteins | sample Stecom2011_FD_187523 | JGI IMG/M metagenome (GOLD analysis project Ga0209075, IMG submission 187523) | Agricultural soil microbial communities from Utah to study Nitrogen management - Steer compost 2011 (SPAdes) (version 2) | ecosystem: Environmental > Terrestrial > Soil > Agricultural land...
AAAGCTAAGGCAATTTAATATAAAACTGTTATAAAGTGCTGATATACAGCCTAAAGCCGCGCCATGGCTTTCACCAAAGGTGGTTACGCTAAACAGTTTTCCAAACGTATTTCCGGACATATATCAGCACTTTATAACAGTTTTATATTAAATTGCCTTAGCTTTTGCCGGCCTGCCACTCGCGCAGGTCCCGGGCGGTAATCAGGAACACGCCATCACCGCCGTTTTCAAATTCAATCCAGGTCAGTGGCAGATCGGGATAGGCATCGTCCATTGCGCCCCAGGAGTTACCCACCTCGACAATCAGCAGGCCGTCCTCCGTAAGATGGTCTGCCGCGCGGGCAATGATACGGTGCGCGATCTCCAGACCATCATCCCCGGCGGCAAGACCCAGTCTCGGCTCGTGGTGATACTCTTCCGGCATGTCGGCCAGATCTTCGGCATCCACATACGGAGGATTGCTCAGGATCACATCGTAGCGCCCGTCGATACTCTCAAAGACATCGGAACGTACAGTCTGTACCCGTGCGTCCAGACCGTGCAACTCAATATTGGATTCAGCCACCGCCAGCGCATCCTCAGAGACATCCGACAAGTCGACCTCAGCCTCATCAAACACGGTTGCCGCCGCAATCCCGATGCATCCGCTGCCCGTGCACAGATCGAGAACCCGGGACACACGGGTGTTACCCAGCCATGGCTGAAGGCCGTTTTCGAGTAATTCACCCAGCGGTGAGCGCGGGACCAGAACCCGTTCATCAATATGGAAGGGCATGCCCATAAACCAGCCCTCACCCAGCAGATAGGCGATCGGCACACGGTCACTGATGCGTCGCTCAATGCGGCCCACAATCAGGTCGCGCTCTGCGCGGGTCAACCGGGCATCCAGAAATACGGCGTTGTTATCGAGGGGCAGGTGGACACTTCGGAGCACCAGCTGGACGGCTTCGTCCCAGACATTATCCGTGCCATGGCCAAAATATAGCGGCGAGGCGGCAAAGCGTGACGAGGCGTAGCGCAACAGATCACGAATCGTCAGCAGGTCATCAACGGGACTGGTCACAACGGCGGTTTCCTGATTGGTGAGTGTCAGCGCCGCATTATACGCTGATAAACGAACCGGCGGCAGCCAAAGACCGCGCCGGATCACAAGGCCATGGGCCCGGAACTGCAACGACTCTCTTCAAAACGATCCAGAGCAGCAGCCATTCGCTCCCGGCCCAGCCGGATGAGTTCCGGTGCCCGGTGGAAGTCATAGCTGCGGGATGCGTTTTTCGGAATGTTCACCAGCAGGTCCGGCGGATAGCCGGCAATTTTGTACTGAACCAGCGCACTCTGCATGGTTTCGATGGTCAGGTTCATCACATCAAACTTGCCAATTCCCAGTTTGTCCCAATCGATCGTATCGTGCTCTTCCCATCGTGCGTGCTCATCATGGGCCGCCCCACCGACATGCGCACCGGGCTGGCTGGCGGAAGCCTTGTCGGAGGTTTTCCGGGCCACTTCGCGGCTCAGCTTCTGCTCCGTCGTTTCGTCTTCGTCTCCGTTACGACGTATGGTGAAGGATTTCAGGGCTTCCCAGTCGAACCATCGCGAGGCCTTATCCCGCATTGAACCCGCTTTATCACCATGCTCAGGATCGCCATGGGCTGTGGTCAGGATCGCGGTTTCCGGAATCCGGTGGCGCTGCTCGTCTTCACCACTCAGGTTGACCGCCATAACGAAGTCGGCGTGAGCGGCTATGGTGGGAACAATAGGCAACGGATTAAGCACCGCTCCGTCTACCAGTACCCGGCCGTCGAGCACCAGTGGCGTAACCACACTGGGAATGGCAATCGACGCCCGGATGGCGCGGTCCAGCGGGCCTTCCTGAAACCAGATCTCCTTGCGGGCAAGCAGGTCAGTGGCAACAGCCGTGTACGGTATCGGAAGGTCTTCAATCAGGGTATCGCCGAGAATTTCCCGCACGATAGAGAACACCTTATCGCCCCGGATGGCACCAATCGAGTTGAAGGTAAGATCCAGAAGCTTCAGGACATCAAACTGCCCAAGGCCGGTGACCCAATCCTTGTAATCCTGCATTTTGCCAGCGGCATACATACCACCGACCAGAGCGCCCATTGAGCACCCGGAAATGGCCGTGATGGTGTAGCCTCGCTCCGCCAGCACCTCAATAGCCCCGATATGGGCATAGCCCCGGGCGCCGCCACTCCCCAGAGTGAGGGCAACGGTTTTGCCCCGCCGGGTATCGGGGCAGCCACCGGTACCCGGCGCGCCCGCCGGACGAATATCCGAACTCTCAACGACCGCGCTGGGTCCATCATTAACTGGAGCTTTTCCGGCCATCGCTCACCTCTTGATTACCACCACTTCTACCCGATCGCCACGGCGGTCCGGACTTTCAACCGACACCACCGGGCCAACCGTGATTATCCGAATACGATCCCGTGTGATACCGGTTTTGACCAGTACCTCAGCCAATGCCTCGCCTGCCCGCTGGGCCCGTTGCAGGGCACTGTCCAGGGATTCCTCATCCTGTAGCGCCGAGAACGCCGCCAGTACCACTTCGGTACCCTCCTGTTGCGCCCAGTCACCGAGCCGGCGTCGATTATCCAGGCTCAGGTCAAACCGGTGCGTGATCCCACCGCTCCAGGGCACCACTACCGGCCCCAGCATACGACCCGCAGACGCATTAAAGCCAGGAATACCGGCTCCCTCGGCCACCGCCAGATGCTCCACCCACACGTATTCCCTCAGGTTGCCCCGGGTGACCGTATAAACCAGGGTCAGCCAGCGCGTGCCCGAACCATCTTCGACCACAGCGACCAGGTAATCCTGCTCGGCGTCACGCCCCAGCAACCTGGGCTGCTGGAACACCTGGTTGGCCCACACGTTATTGCGGCCACAAACTACGCCGGAGCACTGATACAGCACCGTGGCACCGATGGCGCGCAGTTCCCGAAGGTAATGATCCAGGGCGGCCTGTCGGTTGCTGTCCCGGCTAACCTCAAACAGCTGCCCCTGGCCTTTTACCGCCAGGCGAGCCATGACATCCGAGCGGATTTCGTTTCGTACTTCCCGCATCGGACTGAACAGTACCAGGTGCCCGCTGCTTTCGATCTGTGTGGTGATAAATAACGAGGATTGCTTGAACGGCGCAGGCGACGCAAGCTCCGCCTGTGCAGTGGCTGAGAGTGCGAAAACCAGGCCGGCGACCATCGCACGGAAGAGTCCGGAACAGGCAAAATCAGACATCAAACAGGAACCTTTTAATAGCTTGGCTGACCGGCGCGGTCTCACCATCGAGGTGACAGTGGTGCCCACCCGGTACGTCTACGATTGTCAGGTCAGAAACCAGCGACGCCCGCTGCTCGAGGCCTTTGCGTTGAGCCAGTAATCCGTCCCGGGCACGCACAAACAAGGTGGGCGCCTGAATGGCAGACAAGGTGGCTTCAACCTGTTGCTCTGTCATCATCAGGGGACTGGGGTGCCGGAGCCGTGAGTCCGTACGCCAGATATACCCTTCCCCGTAGCTGCGCATGTTCCTGGGCACCAGCAAGCCGGCCGCTTCGGTGCTTAACGGGCTGAATCCGCCTTCGCGAATTCGTGCAGCGGTGGCAACATCCGGATAAATCACCGGCGGAGCAGAACCGTTACGTTTTTTCTGAAGTGCCCGCCTGAGCTGAGAAACCGCGTCTGCAGCCGGGGTACTGATCGCGCCCAGGCTGTCTATCATCACCAGTCGCCGGACCCGTTCAGGGAACACCGCGGCATACAGCGCACAGACAATACCCCCGAGCGAATGACCCACCAGATCCAGGGGCCCGGGCTCAGCGCCGGTAAAGTGAGTATCAATAAGTTCGGTAAGATCAGCCACATAATCCATCAGCCAGTAGCCATACCCTTGCGGGCGGTGTCCGGACCAGCCATGACCGGCCATATCGACCGCATACGCCGGCGCGGCCTTTGCCAGCTCCGGCGCGAGCCGGGCAAAGCTCATGGCGTTGTCGAGCCAGCCGTGGACCATCAGCACCGGCGGTTGGCAGCCAGTGCCGGACGAGCAGGGCCAGGCAAGCCCGGAAAGGGTGATGTTCTCCAGCGGCCAGTGTACTTCCCGGTAGCCGGCCTCTGTCTGATGCCCGCTCTCGGGTAACACTGCATCAATCATGTACAGCCAATCCTACATCGTATGGGTGGGACGATCCGAGCTCAGGGCACCAGCCAGGTATGATTCAATTTTGGTGCGGGCGGTTTCGTCGTCGCCGTTGAACTGCACACCGATACCTGCCGCCCGGTTGCCCTGGGCACCTTTCGGCGTAATCCAGACGACCTTTCCGGCCACGGGAATTTTCTCGGGCTCGTCCATCAGCGTCAGCAACAGAAAAACCTCATCCCCAAGGCGATACTGTTTGTGAGTCGGGATAAACAGCCCGCCCTGTTTAATAAAGGGCATGTAGGCGGCATAAAGTGCCGCTTTGTCATTAATGGTCTGGGTCAGAATACCACTGCGCGCTCCGAATCCGGGCCCCATATCACACACCTTCCTGTTTCTGATGTTTCGCAATCATAGCAGCAGTTGCCCACCAAGGCTCAACCTGGTGCACGTTTCCTGGGCATCAGCTCGCGCCAGGCGATCAGTAGCCGGGTTGCCTCAAGTTCCGGGCTGACATTATAAACCGCCGCCTCGCGGCTTTGCCGTACCTGATCCAGCAACTCGTGAGCACGCCAGGGCGGATTCCGGCCAGCCAGAAACGCCAGCATGTCTGCCGCATCCGGATCTCTGGCCTCGCCGCCCGCTGCGTGGCGTGCGAGATCCGCCGCCCAGTTCTCAAACAGCCACAGGGTCTGCTCCAGCCCGATCGCCTTGAAGCTGCGGGCGGCTTCTCCCACCGGGATCTGGCCCTTCAGGTACCGTTTAAAAGCCTCCAGGGCCTCGTCTCTCTGGGCCGGAAACTCACCCGAGGCATACTCCAGCGCCAGCCGGGGTGCGTTCCCGGCGAGCATCAGGCTTTTGGCCAGCACTTCCGCGCCGGGGCGCTGATCGTCATCCAGCATCGCCACCTGCGCCAGCAGCCAGTGCTGTGCCTGTGCTTCTTCAGGCACCGGAAGCGTCAGTGCCTGGCAACGCGAACGGATGGTGGGCAGGATCGGGCGACCACTCTCCTGCAACAGAATAAGGGTAACGCCCTGCACCGGCTCTTCCAGGGTCTTGAGCAGTGCGTTGGCGGCGTTTACATTGAGCTGGTCGGCACGGTCGATGATCGCGACCTTGCGCCTGGCCACCTGCGCCGACGCTACGGCAAAGCCCGCCAGCGCCCTGATCTGATCAACCCTGACCATGCGCGACTTCTCCGGCGCATAGATCCGAAGATCCGGATGGCTGGCCGCCTGGACCAGTTCACACTGTTTGCACTGCCCGCAGGCCACAAGGTTATCCGCCCCGACCACGGCCCTGTGGTCGCACAGCAACAGTCCCGCCACGGCCTCGGCCCAGGCTCTCTTACCGATACCCCGCTCACCGGCCACCAGCAGCGCATGAGGCAGGCGGTCTTCGGCCAATCGGGTGCATACCGACCGCCAGGACCCGGCCAGCCAGGGCATGGTTTGGACAATATCAGTCATCGGGCAGAATCCCTGTGTGTGGGGGCAGAACCGTTACGCTTCTGACGCTTCATGGTGTTTAACAGGCGCTTGAGACGACGGGTGTCATCGACAGTTGCCGAAGCCCCACTATAGTAATGATTGTTCACGACCCGGGCAAAAACCCGCGCGGTATCCGCGGCCGCCGGTATCGCCTGCCCTACCCGCTGAGCGAGTGCGTCCGGCGTTTCTCCGGCGCGAACCGGAACTCCGGCCTGTTCACAAAAGCGGTGCCATCCGGCCACTACCCGCCGAAAAGCATCCTGCCGCTCACCCCGGGCGGCGCCGAGGGCTGATACCAGACCGGCCAGCACAAGAGCCAGGCCGACAGTCGCTGCGCTCAGATAACCCAGCTCTTTCAGGCCAATGCCGCCAGGCAGCCTGGACATCAGATCCATCTGGCTCTGGCCCTGATAACCCACAACCCAGCGTTGCCAATGGTAGTTCACACGATCAAGCTGCAACGACGCCCAGCGCAACCCGCTCCAGTCGCCATAACGGTGGGGGGACATCAGTTGGTTCTCAAGAAACGACCCTTCATCGGCCACCGCATCCCGGAGCCCGGACTGAATCCGGCTGGGGGCAATGGCCGCGGTGGGATCTACCCGTACCCAGCCCCGATTCTCCAGCCACACCTCCACCCAGGCATGGGCGTCGTATTGGCGGATGATGTAGTACTCTCCATCAGCGCCGGGCTCGCCGCCCTGGTAACCCACCACAACACGAGCCGGAATCCCCGCGGCACGGAACACAAAGGTTGCGGCCCCCGCATAATGCGCACAAAAGCCCCGCTTTTCATCAAACAGCAGGGTGTCGATGCCATCATTGGGCATGGCCGGGGGCCTGAGCGTGTAATAGTACTCCTGGTCCCGAAACCGGCGCATCAACGCCACCACAACCTGCTCCGGCGACAGGCCGGCGGCCATCTGCCGGGCAAATGCCCTGGCCCGGGGGTTGCCGGAGGCGGGTAGCTGCAGGTACTGCCGGCGCTCCCGCGGCGACAGCTGGGTTCCGCCATCCGTACCGGCCGGCGTCAGGGCCATCCGATACCGGACAGAGGTATCCGCCGGACGCCGGAAGCGGAACAGCTCCTGCCCGGCCGCGACCACATTGTCCGAGACCGCCTCAGACCCCTCCAGCGCAAACGCCCAGCGCTGGTCGGTCGGCTCCATCAGCACGTCATACTGCTCCGGTGCCAGCGGCCCGACGCCGCCATCGATGGCGACGCGCCCGGGCCGGAAGAACCGCCCGGTTTCGCCCTGACGCCAGGTATCACCATCCAGGCGATCCAGTATCAGACCGCGCCAGTAACGGTCTGGATAGGGCGGAGCCTCCCCGCCAAACGTCACCCGGAAGGCGCGTGCGCTACTCTGCGCAAGGTTGGAAATGTCCCCGGGCCGCATGGTGTCGGTAATGCCGCTTCGTGCCTGCCCCGAGACCATGGGTACGCTCCACAAAGGCGCCATACGGGGGAAAAACACGAACAGTAAAACAACCACCGGCAGGGTCTTGAGCAGCAAGCCTCCAAGACGTCTCCAGCCCTGGCTGACGGCACCGGGAAGATCCGGTGCATTGAGGGTCTGCAGGGCAACCAGTAAAAGCGCAATGCCCGCAAAATTAACCACAGCCCAGACAATATCCTGCCGGAACAGGAAATTGACCGTGGCCAGGTACACCAGAATAAAAAACAGGACGTAAAAATCCCGGGTCCGGCGGGCCTCAAGCCATTTCAGACCCACCGCCAGCACAAAGAAGGAAGCCGCAGTATCCACCGAAAACCGGCCCTGAACGGTTACGGCATAAACGCCCAGCAGCGCTGCCATGATCGCCATGCGCGGCCATCGGCCCGGCAGGCGCACACGGCCGGACTGCGCCAGCCAGCGCCAGCCGGCCAGTAACCCGCACGCGGCAATCAGCCATACCGGCAACCTGTCCCACTGAGGCACCAGCAATACCGCGAAGCCTGCAATCAGCCAGAGCAGCGCCCGACGCGGAATGACCGACGCTGCACTGTCACTCACCGCGCCGGACCGGACGAAAGGAATCCGGGCTTTCATACGGTTTTGTTCCTTCTGCCCGGTCGGTCCAGCTTGCGCCGGGTACCAAATGCCAGCGGCTTCTCCTCCCGCGGTGGTTCCCTGCCCCATACCGCGAGTGCCCGAAGGCAGCGTTCCCTGTGGACAACCCCGACATCCGGTTCGATCATCTCCCCAGGCAGACTAAGGCCGAAGCGACTGCCTGCGGCCGATTTCTCGCGAACCAGCCAGGCCAGATAACTGAGCCGAAGCTCATTATCCACTCCCGCAAACGCATTGAAATCCAGCCAGTGCGGGCTACCCTGGAGCGCTTCCCAATCGGCAACCACCATCTGCCCGGACCGGGCAAATCGTTTCCACATCACGCGGGCGCTCAGATCCCCGTCCCGCCACGGCCGCAGATCAGCCTCATCCTGACCGGCAACGGCCGCTACCCTTGCCTGCTCTGCCCCATCCTCAATTGTCGCCAGCGTCTCCGGGGCTGGCCGCGGTCGGGGCCATACCACACCCGCGGTAACCGGCCGTATCCACGACCATGCCTTGAGCAGGCCGAAGGGAAAGCGCGTTTCAATACGGACCCGCTCCGGCCGGAGGTAGCCGCGCGCCTCAGACGGGACGGCTAAGGTCACCTCCAGGGCTTCGCCAGGGTGAACATGAATCCCCTCCACCCGGGCACCTGCCACCTGCAGCGTGAGGGCCCAGGCCCCGGTGCGGCCAGAACTCAGTCGAAAACGAAAGGGTATCTCTTCGCCGGCGGTGCCCTCGCCGGCCTGCACCAGCGCCAGAGAAACGCCGGACAGGTTTCGATGGGTCTGGTGCATCGCGCCCACAAACAGCGCGCCCAGAATAAACGTGAGCAGATAGATGAGACTGTTCTGATAGTTGATGCCGGTGATCAGCATGATCAGCAATAAAAGCCCGAACACCACGCCGGCCCCGGTAGGAAGAATGAACACGTTTTTCTGGCTGAACAGCACCACATCCGCGCGGGGAATCCGCCGGTTAACCCATTGTCTGAAACGCCCGCCCAATAAACGCTTTCTGGTGCCCATCCGGCTGAAAACTCTCCTGAAATGTTGGCCGCAGTGTAGAGTCTATCAAAACATAACCCCAGCGTTTTTATTACCCTGCCAGCACAGGCGGAATGCCGGTCACAGTCACGGCACTTATCTATTGAAAAACTGTCAGACAACCCGAATACTGGAATCATGAAGCGTATTGACTGAAAGCCGTAGTCTCAGCTGCGCCTCCGCCCACCGGTTACCTGAGAGGCAACTCATGATACGTCACCACCTGCTTTCCGCCGCTGTACTGACAACCCTGGCCTCCCCCGCGTTCGGGGGTGTGCAGGCCATGACCTCGGATGAGATGGTAGAGACCTATGTAGAAGACTCCGCCGTTATTGTGGTCCCCAAAGACCAGCAGAAATCCGAGGCTGATCGCCAGCGCATCATCCAGGCCCTTACCATTTCACCGGGTGAGCCGGTGATTACTGAAGCTGAAGAAGAAGCCTACCGGGAAGCGCTGCAACGGTACCTTGAAGACGATCGCCGGGATTCGCTCACAGATGCCGAAGAAGAGTTTCTGCGGCGCGCCCTGTTGCTACCGGTAGATGAACTGGCCCGTGTACAGCCTCCTGCAGAGTTTCGGCCAGACACCCCCCAGCTGATTTTTGGCCAGCAACCGGTTATCCCGGACGAGCCCTTTGCACAAACCTTCCTGAACGATCAACTGGGCATCGGGTTTGACGGCCAGAACCTGAACTTCAGCATCGGCAACCCACCTGGCATCGACCGTATCGACATTCCCCACGGCATCAATGAAGGGCCGATCAATCTGGTGCCCCGCCCCGGTGGCGGCTTCGATCTCTCCATTCAGGTCCCGGATCGTTAACCCACACACGCGCCCGTTTAGAAAGGCACAAACAAAAACGCCCCGCCGAAGCGGGGCGCACACCAGAACTGGTGTCAGGTCGGATTAGTGACCGTACACAGCCAGACGGGTGTCAGAGATGGTCAGGTTATCCAGAGCGACAGTACCGATAGAGGCTCCGCCGATCTCAATCGCACCAATGGTCATATCCATGGTGATGTCGTTGATATCAATACGCAGTACATCAGTGGCCGTAGAGGCACCGAAACCATCGCCTTTGTAGACATCTACGTCAGCCACGGCGAACAGTGCAGCGGGACCGCCAGCAGCACCCTGCTCAAGCCACTGGCCACCCATAATGGCCATATCCCGGATGCCAACGCCCAGGAACTCAACGTCGAAGTCCATGTTGATCACGTTGAACGCAACGTCCAGTTCAAGAGTATCGGTGGCTGTGTCGACACGGATATCCAGCTGGCCCAACATACCGTGACCGCTCAGGTTCGAGATCAGCGTGGTCTGCTCACTGCCATCAGCCGCAACCAGCTCTGCAGAACCGATGCTCATACCCCAGTCAATGGGTGCGCCGGAAATGGTACCTACGTGAATCACTGCGTCACCGTCGGCTTCAACATCGATATCGATAACCAGGTCATCCAACAGATTGGTAACCGGGTTGCCAAGCCCGTCATCGGTCGCGCCCACAACGCCGGCACCACCCAAAACGATATCGTTTACGTTGAAGGAACCTTCATCCGTGTAGGTGAAAGTGCCAATGCTAACGAGGGTTTCCAACTCGATGGTGACACCGGCCTGACCCGTAACGTTACCCATATCGGTATCGTCGAGGGCTTTCATGCCGGCGTGGGAAGCAAAAGGAGCAGCGGCAATCGCAGTTGCCAAAGCAATTTTCTTCAGGCCTTTCATTATATTCTCCTTGAGAAACTCTTTTGTTCTTATGTGAGTTTTAGTAGGTGTGGGCAGGAACCCCACGGAGCCATTTAAGATTGTTTTACAGTCCTAATCCGTGACTCTGCTCACAAACCCTTACAACAACCTTACAATTGAAAACAAATGACGAAATGGGCGTATTTTTACCGGGATTTGCTGCTTTTTCCGTCGTAAAACCACTCATAAGGCTTGTCCTGGTTCACCGGCGTACCCCACAGAAGCTGGCCGCCTTCGCTCTCATAGGGAATAACCTGATTGCTAGAAACCCCGAGCCGGTGTTCGTGCTCAAGTACCAGCACTTCGGTATCACTGGTCTCATTCAGACGCCCTGTGTACAGAATCATGCCCGCATTGATCTCGCCTTTGCGGGCGATCGATTTCAGCGCGGCCCGATACATGATCAGCCTCACCTCCGCCGGCACCCCCCCGGCACTGGCACCAAGGTTCAGGCGCTTTACCGTTTGCCCGTCTCGCATCAGCATCCATGCGGCCGGATCATCCGCCCCCGGGGCCTCCAGTACCGGCTGGTACTCATCGACCGCGTGACTGGACAGCCGGAGCAGCTGGTTCTGAGCCGTTGCCAGTATGCTCACCAGCTCATCCTCAGAAATTTTCCCGTCTGACAGCGGGCCATCTTTGGGCAGACCCTGGGCCGACAACGTTGCACAGCAGGACATCAGAAAGGCGAATACGACGAGCAAAGACGTGTTTCTTGAACCGAACATACTATTGATTCCGTTTTTGTTATCAGGATTTCCGCAACCTCAGCCCAATCTCCGGTAAACTACCGGCCGCCCGAGATTTTCGTCATTCCATTAGAGCAACGCCTGTCCCGATCGGACAACAGCCGTTTTGTGCTGTGCGTAGCAATCTTCCAATTTTTAACGGAGGTAACTTGGAGCTTCCTCTTTGCCGGCCGATTTCCCGCCAACAGTTTGAGCAGCTGCAGGCCCATGCTGCTACCCAACCTGACTTTGTCTTCCTCGGCAGCCTGGCCAGCTCAGGCAGACGCGGCACGGCCCGTGGGTTCTCCTGCCTTGCTGCCGAGTACGTTCAGGTTCCGTCTGCAGCGGGCCAGCGCACAGACACGCGGGCCGTTGCTGAACAAATGGAAAGCTTGCAGGCACCCTATGAAACCGCAGCCACCCGCCAGGCCGGACATACAGCGCCGTTTATCGGAGGCTGGGTAGGTAGCCTCGCCTATGAATTCGGATACGCCCGGGAAGCCAGGCTGCAGGAACTCACGCCCGAACTGCCCCAGCCCCTGATGTTTGCCGGTCTGTATCTGTGGTTCGCCAGCGAGGATCTGCACACCGGGCTCTGCTATTTATGGACCCACCCTTCCCTGGCCGCCAGCCACCGGGCACAACTGGAACACTGGCTCACCACCGCCCCGGAACCGCCATCAACGCACTGGGCGGTAACCGACCCGTTCCGGGCCAGCCAGTCGCCCGTGGAATATCAGCAGCGCGTGCAAAAGGTACTGGAGTACATCCGGGCGGGTGACTGCTATCAGGCCAACCTATCCCAGTCATTCAGAGGGCAGTTCCACGGCGACCCCTGGCGGGCCTTTGGCGAACTCAGCGCGGCCAACCCCACCCCCTACTCGGCTTTTCTGCGCCATAAGGGCGCGGCTATCGTGTCGGCCTCACCCGAACGCTTTCTTGCCATTGATCAGGGCCTGGTAGAGACCAGTCCCATCAAGGGTACCCGCCCGCGTGGCGCAACCCCGGAACAGGACCAGGCGCTGGCCGGCGAACTGGTGAGTTCAGAGAAAGACCGGGCCGAGAACCTGATGATTGTGGATTTGTTGCGCAACGA
>Ga0209075_1003816_pt1 | contig 12320 bp, 6 predicted proteins | sample Stecom2011_FD_187523 | JGI IMG/M metagenome (GOLD analysis project Ga0209075, IMG submission 187523) | Agricultural soil microbial communities from Utah to study Nitrogen management - Steer compost 2011 (SPAdes) (version 2) | ecosystem: Environmental > Terrestrial > Soil > Agricultural land...
CGGGACGATAGAGGCCCCTGTCCGTGAATATGGAAACCGATTCGCGCTCCCTGCTTTCATTGTCTACATATCCCCAATGGCTGTAGGGGAGCCGACTTAGGAGCGAGCCGTTGTCACCGCTTACGACGGCATGATAGAAGAGATCGTTATTGGGTATTTTCTTGTGATAAACAGCCATACCCTGGTCATTCACGGGAATGGTTTCGACTTCGGTCAATTCCGAGTTCCTCCAGTTCCCTGGAAGCTTGTAGACGATAATCGAAGCGTTGGGTACCGGCTCCCCCGTATCCCGATCCACCACGAAAAAGTCGTACCTATCTTGTGCCGACGAACGGGAGAAGATCGCCAGGCGGGTGATAGCAAAATAATATTCCGGCGAGTAAGTGGGGGATACTTCGGGCGACGAGAAGAAGGCCAACATATAGGTTCCCGCCTCTTTTACATCGATCTCCAAAGTAGCTACCCCCTCGAGATAAGGTTCCTGCTTTGGTAATTGAACGGGAATATCTTTAATAAAATGCCGCTTACTATCGATATTTTTTCTCACCCCATACCGTGCCATCTCCACATCTTTCGGGGAGTCGATTCGGTACAATTTCGCGGACAACGATTGAAGATTTTTGAACGTCACGCTGAGGCGTATTTGTCCATCAGGATGGAATGTTTTGCTCCCCGTTACTGTAAATTGAGGGCGAGTAAGTTGCAACAATCGGTTTTCGAGGATCGCAATCCGTTCGTAGTCGGGATATCGTTGTATGCCGTCTTGCAACAGTTCGTACAACTCTTTTGCCTTCTGTTCACGTAGAAGGCTATCTTGTGCCGAAAACTGCCGGATCTGGTACAGGGTTCGATCCGCGATCTTATCGATGATCTCTACACTCAACTCTTCTTCCCACTCCTTCTGCAATCGTTCGAGCGACGGCAAGGCATGAATCGCGTGGGCTCCCTGCAGCCTCGACAAGTAATCCATCTTATCCAGTTCCGTCAACAACAGCGAGCCTAACATACCCCTTTCCTGCAGTGAGGTTAAAAGCTTTCGGTAGGTTTCAAGCGTCCACAACGCGTATTCTGAAGGTAACGGATCGAAGGGCAATTCAATAAACTTGTCCGCCGGGGCAAACAGAGAAGCTACCTCAATCCCTTTTCGCACCAATACGCGGGTTAAATCCTCGTCCCCCTCCATCCCACTGAACACCTCGATGGCCCGGCGAGCAAGAAAATCGTGCATCGAAGGGAAGAACCTTCGGGACTCCTTGCCTAGGATCACCACCTCGGCATACGACTCCACCTTTGCATCGAGCAACTCGGCGGCAGGAGCGATCGAGGCGTTCAAGTGTTCCACCACTTTGGTAAACAGGATGCCTCGTGTCCACTCTTTCATATCGTCCGGTACGAAATCGCCCAACTCGGTACGTTGGTCAATCGTCCACCGTTCCTTTTGGTAATACTGCATGTATAGTTCTCCCAGCATCGAGTGGACCACTGCACGTTCCACCGGGTCTCCGCTTCGCGCCACCATCTCATTCAGGTTCCGAAAGATGGTAGTATCGTTTCGCGTATCAAGGGCTAAATCGTACTTCCCCTGATGGATAAGTGCCTTGATCACCTGGGGACTGTTTTTATCTTTCAACGCCCGTTCCAGTATCGCGTTTACTTTGTCGGCGGCCGACTTAGGCAAGGATTTTTGTTCCAGTTCAGCAACCGCCTTCCATAGTTCCGCGTAGGAGCCTTTGCTCGCGGGCCGGTTCGATTGAGAGAAAACTCCAGAAATAGTCATACAGAGGAATAGTGTGAGAAGTATCTTATTCATACCATTATTATTAGGATGCCCGTGTTATCAGGATGGTCGGGAATATTGTATCCCGGTATATTTTATAATGAAGCATTATCGCGTCGTGTAGCTCTGTTATCCCTTTAACAAATTCAGCCACTTTTTGTTTTTCATGTTTTATCCTTTATACTTAAACCGTTAGAACACCGTTTCAATTTGAAAAAGCCGGCTCCTTCCTGTTATCAGGTCAAGGTGCCGGCCGATTCATAATAGCGTACTCGATAGGTGAACCGGTTTATTGTGCCGGTTCGGTTAAAGGAGCTACAACGAGCCCTTCTTTACTATTGGCAGTGAAGGCAATCCAGTATGTATTCGCCTCTTCCCCTTCCGCGGGTTGAGCTTGTACCAGCCTCCACGATGCCACATCGTGCTCGGAAACTTCACCATCCAACGTGATGGTCAAGGTGCCTGCCGCTACTTGTTGCTCTGCACGCGAAGCGGCAGCTTCCTCGTCCTCCTCTACAGCACCGATGAGATCCTTCGGATCTTTAAAGGTCAGAACGAAACTATCCACTTCCGTCTCACCCTCTTGCAGGGCAGCTTCTGCTTCTTCGGTCCATGTAAAAGTCACCGTTTTATCTTCCGCTTTGGTCAACACGTATTGTCCGGCATCGGTTCCTTGCACTATTTTGATCGTATCCCACGCCACCCTTACGGTCGCGTCTTCCTTCTCTTCTTCGAAGGGATCCTTGGTCACTTTTACACCAATAGTACCAACGATGTCGTTGTTATCGGTCACCTTCAGGGTGGTGGTACCTTCTTTCAGTGCTTTTAAAGTGATTACGTTACCGGTCACGGTGGCTTCTGCGATGGTTTCATCGGCTGCCTTCACGGTATAGGGAGCTGCACCGCCACTCACTTTCACCGTGGTCGTTTCATCTATAAACAGTTCTACATTTTGGTTATCAAAAGTCAGGGTATCGTTATCGTTCTTATCACAAGCAATCATAAATACGCCTAACAGCATCAAGCTTAATAAATAAATGGGTCTTTTTTTCATAATAATCTCTTTTTCGATTTTTTGAACAATCATGTGTGGTTTGTTTTGTGATATCGAGTACACGTAGGTTAGACGCGCTCCATTCACGAAACGCTGCACGAAAGGGTCATTTTTAACCATGCTTAATAGACATCAACCCTCGTTAACGGCGGATGCGTCCATCCTCGATAACAAGACATCAATTCTTGATAACGGCACACGCGTCCATCCTCGACCACACCACAGGCATCGATTCTCGGCGACGCCCCGGGCATCAATCCTCGCCAACGGTGGGCGACTCGGGCTTGAGGACTATCCCGGTTTTTTTTCGTCCATTAATTTTGATGCAGATCGGACGGGTGAAACGAACATGACGGATAAACTCTGTTTCATGAAGCGCCTCCTGCTCGTTGAGGAATGTTTCATCAAAAAAGCCGTCGTTATCCAGAAAGGGATGAATGGTGAAATATCCCACGCCAAAAGAGGTAAGGTTCTGGAAAAAATGGGTTCCTTGGCTCGGTTCGATCCGATAATTATCCATGCCGGACTCTGCAATTACACGTGCTTGGCTGATGTGCGGCCACTTGACGGGTACTCCCAGCCAGGGGTCGGACGATCCCCATCGGCCCGGCCCCACCAGCACGTAGTGCGTGTTTGATTCAAGAAAGCGGCGATTCAACTCCTCGATTTCGCGCGCGATTTGCAGGGTCTTTGACGCGTCAAACGCTCCTGATTTCACGTACACCACGTCGAACACGTCGTCCACGACCCCATTACCCAAGGCACTTTTCGAAAAAAGGATAACATCCTCCCGGTCGGTCTGCTCCAAGTCCTCGTTCATCACCTCCTTGTTATCCACGATAGGCCGTATTTGCAGCACGTAAAACGAGGCAATGGACTGATCTTTTATATCCACGGCAAACTCGATCTCCACGGGCCGTCCCATCTCTTTTTGACCTACCTTCAGCAGTTTACCCAACACATCGCTCAAGGGGAACATACCGTGTTGCAAGATATTAGCGAAAGAGATGATCTTTCGCCCCCCCTCGTAATAACCGTCCCGGATGATTTGGTCGTAATGATCATAGGTGGATGCCACGTAGCGAATAGGGCCCTCTTCTTCGACATCCCTCACCCGCAGTTTTTTCAGGTTGAAACCTTCGTCGACCGAAAACTCTTTCGATACCGATTCCAGATCGAGCGCGAAGAATCGGGTTTGCGTGTCTCTCAATGCCAGGTCTGTTGTGCTTAGTTGCAATATTTTAGTCGCGTGCAATGGTGAAAAACGGAGCCCCATGTTCCCATCCACGATATATTTTCCCAAACCCAATGCCATGTTCACGATGCCATCCTCTGTCCTTTCGTTACCAATGGGATAATAATTGATGGATCGAGCCACACCCGAGATCGCGGGATAATAATAGTTCCCGTATCGGGAACCGACCACCTCCTGCAACACGATCGCCATCTTTTCCTGGTCGATTAAATTGCGTGTCGCGGCCATATAGGCCTTGCTATCCTCGTAAAACACCGAAGCATACACCGCCTTGATGGCATCGCTCAATAGTCGCACCATTTCATATTTATCACTCACGTACGGGATCATGTAGGTCGAGTAAATCCCCGCGAACGGCTGATACTGTGAATCTTCCAACAGGCTCGATGAACGGATCGCGATGGGGCTATCGATCGCGTTTAGAAAAACAAAGAAATCGTTTACCAATCGCTTCGGCAGCTTAGCAGCCAGGAAAAGTTTCAGAATCTCCTCGTCTGTTTTATCGGACAAGGCGGCGGGATAAAGATCGTTCGCCTCCATGAACTCGTCGAAGATATCGGTACAGAGCACGACCGTTTTTGGGGTAATCACCGGGAAGTTCAGGTGAGCGTTCAACTCTTGATGCGTCTTCACCATATAGCCCAAGAAAGCGAGTCCGCGTCCTTTCCCACCCAGCGAGCCCTCCCCGATCCGCGCGAAGTTAGAGTATTGATCGAACCGATCTTTTTCGAATACCGCTACTACCCCCGTGTTTTTTATGCGACGATACTGCACGATGGTGCCGTGAATTAGCTCACGTGCTTCCTCCATGCTCGCGTACTCCGATACATCTATTTTTTTCAGCAACTCCGCCACGGGGAAGATGGCCCTCGAGTAGAAAAAACGTGAAAAATGGTTTTTAGAAAGGTGGTAATAGAGCGCGTCATCGGGGATATTCTTGATATTTGTTTGTAGGTCCTTCAGGTTCCGGATCCTGAAAAGCTCCTGTCGCGTCACCGGGTCTGTGATCACAAAATCGCCGAAACCCAGGTTTTCTTTGATCGCTTTATAGACGTCCTGCGGGAATGTTTTGGAGTTTTTATCGATAAAAAGATCCTCTGCTTCGTTCACGTGCTTCCTGTTTTCCGACTCAGCCGAAGTGTACAATATAGGTATGGCTGCATCCTTGGTCCGTATCCACTCGCCGAGTCGCTTACCGGCCAACGGATCCCTCTTTCCCCCGCGGTGGAAACTCATATCCATGATCACCCCCAACATATTGTCGCTATACTTCCTGTAATAGGATACCGCCTCCTCGTAATCACGAGCCAGCAGTATTTTGGGTCGCCCGCGCATACGCAACGTGCGCAAGTGATCGTTCAGGGCCTCTTTGGAAAACTCCTTCGATTCAGAAAGCACGAATTTGTAGAAAAGCGGCAACGCGCTGGAATAGAACCGCACGGAATCCTCCACCAACATGATGGTCTGCACCCCTACCGTTTTCACATCCTGCTCCACGTTCATCCTATCCTCGATGAGTTTGATGATCGCCAAGAGGAGGTCGGCATCGCCCAACCAGCTAAACACGTAATCGATGCCGCTCAGATCCTCCTTGCTCAACGCGGCAGAGATCGACTTTGAAAAGGGAGTTAGCAGTACCACCGGTATCCTCGCATCGTGCCTCTTCATCTGCTTTGCCAGTTCAAACGAATCGCTGTTATCCATGTTGGGCATGCAAATGATCAATTCGTAATGGTTCTGCTTCAGTTCCGCTAAAGCCTCCTTGCCATTATTCACTTGCGTGAAGCGGGGCGGATAGCGGAGACTGAGTAAGGTGTATTCATTAAATATCTGTTCGTCCACGCGGCCGTCGTCTTCCAAAATAAACATATCGTAACGTGAAGCCACGATCAGGACATTATAGATACGCCTGTTCATAAGCTTCACGAAAGGAGTGTCTCGGAAGCGAAGCTGGCTGATATCGTGCGCTTTGATAATTTCTGGCGACGTTTTTAGTTGCATACGATCACAATTTATATAAAAGAAATATGACTAAAATTGGGAATCGGATCAAAGCAAAATGGCCTCGGGGTAACTTTACGTAAAATCCGAAAACAATTATCAAATATAGGTATTTTTTATTCAATCTACCTGTTGCAATCTAAAAACAATCCACGCGTATTTCGTACGATCGCTATACTGCCGGCTAAAATTACTCTTCCATTGAAACTGCCCCTGAAGCGAAGAGAGTAAAGGAATTTGAAGGTTCGATCTATTTTCGTATTTTTGTAGGTTCACGCTAAATGAATGAAAGGGTATGATATTGTGAGATATGATTCAGGGCGTGGGGTGTTATTCAAGATGAAACAACCTAATTAGTATGAAAAAATCAATTTTTATAATTTCTATAGCTGCATTGGTGACAGGATTTGGGTCGCTTTTGCTAGTGACCACTTCGATGAACAACGTGGAAAAAGTTGAAGCGGAACGCCCTTTGGTGCTCTCGATGACGGCTTCGGTAGCGATTCCTGAAAAGATGGAATTCGCGGGAGAACCGATTCTCTTTGACCGGTACGACCGTCGTGAACGGATGGACAGAGAACTCAATAGTTTTACCTACTTCCACTCTACCACCCTATTGCTTTTCAAACGAGCCAACCGTATATTCCCGATCATTGAACCCCTATTGGAGCGAGAAGGGATGCCCAACGACCTGAAGTACTTGGCTGTAATAGAGAGCAGCCTCGATCCCAGGGCCATCTCCCCAGCTCGGGCAGCAGGACTATGGCAGTTCCTACAGAGTACCGGCAGAGAGTATGGCCTTGAGGTTTCTGCCACCGTGGATGAACGGTATCATATCGAAAAATCTACCGTGGCTGCCTCCAGGTATTTGAAGGATGCCCATCGCAGGTACGGTTCTTGGAGTGCGGCAGCACTTTCCTACAACGGCGGGCAAGGCCGAATTACCAACGAGCTTCGAAATCAACAGGTGGACGACGCGCTCGACTTATGGTTGGCGGAGGAAACAACCCGCTATTATTACCGAATGCTCGCCATCAAGCAAATATTCGAGAACCCAACACAGTATGGCTTCGTTATACAACCCGAACATCTACACAAGCCAATGGAATTTAAAAGGATAAAGGTAACCACTTCCATTCCGAATTTGGTAACATTCGCTAAGCAACACCAGGTTAGTTACGCCCAACTGAAAGATTTTAATTCATGGCTTCGAGACACGAAGTTGACCAACACCAGCGGAAAAACATATACCATCCTGATTCCCAAGGAGGAAAGTCTCTATTACCAAAAAGGGAGGGAACCCGAAGTACATGATCCGGCATGGGTGAGAGAATAAACTTTTAAAGGTTATCATCGTTTTATTAAATATGACATCCGACACAGACCAAATTCAGGTGTACGGTGCCCGAGTGCACAACCTGAAAAATATAGACGTGGCCATCCCACGTGATGCGCTCACCGTGATCACGGGACTGAGCGGCAGTGGTAAGTCGTCCCTCGCGTTCGACACCATCTTCGCGGAGGGGCAACGCCGTTATATCGAAACATTTTCGGCCTATGCCCGGGGATTCCTGGGGAAGCTGGAGCGTCCCGATGTGGATAAAATCACAGGGTTGAGTCCCGTGATTTCGATCGAGCAGAAAACTACCAACAAGAACCCGCGGTCTACCGTGGGTACCACTACCGAAATATACGACTTCCTACGGCTTCTCTACGCGCGGGCAGGCGAGGCCTACTCCTATATCACGGGAGAAAAGATGGTAAAGTACACCGATGAACAGATTTTGGAATTGATTCTGGAGAAATACATCGGCAAAAAAATATATATCCTGGCACCTGTTGTACGCAACCGGAAAGGTCATTACAAAGAGCTGTTCGAACAGATACGGAAAAAGGGATACCTCAATGTACGGGTTGACGGTGAAATCCGGGAGATCCTCCCGGGGATGAAGGTCGATAGGTATAAGAACCACAGCATCGAAATACTGATCGACAAGCTGGTGGTTTCCAACAAATTTGAAGACAAGCTAAAATCCAGTGTTCGAACGGCCATGAAGCAGGGTTCGGGACTGATTCTTATTCAGGACGTGGAAGCGGACGAGGTCCGCCACTACAGCCGTAGCCTTATGTGTCCCACAACCGGCCTGTCGTATAGCGAGCCGGCTCCTCATAATTTTTCGTTCAACTCGCCCCAAGGTGCTTGCCCCCGCTGTAAGGGCATTGGAACGGTGGATCAAATCGACGTGGAGAAGATCATCCCCAATCCAGGGATAAGCATCGCTGCTGGAGGCATCGTGCCACTTGGGAAGGAGCGATCCATCATGCTTTTTTGGCAAATTGCCGCCATCTGTGAAAAGTACGGGATAACCCTGAAGACTCCGATCGAAAAGATCCCTGAAGAGGCAATCGAGGAGATATTATACGGTACCAACGAACGGTTGAAAATCAAAAACGAGTCGCTGGGCTACTCCAACTACACGGTCTCCTACGAGGGGGTCGTGAAGTATATCGAGATGCAACAGGACGAAGACGCGTCGGCCACGGCACAAAAGTGGGCCGGTCAGTTTATTACCACATCTCGTTGCCCGGAATGCCAGGGACAACGGCTCAACAAGGAGGCACTTCATTTTCGGATCAACGATAAAAACATCGCGGATTTGGCCGCGATGGATATCCAAGAGTTGTATGATTGGTTCTTGGCATCCCGTTCCGAAGTGTCGGAACGGCAGCGGCTGATCGCGGAAGAGATCCGTAAGGAGATCTTATCGCGACTGCAGTTTTTGTTGGACGTGGGTCTTGGCTACCTGTCGCTATCCCGTGCATCCGCCTCCCTCTCGGGAGGGGAGAGCCAACGCATCCGGCTCGCCACGCAGATAGGCTCGCAGTTGGTGAACGTGCTTTATATTTTGGACGAGCCCAGCATTGGGCTGCATCAACGAGACAACCACCGGTTGATTGATTCGCTCAAGAAGCTGCGTGATTCGGGCAACTCGGTGGTAGTAGTGGAACACGACAAAGACATGATGCTGGCATCGGACTACATCGTGGATATGGGCCCTTTCGCGGGGCAAAAAGGAGGCGATGTGGTATTCAAGGGCGTCCCTTCCGAAATGCTCAAAAAAAACACCCTTACCTCGAACTACTTGAACGGAAAGCTGGAGATATCAATTCCCAAAGAGCGCCGTAAAGGTAGCGGGAAAAAACTAACCATTGAAGGTGCCTCGGGCAATAACTTGAAGGGAGTAACTGCCGTGTTTCCCCTGGGTACGTTTATTTGCGTGACGGGCGTTTCGGGTAGCGGCAAATCGACCTTGATTAACGAGACACTGCAACCCATCCTTAGCCAAAAATTTTACCGCTCCCTCAAAGATCCTCTCCCCTATTCGTCGGTAAAAGGGACATCACATCTCGACAAGGTGGTAAGTGTTGATCAATCGCCTATTGGCCGCACTCCCCGTTCCAATCCTGCTACGTATACCGGTGTTTTCTCGGATATTCGTAATCTATTCGCGGGCATGCCCGAAGCGAAAATCCGGGCATACAAGCCCGGCCGCTTTTCGTTTAACGTGAAAGGAGGCCGCTGTGAAAAGTGCAAGGGTAACGGGTATAAAACCATCGAGATGAACTTCCTGCCCGACGTGATGGTTCCCTGCGAGGTGTGTCACGGCAAACGCTATAACCGGGAAACGCTCGAAGTACGATTCAAGGGAAAATCGATCGCCGACGTGCTGGATATGACCATCAACAACGCGGTGGAGTTTTTTGAGAACGTACCGAGCATTCTTCACAAGATAAAAGTGTTGCAAGAGGTCGGGCTTGGCTACATCAAGCTGGGCCAGTCCTCCACCACCCTATCAGGAGGTGAAAGCCAACGGGTGAAGTTAGCTACCGAGCTGGCTCGTGTAGACACCGGCAACACGCTTTACGTGTTGGATGAACCTACCACAGGCCTTCACTTCGAGGATATACGGGTGCTGTTGGGAGTACTTAACAAGCTGGTAGAAAAGGGCAACACGGTAATTGTGATTGAACACAACCTCGATATCATCAAGTGCGCCGATTATATACTCGACCTGGGCCCCGAAGGGGGAGAGAAAGGAGGATACCTACTGGCCGCCGGAACACCGGAAGCGATTGCCCGGGAAGAACACAGCTACACGGCAAAATACTTGCGTGAAGAGCTTCATTCGTGAGGATAACACCGCATGACGATAACACCCTTTGAACGTTAAAAAACAATTTGCAATGAACATTTAAACAGACCCGTTGTTTATGTTTTTGAATAGTTAAAGATTACAGCATTATGGCAAATATTACATTTAGAGGCAATTCTGTACACACTTCCGGCAATCTTCCGGCGGTGGGCGCAACAGCTCCAGATTTCACCCTCGTCAGCGGAGAACTCGCGGAAGTATCCCTAGCAGACTACAAGGGGAAAAATGTGGTGTTAAACATCTTCCCGAGTCTTGATACGGGAGTGTGCGCTGCTTCAGTTCGCCGCTTCAATAAGGAAGCTGCAGGGCTGAACAATACGGTAGTCCTTGGAATATCTGCCGACCTCCCTTTCGCTGCCGGGCGATTCTGCTCCGCGGAAGGCATAGATAACGTTATTACCCTCTCTACCTTCCGTAACAGTGCCTTTGGCAACGATTACGGGCTGCTAATGACCGACGGTCCACTTCAAGGCCTTTTGGGACGTGCAGTGGTAGTTGTGAACCCGGAAGGAAGAGTCGTGTATACCGAGCTGGTTCCCGAGATTGCACAGGAACCGGATTATCATTCTGCAATCAACTCGATAGTGTAGTTTGTTTCATGAAGATTGTGTTAACAAGAGAGGTCTGCGAAGTGATTCGCGGACTTTTCGCTTTTTAGAAGTCTCCAAACATCGTTTACGGATTCTAAAACTTGAGAATGGAACATGTTTCCCGGTTGTGCTAGAACAATGATGTGGCACAAAGCGTTTTAAGGAAAACTAAATATACACGCTATGAAGAAAATAATCGGAATTATCCTTATCGTGGCAGCCCTCGTGCTAGGCTACCTCGGAATTACCGGCCTCAATGAAAGCAGTACCTCGGTTGAACTTTTGGGAATGGAGATCACGGCTCAAGACGGACAGGAAAAAGAAAAGGCCTACATAAAACTGGGGCTAGGAGTCGTGGCACTGGTCGCGGGGGCATACCTCGTGGGACAAAAGGAAAAACGCACCTCATAACGGGTCATCTCATTTCCTCAAAATGGGGCTATTCCTTTTTTATCTACCGTTCTTTTTTCATACATTTGCACATTATAAGATGCACCTTAACAGTGTTCAGGAAAGTTTAACACGCTACTTTGATTCCACTGCATTCACGATGCATGGGGTCTCTTATGGGTGCATTATCGTTGCCTCGTACCGTCTTTGAACATTTTAATGCATCGGCAAAAAGAGGAAGAGAACAAACAGTATGGCAAAAAGAAAAAGAAAAAGTCCCTCCGCTCCGAAACAAAAGAGCTCGGCATTTTTCACGTTTTTAAAAAATGAACGCTTTCATTTTATCTTGGGAGTGATCGTGGCTTTCATCGGCATTTTCATGCTGCTGGCTATTGTCTCCTTTCTTTTCACCGGTGCCGCCGATCAAAGCAGCGTACTCAACCGGTCATACTGGGAACTGATACGTTCTGAAACGCCGGAGATCCAAAACTGGACAGGTGCGGGCGGTGCCTATATTGCTGAAAGGCTGGTGAACGAAGGCTTCGGGATCGCCTCAGTTTTTATCCCTTTATTTCTTATATACCTCGGATTGAGGATTATGCGCGTTTCGAAGTTTTCTTTCCTTAAAGCGCTATTTATCGTGGCATTCGGACTGATTGCCGTCTCGATTACAAGTGCTTTCATATTGGATAAAATATTCGTTCACACGCATGTGAAATGGGGAGGCACTCATGGAATTCAAATCGAACATCTTTTAAAAAGCAGCATCGGTTCACCTGGTATCGTCCTGCTCATTCTGCTTTTTATCGTGATAATCGCGGTAATTTTCCGTAAAAGTTCGATGCATCGAATCCAAAAAACATTGGTCAATACCGCGCCTTCTTTCGTAACTGGCAACGAACCGGACCGATCCGACATGGATATGGACAACAATTCACGCGTTGCTCAACGAGAGAAAAAAAGCGGTGGGCTTACACGCGTAATTGGCTCTTTTAAAAGAAAATTTTTTGATGAGGAGAGTAATAACGATGGTCAGGAA
>Ga0209075_1003817_pt1 | contig 12315 bp, 7 predicted proteins | sample Stecom2011_FD_187523 | JGI IMG/M metagenome (GOLD analysis project Ga0209075, IMG submission 187523) | Agricultural soil microbial communities from Utah to study Nitrogen management - Steer compost 2011 (SPAdes) (version 2) | ecosystem: Environmental > Terrestrial > Soil > Agricultural land...
TGTACGGGCCTGAGAAATTAGCCCTCTCCCTACGCGGGCCGCCCTAACCCTCTCCCCAGAGGGAGAGGGAACTGTATTCAACGAGCCTGCCTATTTGGCAGCTTTCCTCACAACACCGCGTGCGTCTAGGGATATCCCAGGGATCAGGCGCACCATCACCGAAGGATGAACGACATGACAGCAACTCTGAAACCCGTAGAAGGCTTCACCGACTATAAAGTCGCCGATATCAGTCTGGCCGCATGGGGCCGCAAGGAAATCCAGATCGCCGAAGACGAAATGCCGGCCCTGATGCGCCTGCGGGAAAAATACCGCGCCGAGCAGCCCCTGAAAGGCGCCCGGATCATGGGCTGTATTCACATGACCATTCAGACCGCCGTGCTGATCGAGACCCTGGTGGATCTCGGCGCGGAAGTGCGCTGGTCATCCTGCAACATCTTCTCCACCCAGGATCACGCCGCCGCAGCCATTGCCGCTGCCGGTATCCCGGTGTTCGCCTGGAAAGGTGAAACCGAGGAAGAGTTCTGGTGGTGCATTGAGCAGACCATCCTCAAAGATGGCCAGCCCTGGGACGCCAATCTGATCCTGGACGACGGTGGCGACCTGACCCAAGTGGTCCACGACAAGTACCCGCAAATGCTGGACAAGATCCACGGCATTTCCGAAGAAACCACCACCGGCGTCCACCGTCTGATCGAGATGATGAAAAAAGGCACCCTGAAAGTGCCCGCCATCAACGTCAATGACGCGGTTACCAAAAGCAAGAACGACAACAAATACGGTTGCCGTCACTCCCTGAACGACGCCATCAAGCGTGGCACCGACCACCTGCTGGCCGGCAAAAAAGCCCTGGTGATCGGCTATGGCGACGTGGGCAAGGGCTCCGCGGCCTCCCTGCGCCAGGAAGGCATGATCGTGAAGGTTACCGAAATCGACCCGATCTGCGCCATGCAGGCCTGCATGGACGGCTACGAAGTGGTGTCCCCCTACAAAAACGGCATCAACACCGGCCGTCTGGAAGACATTAACCATGAGCTGCTGGGCACCACCGACCTGATCGTGACCACCACCGGCAACGTGGACGTGTGCGACAAGAACATGCTGCAAGCCCTCAAGCGCGCCGCGGTCGTGTGCAACATCGGTCACTTCGACTCCGAAATCGACACCGCCTTCATGCGCAAGACCTGGGAGTGGGAAGAGATCAAGCCGCAGGTTCACAAGGTATACCGCGACAAGGCCGCCAATGACTATCTGATCATTCTGTCCGAAGGCCGCCTGGTCAACCTGGGCAACGCCACTGGTCACCCCTCGCGGGTCATGGATGGCTCCTTTGCCAACCAGGTCCTGGCCCAGATCTACCTGTATGAGCGCAAGTTCGCCGACCTGTCCCCGGCTGAAAAAGCCCAGGGAATCTACGTCAAAGTCCTGCCCAAGGAGCTGGACGAAGAAGTTGCCCGCTGCATGGTGGAAGGCTTTGGTGGCGTGATCACCAAGATGACCGAGCAACAGGCCGAGTACATTGGCGTGCCGGTGGAAGGTCCGTTCAAGCCGGATAGCTATAAGTACTAAAGCAGTAGTGTTCCCTCTCCCTCTGGGGAGGGGGTTAGGGCGGCCCGCGTAGGGAGAGGGCTAATCTTTCAGGCCCATCCAAAGCCAGAGTTCATAGCTGTATGCGAGCCCCGGCCCTCTCCCCCGGCCCCTCTCCCCAGAGGGAGAGGGGAGTCAATACATTAAAGAATTTGCGTCAGGTGATACCCATGGAATCTCAAAAACAGTTTAAGCGCCGTTTCAGCTTCGAGTTTTTCCCCCCGAAAACGCCCGAGGGTATGACCAAGCTTCAGGCAACACGGGATCAGCTGGCCAGCCGTAATCCGGACTTTTTCTCCGTCACCTACGGGGCTGGCGGTTCAACCCGGGAGCGGACCATCGATACCGTACTCACGCTGCATGCCCAAGGCATTCCCGCCGCCCCTCACCTGTCTTGCATCGGGGCGACCCGGGAGAGCCTGAAGGAGCTGCTGGACCTGTTTGTGGAGCACGGCATCAACCGGATTGTTGCCCTGCGGGGAGATTTACCCTCCGGCATGGGGTCTCCCGGTGAGCTGCGCTATGCCAATGAGCTGGTGGAATATATCCGCGAACACAGCGGTGATCACTTCAATATCGAAGTGGCCGCCTATCCGGAGTTTCACCCCCAAGCGGTCAGTGCCGAAGACGACCTGAAGAACTTCAAGCGCAAGGTCGATGCCGGTGCCAATAGCGCCATTACCCAGTATTTTTTCAACCCGGACAGCTATTTCTACTTCGTCGACCGTTGTGAAAAGATGGGCATCAACATCCCCATCGTGCCGGGCATTATGCCCATTACCAACTACAGCAAGCTGGCCCGCTTCTCCGAAGCCTGTGGCGCGGAACTGCCCCGCTGGATCCGCAAGCAACTGCAAGCCTATGGCGATGACAGCGACAGCATCCTCCAGTTCGGCACCGATGTGGTCACCGACATGTGTGAAAAGCTGCTGGCCGCCGGTGCCCCTGGTCTGCACTTCTATACCCTGAACCAGGCCGAGCCCAGCCTGGCGATCTGGGACCGACTGGGTATCGGTCAAAAGAAAGCGTTCTAATCACAACCCCACACCGACACCCGGCCGGTCCTCACCCAGAGGGCGCCGGGTGTCGTCGCTTCAGGCGTCTGGCAGCCTGACTTGCTATTCTCCTGCCAGCCTTTTTATCATCCAGCCTGAGTTCTTTTTCCGAGCCTGTACCGGCCTGGCGTTCCGCGCCGGCTCCGACCTCACAGCCTCTCCACCACACTCAGCCTTCGGGGAGTTGTTTATGACCGGCCAAAATGACCAGTTAATGCAGCGAGACCTGCGCGCCCTGTGGCATCCCTGTACCCAGATGAAAGACCACGAGCAACTGCCCGTGATTCCAATTCGACGCGGCCAGGGAGTCTGGCTGGAAGACTTTGACGGCAATCGTTATATCGATGCGGTCAGTTCCTGGTGGGTCAATCTGTTCGGCCACTGCAACCCGCGCATCAACCACCGCATCAAGCAGCAGGTGGATGAACTGGAGCACGTGATTCTGGCCGGCTTCACCCACCAGCCCATTATCGAGCTCTCGGAGCGACTGGTGGAGGTCACGCCCCCCGGCCTCAGCAAGTGTTTTTTTGCCGACAACGGTTCCTCCGCCATCGAAGTAGCAGTCAAGATGAGCTTTCATGCGTGGCGAAACCAGGGCTTTACCCGCAAGCGCAAGTTCGTCAACCTGGCCAACAGCTACCACGGCGAAACCCTGGGCGCTTTGGCGGTGGGCGATGTCGCCCTTTATAAAGAAACCTACGAACCCTTGCTGATGGAAGTGATCACCGCACCCAGCCCCGATTGCTTTTATCGGGAGTCGGGCGAATCCTGGGAGGACTACAGCCGCCGCCAGTTTGAGGCGATGGAGAAGATTCTCAGTGAGCAGGCGGACGAAATCTGTGCAGTGATTGTCGAGCCCCTGGTGCAATGCGCCGGCGCCATGCGCATGTACCACCCGATTTACCTGACACTGCTGCGGGAAGCCTGTGATCGCTATGGCGTGCACCTGATTGCCGATGAAATCGCGGTTGGTTTTGGTCGTACCGGCACCCTGTTTGCCTGCGAGCAGGCCGGGATCAGCCCGGACTTCCTGTGCCTGTCCAAGGGGTTGACCGGCGGTTACCTGCCCCTGTCGGTGGTGCTCACCACCCAGGACATCTACGACGTCTTTTATGACGACTACAGCAGCCTCAAGGCGTTTCTGCACTCCCACAGCTACACCGGCAATCCGTTGGGTTGCGCGGCAGCGCTGGCCACCCTGGATATTTTCCGGGACGATCCGGTGCTTGAACGCAACCGGGAGCTCAGCGCCTACATGGCGCAAGCCACCGCCCATCTGACTGATCATCCCCATGTGGCGGAAGTTCGCCAGACCGGGATGATCCTCGCCATTGAGCTGGTTCAGGACAAGGCCAGCCGCACCCCCTTTCCCTGGCAGCAACGCCGGGGCCTGAAAGTCTACCAACACGCCCTGCAACATCAGGCACTGCTGCGGCCGCTGGGTAATGTGGTTTATTTGATGCCGCCTTATGTCATTCAGGAGGCGGAAATTGATCATCTGGTTAAAGTTGCAGAAGCCGGCATTGAGCTGGCCGTGAAGGATTGAGTATGCGCATTCCGAGAATTCATACCCCCGAACAGCTTAACCCCGGCCAACAACTGGCCTTGGATGATAACGCCGCCAATCACGTGGCCCGGGTGCTGCGGATGCAGGCCGGCCAGCAGATCCGGCTGTTCAATGGGGATGGACAGGACTATCCGGCCACCTTGGTGGACGTGGGCAAACGCCATGTGCTGGTGGACATTGGCGAGCCGGTGACGGCTGCCGCCGAGTCGCCACTGCGTATTCATCTCGGGCAAACCATGTCCCGGGGCGACCGTATGGACTATGCGGTCCAGAAAGCCACCGAGCTGGGGGTTCACGCCATCACGCCCCTGCACAGCGAACGCTGTGAAGTGCGCCTGAAAGGCGAGCGTCAGGAAAAGCGTGAAGGGCACTGGCAGCAAGTCGCAGTTAGCGCCTGTGAACAGTCCGGCCGGGCGGTGGTCCCTGCCGTGCATCCGGTACAGCCCCTGGCGGAGTGGGTTCAAACAGTCGAGGCCGACCTGCGTTTGGTGCTGCATCACCATAGCGCCGCCCCCTTGGAGCTCGCCACACCACCCACCTCCGTGGCCCTGCTGATTGGCCCGGAAGGGGGGTTAACCGAGGCCGAGGTGGCTCTCGCCCAAGAGGCCGGCTTTGTCCCGGTGGCATTTGGCAACCGGGTCTTTCGCACCGAAACCGCCCCGGTCGCGGCCCTCAGCATCCTGCAATGGCTGTGGGGCGACTTTCGCCAGCCCTAGGTCCAAGTCGCACATGTTGCAAAATGTAACTTAAAGGGCGGGCTGTGGATAAAACTGTGGAAATCCTCCGGATAGCCGGTAGATTTCCTTGGGATAGCCCGGTATAACGGGCACCCTCCCGCCAAACAAATTAAGTTTTCAAATAAAATCATATCCTTATTAAAAGAATCCCTGCAAAACGCAGTTAATTCAGCACGGCTGCGTTCCCTACAGCAATCCTTGGCTTGTGCATAAAACTGTGACTAACCAAGGCTTGAAGCCCTTTTTATTCTGCACAAACGTGCAATTGCGCACCTTTTGTAAATCTATGTTTCGTTTTAATTATTCAAGCGGCTTATAATCCCAGCCGGTTTTCCTCGGTTGATTCCGCTTCTCCAAGTATTCGTGAACGGTACCGACAAGGCAGCAACCAGATAAACAGGATGGTATTAACAACCAAATGAGTTGGGATTTTCTAACCTCCGCCACACTTTGGCAGTATCTTTCGATTCCGGTGGTCGCCGCATTCATTGGCTGGAGCACCAACTGGCTCGCCGTCAAGATGACTTTCTATCCCCTGAATTTCATTGGTATTCCGCCCTATCTAGGGTGGCAGGGAATTATCCCCTCCAAGGCCGGCAAAATGGCCCAGATCAGCGTCGATGCGACCATCGCCAAGATCGGTACGGTACGGGAAGTATTCGAAAACATTGACCCCAAGGTCCTAGCCACCTACATCGTGCAGTCAGTGGAGCCACGGGTGGAGGAATATGTTGATGAAATGATGGCCCAGGAGCATCGTACCCTGTGGGAAAATTTACCCCAGTCCATCAAGAACATGGTGTATGAGCGGGTACGGAAGAATATTCCGGCGCTGGTCGACAACCTGGTCATTGATATTAGCCAGAATATCGAAGAGCTGCTGGACATCAAGGGAATGGTGACCGAGCAACTGGTTCAGGACAAAGAGCTGCTCAACCGGATCTTTCTGGAATGCGGCGAGCAGGAGTTCAAGTTCATCATCATCTCCGGCCTTTACTTCGGCTTTCTGTTTGGTCTGGTGCAGATGGCCATCTGGTTTTTCTATCAGGGCAGCTGGATCCTCCCCATCGCAGGGCTGATCGTCGGCTATGCCACCAACTGGGTGGCCCTGAACATGATCTTTCGCCCCCTGCATCCGGTCAAAATCGGCCCATTCCGCATTCAGGGGCTGTTTCTGCGCCGTCAGAAGGAAGTCGCCCAGTCCTTCTGCCATATCGTCACCCACGATATTCTGCGAGTTGGCAATATTATTGAAGCCATGCTCAATGGCCCCCAGGGCGATCGCACCCGCAATATTGTCAAAAAACACATCAAGCCCCTGGTAGACGAGACCTCCGGCATCACCAAGCCCATCACTCAGCTCGCCTTTGGTCCCAAGGGCTTTGCCGATCTCAAGCATAAAGTCGGCGAAAAGGCGATCCAGATCTCGCGCACCGCCTTCAATGACCCGGTTTTCAATAATGACCGTGCCGCGGTTGTCGAATCCCTGATGCGGGAGCGCATGATGGCCCTGTCGCCAGAAGAGTTTCAGGACCTGCTGCGTCCCTGCTTCCAGGAAGACGAGATCAAGCTGATTCTGGTGGGAGCCTTTCTGGGCTTTGTCGCCGGTGTGCTCCAGCTGGTTTACGTGTTCGGTCAACAGCTCTAGGACATCCAACCTATTACCGCTCCTCATCAGTCAGGAGCGGTCCTTCCGCCCCCCGTAGCCCGGGCCGTAAAGACCGCTCGACGCCTCTCAAATAAGCCGCTTTGATGCATCCAGGGACCATAGTAGAATCCTGACACCCAGGCCGCCCGCCTGTAGATCATAGGGAAGTCCGTCCATGTCCAAAGCCTTACGCAACCTTGCGCTGACCCTGCTGGCTCTGCTAACCCTGATTCTGCTGATTCTATGGCTTGCCACTCCGCCTGTGGCCCGCCATTATCTGGAGCAGTTTTTTGCCGAGCAAAATGCGGAGTTTTCCGCCGAAACGATCAGCCTCAATCCCCTCACCTCCCGACTGGAAGTCCGTGGCCTGCTGGTGACTCAGGAAGGGGAACCAGTGTTAAGCGCGGATTTGCTAAGAGTCAGCCTGCGACTGCCCGATCTCGTTGATCGCAACATTCACATCAGTGAGCTGTTGCTGGATGGCATCTTTTTGCAGGTCAGCCAGCAGGACAACCAACTGCGGGTGGCGGGCATTGAGTTAGGCGCCTCAACCGAAACGGAGACCGTAACAGAAACCGCGGCAGAGGCAGCACCAGAGATAGCCCCCGAGGCAGAGATAGACCCAGAGGCGGAGAACGAGCAACAACTCGCCCAGCAAGAGGCTGAGGCCACCACGCCTTGGGGCCTGATCCTGCCCGCCGGTGAAATCCGCAACACCCGGATTCTCGCCCACCGTCAGGAGCAATCCGATGAGCTGGTCATCCAGAGTTTCCAGATCAGCAACTTTTCCGCCCGCGATCAGGATCTGCAAGGCAAGATCGGCCTCGACAGCCTGGTGAACCAGGCTCCGCTGCGGGTCAATGTGGACCTCCATGGCGCCCAGGAACAACTGGAGCTGATCAGTCAGCTGTCCCTGGAGAACTTCTCCATCGCACCTTTAATGGAGTTTTTGCCCCCGGAACTTCTGGGCAGTTCTGCCCTGGTCAGCCTGGAACTCTCCGCGGCCATCAACCTGGATGGGCCCAACCTCAAGGTTTCCCTGGTCAACACCACAGCGCAGGTCACCGAGCTCCAGGCCCTCTATGCCCCCTACCGGTTTGAGAGCGCCCTGCTTCAGCTGAACCTGCCGGAGTTTATGGTCGCCCTTCAAGATGGCGAGTTGGCCGGGTTCCAAGGGGACTATCGGCTAGAGACCGGCGCGACCCGGCTTTACTATCAAAATGAACAACAACTCCTGGCAGGCTGGGAATCCATCACCACCCAAGGGGGTAAGCTGGCCTCGCAAGGCGCGCTGGAGGTTCAACTGCCTGACTTCACGCTGTCGGGTCTGACCATTTCCCAAAGCCAGACCGCCCAAGAGGTCCTCCCGGCGCTACTCCAGCTCGATCAGCTACAACTGCAGAACCTGGCCTACTCCGAGCAGGACGGGCACCTGGACCTGGGCCTGATCGCCATCCACCAGATCGACACCAAGCTACTGCTCTCCGCCGAAGGGGAGCCGCTGAACATTCTGAAGGTCGAGACCACCGGCGAGACTCCAGAGGTAGCCACGGTCCAGGCAGAAACCCCTCCACCAGCCACGAAACAGGTCGAAACGGATGAGGTGCGGCCCAGCGAACCATCGGTCAGCTTCCGTCTCGGTCGACTGGATATCAGTGGCACCAACACCCTGACGGTGATTGACCGGAGCGCCAAACCCGAGGTGCTGCATACCCTGGTGCTGGAATCCTTCCACCTGGATCAGTTGGACACCCGCCAAACCGCGCTCGCCTCTCCGTTCCAGCTGCGGGGTAACGCCGGGGGCTACTCCAGCATTGAAGCCGAGGGCGAGATTGCCCTGTTTGCGGAAAAGCCCAACCTCAAGCTGACCAAAACCATCCGCGAGTTTGAACTGCCACCGCTGTCACCTTATATCAGCGACAGCCTGGGTTATGAGATTGAAGCCGGACAACTGGATCTCGACCTGAAGCTGGCCATTGTGGACGGCATCATTGATGGCCACGCCGGCCTTAACCTGCGACGTACTGACTTTGGGCCGCCGAAAAACGCCCCGGACCAGGCCGGTGGCTCCGGTTTGATTCCCCTGAACGTGGCGCTTGGCATGCTGAAAGACAGCAAGGGCAATATTGAGCTGGATATTCCCCTGTCCGGGGATACTGAAAACCCCGACTTCAGTGTCGCCGGTTTTGTCACACGCACCCTGGGCCGGGCGATCCTGCAAGGGGCCTCTACCTATGCCATGCAGGCCTTTGTGCCCTATGCCAATGTCATTACCGTCGCCCAGATCGCCGGCCAGCAGCTGCTGAAAATTCGTTTTAATCCCTTGGAGCTGGAGCCCGGACAGCTGGACCCGGCCGACGCCAGCTTTATTGAACAATTCGGCAAGCTGCTCCAGGAGCGGGAAGATCTGCAGGTGAAGATCTGCGGCTATGCAACGGTGGCTGACCTGAATCTGGCGCCTGGCCCCCAGGAGCTGACCGAAGACCAGTTCAAACAACTACAAGATCTGGCCGGGCGACGGGCCAACCACTTCAAGCAGAAGGTGATTGACGCTTACGGGATTCCTTCAGCGCGGATGCTGACCTGTAATGCCGGCGTCGACTCCGGCAAAGATGCCCGCCCTCGCCTGGAGTTCGAAACCTGAGCGGAGGGCCGTTAAGCCCTCACGGACGGCAACCGGTCAAGGCACCGGTTGCCCCCATTCTTATCCCCCAGCCTCAGCGGTAGGAAACATCGCCTCACCTCGCACCAAATCCGCCAGGGTTTTCTGGTCGAGCATACTTTGCCGGCAGGAAACCAGTGCGGTCACCAGTTGGCGAAGCTCAGGCTCCATGCCGCCCTGAGGACGATAGACCTGATCATCATCGTGGCGCAGGGCCTCCAGGATTTGATTGAGCGTGATCTGATCCAGGGAGCGGCCCGGCACCAACTCGGCCCCTTCCCGGCCGGCACACTTCAGCAGCTCATGGGTGCTGAGCTTGTTGATAATCCGACGGCCAATTTCCGCGGGCAGGGCCACTCGCTCATACACCTGCTGCACACTCAGCGTTTGGCCTTGATCGAACGCCCGGCCGATCCAATACATGATCTGCAGCCCGGCATTCTCCTCCACCTCGGCACTGGTATGGATCTGATAGCGCTTGGTGACCTGCTCTGAATGCTGAATGTAGTAGGCAATGGCCGAGCCGATCAGCAGGATCAGCCAGCTCACATAAAGCCAGATCAGCAGCAAAATCCCCACCGCGAAGCCCGAGTAAATGGCTTCATAGTTGGTGGAGCCCACCACGAAAGAGGCAAAAATCAGCCCGGTGGTCTGCCAGGCAACACCGGCGACCGCGCCCCCGATCAGGGCTGCCCGCAACCGCACCCGGGCATTGGGCACAAAGGAGTAGACGAAACTAAACGCCAGCACCACCAGAACATAAGGTGAGAGTCGGCTCAAAAAGGTCAGCATCGCCCCCAGGGTTTCCATCTCGCGAAGGCCTCGGACAACATCCGAGTCCCAAACCGCCGCGGAGACCCCCATGGCGGAGACCACCAGCACCGGACCAATCAAAATCACGCTGAGATAGTTACTGAAACGCTGGCCAAAGGAGCGTAGCTCGGGAACCCGCCAGACCTGGTTCAGGGCCGTTTCCACCTTCTGGACCACGGTAATCACCGTGTAAATCAGAAAACCCAGACCAATGGAGCCCAACACGCCCACTTTGATGTTGTCCACAAAGAGCAGCACTCGCTGCGCCAGCTCAATCCCCTCGTCCCCCAGGGCCGAAAAGAACTGAAACAGTATCGGCTCCATCTGATTGTGCACACCCAACGCCTTGAGCACGGAAAAGCTCAAGGCCAACAGGGGCACCACCGACAGCAGCGTGCTGTACACCAGACTCATGGCGTGCAGGGTCATATTGCCCAGGGAGATATCCCGGATCACCGCATAAATCACCCGGCTCATGCGCCACAAAAGGCGCTTCCCATGCCCCAGCTTGCTCGGGTCCTGCTGCCACAGCCAGCGGTCTAGCGCCTCTTGCGCTTCAATACGGCCAAACACCATGCAACTCCTTAGTTCTCTTTTTAGTCTGGAAAGGGGGCGCTGAAATTATGACACAAGGTTAGCTAAATATCGGCGAGGGATTCAGATTTGGCCAGTGTTTTTGGGGAGTCGGGCAGTTTGGCAAGAATCCTCTCCACCTCGGCCCGATCCAAGGTCTCATGCTCCAGAAGCGCCTGAGCCAAGGCGGCTAGCTGCTGGCGGTTGGCTTGCAGCTGGCGCTCCACCAGCCGTTCCACCGACCCCACCAGCTTGCGGACCTGTTCATCAATCAGTTGCGCGGTGGCCTCGCTAAAGTCCCGCTCCTGGACAATTTCCCGCCCCAGAAATACATCCTCTTTATGTACCTGGTAGGCAACCGGACCCAGGGCGTCGCTCATTCCCCACCGGGCCACCATCCGGCGCGCCAGTTTGGTCGCCTGCTCCAGATCACTTTCCGCACCACTGCTCACCTCGGAAAAGGCCAGCTTTTCCGCAACCCGCCCCGCCAACATCACCGCGAGACGGTCCCGTGCATAGCTGAAGGAAATATTGCTACGCTCTTCCAACGGCGTCTGGTGGGTGACCCCGAGGGCCTGTCCCCGGGGCACAATGGTCACCTTTTCCAAGGGGTCGGCCTTCTCAAACAGCAACGCCGCCAGCGCATGACCGGACTCATGCCAGGCCACCAGGCGCTGCTCGTCCTCACTCATCCGGTTCTCCCGCTCAGCCCCCAGCAGCACCTTATCCCGCGCCAGCTCGAAGTGATGCATGGCCACTTCCGTGCAGTTATCCCGCCCCGCAAACAGCGCCGCCTCGTTCACCAGGTTTTCCAGATCCGCCCCGGAAAATCCGATGCAACGACGGCTGATCGCCTCCAAAGAAACATCCTTCGCCAACGGTACCCGACGGGTATGCACTTTGAGAATGGCCAGACGGGCGTCCCGATGGGGCAGCCCCACCACGACTTTCCGATCAAACCGCCCCGGGCGCAGCAATGCCGAGTCCAGTACATCCGGCCGGTTGGTGGCGGCCAGCACAATGACGGTCTCGTGGGGAGCGAAGCCGTCCATCTCCGACAGAATCTGGTTCAGGGTCTGCTCCCGCTCATCATGGCCGCCCCCAACCCCGGCACCGCGCGCCCGGCCGATGGCATCCAGTTCGTCGATAAAGATGATGGACGGCGCCTCCTCCCGGGCCTTCTTGAACAGATCCCGCACCCGCGCGGCCCCCACGCCCACGAACATTTCGATAAACTCGGAGCCGGCGATGGAAAAGAATGGCACCCGGGCCTCACCCGCGGCCGCACGCGCCAGCAGCGTCTTACCCGTTCCCGGAGGGCCCACCAGTAGCATTCCACGAGGCAACTTGGCCCCCAAGCGCTGGTAGTCTTCCGGGTTGCACAGAAAGTCGATCACCTCCCGCAGATCCTGCTTGGCATTTTCGGCCCCGGCCACGTCGTCAAAGGTGGTCTGGGGCAGATCCTCCCGAAAGCGCTTGGCTTTGGATTCCCCAAAACTAAACAGGTTTGAGCCCGGCCCACTCATCTGCTGGCGCAGGCGGGAGGCCATAAACAGGAAAAACCCGATCAGCAGCACCCAAGGCAACAGCGCGATCAGCAGTGTCTGCCACCAGGGGCCCTGGGCAGGTTTGACCCGCACCTCAACCTGATGCTGCTCCAGCAGGCCAAGTAG
>Ga0209075_1003819_pt1 | contig 12312 bp, 11 predicted proteins | sample Stecom2011_FD_187523 | JGI IMG/M metagenome (GOLD analysis project Ga0209075, IMG submission 187523) | Agricultural soil microbial communities from Utah to study Nitrogen management - Steer compost 2011 (SPAdes) (version 2) | ecosystem: Environmental > Terrestrial > Soil > Agricultural land...
GGATCCTGAATACAAATGGGTATAAGGCATAAGGTATCCCGAATGATCCGGAAATCCTTTTACACCAAAATTAAGGTTTGGCAACAGTTTTTTATACACCAATTGGTTGCTTTGAGCCGAGGAGAAAAGACTGAAAAACATGAAGGTAAGGAGTAAAAAGCTGCGCATTTTGAGAGGGCTGAATTAACAATGATCAAGGATATATAAAGCGTTCTTATTATTTCCATAGAGATATATGGAGATTTCCATTACCCATCGGATAAAAATGCTGATTGGTGACACATGCATTAGGCAAAAATATTGGTGCCAGAAAATTATCACCACAATTGTTGGGCTGCGCCACTAATGTATAAGTTAATTCGTCACCGTTAGGTAAAACGGTATATACATCCACTTTTTTAAACTTTTGACCGGTAACAATTTGTTCAACTTGAGTCATAGGTGGAACATAAAAAGTCAGACCGGGAGCATTATTACACAGTCCGGATTGTACCATAAGCACGCATGGGGTTTTGTTTCCCACCACAAGTTTATATTCCTGCGCCTTAGTTTGATAACTCAACCCAAGTATTAAAACGATAAGATTTAGAATTTTAAAAACTTGGTTGTGTGTCTGTAAAAAAGAGGATTTTTTCATGGCATTCAAATTTTGAGGCACTCTAAATATCCCTTAAAGCTAACGAAACCTTTGTCAAAAGCAAGGTTGCGATCTTGGCTTTATGTTGTTTGGGAAAAGAGAGCTATGTAGTGTTTTAGCTTATCTCAAAATGGAGTTTAGCTTTTCGAAAAGGACGCAGAAACATTGATCTATTTCGCACTTATCTCACCACAAACTTTTATGTTCCGCTTCCTTTTTCCGATTCAATATAAAGAATATACATTCCGGGTTTTAGGCTTTGGGTATTTATTTGAGAGTTCAAAAGTTTTCCTTTTTCAACTGTCCGTCCCGCGATATCGTAAATTGTATAAGTGGTGAGTTTATCTGCCACTCCCGATATGTTTAATACATCTTGGGTTGGATTGGGAAATATTTTAAACGGTGGTGATTTTTGATCTGCATCGCTTGTTGTAGAAATAATTTCAGGGGCTGCGTAAAAGGCGTAAAACGATCCCGTTTTATCGGCTGTAAAAAGCGGATCGCTTCCAAAGGGATCTAAATCTGTAACAGTTTGAGCAGCTATCAATCCTTGAATTAAGAGCGTATCACCCCCAAAATGATTTACAGAGTTTATTCTCATATCGCCCACATAAGCATTATGGTACGGAAAAATCCAATAATCAACAATGTTTAAATCAGTATCCAACCACAGTATGTAATTTGCTGTTCCGGCAGGGAAATCTATAAAGGTAGTGTCCATACCCCCATCGGCATTAATAAGAACAAATTCGCCTATTGAATCATTTTGTGCTTCATACGCGTTTACCCAAGCAAATTTATCGGAAATCTCAAAAAAATCTGATCCTCCGGCGTTTTGTGTATTCATACCGGGCTCATGATTGGTAATCTTATTTTTATGACTCAACCCGCCAAGTACATTTCCATAACTGTCAAGCTTGAAAATGGCTTTTTGAGAAAACAGTATTTGATCATAATAATTATCCGGATTTATCATAGGAATATACGATGCATACAAAAAAGACTGACCCAAGAAATTTCGATACAATATAGAGTCGGAATTGATACCCATAGCCTTTTGTGATGTTGAGATAAAGACCTCATTATCTTTTTCAATAATTGCATGAAATTGATGACGTGTTTCAAACTTTGGAACATAATCCGCCAAAAGCGTATCTGCAAAAATGTTGTTATAAGCATAAAGCTCGGTAAGCCAAAGTGTCTGTCCGGCTGCATCTTCTTTGGTGATAAATACATGATAAAGGGAGTCATTTGAAGACATTTCCAACTGATTGTTAGATAAACTAACAGGTGTATTATTTCCTCTTACCAATCCGGCGCGAAATATTCCGGACATATCTCTCGTAGGCTCAACAACAAATGTGTTGAGATTCCCTTGTGACGAACCAATTTGTTGGGTACTTAATACTTCGCCTGAATTTATATTCATTGCCACACGAACCAAATTGACTTGTCCATTCCAATTCGAAAAAGTCAAGTTCTCGAATGGGGTGTGAAGGGTTTGTTCGTCATACACGGAGAGATAAGAAATCAACACACTATCGCTTACTACAGCAGCCAGCTTATTGTATCCAACTCTTTTGGTTTCTCCAAAAAAAGATCCGAGAAAATATCCGGGAAAAGGTTCGAAATCGGAAAAACTCATTCCATTATCGTACGAAAATCTAAAAAGTTCATTCATCGTACCGATAGTAGAATTATATTTAATAAACAGATTTTGAAGTGGAATGTCTGAAGAAAAACTTGATGACGGAGTAAAGATTTTATTCGAGACCGGTAATGGAAGTTGAAGATTATTAAAATACAGGATGGCGTTTTGACCATAAGTTGGAATAAGCTGATAATGTGGGAGAAGGCTCATGTTCCCTCCTGCAGTAGACTTCAAATACATTATATCAGAGATTGAAAAGCTCTCGTCATATACTGCGATCGCATTTTTATAAACTGTATCGCCGAACACATAATTGACAGCTGTTTCTTCAAATATTCCCACATCTGTTTCGACGGGTTCATAGGCGGAAAAAAAGTAAGGCACAAGATATCCCGTTGCATTCGGATAAGGCAAAACCCGGTTTGAATTACCTCCTATTAGTTTATTATAAATCAACTCATTGCTTTGTGCTAAAGCACTTATTGAGAAAAAAATTAAGAAGGATATGAAAATGTTTTTCATCATGACTTTAGGGTTAATATACTCCTACAGAAAACCAAGTTCCTCCCTGCCATGGCTGTTCGGATATTACCCAGCCCGACATACATGGGTGAGGATTTACATCAGTAATTATAAAATTCGTTCCGCAAGGACCTGATATGAAATCTAAATTATTAACGTTACTCGCAACAAATCTCAAGAAGACTGCTTTCAAATCTTGGTTTGAAGGTGTGGTTATTTCTGAGTTTGGTGGGCAAAAATCATATGTAGTAGGGGCAGAACAGAAAACTTTTTTAACCTTAATACCACACTCGGTTTTATTAGAAATAGTTAAGAGAGATTGTGCTTGAACTTGGTAAGTAAAACCGGATATAAAAAAACAAAGGCTTAGAATTTTAAAAAACGCGTGCGTAAAAGAGAATTTTTTCATGGCATTAATATTCAGAGGTTATTAAACATCCCTAAAGCTAATGAAACTTTTGTTAAAAGCAATGTTGCGATGTTGGCGTTATGTCGTTGAGGAAAAGTCAGTTATGAAGCATTTTAGCTTCGCTCAAAATGGAATTTACTTTTTCGCTTTCTCTTTAATCCTACTCTTAATCAACCAATTGAATAAATATCGTTCAAAAAAGCGATTTGATTTTGAGCGCATTTTGATGATTTGAAAAATGGGTACTCAAGTAGCTCTCCCGTTTTTTCAGCATACCCTTATCGGGTGGAGATTGGTGTAGCTCGGTAACTTTTTTTGCCATCTCTTCGGGTGAAATTGCTATCTCACAAAACTCTTCCAAACCGGTATTGGCGACCATTTGCTGATTCACAACAATCGCAGGAGCAGTAGCTAATGAGTATAGCAACTTGAGTTTAAATCCGGTATCCTGAAAAGTAGGCAAGGCATGCACCGATGCGTTTTTCGCCAATTCAAGCATTTCGGCAGAAGAGGGATTATTTACTACGCTTAAGTTTTTGATTTTCGAATCTATTGCTTTCACAGCCCGCACAGCATCTTTTCCGGCTACTACTAACGGTACGCGAGTCTTTATAAAAACCTGATTTAACAAGTATTCCAGAGCTGTCTTATTCTCGGCAACCGATAAGTTTCCGTGGTAAAAAGCATAAGCGCCCTCCCCTCCTATTTCCATTAGTTCGATAGGATGAAAAGGATTTATTAGGGTTGAGTTTCCGTATAATTTTTGAAAATGTTTTTGATCTTTTGCGGAAATGGCGAGTATGCCGTCGGCACTTTTGAGAATCGATTCGTAGCGCTTGAGTTTCTTAGTTTCGGTTTTGAAAAATAGTTTTCTGAACGGGTTTGTTTCGGCTTCCGCCAATTTTCGATAATACGCGTGCTCAACATTGTGTGCGCGCACCAGCTTTATTCGGTTGCGAAGTTTGGCGTGGTTTAAAAATGCGGTGGTATGCAATCCTTCAAAAAGAATGGGGTATTTGTCTTTTGAGAGGTTTTTTAGCAATTCGGGATTTTTCCGCGTTTCTACGATAAAGGGCTCGCTCGACATGAGATGTCGCGGCGATTTATACCGGTGGTAGTAATGTACCGAGGCGCAATATTTATCCAATTCATCAGCTCTTTCTCTTCCGTATTCAAAACAATGCAAGTGAATTTTCACTCCTGTTTCGCTCAAGGCTTTCAGCCTATAAAACACATCGATAACACCGCCATAATCGGCGGGAAAGGGAATATCGAAAGACACAATATGCAAATGGGATTCAGCCACGCGTTTTTAATTTTTCCAAAACCGGTTTGTAATCATTCTGCCAATTTAACGATTCAACCAGTTTTTTAGTGTTGGTTTTATAAGTCGCTAATTTAGATGGATTCTCTTGTAGTTTTCTAATTTCATTTGAGATACCGTTTGGCGTAAGCTCTTTCACAATCGCTCCGATACAGTATTCCAAAACCAGTTTTCTCACTTCTATTAGATCAGAAACCAAAACCGGAATTCCCGCCAAGGCGTAATCAAAAACCTTGTTGGGTAAACTGTACCGATAGTTGAGATTGGTGTCTTTATCAAGACTCACGCCCAAATCAGCAGCAGCGGTGTGCCGCATCATTTCGGTGAAAGGCATTTTTGGTTTAAAGATCACTTTTTTCGACAATCCGAGTCGATCAACGGAAGCTTTTAAAATCGGCAATGCATCGCCGCTCCCTAATATCATCAATGTGGCATTTTCAACCACAGCCATGGCTTCTACCAGTTCTTCCGCACCTCGATCTACGTTTATTCCGGCGCCCTGAAGAACGATTAAAAAGCTATTCTCATTAACTCCCATTTCAGCTTTTGAATAAGGCACAATGTCAATAGTTTCAAAAGGCATATTTCTAACTAAATAAACTTTCTCAAGTTTGTATGTGGCTTTCAGCAAATCGACAATAGATTGACTTACAGTGATTATCACATCACATCTTCGAATACAAGTACGTTCAAAAAATTTCCAGACTGCTTTTACAAAAGGTCGGTTTTGGATTTCGGGTACTTCCGTAAAATATTCATGGCTGTCGTAAATTAAGGGCTTTCGCCGAAAGGCGGATGCCAAATAATTTGCCGGAAGCGTATCCAAATCATTGGCGTAAAAAACATCGGCTTTTGTAAACAAGAGCTTGAAAAACAATTGAATGTTGAATAAGGCGTAAAACATAAATCCCTTCTTAAACAATACGCTGATTAAAGAAACTTTAAAATCGGAAGTGCTCGGAATCTCATTTTCCATTTTACGACCGTATAAAACAATCTCGTAACCGGAAGCCACCAGCGACCTGCATTGTTTATGCACCCGCTGATCGGTATACGTATCGTTTGAGACCGATATGACAATTCGTTTTTTCACAATCGGTAAAACTAAGGATTATGCCGGTTGGGACGTTTGCGATTTTTTGGTTTAGATTTACCAAAAATTCGGGAATGCAGATTGAGCACAACATTTCATTAAAACCGTACAATACTTTTGGAATTGACGTTAAGGCAAAAGCCATTGCAAGCTTTAGCTCGGCGGATGACTTGCGCGAAATACTGAAAGACAACGACTTAAAGCAACTTCCGAAATTAATTTTAGGCGGTGGGAGCAATTTGCTTTTCACAAAAGATTTTGACGGGCTGGTTTTAAAGAACAATATTTCAGGCATTGCCTGCATTAAAGAAGACAAAGATTATTTTTATGTAAAAGCCGGAGCGGGCGAGAATTGGCATGAATTTGTCATGACTTGCTTGAAAAACAATTGGGCGGGATTAGAAAATCTTTCGCTCATTCCCGGAAATGTCGGCGCCAGTCCGATGCAGAATATCGGTGCTTACGGAATAGAAATAAAGGATCGGTTTGACCACTTGGAAGCTTTTAATCTCGAAACCGGCAAAGTGGAAATCTTTGATGCAGCCTCTTGCGAATTCGGATATCGGGAAAGTGTTTTTAAACGCAGATTCAAAGACAAGTATGTCATTATCTCGGTAACTTTCAAGCTTTTAAAGAACCCTGATTATCAAGTAAAGTACGGCGCAATTACAACCGAGCTGGAAGAGATGGGAGTTGATGACCTTTCAATCCATGCGATTAGTCAGGCTGTGATCAATATCCGAAACTCCAAATTGCCAAATCCAAAAGACCTGGCAAATGCCGGCAGCTTTTTTAAAAACCCGGTGATTTCAGCCGAGCAATGGGAAAAGATTTCTGCTTCACATCCGGAAATCCCGAATTATCCGGCTCCCGGAAATCAAATCAAACTTGCAGCGGGCTGGCTTATTGAACATGCAGGCTGGAAAGGCAAACGCATTGGAAATGTGGGAATGCACGCACGTCAAGCATTGGTGTTGGTAAATTATGGCGGCGCAACCGGGCAAGAATTATACGATCATTCGACCCGTGTGAAAAATTCCGTATTTGAAAAATTTGGAGTTGAGTTGGAACGGGAAGTGAATATTGTTTAGTAGTGGGTATTGAGTATTGGGTATTGAGTATAGAACACACGGTGAATCTTCTTGACTTATAAGTGGGAGTGTTCAATTAAGTGTGTCATCGGTTAAAAATCTGTTGTCAAAATAATCTACGAGGTCTCTTCGTACCGATGACCATGCAAACATAGTTCCATTCCACCTTGTTTGCGCATTTATAGTTGCCAAATATATCTGTTTTACAATTGCATCCTCTGATGTAAAGGCTCCTTTGGTCTTAGTTGCCTTACGCACCATTCTATGATAGCTTTCGATTGGGTTATTGGTATATATAACTCTGCGTAGTGCTGGTGGATATTTGTAAAAGTTCGTCAACCTCGTCCAGTTATTGTTCCAGCTTCGGAAGACAACCTTGTATTTAGACCCCCATTTTTCTTCCGCCTGATCCAGGTATTGTCTGGCCGCATGTTCGTTTAACGCTGTATATACCTTTTTTAAATCCCGCACCAAGGGCTTAATATCAGTGTGGGTCGCGTATTTCATACTATTGCGCATTTGGTGCACAAGGCACAGTTGCACATCGGTCTGGGGATATATGTCCTCTATCGCATCACCAAAACCACTCAAGTTGTCAATACAGGCTATAAATATATCTTGTACGCCCCGTTGCTTAAGCTCGTGCAGGACACTCCTCCAAAAACTGCTGGATTCATTATCGCCAAAATAAATCCCCAAGACTTGCTTCTCTCCATCCCGGTTGACTCCGAGAATATTATAGACCGCCTTTGAAACAACCTTTCCATGCTCTCTTACTTTAAAGTGCATTGCATCAAGCCACATTACGGGATATACGCTCTCCAAGGGACGTTGTTGCCACTCCAAAATATCAGGAAGTATTTTATCAGTTATGGCAGTCAATGTGCCCACCGACAACTCAACATCGTACATTTCCTTTAATTGATCCTGGATATCCCGGTAGCTCATTCCACGGCTGTATAGGGCTAAGATCTTCTTGTCAAGATCCATATCAAGCCGGCGTTGTCGCTTCTTTATAGTCTGGGGCTCGAATGTACCATTGCGGTCACGCGGAGAAAAAATTTCCAGCCCACCGGAAGAACTAAGAACATTTTTTCGTCCCCGACCATTGCGACGGTTTTTTGAAGATTTATCCTCTTGCTTTAGGTGTGCGTCCATCTCACCCTCGAGACTGGATTCGATCACCTTTTTGATCAAAGGCGTGAAAACACCTCCAGTACCAGTAAGGGGCTTGCCGGAACGTAGCTCATCTCCCATTTGTTTGATGAGCGCTTCCAAATCCAAATTAATTTCTTTATTTTTCATATGTCGAATTTATTAAATTATAAATTGACACACTTAACTGAATAGACTCTTATAAGTAATTAGTATTCATGCTTAATACTATCTACTCAACACTAATCTTCGGTCTCTTCCTTATCCTCAGCTTCCTCAATAGCAGCATCTTCCGATTCTCCCTCTTCTTCAGAGAAGTCGAGCAAGTCATTTTCCAAAAGCATGTTGTACCACTTAATCACTTTTTTGATATCTGAGGCGTACACTCGTTCTTCGTCGTGTTCGGGAAGCACTTCGCGCAAGAAACTGCGTAGGGCATCCGAATCTTTCAGGTCGATTTCCAGTTCTTTATCACCGTATATTTCGTGAATTTGCTTTAGGACATTCTGCAGCGGTTCGTCGCCATCTTCTACATATATCGAAATATCAGATAGCGTGCTCACGCGAAGGGTTTGCCCGATCGACATTTTCTTGCCGTCAATAAGCGACTTGGCTACTACTCCGCCTCTCGATTGGCTGATAATTTGATAAAGTCCCGGTTTGCCGGCAATTGATAATATTTTTGATAAGTCCATAAAACTGAAAATTGGACGGCAAATCTAAACACTCTCAACTTATTTCTCAAGAATTAGTTTTGCCATTGCTGGAATCCCATTATCATTCTCAAAACCAATGACATAAACCCCACTTTGAAGTTGAGAGACATCCAATAAATATTCATTTCCGGAAACGAGACTTGGTTTTTTGTGCAGGATTTGCCTTCCGGCAATATCAAATACTGCGACCGACCTTAGATTTTTGTTTTCAAAATGAAAACGAATTATTCCCGTGGTAGGATTGGGATAAACCCGAATATTTTTTTCATGTAATTCACGCACGCTTGTCGAATTTTCAAATGGGATAGTGAGTGCTGCAAAAGCGTCGAGTTTTCCGTAACCAAATTGATTTCCGGGAAGGCTTCCCGTGTGCAAATCTGCCAGTGCATTCTCAATAATTGCGTTTTTTACATCGAGGTAATTGGCATTCGGGTCGCGCGAAAAGTAAAGGCCTACAACTCCTGCCACAACCGGCGAAGCCATAGAAGTTCCTCCGTTAACATAGTGCATTCCGCCTTGTGCCACTTTTTCGGGATGAATATTCACCCAAGAATTGAGGGTAGCAATTTTTCCTGAAGTCAAGGTATGATCACCACTGGCAGCTATATCGGGTTTCTGGCGCATATCGCGCGTCGGTCCCCGGCTACAGTTTACGGATATTTCACCGGGAGTTACATCAAAGCTCGTTGTTTCGCCAAGAAAATTGACAAAGGAATTGCGGTTTACATAATTTCCTACGGCTATTACCTTATCGGAGCACACCCATCCGTCTACAATGGTTTTTTGATTATCGGGGAGTTTATAATTCACCATTGCCGGATAAGATCCAACGTTGGGAAGATTGGTTTCGACAATCGCCGAAGTGCCAAATGGCGCTCGGCTCCAACAATCGAATCTTCCGCCGCCTGTAGTTGCAAGCCGCCATACATACTGATTGCTAAATGGCTCTGTAACTTGCACTTGAATAAGATATTGCCCACCGCGCAACCCCACCCAAGTTTCTACAATTCCGAGCATCGCTCCATTGTCAAAAAGGGTGTCTTTAATACTTGTATTAAGATTTGCCTGTGCATTTCGCCAGCCGGCATATCCTTTAAAGCTATAAGCCGGTACGGTTAGATCGGCTCCAATTGAAAAGCTTGTCTCTTGAAAGTCAGCGGTATCTGCCCACAGCTCGAAAAGAACTGCTTGAGCGGTATTGTTGTATTTAAACCAAGTAAAAGCTGTATCTACTTCCGGAATATCATACGACAAGTGATAATTTCCGAGGCTTCCGCTGTTTCCGACTGCTGCGACAACCGCTCTTCCCGGAGCCTCGTCGAGCAATGCATTCACAAAAAGCGTAGCTGCATCAAGTCCGTCGTGCGATCCATAATAATCGCCAAGGCTTAAGTTTATCACCGCGGGTTTTCCCAGGGCTTCCGCTTTCGCGAAAACAAAATCCATCGCTTCGGCGGCTGACGCTGCCCAGTTTTCGCGATCTAAATCGGAAGAAACAACGATTATATCGGCTTTAGGCGCAGCTCCCGAATATTGACCGATTGCATTTCCATTGCCCGCTGCAACTCCTGCCACATTTGAGCCGTGCCCAAAGTATGCTGCCTGGTCTTGGTGGCCGGTAATTTCGGCGTTAATATCTTCGGCATTCCACTCCTGTCCGTATCCATAGGGTTCCGGCACTCTGAATGGGATATCTTCATCTTGATTCTGATCCCATAGTGCAACAACCCGCGTTGTACCATCGGCATTTTGAAAGTCGGGATGGGTTAATTCAATTCCGGTATCGATAATCCCTAAAATCACATCGTCTCCGAGGTATCCTTGTGGCAGTGGTGTAGCTCCCAGGTGAACCGGAGAAATATTATTATTAAAAACCATCACATCGTTAAGCACGTGTGGTTTTGATGATGAAAACTCGACATAATCGAGACCTTGCAACGTGTTGAGCAATTCAAGTTTTGACACCGGTAATCGGCACGAAAGGATATTGTCAACACTTCCTTTAACCCGTCCGTTTTCAGCACGTACAAAGTCGGATAAGTGCGCAACATCTCCGCGCAGATATAAATCCATCTCCGCATCTGCAGGCATTTCGTTTATTGTTTTTCTAAGCTCTATTGATAGCATTTGCCGAGGCTGTGAAAAAAGCATAATGGGCAAAAACAAGAATGTAAAACCGAGGAGTTTCATCTTAAAATTATTGAGTAAGGTAATTATAATCCGGGAGATCAGGAAGTTGTTTTATTTGTTTTATTTCGTGGTCAATTTCCAAAAAAACATGTTTCAATCCATTGGTAATACAGAAATACGATACTTCCATTTCGGTATTGTACCGCGCTATTTGAAACAGGGTTTCTTCGTCAAGTTTTACCGATGGCGCTTTGCATTCGATAAGCATTATCGGCTTACCTGCTCTATTTGCGACCATTACGTCATACCTTCCTTGACGCTGGTGGTGAGATACGCCGCCTTCAATTTTAAATAACCCACCCGGAAAACCTTTGTGCAGGATAAGAAACTGAATAAAATGTTGGCGAACCCATTCTTCCGGCGTTAGAATTAAGTATTTTCGCCTAACCGGATCAAAAATTTTATGTTTACCGGATTCTAATTTTATCTTAAAAGGATACGGTGGTAAGTTTAATGCTTGCATTTCACACAAAACTACACCAATGTATCTATTTTTATAACCCATTGAGAAATTAATAATTCAAATACAATATGAGTACAACACCATCTGAGCCGACAGAAAACACGGGCATGAAGACCAAGAAAGAAATAGTAGAAAACTGGCTACCCAGATATACCGGTGTTCCATTAGAAGATTTTGGCAAATACATTCTTCTCACCAATTTTGCAGATTACGTAGAGCGCTTTGCCGAGATTCACGGTGTTGAAGTTCGCGGACATGGCAAGCCCATGATGAGTGCGCATAAAGGAGAGCTCAGCATGATAAACTTTAGCATGGGAAGTGCCATGGCGGCTACCATAATGGATTTATTGAGCGCGATCAAACCCAAAGCAGTTTTGTTTTTGGGGAAATGTGGCGGCTTAAAAAAGAAAAATAAGGTTGGCGATTTTATTTTGCCCATTGCCGCCATCCGTGGGGAGGGTACCAGTCTAGATTATATGCCTTCAGAGATCCCAGCGCTACCCTCATTTATGTTGCAGCGTGCGGTTTCGACCACGATTCGTGACATGGGTCAGGATTACTGGACCGGTACAGTATATACAACCAACCGCAGAGTATGGGAACACGATGGGAAGTTTAAAAAATATTTGCGAAAAACGCGATGCATGGCAATAGATATGGAAACAGCTACTATTTTTGTGGCCGGATTTGCCAATAAAATACCAACAGGCGCCATGCTTTTGGTTTCGGATCAACCTATGGTTCCCGAAGGTGTTAAAACATCAGAAAGCGACAAAAAAGTTACGGGAGCTTATGTTGAAAACCACCTCAAACTGGGCATTGGTGCGATGAAGGAGATTGCGATGGACGGACGTTCGGTTAAACATTTGAAATTTTAAATGCCTCATAAAAAAATACTCGCCGATTTAAAGCAAAAAAAATACGCACCCGTATATATTTTTGAAGGCGAAGAACCTTATTTTATTGATCTTCTGAGCGATTACATCTCAGAACACGTTTTAGACGACGCCGAGAAGGAATTCAATCAATCTATTCTTTACGGTCAGGATGTAAAGCCGGAA
>Ga0209075_1003820_pt1 | contig 12308 bp, 6 predicted proteins | sample Stecom2011_FD_187523 | JGI IMG/M metagenome (GOLD analysis project Ga0209075, IMG submission 187523) | Agricultural soil microbial communities from Utah to study Nitrogen management - Steer compost 2011 (SPAdes) (version 2) | ecosystem: Environmental > Terrestrial > Soil > Agricultural land...
CTTTTGAACTGTTTTGCACAGGAACACACTAGAACAAAGCGACCTTGGAATGCTCTTGTAATAGTGTTGTTTCCGTAGCAAAAACAGGAGAAAGCTAGGAGGGGGAGACGGATTAGGCGCATGAAAAATTTTACTAAAACTAATTTATAATATGGCTTCAATTTTATTTAAAAAAACATTTAAGAACCCAATCCGTTAATTTTAAACATATTACATCTGTATGCTTAAAACTTAATTCATATCCACAAAATGAAAGTATGGATCAAACTTATCAAAGTTACTATTTTCAATAAGTTTACAATTGAGTTTAAATGACTCACTGTATAACTCAGAAGTTATTTTCGAGCTTGGAGTTATTTTATTATTCCATTCATATATTCCTTGCTTTGGTCTTGTGAAAAATGAAGCTTCTAGAAACATTGGGATTACGCTATAGATTCCATTTTCTGTTGCTCTATTCCCACCATATGTGTTTGCTATAGTCTTTTTTACTGTATTAGCATTAATAATATCTTGAACTGCGAAATATTTTCCAAATACTTTTAATACATCAAAAGAGAATGGGAATGAAGCATTTAATAATGAAATCAATATAATATCCCTATCCCGCTGTTTTTTAATCGCTAAGTTAATTTCCTTTTTATTATCGTCAATTAACTTAATCATTGGATTCTTAGGTATAATTTTATTGACTATTCTAAGTGCCTTTTTAATACGGTTTTCTCCAGTATACTCTAAACGTAATTGTTCAATAACATATTCATTTGTATAACTACTATTAAGGTAAGCTTCCAAAGCAGCATATAGAGTGTCTAATGGAATTCTCTGATTAATATCTATTGATTTATTATTCATTTGTTATTTCAATAAATGGAACTACTACTTCTAAGAAATGAGCACCTCCATGTGTTACCAATGTTTCTTCTCTAGAAAAACTTTGATCGTTTTTAAAGTATATGGATCGATCTTTCATGACAATGTTCTTTATAATTTCTGGATTGTTGGCAATGAATTCATCTTTCAACCAATTTTCAGAATATTCAATATGCCTAGTACTTCTACTTCCTGATTTATTTGTTCCTAATTTCTCTATTCCACTTAATCCTCTCCAGCCTTTTGCTTGAATATTTCCATGATCACTTGTAATGAAAATCTTAAAATTCTCTGAAAGAAGTTTTGTAATCACTTTTTGAATTTCCTTTCGTTCTAACCAATTCTCAGTGAGATTTAATAAATCTTTATAGTCCTTTGAACTGTGCATATAGTCATCTAAGTCTTTATAGACTATGGCTAAGCGCTTTATAGACTTTAGGTTTGCAAAATTAACTTTATCATATTGATAATCTATTTCAAAATCATTAAATTTTTTCTTAACCCAGTAATCTTTCCACAACCTCTCTTCGCTTTTTGGATTTTGACGATAAGAATTAATAGGATTACTTCCTCTAAATATTGCTTGACGTGATAATTGAGTAATTGAAGGAATCCATGAATAGGATATATTTTCATTTTTTAGTCCTGGAAGTTTTGGTGAAATCAAATTGTATTGCCAAGTACTTAGCCCATCTATTACTATTAAAGCCACTCGTTCTTCTTTAAAGTTAAAATCAATGTAGTCTAAAACTTTTGAAACAATTTTAGGTCCTTTTATAGAACTGGAGTTTTTCAAATGATTATAATCCTTTTCTATATGTTCTTGGAATCTAGTATTAATCTCAGTTACTTTCTTCATAACAGAACTAAATGAATTTTCTCCTATGCAAGAACTAATTGCTTCTGAACAGATAAAACTTACGGCTTTCCAGTCTATTTTATTTGATTTTAAGATAATATCGAGACTATCTTCAAACTCTTTTGTATTAAATGGAGAGTTAAATGCAGGCTCTTCATTGCCGAGCTTAGCAATAACCCTTTCAGTTGCAGATTTTGACAAATGCTTTAACTGTTTAGTATTATAAAGAGAATTTAAGGTTTTAAGAGGTAATTTTAAAATTGTTGGAATATGATATCCATTCAAAAAGTCATCCAAAAAGAAATCTATCCTTCTACATTTATGCTCTATATCTTCAAGGTAACTTCTGTTTTCTTTATTAATCAAAAATAGTGTTTCATGTTCTTCTATTAATTCATAACTTACTCTTTGAGTTATACTATTACCAATTGAAACCACTATTTGATTATTCTCAAATTCTTCAATCACATCTTTTCTAAATAAAAATCCGTCATTATTTTCAATAATCAACACCTGAGTATTGTAGCTTTTAAGCTCTTTAATGATATGTGTCAACAAACTACTCCCCATCTAATCTAAATGTTAAAAGTTGTTTAGTTCCCGGAATAAGCCTTTGATTCTCTTCAAAGTCAGACAACCATTTTTTATGCTCACTTTCAAGTCGTTTTAACTTTGACTTGCGTATGTTCTCAATACCTATTTTGTTAATTCGTGACTTTTGAAATTCATAGGAATTCAATTTATTGTCTTGCTTCACTTTCAATGACTCCTTTAAGTCAGCTTCCATGTTTTGAAATGCCATATAAAGAGCATCATTTATAATGCTTGAAAAGTCCTTTGATTCAGTTAATCCTTGAAATTCAATTTGATCGGAATTGTCTTCAGAATTCAATCTATTCCATATATCATTAGCATAAGCAGAAAACAATTTCCCTTTATCAGATATAAAAAAAGGCTGATAGTGAACCTTTTTTTCAAACCTGTTTTGGGCTGAAATTTGCCATAATGACCAATAACCTGCTGTTTCATTTTCAGATTTGAACTTGATAACAGGAATGTTTGATTCTCCATTGAATTCACCTATATCACTGAGTATTTTCTTAATCCAGTCATGTTGCAGAGTTATATGTTCAACATCTGGGTTGTTCATTGAAACCTCTGAATCAAAAGTGATTTTCCTTTTTTCTTCACCAATAGTAATGTTATGAAAACCAAGCAAGCTTTTCGAGGCAGAACCTCCATGTAGTTTAGTGTATTCAAATACTAAAGATTCCAACCATTGAGGGAGGGGACTATACTTTATTTCAGCTGCTTTTTTATGTTCAATTTCATCTTCTCCCACTTGCGGCAACACACCTTCGGTACTTTGAAAGTCTCGTAGTTTACTTTTTATTTCACTTAGCCATTTTTCTCCTGCAAACTCAAACCGTTCAGGGTCTAACAAACTTTGTAAATACAACTTATTGACTCTCTTCATGTCAATAGCGGAATCTAAAACATCTGCTGTTTTATCGATCCCCAATTGATCAATAATATTATTCAGTTTCTCTTCTATTACTTCATACACTCTCAAATCCACGCTATTGTTTGTGAGCATATTAAATGCTTGTACAATATATTTCTGACCAATTCTATCAACACGACCAATTCTTTGTTCAATCATCATTGGGTTCCACGATAAGTCATAATTCACAATTACGTGGCAGAACTGCATATTCAAGGATTCTCCAGCAGCATCCGTAGCAATTAATATTTGAGCATCATTTTTAAAGTTGGATAACGCTCTTTTTCGGTCATCTAAATCTTGGCTCCCATTAATGCTTGCACATGAATAGCCTTTGTTGGTAAAGTAATCATATAGCATTTTTTGAGTAGTTCTAAACTCTGTGAAGACCAATATTTTCAAAGAGCTATCGCCTTTTTCTTGTTGTAGCTTTTTGAATTTATCCAACAAAGCATCTGCTTTTGCATCTACCTCTGTGTTCATACAGTCTTGTGCCTTTTCAATTAAATCACACAAAAGACTTTCTTCATCCACCAAACCTTCACTACTACTTTGATAGAGACCTTCAAAATCTACATCTTCATAAAACTCGTCACCAAATTGGTCCAAATCATCGGCATAGTTCTCAACATCATTATCTTCTCCGTACCGTAGTCTTTCCAATCTTCCTTTCATAGCAGATAAGATGGCTGCGGTAGAACTACTGACTAATCGCTGAAAGAGAATCATGATTAATCCAGTAGCATTGTTTTTAGATCTTTTAGCTGTATTAAAGCCTTTCCTTACATAATCTGTAACAGCTCCATATAACTCCATTTGCTTCTGATGCTTGTTCAAATCGAGTAGTACATCAAAGCGATGCGTTTCTCTTTCATTAAACAATTTCTTGCCATCATAATCCACTGCAAGCCTTTTTTCTGTTCGAATCACATACGGTTCTAATTCTTCAATACCAGGAAGACCTTCACCTGCAAATGCATCTGGATCGAGAAGTTGTAAAATCCTCCTGAAATGATCTGACTTGCCTCTGTGAGGAGTAGCTGTAAGAAGTAGTACATTCGAAACGGTATTGCATAGTTCTTGGGCTAATACATACCTTGATACGGTTGATGATGCTCCACCCATTTTATGAGCCTCATCAATAATTACCAAATCAAAATCAGCTTCCAATACAGCTTGCATTCTGTATTTATTGTACTCATTTACTCTTTCTTGCGACCAACCTTGTCTCTTTTCTAATGGTTTTAGAGCATCGGTAGAAACAATAATTTGATTGTGTTGTGTCCAAAAATTAAATTCTTCATCGGCATTAATATTGGAGAATGTACGAGCCATTGAGCTTATCATGTCAGAATCGTACAGATGGAAAACTTCATTAAAGTGCTCTTTTAATTCACTTTGCCATTGAAGCATACTTGATTTTGGCACGATTACCAATATTCGTTTTATATCTCCTCTTAGTTTTAGTTCTTTAAGGATTAAACCGGTTTCAATAGTTTTTCCCATACCCACTTCATCAGCCAACAGAAAACGATTTTGAGTGGATTGCATAACTTTCTCCAACACCAATATTTGGTGTGGTAGCGGAATTAAACTACTCTCATAAGGTGCTAGAATATTTTTCTTCGCTACTTCATCTTTAATTTTGGCAGCAATAGAAATGAATCGAATCAATGGTATATTAAATTCAATATGCTCAGTCTCCAAATCTTCCTTTGCAACCTGCAAGAAAGAACCATCTTCTAAAATGCGTATCCAAGCAATCGTTTTCCCGAAAACTTCTTTTTCTCCTAAGACTTCTATGGCTTTTCCTCTGTATAGCATTTTAATTTTTAACGTTCCTTATTTTGACTACAATGTTCCTTAAGAATTAAAAACATCTGTTATTCATGATTTTACCTCTTTAAACTCATTTTCCTTATTTGTTTTCAAATGTTCCTTAAGCAGTATCAAAAAGTTTACACTCTTGAACTTGCTATGTCATAAAACTGCAATAAGACTTCGTCTTCCATTAACAAATTGTTAGGAATACGATCTCCAATTTGAACGATGGTTTTAAAGTCTTTATCCTGATAGGATTGTTTGAAACCGGCACGTAAAGCTTCTACACGAACCTCTTTAATTTTGCCTTTAGGTTTAGCAGCTTCGGTTTTATACACCTCAAATTGCTTTAACAAACGCTTGGTACGCAGTTTCTCTAAATCAGCTTCGTTTTCAGGATCTGGAACATACCATTTTCCTTGGGCATCTTTTAAGAAGTTCTCTTCAAGTATGTCTGCCAATTCAGGAATTATATCTCCTTTACGCACACCCGCCAATGCTTGCATCCATAAAGGTTGAATATCTTGGTATGCCAATGATTTTTCAGCCAACACATTTTTTAACCACAACACACCATCTTGTTCCGATGAAACCAAAATAGACAACTGAATAAACTCCGGATTCTCCGCTTTCTTTTTATCATATTCTTGCACCTGCTCATTGGTGAAGAACATACCATCTCGTTCGCTAAATTTTTCTGCTAACTCTCTTTGGAATTTGATTGCATCAATTGGAACTGGTAAACTTCTTTGAACATAAAAGGCTATCAGTCTATCAAATAATATTTTTGAGCTTCGTTCAATAATAGCAGTTGTTGTATTTTCAATGTTTATATGAATTGGCAAGTGTTTTAAATGTTGTTCGATAAAATTCCAAATAGAAACGGGTTCGCTTGATTTTTCAACAAATTCATTCAAGAATTCCTCAGAAGGTTTATAACAAGTAATAACTAAATCTTGCTTAACTGCTACTGGACCAATCATCGCGTGTAATCCTCCTCTAGTCTTATTTAATGCATCAACTTTAGCTACAACAAAACCTGTTCTGTTCAATCCATTTTGAATTATATTCCATATTGAAGCTGATGTATTTGAGAATTCCACTGTCATCCACGAGTTAGGCTTTAATACTCTAAAAAGCTCGATAAAAGCTTTTAGCATTAAATTTTCATAATCAAATTTTCCCTTATTCTGTCCTTTGCTTTCAATGGCTTCATCTTTATTGTTTGTTAATATTCTCAACCAGGCTTCAGATAAATTATTTAGTTCAGAGTACATTATATTAGCACCAAAAGGAGGGTCAATAAAAATGTAATCAACAGAATTAGACGGCAGATTCTTTAGGCATGTTGATGATTGTTGAGAAACTACTTGATCCGTAGAAAATTTAAGAGCCTTCACGATCTTTTTAAATTGAAAATCTATTTGATCTAAAAAATTATTTTCAACAAACAACGGAGGCAGATAAAGTGTGTTTGCCATGGGACCAACTAAAGCTCTACTCCCGTGCTGTGGCATAAACCTATTCAGTTTTGTTAGTTTGGGTAAAATAGCCGTTAATAGAAAGATAAAGTGGTTTTTATGCTTCAATTCCTTAATTAAATCCAAGTAATTCGATATAAAAAACAAAGTCTTTTGTGTATAGAAATGATGTACTTTGGTGTACCCATATTTTTCATTTCTTTTTGTTTCTACACCATCAATCAGAATTGAGTCAGGAATGTTATTGTGTTTTAGTTCAAGTTTTTTTTCCTCATAAAATTCACTTATTTCATCAACTAATATTAAATGCCTCTTTTTATGCATTGAATAATTAATCAAAACAGGTTTAAAGGAAATTTGAGTTATTGCCTCACCAGTTAAAGGATCAATTTTCGTTTCATACAGTGGAGTTAAATTACTTTTCTTTTCACTAAAGCCACAACTAGGGCATTCTGGAAGTTCCTTAAGATTGTTGTCTGCATTATATGAGGCTGAATAAAAATCAAAATCTTTCGAACAATTATTACAAGTATAAAGCTGTGAAAAAACGGTGTAGTTTATTTTACCTTTATGACTCGTTTGTTCTAATTGATATTCTCCTTTTAACTTATTCAAGGAGTTCATTATTCTGTTATACTCATCAATTAATTCATCTAAATCAACCTCAGAATTATAAATGTGGGATATATGACTGGCTATTGAGGAAAGATCAATGTTTATTATATTTCTTTTACCAAATTCTATCTCAGCACCAATCTTTTTAAAATCATTCTTAAAATTATGTACTGTCTCATTATCGATAGTTTCACAAAAAGAACCACCAACACCTGTCATTCCAGTACCTGCAAATGAATCAAGAACGATGTCTCCTGGATTAGTGTAATAAAATAAAAACTTACTTGTAATTTCATGAGGCACTTTAGTATGGTAGGTATGGGCGTTATAAATTGCATGATTTTTTCCAGATTTTATATCTTCAGGAAAGGGAGTGGTAACTTGTTTACGTGAAATGTGTCTCTTACTTTTTTCCCACTCAGCAATAAAATCATTCAACCATGGGTTTGGGCAAGCGGTGTAATATGGCGGATCGGATAAGTTTAAAATATCCTCATCATCACCAATAGGAAAACCTTCCATTTGTTTGAGCTCGGGTAGCTTTTTTCTTAACTCTTCACGGAAATAGCTTCTGCGTTCTTCTTCTGAGTTAAAGGTCTTACCTAATACTGTTATTTTATTATCCACTTTAATATCTTCCATAGTCTCTTATTTCAGTATGATTCTGATTTTATCTCTTTCTTTTCCTTTGGAAATGTTGTCCACATAAGCTTTAAAAGCATCAACCGCTTCATCAGGAGTAAGGGGCTTGTTAAAAGTTGCTTTCATCCCATCCAAGCTCAATTCTATTTTCTCCAAACCTTTGTGCAAGCTCATAATGGCATTACGAATGGCAAGGGCATTATCCTTTTGCAGCTTTACGGTATCGCTTTCAAAATCCTTTAGCAGTTTTGCCTGCGTAGGATCTAGCAAACTCATGTTCTTCTTCACCATTGGATCTTCCAAGGTGTCTTTTAAAGTTTGCTGCCATGTACTCAATAGTTCTGCTAATCCCTTTTTACAAACTTGAACAGATACAATACTCGCATCTTCAAAGTCAATAGGATTAAAATCTTGATAAGGAGCCGTTAGAATAAGCTCTTTATTCACATTGCTATCTGCAGGTTGAAGTTTCGCTAGTTTGCTTAACCATTGGTGATACTGTCCGGAAGAAAGAAAGTCAGCTTCTTTCAGGATGTCGCAAATGGCTTTTTCCTCACTATCCAATAAAGCCTGCTTTTGTGTATTATCAGCTTCACTGATTCTGTATTTCAGATACAATTTGAGATACCAGACTGCATAGCAATTTTTTAATTGGCTTAATCGTGCCTTATATTCCTCAATCGTCTTACTGCTATTAGAAGAAAGAACAGCTGCCAATTGATTGATTTCAGTGGTTATTTCTTCTTTAAAATCAGCATCCGTTATGTACTGCTTGCACTGTTGTAAATAAGAAATATCTTCGTTGAAATGATTGATTTCAGTCAGTTGATTTTCTACTTTTTCAATTAAAGGTTTGGCTTCCAATACTCGATTTATATCATCAACTGAAAACTGGAAGTTTTTCATTCGAGCCTCAGAGGTGTAGTTGGCTAGTTTATCACAAAATCCTGAAAAGGCAGTAAAAGACCTACGGTATTCCGATGCTTCATTTTCAGAAATGAGCTCTATCCCTTTAAATATTAGTCCTCCCTGAATTTTATTTAAAACAGAAACCGTTCTTTTAGCCCAATCATTTGCTTTCATGGTAAGCTCTAAATAGGTAGATTCACTTTTTAAATGTTTCGATAAATCTTTACCAAGCAAGCCAATAAACATAGCTTTTAAAGCAGCTTCATTTAGACCTTTAGGCGGTTTTACATGCGTGAAAGAATAATAATCTTCATTATCTAGGTTTAATAATTCTGATAGGTTTGTTGAGTTAATTGATTTACCTGATGAAAGCGTTATTTCCAATTCGCCAAGAGCTGCCAAAGTCGCCAAAACAATAAATTCGAGTTCTGCTTCAATTTTAAAGTCCTTAGACAACCATAGGTTACCACTCTTATCTACATACTCAATAATTTCCTGTCGATTGAGCACTTGACCTTCACCTTTTTCTTTAAGCTGGTTTAATAAGCTTTTCGCATAAGGCGAATGACTATAATCAAGCATACCCGGAACCCAAAGCCCCAATCCCGAAAGAATACCTTCACCATCTCTATTCGATTGCTCTGGATTTGCAATTTTAGCTAATGCTTGTTTTACTAAACGGTCAAAATTGTCCTTTGCAACTGGTGCATTTAACTGTGAAAACTTTGGGAAGTTAGGTCTTTCTTGTTCAAACCATTCCTCGAGCACTACGGATGTTACATCTGAAAATATCTGCTCTTTTGTATAGCCAGTTCCAGGAAGCGGATAACCATTTAATGGCAATTCCTTTCCTTGGTAATCAACTTTTGTGATTTGGACGTATTCACTATCAAAAAGAGCCCTTGCTTTTTTATTCAGCTCATCAATTTTCTGTCTGTAAATCGCCTTTTGTGAGGAGTCAGCTCTTACTTCTAGTGCTAACGCAGCTCCATAAAGCGTTACTGCTTGTTTGAACTCATCAGAAAGTCCATCCATGATGAAATACACTTCATCTTCTTCATGATTTCGCTTCTTTTTGGCTTCATCAAAAATCGGCATGAAATACATATAGAAATGTTGCCTTGGGTGCGTGGTAGATTTTTCATTTGGATTTCCAAAGAAAATATATCCATCACGATACATTTTATGAGATTTCCATTCAACGGTATGTTCCCATATCCTAAATCCAGTTCTGTATGTATTGTGATCTAACGGAAGGTTAATTTCCAAAAACTTAAAAAAATATTCATCCTTTTGACCATCAGCCATTGTAGCAGCATAATCTTTTATTTTTTGGTCGAAGTTTATTCCGCCTTCAATTCGTAAATGATATTCACCATTTTCTGCATCCTTATCAAAGTATTGCCCTGAAGTAGCCGTAATAATTTGTTGAGCAGTAGAATCCATAATATCAATTAGGAAATCTCTGTCTGTTGCCAAACTATCGGTTAAGCACAAATCATCCACTAAATGCTCAACGTTCGTACCATTCTGTTTATTCAGTTCATGTTGTAGCAATTTTATTGCACAAGCATTTGTAATTCTTCTTGCTATATTTTTCTTTTTTGCTCTAACTCCCGTGAAATAAGATTCGATTTTATCATTAATAGTTTCTGTAATTTCCTTAACTTTCCTAACATCAGGAATCGCCATTAAATCTTGGCTCTTTTGAATGTCTTCCCAATACTTGTCGTAGGTCAATAAACCGGGGTTATCAGTAGGTACTTCTAGTTCTAAAATTTCCGTAAACTGATTAGAGAGTGTTTTTAAAATCTCTCTTTGACTTTTCCCAATACGGATACGTTCAAAGTTTTCAAAGTATGTTGGGTGTACTGGGAATAACTCCACATAATCCTGTGTTCTTCCATGCATATCTGTAAAGAAGGATAGGAACGGATCTAAGTGTTCTTTTATCTTTTGTTTTTGATGCTCGTTTTTACTTAAAAGACGATTCTTTACTATGAAAGCAACATCTTCTTTGGTAATCATGATGTCCTTGTATCGGTCATTCACCTTTTGAAGCATATCTGCAGCAAACTGAAATTCCGATGAGTGATAAATCATTTCCTGAACGCCAAAAATAAATTTGAATTTTGTTGAATCACATGCTTGACCTAAAGCTTGAAGGACTTGTAAATCCTGATTCAATTTATCAGGTGTGCTTCTTCCTTTTAAATAAGCGAGCATTTCGTCAATTACGACCAAGAATCCTTTATCAGGGAACTTGTCCTCAAACTCAGCCATCATGAGCTTTAACTTATCGGCATAAGTAATAGCTCCATGTCCATCAAAAGAGAAATTGATCCCTAGCTCATTAAAATAGCGTTCAATTTTAAAGGTGACGAAATCCCACAAGCTTTCTGTTCCACCTAATTCAAAACGCAAAACTTTGAATTTTCCTGAAATGGCTTTTAATGACTTTTTTGGCTTTTCCTCTTGGACTAAATCAATTAATTCTTCATGCTCCGCTATTAGGGAAACCAAAGACATTAAGTGAGATTTACCTGTACCATAATTACCGACAACCTGTAAACCAAAAGATTCACCTGAGTAAGTAAAATCTAAGTTTCTCACCATCAATGGGATCAAGTGATCTTTAAATGTTTCCGAGAAAACAAAGGTCTTAACAAGGTTCTTTTGATAGTCGCTCTTGTGTGTTTCACTAAACTTTACGACCTCCGTAATCGGTTCAAAATGGATTAACTCACTATACTTCATATTACTATATGGCTTAAATTCTTAATATCTATTTTTTGTCCTTTTTCTTTCGTTAAAAAATAAAGGATTCCGTCTTCAATTTCTCCTTCCCATTTAACGAATAACGTTTCAGTAAAGGAATACTTTGTTAACAGATGAATGAAATCAATTTTTAAATCATTTTCAAATAAAATCCCTAAGTTATAAATTGCCAAATACCTCCCGTATAAATCACTCTCTTTTTTAGCGTCTGAAAAAATTTCCTCTATCAAATTAATACTTTTCATACCTAATCTAGTGTCTGATGTTATTGATTTAATCTTATTAGCTAAAGACCGACCAACATCTAAATATTCCAGTCCGAAAACTTCTTTGTCATGAATGACAAGCTTATTTCTCGCTTGGCTATTTATAAATGATGGTATTTTAGTCATGATTTTGAAATTTGAGTGAAAAACTTTCTGTTTTATCAAAGGTCTTTTAGTAATTATTAATGAACGTACACTTTTTTATATAATCTTTAAAGCTACATCATATTCTTTCTCAAAAGGTAATTGTAATTTTACAAGTAATTCTGGAATTGCAATAGCCCAACTCACATAATAGAAAGCTAGTATTTGGTAACCGGTAAATGTTTTATTGGGTATTTTGTTTAGTTTGTAATTGTGTTCTGGATTGTAGCCTTGAGCACCTTGCATTGCTATTTCTTGGGCTATTTCTTTTATTTTGCTTTTCTCAAGGTTTTCGAAATAGTTCAATGCCTCAACCATATACATGATAACCGCTTTGTTTAGCCCTAGCTTTTCTTGATTGTCGAGGAAGGTTTGCATTTCCTCGTCATGATCTGATTCTAAATCATAAGGATCGC
>Ga0209075_1003822_pt1 | contig 12307 bp, 10 predicted proteins | sample Stecom2011_FD_187523 | JGI IMG/M metagenome (GOLD analysis project Ga0209075, IMG submission 187523) | Agricultural soil microbial communities from Utah to study Nitrogen management - Steer compost 2011 (SPAdes) (version 2) | ecosystem: Environmental > Terrestrial > Soil > Agricultural land...
TAGATTTGATATCCGATTAGCTTATAAATATTTTGACGTAGAAACCACTTATTTAAGTGGAAAGAAGCAAACACCACTTACTCCTAATCATAGATTTTTCATGAACACTTCCTATGAAACCAAAATAAATTCAAAAGGAGGTAATTGGAAGTTTGATGCCACCTATAACTTTATTGGGGAGCAGCGTTTTGCTTCAAACGAGACATATTTAAACACTATTGGATTATCAGAATTTTCATCGAGTTTTTCTACATTGAACGCTCAAATAACAAAAGTGTTCTCTTCTAAATTTGAATTATATATTGGAGGAGAAAATATAACTAACGTAAAACAAAGTAATCCCGTAGTAGGAAGTGATAACCCTTTCGGTTCAAATTTTGATACAACTTATGTGTATGGACCAATATATGGGAGTTCCTATTATGCAGGTCTTCGTTTTAGATTTAACTAAACAATAACCTTAAAATCAGCATTTTAAACTAAATAAATCATGAAAAAATTATTAGTAATAGCAAGTATACTGTTCATCGGCGCTACAGGTTTTTCACAAAATAAAAATGCAAGAGCTACTCTTGAAGTAGATGGCGTGTGTGGAATGTGTAAAGAACGAATTGAGAAAGCTGCTGTTCAAGCAAAAGGAGTAAAATCTGCCACTTGGGATGTGCGAACTCATGAGCTTAACATTATCTATAATGAAGGTAGAACAGACTTGACTAAAATTCAGCAAAGCATTGCTGATAGTGGTCATGACACTGAAGATATTAAAGCATTAGACTCGGTTTATGATGAAATCGATCCTTGCTGTAAATATCGTGATCCGAAAGTAGTGGAAGACCATATAGATATGGACCACTAAAAAATAGAAGAAGTTTTTATGTTGGAGGAATTGAACTTAATATTCAATTCTGCTCACGTTTGAAATAGTTAGTTTCTTTTTGAAACTATGTTTTCAATTATAATTTCGGCGTGAATTCTAGAGTTTTCTATGAACCATTTATGAGTTTCCATTCCTCCACATATTACTCCAGCTAAATACAAGTTTTCAATATTGGTTTCCATTGTTTTTGGATTGTAAGTAGGGAGTTTTTTATCGTCGTTAGATAATGTAACGCCAATCTTTTTTAAGAGGTCAAAGTTTGGACGATAGCCGGTTAAAGCAATAACAAAGTCGTTCTCTATAGTTTTCTTCCCATAGGGAGTGTTTATAATGACTTCGGTTTCCTTAATTTCTTCAATTTCAGAGTTGAAATAAGCTTTAATGCTGCCTTCTTTAATTCTGTTTTCAATATCAGGTTTCACCCAATATTTTACGCGTTCGCCAATTTCAGAACCTCTAACAACCATAGTAACATCTCCACCCTTTCTCCAAACTTCTAAAGCAGCATCCACGGAGGAGTTGCTAGCGCCCACAACAATTACTTTTTGCATTACAAAAGGGTGAGCCTCCTTATAATAATGAGAAACTTTATCTAAGTTTTCACCAGGAATGTTCAGTAACTGTGGGATGTCATAAAATCCAGTGCTTAGGATAACATTCTTACTTCTGTAAGTTCTCTTTTCAGAAATCACCTCAAACTCATCGTCCACTTTTTCAACAGAATTAATCTTTTCGTATAAGTTTATTTGGAGTTCGTTTGAAGTTGCAACTCTTCTGTAGTATTCCAAAGCTTCATTTCTATTAGGTTTTGGATTGTTGCTAATAAAAGGAATATCGTCGATCTCTAACTTTTCTGAAGTAGAAAAGAAGGTCATATTCAACGGATAATTATAAATCGAGTTTGTCAAAGCTCCTTTTTCAACCACCACATAGGAAAGATTGTTCTTTTTACACTGAAGTGCACAGGCAATGCCTATAGGCCCCGCGCCTATGATTAAAACGTCGTAGGAGTTTGGTTTTGATAAGGACATTAAATTATTTTTAAGCTATTTTCTTAAGATTGCTGATGGTTTCGGTAGGGTTGGTCGAACCAAAAACAAAACTTCCAGCTACTAAAACATCTGCACCTGCGTCAATTAATTGCTTTGCATTTTGATCTGTTACGCCTCCATCAATTTCAATTTTTGTTGAAGCGTTGTTTTTTTCGATAATTTGCTTAAGCTGTTTGATTTTTTTATAGGTGTTTTCAATAAAACTTTGCCCGCCAAAACCTGGATTTACGCTCATTAAGCAAACCAAGTCGATATCATTAATAGTGTCTTCTAAAAGAGAAACATTTGTGTGAGGGTTGATAGCAACACCTGCTTGCATTCCTTCAGATTTAATAGCTTGTAGGGTTCTGTGAAGATGCGTGCATGCTTCGTAGTGAACCGTGAGGATATTAGAGCCTAAATCTGCAAAAGTTTTAATATATCGATCAGGGTCTACTATCATCAAGTGGACGTCTAAAGGTTTTTTAGCGTGTTTGGCTATACTTTTTAGAACGGGCATACCAAACGATATGTTTGGCACGAAAACTCCATCCATGATATCTATATGAAACCAATCAGCTTTACTGTTGTTAATCATTTCTATGTCGCGCTGAAGGTTTGCGAAATCTGCCGCTAAAACAGAGGGAGCTATAATTGGGTTACTCATTTTATAAGTTTTTTGCAAAGGTAGTTATTAGTTTGGATTTGGTCGAATTGAAAGCGGGATTGGTGAGTACTAACGATGGTTATCTGAAAAAATATAAAGCACTTTAAGTGTAGCTTCTTTCAGGGGCATTGAATTTTTTACCAGACAACAGTGTTTCTAAATAAAAAAAACCTCCGAGATATTTCGGAGGTTTTGAAAGTGTATTATGATTAACCTAAATAGGTCATCAATATTTTGCTTCTCGAAGTGTGTTTTAGTCTTCTAATAGCTTTTTCTTTTATTTGTCGAACACGTTCACGAGTTAGATCAAACGTTTCTCCAATTTCTTCTAAAGTCATTGGCTGTTGTTCACCAAGTCCAAAGTATAAACGAATTACGTCTGCTTCACGAGGAGTAAGTGTTTCTAAGGCACGTTCAATTTCAGTTCTTAGAGATTCATGAAGAAGGGCGCGATCTGGATTTGGGCTTTCGCCACTTCGTAAAACGTCATATAGGTTACTATCCTCTCCTTCGATAAGTGGAGCGTCCATAGATACGTGACGGCCAGAGTTTTTTAAAGACTCTTTTACGTCGGAAATGGTCATGTCCAATTCTTTCGCAATCTCTTCTGGTGATGGTGGTCGTTCGTTAAATTGCTCAAGATAAGCGTACATTTTGTTTATCTTGTTGATGCTTCCAATTTTGTTTAAAGGTAGGCGTACAATACGAGACTGCTCTGCTAATGCTTGAAGTATAGATTGACGAATCCACCAAACAGCATAGGAGATAAATTTAAAACCTCTAGTTTCATCAAAACGTTGGGCTGCTTTGATAAGTCCTAAGTTTCCTTCGTTAATAAGGTCTGGAAGGGTTAGGCCTTGGTTTTGGTATTGCTTTGCAACTGAAACAACGAATCTAAGGTTTGCCTTGGTTAGTTTTTCTAACGCACGATGATCCCCAGCTTTTATACGCTGAGCCAATTCTACTTCTTCATCTGCTGTAATTAAGTCAACTTTACCAATTTCTTGAAGATACTTGTCTAATGATGCAGTTTCACGGTTGGTGACCTGCTTTGTGATTTTGAGTTGTCTCATTTAGGTGTCGTCCTATGATTTTAAGTTTAAACTTCTGTTTTGAGTTATACGTAGAAACCACTTAAAAGGTTACAAAAAAACCTTTATATATTTTTATATGAAATTTTCAATATTGAGTTTTTTCAAATAAAAAGCCCTTTATCTTCGGATGAAGATAAAGGGCTTTTAGAATTGTCAAGAGGGTAAATTAATCTCTCTTTCTGTCTCGATTGTCACGACCTCTGTTGTCGCGTCCTCTATTGTTATCTCTTCCTCCGCTTCGAGAGTCATCTCTTGGTGGACGAGGTGTATACCCTTCAGGTTTTTGAATTAACGCTTTTCTAGAAACTTTTTCTTTCTTAGTGCGTGGGTCAAGACCGAAGTATTTCACGTCAAAAACATCACCCATGTTTACTACGTCGGTAACGTTTTCTGTTCTGTCCCAAGCCAATTCAGAAATGTGAAGTAACACTTCATTTCCAGGAGCGTCAACAAACTCTACTACAGCTCCAAAGTCTAACATTTTAATAACTTTTACTTCGTAAACGCTATTAACTTCAGGTTTGAAAGTGATAGAATCTATTTTTGCTAAAACGGCATCGATTCCTTCTTGGCTAGTACCAAGGATTTCAACAATACCTTCTTCAGTAACTGGATCTTCGTTGATAACGATTGTTGTTTTCGTTTCTTTTTGAAGTTCTTGAATTACTTTTCCTCCTGGTCCAATTAATCCTCCAATATATTCGTTTGGAATAGTAACGGTTACCATTTTTGGAGCATGAGGTTTCACGCTTTCATTTGGAGCTGGTATAGTTTCAATAAGCTTGTTAAGAATGTGTAGTCTACCTGCTTCAGCTTGTTTTAAAGCTTTTACTAAAACTTCATATGAAAGACCTTTTACTTTAATGTCCATTTGGCAAGCGGTAATACCATCTGCAGTTCCTGTAACCTTAAAGTCCATGTCTCCAAGATGATCTTCATCACCAAGAATGTCTGAAAGTACAGCGTATTTTCCTGTTTCTGCATCAGAGATTAGTCCCATTGCAATACCGGAAACTGGTTTTTTCAACTTAACTCCGGCATCCATTAACGCCATCGTTCCTGAACAAACAGTAGCCATAGAAGATGAACCGTTAGATTCTAAAACTTCTGAAACTACTCTAACTGTATATGGGAAATCATCAGGGATCATTCCTTTTAGAGCACGTTGTGCTAAGTTACCGTGACCAATTTCTCTACGTGATGTTCCTCGGATTGGGCGTGCTTCACCAGTACAAAAAGGAGGGAAGTTGTAGTGAAGGTAGAATGTTTCCTCACCTTCATACGATGGCATATCGATTTGGTTTGCTTCACGAGAAGTTCCTAAAGTAACCGTAGATAATGCTTGAGTTTCACCTCTTGTAAATATAGCCGAACCGTGTGTAGAAGGCAGGTAGTCAACTTCACACCAAATTGGGCGGATTTCGTCTGTTTTTCTACCATCTAAACGAAGGCCTTCATTTAATGTAAGGTCACGTACAGCAGACTTTTCAGCTGCATAGTAATATTGCGAAACTAAATCGCCAAACTCTTCCATTTCTTCTTCAGAGAAGGTGGCTATAATTTCTTCTTTTATAGCTGCAAATGAAGCTGTTCTCTCGTGTTTTGAAGAAGCAGAATGGGCTACAGCATAAACCTTATCATAAGCCATATCGTGGATTTTTTTCTTTAAATCCTCATTATCTGGCTTAGGTTCGTATTCTCTAACTTCTTTTCTTCCAACAGCTTCTGCTAATCTAAGTTGTGCTTCACACTGTCTTTTAATGTGGTCGTGAGCGAATTTAATGGCTTCAACCATTTCTTCTTCAGAAATTTCGTCCATTTCACCTTCAACCATCATCACAGAATCCATAGATGCACCAATCACCATATCGATGTCTGATTCATCTAACTGAGCTCTAGAAGGGTTAATGATAAATTCGCCGTTGATTCGTCCTACACGTGCTTCAGAAATAGGGCATTCAAACGGTAGGTCTGAAAGTTGAATTGCTGCAGATGCTGCCAATCCTGCCATTGCATCAGGCATTACGTCATCATCGTGACTCATCAACTGTATCATCACTTGTGTTTCGGAGTGATAATCTTTTGGGAATAATGGACGTAGAACACGATCCACTAAACGCATAGTTAATACTTCGCCATCGCTTGGTCTAGCTTCTCTTTTGAAAAAGCCACCAGGGTAACGTCCTGCTGCAGCAAATTTCTCGCGATAATCTACTGTTAGTGGTAGGAAGTCAACGTCTTTTTGTTCGTAGTTTGAAACTACAGTACAAAGCAACATACATTTCCCAGATTGAACTACAACAGAGCCATGGGCTTGTTTAGCTAATTTTCCGGTTTCGATGGTGATTTCTCTACCATCGCCTAGGTCAATGACCTCTTTAAATACTTTAGGTATCATTTTGTTTTTCATTTTGTACTCCATGAATATTCAATGTTTATACAATAGAAGTGGAGTACGTTTATACTTTGGTCAACAATCGGTTTTCGATTGTAGTGTTGTTGTGTTGTTGTGGTTGACCAATGAAAAACCTTAAGGGTAGCTTTTCTGAGCGAAGCAGTTGAGTTGTTTGCTAAAAGACTCTGGCTTGGCGTTAAAAAAACAAAGCGAAGCATCTAGTTTAGAGACTTCGCTTTGTGTGTAAAATTACTTACGTAATCCTAGTTCTTTTACGATTGCACGGTAACGCAAAATATCTTTTTTCATTAGATAGTCTAACAATGAACGTCTCTTTCCTACTAATTTAACTAGTGAACGCTCGGTGTTGAAGTCCTTTTGGTTAGTTTTTAGGTGTTTCGATAAGTGCTCAATACGGTACGTGAACAAAGCGATCTGTCCTTCTGCAGAACCAGTATCTGTCTTTGATTTTCCGTGTTTTTCAAAAATTTTTTCTTTAGCTTCTTGTGATAAATACATGCCAATATTGTTAAAATGATTTTTATGTACTGACTACCATTTTGGTAATCAAGGCTACAAAAGTAAACAAACTTACCGAGTTAGCAACTTGGTTTCTAATAAATGTTTGATAAAAAGTGATTATTAGAAAATTGTTTATGTTCTTAAGGTCCTGTTTAGTACTAAATCTAGGTATAGATTTATTTTTGCTTTTAGATCGCGTCTATGAGTAATAAAGTCTAAGAAACCATGCTCTAAAAGGAACTCGGAAGTTTGGAATCCTTCTGGGAGTTCTTTACCAGTTGTATCTCTAACAACGCGTGGCCCTGCAAAACCAATTAAAGCTCCTGGTTCGCCAATATTAATGTCTCCAAGCATAGCAAAGGAAGCCGTGGTTCCTCCAGTAGTTGGGTCAGTAGAAAGTGAAATATATGGAATTCCAGCTTCACCTAATTGAGCTAACTTTACACTTGTTTTAGCAAGTTGCATTAATGATAGAGCAGATTCCATCATCCTAGCTCCTCCACTTTTTGAAATAATTAGTAGAGGAATCTTTTTCTTTAAGGAATAATCTGCAGCACGTACTATCTTTTCTCCAACAACGCTTCCCATTGAACCTCCGATAAAACTAAAGTCCATACAAGCAATCACAAGGTCTTTTCCCATAGATTTTCCAACTGCTGTTCTGATGGCGTCTTTCAACCCAGTTTTCTCTTCAGCTTCTTTTAAGCGGTCTTTATATTTTTTCTTGTCGACAAAGTTCAACGAATCTTTAGATGTTAAATTTTTATCTAACTCTTTAAATTTATTGTCGTCAAATAGAATTTCAAAATATTCTTTACTTCCTATACGAACGTGGTAGCCATCCTCTGGGCTAACGTAGAAGTTTTTCTCAAGTTCTTCACTATCTACTACTTTTCCAGTTGGGGATTTATACCACAACCCTTTCGGAACATCTTTTTTGTCTTCGGTAGGGGTTTGTATTCCTTTTTTTGTTCTTTTAAACCAAGGCATCATAAGTAATGGGGGTTTTAGCCTACCAGAGGCAGGGGATTTAAATAACTTGGGTTAGTCTAAATTAAGAGCCTAATGTGTTAATATTATTCAAGTCTTTGAAAGCTTGTTCTAATCTCGCACGGAAGGTGATTTCGCCTTCGCGAAGCCACTTTCGAGGGTCATAATGTTTTTTATTTGGTTCGTGTTCACCTTCTGGGTTACCAATTTGAGTTTTTAAGTAATCAATTTTACTAGTCATATAATCTCTAATTCCTTCGGTGAAGGCAAATTGAAGATCAGTATCGATGTTCATTTTTATTACTCCGTAGCTAATTGCTTCTCTGATTTCTTCTAAAGAAGAACCACTTCCTCCATGAAACACAAAGTCTATTGGGTTATGGCCAGTGTTGAATTTTTTCTGAACATATTCCTGAGAGTTTTTCAGGATAATAGGAGTTAGTTTAACATTTCCTGGTTTATAAACTCCATGCACGTTTCCGAAAGCTGCAGCAATTGTAAATTGATCGCTAACTTTCATAAGTTCTTCGTAGGCATAAGCAACTTCATCGGGCTGAGTATAAAGTTTAGATGAGTCAACATTGGTGTTGTCTACACCGTCTTCTTCTCCTCCAGTAATTCCTAACTCAATTTCTAAAGTCATCCCTAGCTTGCTCATACGCTCTAGGTAACGCTTGCTAATTTCAATATTTTCTTCGATTGGTTCTTCAGAAAGATCTAACATATGAGAGCTATAAAGTGGTTTCCCTGTTTCTTTATAAAACTTTTCTCCGGCATCCAATAAACCATCAATCCAAGGAAGGAGTTTTTTGGCGCAGTGATCTGTGTGAAGTATTACAGTTGCTCCATAAGCTTCTGCTAATTCATGAATATGTTTTGCACCAGCAATTCCACCAGCGATTGCTGATTTTTGGTTTTCGTTAGAGAGACCTTTCCCAGCATTAAACTGTGCTCCACCGTTTGAAAACTGTATTATAACAGGCGAGTTAAGTGCTGCTGCAGTTTCCATAACAGTGTTGATACTGTTGGAACCTACTACGTTTACTGCAGGAAGGGCAAAGCCTTTTTCCTTTGCAAATCGATGGATTTTTTGAACTTCTTTTCCTGTTGCTACTCCTGGCTTAATTCCGTGACCCATAGTGTTATTCTAATTTGTTGAAGGTTAGTCCTTTTGAGTTGTATTTGTTTTTTTACTCTAATTTAATAGTTGAATTATTCACCTATAGTTTTAGCTAAGCAAAAATAGCAAAATTATATGGTTTAGAAAGGATAGTTGATTCCTATGTTGTATACAGCATTTCTGAAATTGAATTCATTCATCCAACGTTCTCCTACTGGCTTTGCAGGATTGTGCGCTTTAAACCCAGTGTCTAAACGAAAAACAAAAAAACCAAAGTCATATCGAAGTCCAATTCCTCCTGCTACTGCTAATTCTTTTAAATCTTTTATTCCACTAAAGTTTGAATCTTCATCTTTGACGTTGTCAAAAACATTCCAAATGTTTCCAGCATCTACAAAAAGTGCTCCTTTAAAAGCGCCTAAGATTGTAAACCGATACTCAGCGTTTAGTGCAATTTTAAAGTTAGCTTCGTTGAATTCGTTTTTGTCGTTACTGCTTCCTGGTCCTAGGTCGTATGCTCTCCAGCCTCGGTTATCATTGGCTCCTCCTCCAAAATAGCTACGCGTAAAAGGTATGCTGTTGCTGTTTCCATAAGGGACTGCTAAACCAGCAAAAACACGAAATGCGACCACGTTTTTATAATCGAGCTCCCAGTGTTTAATGTACTCGGCGTCTCCTTTTATATATTGTGAATACACAACATTAAATACTTCGTAATTGTCATTACTGTTCTTTTCAATTCCCGCTAAACTTGCAATTCCTGAGAGAAGATTACCTGCAGACTCAAGCTTTAAACGAATACGCGAAAAGTTGTTGTCTTTTATATTTTGTCGAGTGTCCCAAACTCGCGTGATATTAGTTGCAAATATCAAGTTGTTCTCGGTGAGTCTTTTCTTGCGTTCATCTATATGGTCTACTGCATCGCGAGCGTTTCCATTATCCCAATACGGATTGATAATTCCGCTACGAACATCAGAAATAAACCCATTGGCTCCATTTGGAATGGTTAGTTCAAAGTCATCCAAGTCATTAATAGTGTAGTACTCGGGATTAATAGAACCGGGGTTTTCTATCTCGGTTTGATAGGCAATGCTATTTAATTGGTCAAAGCTGTTCCTGTAGACGTTGAAATAGTTCCCTGTTTTTAAGTTTTGTACAAATTGCAGATTGACAAGGTCAAGATGATAATTTACAGTTCGAGAGGGTTTCCAACTATAATTGAATATCCCGTTTACAGACTGACGGTCTAACCCTATGTTGTTTTGGGCGCTCATTCCATAACTTAGTGAAGTGGTGGGCGACATATACTTTGGAATGAGTTTTTGTGTGTTTATAGGGAATATTATTCGTGGAAATGTGAGTTTTACATCGCCACCAAATTCCGATATATTAAAAAACCTACTGCTGTTATCTGCCGCATCTTTAGAAGAACCTAAACTTCCTCTACCAGAAATTTGAAGTATTTCTGCACCTCTAAAGAGATTTCTAAAAATCATATTCCCACTAAAACTAATTCCAAATTGTTGAATTGTTGAAGTGAAAGCATCAAAATCGGCTCCAATTGTAAAGCGGTCTTGTGGAGAGAGTAAAATGGTTGAGTTTAACCTATGTTCAGTAGAATCAGTTACAGTTTCAGAATAGCTTATGTTTGGGTATTTGAAGATTCTTAAATCACTTAGCTGGTTGTAGGTCAATGTTCTGTCAATGTCCTTGAAAATTTCTCCCGGTGAAATAGAAACAGCATCGACTATAGCTTTTGGTCGATACCTCATTTTTCCGTAGCTGTAAAGTTTGTATCCGTTATAGCTTATAGAATCTTGAAAGGTTTTGTTGCGGTTTTCATATGCATAATCTGTTACTATTCTCACTTCATTAACCTTGTGTACGTGGAATGGCGTGGTGTATGTGCTATCACTAGACACAATCTTACGATCTGGAATTATATAGGTGATGTTTGCTTTGTGGTTTGTGTCTATAGTGTCTGACTCAAAGAGCACATATTCTTGGTCGAAATGAAATAGTCCAGAATTGCGAAACTGTATGGTAAGCCGGTCGCGTTCGTTTACAAAATCGGAGGCATTATACTGTTTGCCAGGCTTAATAAAACTACTGCTTTTTGTTTTTTGAAATAAAGAATCAACAACATGCGAACTTATTTTTTCTAAAATAGTATCGCCTACAAAATAGGGAGTTTGCTTTTGGATGTTAAATACAATTTCAGCTCGCTTTTCTTTCTTTTTGTTTGGAATAATTTCATGCGATATTTTATTGTTGAAGTATCCATAGCTAGCGTACCATCTTTGAAGTCGCTCAGCAGATTTCTCTATTTTATTATCTGCAATTATAACAGGGGCATCACCAGATTCTTTTAGCCATTCATTGAATCCAACATAAATGCTGTCCATACCTTCTACTTGTTTTTTTGACAATAATTTTGTCAATCTCGCTTCTCTTTTCGGTTTTTTGTGAAGCCATTTATTAAATGTAGAGTCTGGGTGTGGATCGGCAAGATTGTACACATGGAGGCCTAAAGGCAAGCCAATTAGAGGGATTTTCGGATTGGGTTTTTGTGCTAATTGGCTATGTACACCTGGGTCATTAATTTTCACACTATCTACCATTATAGTAGTATTCGTCAGGAGATATTTATCTTCAGGCACGCGTTTTACAGCGCTGCAAGAAAAAAACAAACCCAATAATCCTATAAATAATGATATTTTTGTGAGGGTGTACTTCAAGTAGGGTGCGTTTTTAAACCGTTTCAAAAATAGTATAATTTGATAAGCAATAGCCAAACAAAGTTAATAACAAGCCTAAAGCAAAAAAAGTATCGCGATAAAGAAAGTCTTTTTGTCGCTGAAGGGCCAAAAGTAATTCAAGAGCTCCTTGATGAAGGTCTAAAGCTGCGATGGCTTTTTACTACGCAGCCCATTAATAATTTTAAAGGGAATTTAGTAGAGATTACTCCTGCCGAATTGAAAAAAATAAGTTTTCTTAAAACACCGAATACTTCTTTAGCTGTTTTTGAAATTCCAACTATTAAACCGCCCAAAACTTCGGGATTGGTTGTGGCATTAGATGCTCTTCGCGATCCAGGAAACTTAGGCACTATAATTCGATTGTGTGATTGGTTTGGGGTGGAACAATTGCTTTGTTCTGAGGATACAGTAGATTGTTATAACCCTAAAGTAGTTCAGGCAAGTATGGGGTCTTTAGCAAGAGTTCAGATTAATTATGTGCCTCTTTCAGAATATTTAAACAAATTAAACCTTCCTGTTTATGGTGGGTTTATGGATGGATCAAGTATATATACAGAGAGTTTGCCGAATGATGCTGTTTTGGTTCTTGGAAATGAAGCAAATGGTATATCAGAAGCTATTTCAAATACAATTACAAATCGGATTTCAATTCCGCGATTTGGGAGTGTTCAAAAAACGGAAAGTTTGAATGTAGCTACTGCAACTGCAATTCTCCTTAGTGAATTCCGAAGGTCTACTGGAAAGTAAAGTTGATGAAAACACCTCTTGATGACATTTTATCAATATTGCTTGTCCATGGGCTATTGGGGTTGTTATCTGGAACTAACTCATCGGACATTGCAAATACGCCTC
>Ga0209075_1003823_pt1 | contig 12306 bp, 9 predicted proteins | sample Stecom2011_FD_187523 | JGI IMG/M metagenome (GOLD analysis project Ga0209075, IMG submission 187523) | Agricultural soil microbial communities from Utah to study Nitrogen management - Steer compost 2011 (SPAdes) (version 2) | ecosystem: Environmental > Terrestrial > Soil > Agricultural land...
ATTTTCTGGCTTATCAAAACAATTATAACCATTACGTAAGTTACTACCGAAACACCTACCAACACGGGGGAATTTCGTTAGAAGAAATGATTGTCCCATTTTTGGTTTTTAATCCAAAATAAATGTTACAATCAATTATTTGTTGAATCGTTAAATTGTAGCGATTTGAAGGTAGGTTTTTTTATTTATTTTTGTAAAACAATTTGACAATTCAATGACAATTCAGTTCTCTTTAGACGAAATCGACTATATCGCTCAACAAATTTTGGAACAAAAACCCGAAAAGGTTATTCTGTTCGAAGCCGAAATGGGAACTGGTAAAACTACACTTATCAAAGCTTTATGCAAAGCCCTAAAAGTAGAAGACACCATAAGTAGTCCTACATTTTCGTTAGTAAATGAATATGAAACTACCAACGGAGAACTCATATATCATTTTGATTTTTACCGTTTAAAATCGGAAGAGGAAGCCCTTGACTTCGGAATAGAAGATTATTTGTACTCTGGAAATTTTTGTTTTTTGGAATGGAGTGAAAAAATCCCGAATCTGATTCCCGACAAACATACCACAATCAAAATTCGGGTTTTGGAAAACGGAAATAGGGAATTGCAAATGAAATAGTTTGATATGAAATACATTCTAAAAGTTTGGATTTGTACTTGTTTGGCAGCACCTATCTTATTATTCTTATTCAATATTTTTTATTACCAATCATTTAATTACTCCGAATTATTTTTTAACTTTTCCGATTTAAGAGTCTATTTAGGGATGGTATGGCTTGGTTTATTATTTTCTTTTCCTACTTTCTTTATTTTATTTCTTATAAAGCTTATTGATTCAAGAAAGAAAAACATCAAATACATTTTAACCACTATTGGAATTTTAGGAACATTCATTTCTTTTTTTATTTTGGACAATCATTTTTTTAAAAGAATAGATGATTTTATTTGGGTTTTTGCTTATTCCTTTTCAATTTCAATTTTCATTTGGGTTTTTAAACTTGATAAACCCTAAGTTAATTCGTAACTTTGACTGAACACTTATAACTGATTACTGAACACTAACATTATGTGGGAAAAAGTCCAAGAAACTGTAAATTACCTCAAAGAAAAAACAAATTACACACCTGAATTTGGAGTCATCTTAGGCTCTGGACTAGGTGGCTTTATATTTGATATCGAAATCGAGTATAAAATTTCGTATGAAGAGATCCCTAACTTTCCGGTTTCGACCGTGGAAGGGCATAGTGGAAAGCTTATTTTCGGGAAAATCGGAAACAAATCCGTAGTAGCAATGCAGGGAAGATTCCATTATTACGAAGGTTATTCGATGGAGGAAGTTACTTTCCCGGTACGGGTGATGAAATACCTCGGAATCGAAACACTCGTAGTTTCTAATGCTTCGGGTGGTGTAAATCGAGCTTATGAGGTTGGAGATGTAGTAATTATTTATGACCATATCAATATGTTCCCAGAACATCCACTTCGTGGAAAAAATGACGTGCGTTTCGGATCTCGTTTTGTAAATATGGGAGAACCATATAACCGCAAGCTCATTGCTAAAGCCAAACAAATTGCTCAAGAAGAAAATCTAGTCGTAAAAGACGGAGTTTATTACGGATTACAAGGTCCTACTTTCGAAACTTTGGCCGAATACAATATGGTCAGAATAGTTGGAGCAGATTGTGTCGGAATGTCGACTGTTCCTGAGGTTATTGTGGCTAGACATATGAATTTGGACTGCTTCGGAATTTCGATTATCTCAGATATGGGAACGGAAGAAGAAATGGACAAAATCTCGCACGAAGAAGTGCTGAAAGCTGTTAAAAAAGCCGAACCAAACGCCCGAAAACTAATCAAAGAACTAATTCTGCAATCATAAAGATGACCAAAAAAGAACGCGTTGAATTTGTTATAAATACTTTAGAAGAACTCTATCCCGAAACACCGATTCCGTTAGACCATAAAGATATCTATACTCTTTTGATAGCAGTCCTACTCTCGGCTCAATGCACAGACGCACGAGTAAACAAAATCACTCCTCTCCTATTTGCGCAAGCAGATAATCCGTATGATATGGTAAAGTTAGGTTTGGATAGAATTGCTGAAATTATTCGTCCGTGCGGACTTACTCCAATGAAATCAAAAGGAATCTACGGACTTTCGCAAATTCTGATTGACAAATACAACGGAGAAGTTCCCAATGATATAGATGCTCTAGAAACCCTACCTGCTGTCGGACACAAAACTGCCAGCGTGGTAATGAGTCAAGGCTTTGGAGTACCTGCCTTTCCGGTTGATACACATATTCACCGACTGATGTATCGCTGGAATCTCTCCAACGGAAAAAGTGTTCAACAAACCGAAAAAGATGCTAAACGCTTATTCTCTAAAGAACTTTGGAGTAAACTTCACCTACAAATCATCTACTACGGACGAGAGTACTCTCCGGCTCGTGGATGGAATATCGACAAAGACATCATCACAAAAACGATTGGAAGAAAAGAATTTCGAAAATAAAAAAAAGCCTTTCATTCTTAGAATGAAAGGCTTTAAAACCTTGAAGCATATACTTCAAACAATTATGAAAAAACTATTTTCCTTTTTCCATTCTCTCTTTCAATTCAGCAAGAGCGTCAATATCTCCTAAAGTAGTTTTTTCTACTTGAGAACTGCTTGAAGTTACTTCAGCTTCTTTAGCGATTTTCTCCTCTTCTTCACGGAATGTTGCCGTATGAGAAGCTACTACTCTTTTGAACTCTTTGTTGAACTCAATTACTTTGAATTCAGCTGAATCTCCTTTTTTAAGCTTCTTACCGTCTTCTTTCTCTAAATGACGTGTCGGAATAAATGCAACTACATCATCGTTGAATTCGATAGTCGCACCCTTGTCAACAATTTCAGAGATTGCTCCTGTATGAACAGTTCCTACAGCAAAAGTACCTTCATATTTATCCCAAGGATTCTCCGTAGTTTGTTTGTGTCCTAAAGAAAGTTTTCTTCCTTCAACATCAAGTTCTAAAACTACTACGTCTAATTTATCTCCTACGTTCACGAACTCTGACGGGTGCTTGATTTTTTTAGTCCAAGAAAGGTCAGAGATGTAGATAAGTCCATCAACTCCTTCTTCTAGTTCTACAAATACTCCAAAGTTAGTAAAGTTCCTTACAGTTCCTGAATGTTTAGAACCTGCAGGATATTTTGCTGTAATATCAGTCCAAGGATCTTGAGTAAGTTGTTTAATTCCTAAAGACATTTTTCTGTCTTCTCTGTCTAAAGTAAGGATAACAGCGTCAATCTCGTCACCTACTTTAACAAAGTCTTGTGCACTTCTTAAATGCGTTGACCAAGACATTTCAGATACGTGGATAAGTCCTTCTACTCCTTCGGCTACTTCGATAAACGCTCCGTAATCGGCAAGTACTACTACTCTTCCTCTTACTTTGTCGCCTACGTTTAGATCTGCACTAAGAGCATCCCAAGGGTGGGCACTCAGTTGTTTTAGACCTAATTGGATTCTTGATTTATCTTCATCAAAGTCAAGAATTACCACATTTAGCTTCTGATCTAATTCAAGAACTTCGCTCGGGTGATTGATTCTTGACCAAGAAAGGTCTGTAATATGGATAAGTCCATCAACTCCTCCAAGATCGATAAATACTCCATAAGAAGTGATGTTTTTAACAACACCTTCAAGTACTTGACCTTTTTCAAGTTGTCCGATAATTTCTTTTTTCTGTTCTTCAATATCAGCCTCAATAAGAGCTTTGTGCGAAACAACAACGTTTTTGAACTCATGGTTGATTTTAACCACTTTGAATTCCATGGTTTTGTTTACGTATTGATCGTAATCACGGATTGGTTTCACATCAATTTGAGATCCTGGTAAAAACGCTTCGATTCCGAAAACATCTACAATCATACCTCCTTTTGTTCTTGCTTTCACAAATCCGTTTACAATTTCTCCGGTTTCGCTGGCAGCAATAACTCTATCCCAAGCCTTGATTACACGAGCTTTTCTGTGAGAAAGCACTAGTTGTCCTGTTTTGTCTTCTCTTACGTCAATAAGAACCTCAACTTTATCACCTACTTTAAGGTTTGGGTTATAACGGAACTCATTCAAAGAAATAACTCCTTCAGATTTTGCGTTGATATCCACAATCGCATCACGATCTGTAATACGAACTACTGTACCTTCAACAACCTCGTCATCAGCAGTAGAAACAAAAGTTTTCTCTACTAATTCCTCAAATTCTTTAAGGTTTTTTTCGTCAACGACGTCAATACCTTCTTTGTAGCTTTCCCAGTTAAAATTTGCTAAAAACTCTTCTGGTGTTTGTGTTTGTTCAGACATAATGTTCTGATAATTTAATTTGTATTTTGCAGTCTGTTTAGTTTCTTTTTCTGGCAAAAGGCTGCAAAAGCGTTTATATTTTTTTAGATACCCTCTTTTAAGAAACTTTTATACGCCAAAAAAGGAGTGCAAAGATATAACTATCTTTTTTACTTTCAAATATTTATAGAATCTTTTTCTTGTCAGAATCAGGATAAATCCATTCGGTTATATTTCTCTTGTGAGATGTATTTAATATTGCTTTTTTGTTTTGAATCGTTTTTCAAAACTAAATTCTGTGAGTTCTCCTGAGGAGTTTTATGACAATACCTAATTAAATTCATATAAAAAATACATTTCAGGAGTGAAAAGTTTGAATTATCTAATTTTTTCATCACCTTGCCCTCTTTTTAGAAGAAAAAGCATTTTAACTTATACAATTACAATTTACTTATGAATTTAAGACTACTCCTGACTTTCTTGTTACTTATAACTTCGACAACCCAAGCCCAAGAACTTGTTGTCAACGAAAGAATACAAAATCTCACGGATGTAATTAATGACGGAGTCATCGAAGTTGAAGTTTCTGAAGGAGTTGCTCCTTATACTTATAAATGGAGCAATCAAAGCACGGCTCTTATGTCTAGTAGAGCAGAAAATCTCACCGAAGGTATAAAGTATAACGTGTTGATTACTGATGCAATAGGAAATTCAGTTAATAAAGAATATTTAATACCAACAACCACCATAGCCGAACAATTTAATGGTGCTTTCACACCCTTCGTAAACAGCATCAGCACGGTTTTGTTTTGGGATCCGTTTGCTGCAATAGGTTTGCATGACCCAATGGTTTATGAAGATGGGGTTGCGGTTTTGCATCCAAATGGTGACCCGGTAGAAAAAGGAATTCCTTTTATAGTGGTTTGGCTGGGAATAGGTGCTTTGTTTTTTACGTTGCGAATGGGGTTCGTTAACATTAGAGGTTTTCGTCACGGATTGCAATTGGCAAGAGGAAAATACAACGATCCTAATGCACCAGGACAAGTTACCCATTTTCAAGCGCTTGCTACTGCAGTATCGGCAACAGTAGGTTTAGGAAATATCGCAGGAGTAGCAGTAGCCGTATCAGTTGGTGGAGCAGGAGCAACATTCTGGATGATAATTGCCGGCTTTTTAGGAATGTCTTCTAAGTTTGTTGAATGTGTTTTGGGAGTGAAATACCGTGATATTACTACCGACGGAAGAGTTTTTGGTGGTCCGATGAGTTATTTGGAAAAAGGCTTTGCCAAACGAAATAAGAAAAAACTAGGTAAAATATTGGCAATTGTGTTTGCGGTTCTTTGTGTTGGTGGTTCGTTTGGAGGAGGAAATATGTTTCAGGCCAACCAATCTTTTGAGGCTATTGCTGGTCAAATTCCACTACTCGAAGGAAACGGATTCTGGTTTGGAATTATAATGTCAATTATTGTGGGTGCCGTAATTTTAGGTGGCATAAAAAGTATCGTTAAGGTTACCGAAAAAATCGTTCCTTTCATGGCAATAGTATATGTATTGGCTTGTTTGACAGTTATCCTTTTTAATTTTGATAATCTCGGAATGGCATTTAGGGCTATAATTGATGGAGCTTTGAGTCCAGGAGCATTAAAAGGAGGTGTGATTGGTGTTTTGATTATTGGGTTTCAACGCGCTGCATTTTCGAACGAAGCAGGTGTGGGTTCAGCAGCTATTGCACACAGTACCGTTAAGACGAACCATCCAGCTTCTGAAGGCTTTGTAGCTTTGATTGAGCCTTTTTTAGATACGGTAATTATTTGTACCTTAACGGCTTTGGTAATCATATTCAGTGGTAATCATGAAATAGTAGGGATGGGAGGCTCGCAGCTGACTGCTGATTCTTTTGCTTCGGTAATCTCTTGGTTTCCGGCTGTTCTTGCTTTAGCGATATTCTTATTTGCCTTTTCTACAATGATTTCTTGGTCCTATTACGGAATGCGTGCCTGGACATATTTGTTTGGAAAAAGTAAACAAACAGAAACTGTGTATAAAGTGCTGTTTTTGTTTTTTGTGGTTTTGGGGTCGTCAATTAGTTTGGGAGCCGTACTCGATTTTTCTGACATGATGATTCTGGCTATGGCAGTTCCTAATATGATAGGGCTTTATTTGCTGTCGGGCGAGGTGCGTCGTGATATGAAAGACTATCTAAAACGACTTAAAAATGGCGAGCTGTATCATAACGATAAAACCTAGTTTTATTCCAATGAAGCCTGATATTCCTTATACCATTTGTGTTTTTGAAGCAACCGGATTGTTGGATTAAGGAATATCAAAAAGAAAATTGAAGTAAGCGCATTAGAAATCGTAAAAGCTAGTGCAACCTGAACCGTAGAGTTTGACGTTACACTTTCGACAAAGCGTTCCAAAGCACCTAAAAAGGGCAGCAACAGCAATACTCCAACCAAGTTGAATGTGGAGGCTGAAAGTGCCGTTAATCTCGACAAAGGCGAAAGCTTAAAACTCACTAATAATGCTGTCGAAGTCGTTCCAATATTGGCCCCAACCACAATCGGAATAGCTGAATCAAGCGTAATAACTCCCTGCGAAATCAATATAATTACCAATCCGACCACAACCGAACTCGATTGAATAATTACCGTAATAATAATTCCGTACAGAATTCCCAAAAACGGATTTGATGCTTTAGATAATACTTCGATGAGCAAAGGGTTGTTTCGCAAAGGCTCCATTGCTTGACTAATAAACGAAAGTGAAAAAAATATAAATCCAAAATAGAAAATCGACTTTCCTAAAGTGGCGATCCTCGTAGGAATCATACTGATAAGTGTTCCTAATACAATAAAAACAGGACCCAACAAATGCGATTGAAGGGTAACAATCCAGCTGGTTGCTGTAGTACCAACATTTGTTCCGAGAAGGATCAACAAACTATCCTTAAAAGATAAAACTCCAGAACTCACAAGCGAAACCGTAAGCGAAGAAACCATCGTACTCGATTGAACAACAGCTGTGATAATTCCTCCGAGCAAAAAACCTCCTAGCGGAATTGACGTTACTTTTCCTATCCATTTCTGAAGTTTTTCTACTCCAAAACTCTCAATCTCGTGACTAAAACTCTGCAATCCATAAATGAACAACGAAATAGCAGCAATAATAATGATAATGGTTTGGAATGTTTCGAATGACATAATCCTTAATTTATACATAAACCTGCCAAGTTCTGTAGCTTGACGGGTATGTCAACAAATATAATAAACTTTTATTTTTCGATTTCCCGAAGGTTTTCCATTTTCTTAAAAGCAAGAAATCCTTTGATATCTTCAAAGTGTTCTCTCACCCTTTTATTTCCGAATTCAAATACTTTGGTAGCCAATCCGTCAAGAAAATCCCTGTCGTGCGAAACCAAAATAAGCGTTCCGTCAAAATCTTTCAAAGCATCTTTGATAATGTCTTTGGTTTTCATATCCAGATGGTTGGTTGGCTCATCCAAAATCAATACGTTTACGGGCTCTAGGAGTAGTTTAATCATTGCCAGTCTCGTCTTCTCTCCTCCCGAAAGCACCTTTACCTTTTTGGTTGTATCATCACCCGAAAACATAAAAGCACCTAATAAATCTTTTATTTTGCTGCGAATGTCTCCTATGGCAATCTGATCAATCGTATCGAAAACAGTCAGTTCTCCATCCAATAGCGAGGCTTGATTTTGTGCAAAATATCCGATTTGAACATTGTGTCCAACTTCTAACTTTCCTTCGAAGCTAATTTCTTGCATAATAGCCTTAATCATAGTAGACTTTCCTTCTCCGTTCTTTCCGACAAAAGCTACTTTCTGACCTCTTTCGATTACCATATTCGCATTTTGAAACACCACGTGAGTACCATACGATTTCGATAAATCTTCAACTACAACAGGATATTGTCCGCTTCGTGGTGAGGGCGGAAATTTTAATCTCAAAGCTGAATTATCTACTTCATCAACCTGAACGAGCTCTAATTTTTCAAGCATCTTAACTCTTGATTGTACTTGAAGCGTTTTTGAATAGGTTCCTTTAAATCTTTCAATAAACTCGGTGGTTTCTGCAATCATCTTTTGTTGCTCCTCATAAGCCTTGAGCTGATGAGTTCTTCGGTCTTTTCGAAGTTCTAAATAATGAGAATATTTAGCTTTATAATCATAAATACGCCCCATAGTGACTTCAATAGTTCGGTTGGTAATAGTATCTACAAAAGCCCTGTCGTGCGAAATCACAATAACGGCCTTAGCCGAATTGATCAAAAAATCTTCTAACCATTGAATGCTTTCGATATCCATGTGATTGGTCGGCTCATCAAGCAGAATTAAATCTGGTTTTTGGAGCAAAATTTTTGCCAACTCAATTCGCATTCTCCAACCTCCCGAAAACTCTGAGGTCGGGCGTGTAAAATCCTCTCTTGTAAATCCTAATCCTTTCAGAACCTTTTCGACTTCTGCTTCATAATTTACTTCCTCGATTGAGTAAAACTTTTCAGATAATTCAGACACTTTTTCGATAAGCTTCATATAGGCATCGCTTTCGTAATCTGTGCGAGTTGTAAGTTGATCATTAAGGTCTTCAATCTCATCACGCATTTGAAAAATATCCGAAAATGCTTTTGAAGTTTCTTCAAATACCGTAGCATCATCATGCGTAAGCAGATGTTGTGGTAAATAAGCGATGATCGCTTCTTTTGGAGCAGAAATACTTCCTATGCTGGGTTTGTTTACTCCTGCAATTATTTTGAGCAGGGTTGACTTGCCTGCTCCATTTTTGCCCATTAAAGCTATTTTATCGGTTTCGTTTATCGAAAAAGAAACATCACGAAACAACGTTGTACCTCCGAACTGTACAGATATATCATTAACTGCAATCATTACTTAAAATTTTGAAACGGCAAAGATAGTTTTTTTAGTGTTTGGTTGGGCGCAGTACATCGAACAGTATTTAAAATAAAAAAGGCGGTGATTAAAAAATCACCGCCTTTCTACTATTAACCTTTAAATTGATTATTCATCTCTGTTCAGATATACCCATCCACTTTTCTGAGCTCCGTCCATAAAAGTTACCAAGTAGTAATAAGTTGCTGTTGGTAACAAATCATTATTGTCAGTAGTCTGACCATACCACTCATTTGTGTAACCGTTCTCTTTTTCGTATACCGTTCTTCCGTAGCGGTTAAAGATTTTTACTTCACTCACGTTAAAGTTCGATAAGTCAAAAGTATCGTTTAGACCATCATCATTTGGCGAAACTCCTTTAGGAATCATACATTGTGTTCCGTCAATACTTACAATTCGAGAAACCGAACAACTATTAGCATCAGTTATAGTGATGGTATAATCTCCGCCCTCCATTCCGCTAATATTAACAGAATCTCCTATCTCAGAGAAACCTGGGCCTGTCCACTCATACGTTACATTAGAGAAGTCACCCGTATTGGTTACAAAAAGCATAAATTGATTATCTATACATCCAAAATCTACACTAATTTCAGGCATTGCTACCATTACAGATTGTGTTGATGTACAGTCATCTAAAGTAACTGTAACAAAATACTCACCTTCTTCATCAGTAATCAAGGTTGCATCTGTTCCTACTTGATTCCCTCCAAAAGTCCAAACATAAGTTGCTTCAGGAGTAGTGAAGTTAGAACCTACTACGGTAAGCGTAGTACATATTTCTGTATTTGATGTAATGCTAAACTCAGCCAATGGTTTTACCACTACCGAAACCGTTGTAGGAGGCGAAGTACAATCACCTAAAGAAGCAATAACTGTATAAGTTCCTGCATCTTGAGCTTCTACATCTGTAAGCGGAACAGTATCTCCTACATAGATATTTCCGTTTGGAAGCGTCCATGTATACGTATATTGAGGATTAGCACCTGTTATAGACAAGGTTAAACCATCTCCCGGACACACAGCGTTAAAAGGATCAACCTGAGGAGCTACTGGTTCTTCTAATAAAGAAACAGTAACAAAAGCATCATCAGAACCAAAACAATCTGTATCTACCACATATCTAAATGTATATGTTCCTAAGCCAATACCTTGTGTCGCAAAAACACTTCCTGTTAATGCACCGGTAGCATCTACATCTTCCCAAGTTCCTCCCTCATCATAGTCAGCAGTAAATAAATCAAACAAGTTTATATCTTGGTTCGTATGACAAAAGGCTTCTGAAACATCTTCTCCTGCATTAGGCAAGGTAGTCTCAACTTCATATTCAAGCTGTTGATTCAAACAAGAGTTAGGATCATCAGTAAAAACAATTTTCACGATATAAGTACCCGCATCAACTTCTGAATCAAAAGAATCAAAATTAAGCTGACTTCCTGTACCTACTAATACTTCTGTTCCGTTTTCATCTATCTTATACCATTCGTAAGTAAAGAATGAATAATTCTGAACAGATAAGGTCCCTGCTTCTCCTTCACAAAGATTGTTTTCTATTACTTCAAAGTCAATTGGCTGACCAATTTGACGAGTAGCTGGAGGAGTTTCAGATGGAGGAGTGCAAGCATCCTTAACCATAAACTGATAAGTTCCCGGAGCAAGGTTATCGAAAACATTACTTTCACCATTGCTTACCCAAGTTCCGTTTTCTAAAATCCAGTAAGTCAACGGACCTTTTCCGGTCGCCTCTATGACTACCTGGCTTCCGCCATTAGGACAAGAGAATGATGTTACACTTTTAATTCCTGGATCTCCTGTAAATTCAAATTCATTAATAACTTCACTACATACGACAGGTATGGGTTGACCTGCTACCCAATCCCAAGCCGAAAAGAATTTCACAATCCTAAAGTCTCCATGCAGATTAATATTATAAACTGCTTGCCCTGGAATTATATTAGGATTAACAACGCTCCACGTATCCGTATCTTCGTCATATACTTCTAAAGCATAAGTTGCAGGCCAGTTTCCATTATGATTTCCTGTATGATTAAACAAGAAGTCAAAAACACCGCATCCTTCATCAAGATCAACACTAGTGGTATGGATATGCTCTTCGATTGTAAATGGAAATGGATTATTAACACATGAAACTTGCACATTAATTTCATATTCACCTGGAGGTAAGCCTCCTATGGTTAAGTGCCAAAACCCTGGAAGATTAGGATCAATATTTGGAATATGATGTGCATACATGATAAGATCATATACATGGTTTCCATTATCGTCAAATATAAAGTCTCCGTTCAAATCTATAGCTCTTGTGTCAAAATTCCCATAGCTTGGACCATTAACACCAAACTGTTCATAAAATTCAGCTGGAGCATTAAGTATAACTGCTGACACAATTGGTCCTGCGGTGTCATCCAGAAGAGGCGATATTCTGATAGAACCTAAATCATCACAAGCAGGTGCCGGATCTAAGGTAAAAGCATTATCCAAATTAAGGTATGGCACTAATTCACCATCAACAGCAGTGTATGTATTACCACAAATATCTTCTACCTCAAATGTATAAGTACCCAATCCTACAAGACCTGGAAATAGTGGTCGAGGCTCTCCTGGCTCAGGGTTAGGTCCAAATTGTAACATTTGCCCTTGAATAAAGCCAGAAATATCATAAGGATTATTTTCATCTAAACCTGGATGTATTCCTAAACCAGGCCCTAAATATACAATGTTGTTATTCGCATCAAGACCATAGTTATCCAAAAAGTATTTAAAATCAGCAGGACCATCAATAATAAGCACCTCTGCTAAATTTAACTGATGTTGCAAGAAAACATCTCCAACAGCGATACAATCTAAAAACGGATCTGAATGTGGCTGTGGAGCTTTTGGAGACATAGTCACATTCGGAGGGGAAACATCCTCTGGTATACTTAACTCAATAATACCTTCTACCCCACAAAAGTCAGTAACCTTAATTACGTAATCCCCTACCAAAACCGGATCTCCATTGCCATCTACTAACGGATATATACCG
>Ga0209075_1003824_pt1 | contig 12305 bp, 7 predicted proteins | sample Stecom2011_FD_187523 | JGI IMG/M metagenome (GOLD analysis project Ga0209075, IMG submission 187523) | Agricultural soil microbial communities from Utah to study Nitrogen management - Steer compost 2011 (SPAdes) (version 2) | ecosystem: Environmental > Terrestrial > Soil > Agricultural land...
CCTCTACGGCAGTGGCCGGGAAAAAATTGATCTGAGCTATGTCGATGAACGTGGTCGTCGTCACAACCGGGTACAGCCGTTTGAAGGGATTTTGCCGCATCTGGAACGCCGCTATCGTGAAACGGAAAGTAATTATGTCCGCGATGATCTGGCGCAGTATCTCTCCAATGCCGCCTGTGATGCCTGTGATGGCTCACGTCTGAATGAAATTTCGCGTCATGTGCGAGTCAAAGACAAAACCATCAGCCAGATTACCAAAATGTCGATTGGTGACGCCGAGCATTACTACCAGAACCTGAATCTGGAAGGCGCCAAAGGCGAAATTGCCGATAAAATTTTTAAGGAAATCCGTGAACGTCTGCACTTTCTGGTCTCAGTCGGTCTGAACTATTTAAGTCTGTCGCGCTCTGCCGAAACGCTCTCGGGTGGTGAAGCCCAGCGTATTCGTCTGGCATCGCAGATTGGTGCCGGGTTAATGGGCGTAATGTATGTGCTGGATGAACCGTCTATTGGTCTGCATCAGCGTGATAATGACCGCCTGCTGGAAACCCTGATTCGCCTGCGTGATCTGGGCAATACCGTACTGGTGGTCGAACATGATGAAGATGCGATTCGCGCCGCAGACCATATTATTGATATCGGGCCGGGCGCCGGCGTGCATGGCGGGAATGTGATTGCTGAAGGTACCTATCAGGAACTGGCGGCCAATGCCAATTCCCTGACCGGTCAATACCTGTCGGGCAAGCTCAAGATTGAAGTGCCGAAACAGCGCACCCAGCCACCTAAACCGGACGAACAGATCAAGCTGATGGGCGCCTGCGGCCATAACCTGAAAAATGTCGATCTGACCCTGCCTTTAGGCGTGATGACCTGCGTTACCGGGGTATCCGGTTCGGGTAAATCGACCCTGATTAACCGTACCCTGCTGCCATTGGCCGCAACCCAGCTGAATGGCGCCACCACGCTCAGCGCGGAAAAGTTTGACACCATTGAAGGACTGCAATTCCTGGATAAAGTGGTAGATATTGACCAGAGTCCGATTGGCCGTACCCCGCGCTCCAATCCAGCCACCTATACCGGTCTGTTTACGCCAATTCGTGAACTGTTTGCCCAGACACCTGAAGCCAAAGGCCGCGGTTATGCGGCGGGCCGTTTCTCCTTTAACGTTAAAGGCGGACGCTGCGAGGCCTGTGAAGGTGATGGCATGATTAAAGTCGCCATGCACTTCCTGCCGGATATGTATGTACCCTGTGATGCCTGCCATGGCAAACGCTATAACCGCGAAACCCTGGAAGTGCATTACAAAGGCAAAAATATTTCCGATGTGCTGGAAATGACGGTCGAAGATGCCATGCATTTCTTTGATGCCATTCCGGTGATTCACCGCCGTCTGGAAACCTTGAATCAGGTCGGTTTAGGCTATATCCGTCTGGGTCAGTCAGCCACTACCTTATCTGGCGGTGAGGCGCAGCGGGTCAAACTGGCACGCGAACTGGCAAAACGGGATACCGGTAAAACCCTGTACGTGCTGGATGAACCAACCACCGGTCTGCATTTCCATGACATTGCCAAGCTACTGGACATCCTGCATGAGCTGCGCAACAAGGGAAATACCATTGTGGTGATTGAACATAACCTGGATGTGATTAAAACCGCAGACTGGATTGTGGATTTAGGCCCGGAAGGTGGTGCCGGCGGCGGGATGATTATTGCCGAAGGTACCCCGGAAGAGGTGGTGAAAGTGAAAGCCTCACATACCGGAAAATTCCTGAAACCGATGTTGAAATAAGATGAAAGGGCTCTGAGGAGCCCTTTTCTTTGTTATTAGATTCACCTGAAAAATATCAAGATATATATTTAAAATATTTTTCTATTTTAATTTACGGTTTAGAGCATACTTTCCACCCTATTCCGCCCCTTCTCTTTGGCCTTAAATAAGGAGTGGTCTGCCCGGCCAAACAGTTCCATCCAGCTGCCTGCATCTGCGGCGACCCCGGCACTGACAGAAATATTTAACGGCGTGTCCAGTCCCGGCAGGGTCAGAACATTCTGGCTAATTTCCTGACGTAATTTCTCGGCAATACTCAAGGCCCCGTCCAGATCAATCTGCTCAATCAGAATCAGGAATTCATCGCCCCCATAACGCACAATCAGATCAGATGAACGCACACTGTGTTTTAACACTTCGGCAATTCCCTGAATCACCCGATCTCCGACAATATGCCCATACTGATCATTGACCTCTTTAAAGTCATCAATATCAATAATAATTAAACCGGTTTGATGGAGCTTGTCCGGATTCTGGTTCAGATATTGAATATATTCTTCCAGCGCCAGACGATTGGAAACTCCGGTCAGGGTATCGGTATTGGCCATATTGCGTAGCTGGAATTCCAGCAAATCCCGTTCAGCCAAACGTGCCTGCAACTGCTTGAGCGCAGCAAATAAAGAGGTGGGTGAGGAATCTGGAGCTGTGGCCGTCTGCGGCTGGGCTTCGGATAGTTCTAAAATCAGATCCCGCGCTTCAATTAAAGGTTTAAATACCTTAAAACGCGCATAGACCATGGTAAACAGCGCCGCCAGCAAAGAAATAATCGACACCGACAGCGTCAGGATAAACTGCTGCCAGGCAGCATGACGCTCTTGCTGGGCCAGCCAGACACTATAATCCAGCAGATATTTCTGCAGATTCACCACCGTCGTAAATTTATCGACAATATTCAGGGTCAGTTCAGTCCCACTTAACGAATACGGGCGCGCATGCAGACTTTCTTCAATCAGCTGGCTGACAATAGGAACCCCCTGATCCAGATATTTTTGTTTAACCTGTTGATGCAGTCCCAGGTATTCAGGCGTTTTGTGCTGTTCAGGCTGAATCGAGTTGACCAGATCCCATAAATAATAAGATTGCCGCTGGCTCTGTAAGGAATAAGCCAGGTTCTGTTCAGGAATTGGTTCTTTAAAAGTCACGGCCGCCATAATCGTCGAGGCCAGACGTCCGGCCTGATCACGTAAATCGGCCAGTACCAGAATCAGACTATAGGACTCCGACAGCATGGTCTTTTTGCCTTCCGACTGCATCATGACATGCTTCAGCACCTCATAGACTTCATCCCAGGCACGAAACATGGCCTGAATGGCCTGATCCAGCTGTGCTGAACTGCGCTGGGCATAGGGTTGTGCTGCATAGGCATCCACCGCAGCACGTCCTTTTGCCAAAGCCGGTTTTAAATCGGTGGTCAAGGCATTGGCCTGTGCAGCAAAACCGGCGCTATTTAACAATTGCATGGTGTGTTCAATCTGCAGATCGACCCGCTCTCGAAACAGGGTCAGCTCTTTCAGGTTGGCACTGAGTTCATCTGGAGTACTGGACATGACCTTATTGGCCGGACCACGTTCGCGTGAAATCTCATTGGCCAGATCGGCCACATGACGTAAGACTGAAATTTCGGTCAGCACCACATCGGACTGCTGATAAGAGCGATAACTCTTCAGCGTCACCGGAACCGAAATAAACAGAATCGACAGGATGATAATGAGCATAGAAATAAACAGACGCTGCTTAGTATTCTCTGAATGCAAGCGATGGGACATGTTTATAACCTCACTACCATGAGCATGAACTGAACGTATTGAATCAACAAAGGCAGAGCAACGACCTGAAGCGGATGACCACACTACTGAGGAAAAAATAACAGGACAGCGGCAGCGTTCATTCAACTATAAGTCGAATAAATCAACAAGATAACTAAAAAATTGTGACAAGGTTAACAAATTTATTGATTAAGTTGAATAAAAACCGACGAAATTAGAGTAAGTTTCTATTTTTTTGAAGGGCAACCGAGATTGCATTCTCTTAAAAATTAAATATAAGCCAATGATTTATATAATAAAAACAAGGTTTTAAAAATTGTATAAAAAATTAAAGAAAACATTTTACAGCTGCATCAAATAAGTGCATAATGCACCGCATTGGGGCGACTTTAGATATTCCTCAGCAGAATTTTAAATTTTCCCGCAAATTTTGGCTAAAAAATCCCGGTTTTCGTTGAAAACCGGGATTTTTTTATGGTCATATATTCAATAGCGCTTTTTAATTCAAAAAATATTGCACCAATATAGTGCACAATAAATTTATACTTAAGCGGTTTTTAATCCTGACTACAGGATTCAGGCATAAAAAAAACCCAGCCTTGGGGAAAGCTGGGCATATAAAAAGTAAAACTTTGTGGAGAATCTCAGTGCAGTTCCTCTAACCTCTAGTCCTGCATCAAGAAAAATCATGACCGAAATCACAATTTCGATAAAGCTAACCAAACGGTATAACTTTACCTAGCCATTATGATACTTATCACACTTTTTGTAAAGCCTATTAAAATAGTCTGCTTTTAGTTTAACCAGTATTAATAGTCAGCGAATTTAGACCTATAAAAACCAGAAAACGTAGAAAAAAAGTAAAGCGTTATCAATTTCAGCTACATAATCTTGGTCTTAAGTTTCATTTTTTAAGCTTTATGCGCTGCTTTTCACATTTTTATTAGATTGCTTTTATAGATAATTTATATTGAATCAATTCAGATTAACTATCAAGAAAAGTGAGGCAGCAAACACTTTTCTTTCGCAAATGAGATTTAGCCGCTTGTTCTTTATACACTTTTTAGGTTGACAACAGATTTATCAATTGACTACTTTTTCGCCCATACACATTTTAGAGCAATTACTCAACTAAATAATCTCCTTTGTCTTCATTGACTTAATGAATTGTTACAATACAATGCCTATTGTTTAATCCATTTTTAACAAAACTGGTAACTATCATGAAAAAACTCGGTTTAGCCACAGCTTTATTATTAGCCATGACCGGTGCTCAAGCGTACCAATTTGAAGTTCAAGGTCAATCAGAATTCCTAGATACAACTGAAAACGATCAAAACTTTACTGGTGCAGTTCAAGGTACTTACTACTTCAAAAATGTTGATTCAACTAAAGGGCCTTTAGCTGAAGCTGCATTTTTAAACCAAGCATCTAACTTTTCTTTAGCTTACCAATATGGTCAATACGATGCGCCACGTGAAGGTGGTCGTTCAGATGTAGAATCTCATGTTTACGGTGCTAAAGCTGAAGCTTACATTCCGACAAAATTCGTTCCAGCCTATGCAAGCGCTTCTTATAGCCACACGCACAACGATGGCAAAAATGAATTTACTGCTGATGACAATGGCGACCGCTATGCATTAGAAGTGGGTGCATTGCTAGCACCAAACTTCCTGGTTGCTGTAGGTTATACCAGCATTGCTGACACAATGGCTGTTGATGCCTTCGGTACACTTGCAAATGGTGCAGTTAAAGCCGTTGGTGAAGCATTAACAATCAATGAAGATCAAGATGCTATTACTGCACGTACTAAATACGTGGGTGCAATTGATGGTACAAACATGGCAATCGGTTTTGAAACTGGCCTTGTTTACGGTGAAAGCACAGCGTACAACCTGAAAACTGATCTTTACTTAACGCCTGCTCTTAGCGTAGGTGCTTCTTATGCTGAAACTAGCGGTGATTTCTTAATTGATTCAGCTTGGGGTGCAAACGTAAACTACTTCATCACTCCAGCAGTTGCAGTTGGCGCAAGCTATGTAAATGCTAACGCTGAAAATGCAGCAGTAGATACTCAAACTGTTGGCTTAAATGCTAAATTCCGTTTCTAATCTGATTTAGAAACTGATGTAAAAAAGACGCTCTATGAGCGTCTTTTTTTGTTTGAAAGAAATGATTATTCCGGACTACGTACAATACTCAGGAAATATAAATGCCGTTCATATTGATCCAGGATATCCTGCAGTAAATCTTCCTGGGTCCAGTCCATCACATCGTAGTTCTGCCCGCCCTCTCTTAAAAATACCTCGGCCTGATAAAACGGTTCATCGGCCATGACTTCTGGCATAAAGCTCGGCGGCACAGTTTCACGGGACACTACCTGATAGATAAAGTTAATCTCATGCTGATGATCGACCTTTAAACGCAGGCCATCTTCCAGCGAATCAATCGACACGGTCAGATGCCGCTTCTGAAATTCTTTCTGAATATTCTCAAAAGCCTGCTGTACCTGGGTCTGAATATACTGTTCTACCTCGGCCTGGCTATGTGGATAATGCATGATCAGCCCCAGACGCTGTTGCCAGCTGCGTGGATTATGAATGGCGCGCGGCGTAATCCGCGCTTCCTGCAAGGCGTTCATTTTGGTGACATCTAGCCGTAGGGCTTTGAGCAGGCCCCAGCACATCAGCAGCAGAATGAAGGTAAATGGCAAGGCACTCATAATAGTGGCCGACTGGAGCGCACTCAGACCACCAGCCAACAGCAGGATAATCGCCAGCACCGCCATCAACACGGTCCAGAACAGCCGTTGCCAGACCGGAGAATGTTCTGTTTTTGCAGTGAGAAAGTCTGTGACCAGTGCACCTGAATCTGCCGAAGTAACAAAAAACAGCATCACCAGCAGGGTCGCCAGCAGACTCATGATGGAAGCAAAAGGCAGATTACTTAAAAATTCAAACAAGGCCACCGAGGAGTCCTGCTGTACTGCGGTCATCAGTTGCAGGTTCGCCTCATGCAAAATGCTATACAGCGCAGCATTGCCCATAAAACCCATCCAGACCAAAGTAAAACCGGTTGGAATCAGCATTACTCCCACAATAAATTCACGGATACTGCGTCCTTTGGATACCCGGGCAATAAACAGTCCTACAAATGGCGACCAGGAAATCCACCAGGCCCAGTACATGATGGTCCAGCCCCCAATCCAGCCACTCGGTTGATAAGCATATAAATTAAAGGTCATATGAAACAGATTCGAGGCATACTGACCAATATTCTGAATAGTGGTTTGCAGCAGATAGATACTCGGCCCCGTTATAAATACAAATAACAGCAGCACCACCGCCAGCACCAGATTCAGCTCTGACAGCCGTTTAATGCCTTTGTCCAAGCCAAAAAACACCGATAAAGACGCCATGCTGCTGACCACAATAATCAGGATCATCTGGGTACTGGCACTTTGTTCAATCCCGAATAAATAATTTAAGCCGGAATTGATCTGGGTCACACCAAAACCTAAAGTGGTGGCTATCCCGAAGACAGTGCCGAGCGTGGCAAAGGTATCAATCCCATCTCCGAGCGGGCCGTAAATTTTTGAGCCAATCAGCGGATACAGGGCCGAACGGACTTTTAGTGGCAGATTGTGCCGGTAAGCAAAATAAGCCAGTGCCAATCCGACCAGCGCATAAATGGCCCAGGCATGAATGCCCCAGTGGAAAAAAGAAATGCGCATCGCCTGCTGCGCTGCCTGGATGGTGGCCGGCTCACCGACCGGTGGCGACACATAGTGCATCACCGGTTCAGCCACGCCAAAGAACATCAGGCCAATGCCCATCCCGGCGGTAAACAGCATCGCAAACCAGGAACCCTGATGATATTCCGGCTGGCTATGGTCCGGACCGAGCTTGATTTTGCCCATATCGGACAGTGCAATATAAATCAGCAGAATCAGGAATACCGCCACCGACAGCACGTAGAACCAGCTAAAAGAATCGGTAATCCACTGGTTCATACGCTGGGTCAGCAGTTCAAAACTATTGGGCGCCAGCAACACCACCGCCAGAAAAATCGCAATAACCGCGACCGTACTGATAAATACATTCGGATTGATATTGCCCCACCAGGGCAATTTTTCGGAAGGCATAACTCCCCCATTTTATTTTTAAAGATGATAGACAGACGCTTCAGGTCCGGGCAGCATTCACCGCAAAGGTGAACAAAAGATGAGTGTCGTGAGCTTAAACTCGCGCACAGCTTAGTCCTCTTGCAGCAAAAACACTATTGAACTGCTGTAACAAAATAGCCCAAGCCAATGATTAATCTGTACTAGCTCAAACCTGATCTGACAGTTACCCATTTTTTATTGTGCCTGTCAGGTTAAATTTGAGCTAAATTTTTCTCAGCCCAAATCCGTTTTCCATCAAGTAAAGTTTCAAGTGGTGTACGACCACAGCACATTTTTCCTTGATGAGTTCGTTCAGTATTATAGAATTTCAGCCAATCGTCTAGATCAACTTGTAATTCTTCCAATGAGCTATAAAGCTTCTTCCTAAATGTAATTTGATAGAACTCCTGCAAAATCGTCTTATGGAAACGCTCACATATACCATTTGTTTGCGGGGAAGCTGCTTTTGTCTTCGTGTGATCAATATCATTAACTGCCAGATACAACTCATAGTCATGTTGTTCTACCTTACCGCAATACTCAGTACCTCTGTCTGTGAGGATGCGAAGCATTGGTAAGTCCTGAGATTGATAAAATGGCAACACACGATCATTGAGTAAATCAGCCGCTGTAATCGGTGTTTTTGTTGTATAGAGCTTGCAATGAACGACCTTGCTATAAGTGTCGATGAATGTTTGTTGGTAGATTCGTCCAACACCTTTGAGATTCCCGACATAAAAGGTGTCTTGCGCACCTAAATAGCCTGGATGAGCTGTTTCGATTTCACCACAAGCAACGTCATCCTCATGCTTACGTTCAAGTGCCGCAATCTGCTGATCATTTAATTCAATACCATCCTGTGCCACTTTAGCCTCAAGTGCTTTTAAACGCTTCTTAAAGTTTTCTAAATCATGACGAAGCCATATAGAGCGAACCCCACTCCCTGAAACGAATACACCCTTCTTGCGTAATTCATTACTCGTACGGTGCTGACCATATGCGGGATATTGAATTGCGAAATCAATAACAGCCTGTTCAGTAGCATCATCTACACGGTTTTTTAAATTTGGTACTCGACGGGATTTATTGATCAGTGCGTCAATATCACCAGACTTCACTAACTCTTGATAGCGATAAAATGTATCTCTTGAAACACCCATCACTTTGCATGCTCTGAATACATTCTGAAGCTCTTCAGCTAAATTGAGCAGACCTACTTTGTGTTTAATGATTTGATTGTTAGTATGCAACATAAGAAAGTTACCTTTGTTTGATTAAGATTTCGACACCTTTATCAAAACGGGTAACTTTCTCTTTTTCAAGAAGAATGTACGATCAAGTCTGAACTAATACAATTAATCTTTATTTGTGGGCAAATGACGAATGTATTGCAAGGCAATCAGCCGGGAAACAATTAAGGCCAGATACATCACCCCGCAAAACATTTGCAGCATGGCAATCACCCGTACCGCCGGACCAATCGGCATCAGGTCAGACAGGCCGGTGGCAGACTGCAGACTGAAACTCAGAAACAGTAGATCCAGCCAGCTTTGCAAATCCGGCTGGGTCGGATGATAAAAACTGGAAGGATCCAGTATCTGGCAAATATTGTAAACAAAGGCAAACGCCCAGGCAATTAAGGTGAATACTGCGCCGGCGGCAAACAGTTCATCGCGAGTCAGGTAACGGTCTTCAAACATATAACGCAGCAAACCATAGGCCGCACTTAAATAGGCCGCGGCTTCAAAGGCATGACTAATCACCAGCACGGTCGGGTTATTAACCCCCAGCACAATCAGCAGAGAAAAGAACAAGGCGCCCGTGACAAAGCTCAGCCCCAAAAAAGTAAACATTGGGGTCTGGCGAATGACTTTGGCAATTAACAGCAATACCACCACACCCAGCATCCAGATCAGCACGCGATAGGTGGCATGATGACTGAGCAGCGACAATACGAGAATAAAAAACTGCATTAACAGCAGCCAGGCCGAAGGCAACAGCCGGAATCCTTTCCATAAATCAATGAATGCTTGCATGGGCACATCCTGGGTATCTTGGTGTAATGCGGACATCACTTTCTTTTTTGTTCTGATTACCATAGCATGCTTAAAAGCGCAGACAGATCACTCCTTTGTATGAAAATTACAGAAAAAGTACGTCAAGAAATCACCCAGATTGAATTCCGGGATGATCTTTCTCAGGATAAAAAGATTGCCAAAATCACCCATCTGGCCTGTGCCACCTGTGCCGGTGTCGCCATTCAGCCCCTGCCTTTTGCCGATATTCTGATTCTGACACCCTTACAAGGCTACTTTGCCAGCCGGATTGCTGCCATTCACGGCATTAAACTGACCGACAATGAAGCGCTGGACTGGGTCAAAGAACTGATCGGGCTGGTCGGTTTGGGCATCGCCGCGCAGCAGATTGCACTGGGGGTCTGGAAAACCGTGACCTTTGGCTTTGGCGGCCTGCTGACCATTCCGCTGGTCTACGGCCTGACTTTTGCGATTATGAAAGTGGCCGATCTGTATTTTTCTCATAAAGCCCGCAATGAAAAGCTCAGTGAGGAACGCATTAAAGCGGTATGGAAACAGGCATTCCAGCAAGGGAAAAAGCAGGGACAGGCTCAGGCAGAGCAGCTGCAACAGCCAGAGGATTAAGCCATGACCCGATCGTCCTCTCCGATTCACTATCTCCGTAAAAATTTTGATGCGCTGGCCATCACCACCGTATTGGCCAAACTGGCCTGGAACGCGCGCACGCCGCAACTGACTGAAGCGGATCAGGCGGTACTGGCTGCATTAAGACGCAGCCATGCTGAACTGGCAAACGCCCCTCTGGAAGATATTCAGGCTTATTTACAGGGTTTTGATGAGCAGCAGATTGTCGGGCTGGTATCGACGGTTAAAGGCATGTTGCATGATATGGAGTTTGTACGGCTGGACCATGAAGATGGCGACAGTCTGTATGCCGCGTATCTGGACCAGCACGACCATACCGATTTTGATGTGCTTCTGGCCGATCAGCACAGCGGCGAAAGCTGGCAACTGCAACTAAAAGCCATCGAAGGTACTGGCACCGGCAAAGACTGGATTGCTGCCCCTCCTGAAGAAATGTTGCTTGCCACTGAAGAAATCGCGGCACAGTTGGGTCTGGAAAGTTCTGGTCTCAGCACCAAAGAACTGACCCAGAGCGTGGAAGATGCGATTGATGTGATTGTCACCGCCAAAGACCCGAATGATGAACATTTCTGGGACTACTTTCCGGCCATCTCCGTGGCCAGTGTTTCACTGGCGATTTATGAACTGTTCCGGCGCTATCAGCAGCAGGAAATCAGCTGGTCAGAATTTAAATGGATGGCGGCCAAAGTATCTGGCATCAAGGTCAGTAAAATTGCCTTTATTGGTCTGCTGTTGGGTCTACCGGTGGTCGGTCAGGTCACGGGTACCTACCTGGTCGCCAAGCTGTTACTGAATGCCAAAGCCACCTGGTTTGAAAAAGAATCAGCGCTATATCGCAAACTACAGGCCTACTGGGCCAGCAAGCAAAAACCGCAGCCATAAAAAAGCCCCTTGCGGGGCTTTTTTTAGGCATATCTGCTCATCTTAGTGATCAGATGCACCTGAGATACCAACACCGGTTTGTGAGCGGACAAACTGTGCATCGAATGCTTTACGTTCCGCTTGTGCTTGTGCAGAGTTATCGGTAATCGAGAACAACCAGCAGCAGAAGAATGACAATGGCATTGCGAAGATTGCAGGGCCGTTAAATGGCACCACTGGTGTATCAGAAATTGCCAGCGTATCGACCCAAACTGCTTTCGACAATACGATCAGCACTACAGCAGACACCAGACCAGCAACACCACCAATCACCGCACCACGTGTGGTTAAACCTTTCCAGAACATCGACAGAACCAGTACCGGGAAGTTCGCACATGCCGCTACCGAGAATGCCAGACCCACCATGAAGGCAACGTTTTGTTTCTCGAACAGAATACCCAGAATCATCGCGAAGATCGCTAAACCTAAAGTTGCGATTTTAGACATGCGCAGTTCAGATTCAGGTGTAGTTTGACCTTTCTTGAATACGTTGGCATACAAGTCGTGAGAGATTGCTGAAGCACCTGACAGGGTCAGACCGGCAACCACCGCAAGAATTGTGGCGAATGCAACCGCTGAAATGAAGCCCATGAACAGGTCGCCACCGACTGCATCAGACAGGTGTACCGCTGCCATGTTGTTACCACCCACCAGCTCAAGTTTGCCAGTGACTGCCATTTTCGCGACATCCAGGAATTGCGGGTTGTTGGCCACATACAGGATCGCACCGAAACCAATGATGAAGGTTAACAGGTAGAAGTAACCAATAAAGCCGGTTGCAACCACAACAGATTTACGTGCTTCTTTGGCATCTTTTACCGTGAAGAAACGCATCAGGATGTGTGGCAGACCTGCAGTACCGAACATTAATGCCAGACCCAGTGAGATCGCATCAATCGGGTTAGATGCCAGGCTACCTGGACCCATGATATTGGCTGCATCAG
>Ga0209075_1003825_pt1 | contig 12304 bp, 12 predicted proteins | sample Stecom2011_FD_187523 | JGI IMG/M metagenome (GOLD analysis project Ga0209075, IMG submission 187523) | Agricultural soil microbial communities from Utah to study Nitrogen management - Steer compost 2011 (SPAdes) (version 2) | ecosystem: Environmental > Terrestrial > Soil > Agricultural land...
ATAGATACCATAGGTATTTTTAAGATATAGTTGATTTTAAGTTTTAGATAGCTTTTTATCTTTGATAAAAACATAGCTCAGCTATGTATTACTAAAGGCAAATCTATAAAATCTTATAAAACACTGACAACTATGCATCTATGTGGTTGAAATTCAGTAGAATGTATTTTTTATCGTGTACTGACGTGAAATAGTTAACACAAAATGAATGTAGAAAACCAAAAATACGCTTCCTGTGTCGCAACGGTTCAACCAGTGAGAGATGCGCTTGATGTCATTAATGGCAAATGGAAACTGCCCATCATTATTTCTGTTTCTGTTGGAAACGAGCGTTTTACAGATATTCAGAATAGTATTCCGGGTATTTCGCCCAAAGTCCTGTCTAAAGAACTCAAAGAATTGGAGCAAAACAAACTCATCAAACGGACGGTTACAGCCGATTATCCGGTGAAAATCATCTATAAAGCGGAACCGTACGCCGACACACTAACTCCAATTATTTATGCCTTAAAAGAATGGGGCGAAAAACACAGAGAAAAAATTTTAAATGACAAATCTTAATGTTTATTGGAACTATTTTATAGCCAAATCATGAGCTGATGTCGATGTTTTGTCCTGAGTTGGTTATAGGTTGTTTGTCATTATCATCAAGCAAGAAAAAGGGCCAAACAAGCTGACGAGAGTTTATCTTGGTAACATTCAAACTTTCGTCAGCCTGATTTTCAAATTAAAACTTCAATGCTTTTCCAACATTCAAGCCGTTGTTTTGGGCAAAAGCACCACAGAGGTGAAACAATAGACGGGCGCCCACATTACCGTCCCAATCATCTTCACCAGGGGCAACTTCTACCAAATCCATTCCGATGATTTTTTTGTTTGAAGTAGTCAAGCAATCCAAAAGATAAGTAGCCATTTCAAAAGTCATTCCACCAGGAACTGGAGTTCCTGTATTGGGGCAATACCAACGTTCCAAAGCGTCGATATCAAAACTTACACAAACTTTTTCAGGCAATAAAGCAATAATCTCCTCACATAATTGTTTCCAATTCTTTCCCTCAAAAAGTTGGTCTTTTAAATCGGCATCTGTAAAAACCTTTATTTTATTTGTTGATTGGATTACCGACACTTCTTGTTCACTAAAATCGCGTATTCCGACCTGAACCAATTTAGTAATTTGAGGCAGTTGAATAGCATTGTACATAATGGAAGCATGCGAATGCTCAAAACCTTCGTAAGCAATTCTCAAATCCATATGAGCGTCCAAATGCAAAATACCAAATTCATCATGATGCGTTGCCAATGCTTGGTAATACCCCAAAGGAGTGGAATGATCCCCACCTAAAAGTACTACTTTTTTCCCTTTTTCGATCCAATGAAGAGTTTTCAATTTTACTTCCTCATTCAATTGCGCTGTCGCTTTATTAATTGCATCCAAATCGTTTTGCAGCGTGGGGTGGTCTACTATTTTTTCACCATTTTCCAATACTTCAATAATAGGCAATGCCAAGTTTTTATATTTTTCACTGTTCCATTTCCAATGTTCGGGAGCCTCGTCCATATACAACCCCAATTTCCATAAATCAGGAAATTTTTGATGCAATAAATCCACTTGAAAAGAAGCGTCAAAAATAGCTTCAGGACCTTGAGAAGCCCCAGCTCCATAACTCACAGTTACCTCCCAAGGTACCGGAATAATAATAAGCTCACTTTCATCAGCTGTAAAAGGTAAGCCATAGATATTAGCGTCGGCCAAACCAGGTTGTGACGGATCAAACTGTTCGATTTTAGATTGTTTCATTGACATTTATTTCTAAAAATTATTTTAATAATCCTCTTTTTAAAATTTGTCCAAATTCGTACATTTCTTCAAAAGAACTATAGAGTGGAACGGGTGCGAAACGAATTACGGCGGGTTCTCTCCAATCAACAATTACCCCTTCACTCATTAAAAATTCAAATAAACTTTTCCCTTGACCATGAAAAATAACTGATAATTGAGATCCTCGTTCATGGGGATTTTCTGGGGTAATAATTTCGAGATTACATCCAGTTTCACGAGCAATTTCGTTTATAATAAATTTCAAATAGGCAGTAATTAAATCTCGTTTTTGAGACAAAGCTGGCATTCCTATTTCTTCAAACATATGTACAGAGGCCAAATAAGGCGCCATAGCTAAAACACCCGTACACGAACTTTGCCATCCCAAAGCCCCTTGATTAGGATCAAAATCAGGCTCCATTAAAAACCGACGTTCTTTATTGTGACCATACCATCCACCAAAACGATGTAAGGATTTATTTGAATGATGTTTTTCATGTACAAAAAACCCCGAAACACTTCCTGGTCCCGCATTCATGTATTTATAGCTACACCAACATGCAAAATCAACTTCCCAATCGTGCAAGTTCATTTCAATGTTTCCGGCAGCATGTGCTAAATCCCAACCTACATTTGCTCCAGCCTTATGACCAGCTTCGGTTATCGCTTTCATATCCAGAACCTGACCTGTATAATAATTGATACCTCCTATTAGAACCAAAGCCAACTCCTCTCCCACTTCATTGATTTTGGCAATGATATCTTCATTTCTCAGATTGTGTTCACCTGGCCTTCTTTTCACTTCAACTATAGTGTCATCTGGGTCAAAACCGTGAAATTTCACTTGAGTTTGCAACGCATATTGATCGCTTGGAAACGCTTTCTCTTCGCAAAGAATCTTAAAACGTTTTTTCGTAGGGTTATAAAACGATACCATCAACAAGTGAAGGTTCACCGTCAAAGTGTTCATTACCGAAACTTCACTAGGCAAAGCACCGACAACAGCTGCCAATGGTTCAGAAAAGCGCTCGTGATAATCCCACCAAGGTTTATCGGCATAAAAATGGCCTTCGACTGCTAAATTTGCCCAATCCGTCATTACTTCGTCAATATATTTTCTAGCTCTTTTCGGCATCAAACCTAAAGAGTTTCCTGTAAAATAAATGGTTTTTTTTCCGTTGATTCTAGGAAATTCAAATTCCGAACGGTATTTTGAAAGTTGATCTTGTGCATCCAATGATTGTGCAAAAGTTCTTGTGTTTTGAAAATTCATTTGATTTGTATTTTAGGGTCTAATTTATGACAATTTATTATAAATTTATGGGGTTTATATGGTTAAAGTATCCTTCGTTTGCAACTCACTGCTTATGTGCTTTTAATAATTCTTTCAACATCGTTTTAGTTCCAATGGTTTTTGTGATAATATCTTTTTCCAATTTCCAACCACGAGCTGGTGAATACTCCCTACCGTACCAAATCATTTGTAGGTGCAGTTTATTCCATTTATCTTTGGGAAACAATCGTTTAGCATCTTTTTCAGTTTGCTGAACATTTTTTCCATTGCTCAATCCCCATCGAAACATCAAACGATGAATGTGTGTGTCCACGGGAAAGGAAGGAACATTGAAAGCCTGCGCCATCACTACTGATGCTGTTTTATGTCCCACAGCCGGTAGTGTTTCCAGAGCATCGATATCTGCAGGAACCGCACCTTTAAATTTGTCGATTAAAATTTGACTCAGACCGTGAATACCTTTAGATTTCATAGGAGCCAAACCACAAGGACGAATGATATCTGCAATTTCATCCACCGTCATTTTCACCATATCGTAAGGATTATCTGCTTTTTCAAAAAGAAAAGGAGTGGTTTTATTTACTCGAACATCGGTGCATTGGGCAGACAACAAAACTGCGATTAATAACGTATAAGGATCTTTATGATCCAATGGGATTGGTACTTCAGGATAAAATTTTTCTAAGGTATCCATTACAAATTGTACTTTTTCGGCTTTTGTCATTTTGGTAATTTAGAAATGATTTGTATTTTTACAAAAATACAAAAATAATGACTACATTAATTAAAGGAGACAAAGCTCCAGAATTTGAAGGAATCGACCAAAATGGGGACACTGTACGTCTAAGCGACTTTAGAGGTAAAAAGCTTGTGTTGTTTTTTTATCCGAAAGCTTCCACACCAGGTTGTACTGCAGAAGCTTGTGACTTACAAAACAATATCGAACGTTTTGACAAAGAAAATTATCAAATCGTAGGTGTGAGTGCCGACTCACAAAAAAGACAATTAAACTTTGCTACAAAAAACAACCTAAGCTATCCGTTACTTGCCGACGAAGATCGAATCATCATTGAGGCATACGGTGTTTGGGGTCCAAAAAAATTTATGGGACGTGAATACGATGGAATACATCGAACTACATTCATCATTGATGAAAACGGAAAGATCGAAGAAATAATTTCAAAAGTAAAAACCAAAGAACACGCAGCACAGATTTTGAAGTAAAAAATTATTTTTCTTCAGCTATAAATTTCAGCGCTACAGAGTTCATACAATACCGGATGCCCGTGGTTTCTTTAGGGCCGTCGTCAAAAACGTGACCTAAATGCCCATCGCAATACGCACAGGTTACTTCGATTCGAATCATAGCATGCGAAGTGTCTTTGGAGTATTTAACAGCTCCTTCTATGGCTTGATCAAACGACGGCCATCCACAATTTGAGTCGTACTTGGTGCTCGAATTAAATAATTTTGCACCACAACCGGCACAAACATAATGTCCTTTCTCAAAAAAGTTATTGTATTTGCCGGTAAAAGGACGTTCGGTACCTTTTTCGCGCAATACATAAAATTCCTCTGCTGTTAACGCAGCTCTCCAATCTTTTTGACTCATATCGTATGTATTTGTTTTTTTAGAATCGTACTTCCATCAGCTTGTGCTTTTGGTAAAACAGTGATATCGGCAAGTTGCACATGCTTCGGTTGATTCACCGCAAAGGCGATCGTCTCGGCAATATCAGATGCAGTCAAGGGTTCAAAACCCTCATAAACACTATTAGCCGTCTTTTCATCTCCTTTAAATCGTACCAAAGAAAATTCGGTATGCACGGCTCCTGGAGCTACAGAAGTCACCTTAATTCCCAAAGGAAGAAAATCCAAGCGCATTCCTTTTGTCAATGCTTCGACTGCCCATTTAGATGCACAGTAAGCGGTACCATTTGTGTAAACTTGTTTGCCCGCTATTGAAGACAGGTTGATAATATGCGCATTTTTAGATTTTTGAAGCAAGGGCAAGCATGCTTTGGTTAGGTAAATCACGCCCTTAACATTACTATCAATCATTGCGTCTAAATCTTCCAAATCAGCATCTTGAAACCGTGCCAAACCATGTGCATTTCCTGCATTATTAATCAACACATCCACCGCTTTCCATTCGACTGGCAGCGATTCAATCGCAGTAAAAACCTCTTCTTTTTTCGAAACATCGAAGCTGCACACAAATGTAGGTGTTGTAGCTAATTCGTTTTGTAACTGGATTAAACGTTCTGTTCTTCGCCCACATAAAATCAAACGATTGTCTTTTGCTAAAGCTTTAGCTGTAGCATAGCCGATACCCGAACTTGCACCCGTGATTAATATTGTTTTCATTTATTTTGATTATTTACACAAAGATAAGAAGAGATTTTAAATCACGGTCTGTTTTAAACCTTGCATGATGCATAACCACAAAAAATTAAAAAATGAAGCTTCTTTATTTCGTTCTACCGTCATGATTTCCACTTTTTTCAATCCAGATGTATTGCTTCGTACCACCGCATTTGCTGCAGCAGTAAGGAGTTTTCTTTCTTGTTTTTCTTTATTGAAAACCTTCACTTTCAACTCTCTAAAATCCATAGCATAGGTTCCGTGTGCTGTGTCATTGTCACCTGAGAAATTAAATATCATTTCGTCAATAGTGCCTTCTGTTGCCACCTGTAGGTATGGCGTCAAAAAGGGATTCATCGCAGATGCCGGAAAATTAATTAAAGATCCGTTGATATTAAACCGTTCTTTTTGATCCATAACATCAAACTGCCAACTTGTCTTCAAATTACCTTTTTCCATAAATTGAGTCTGCACCGTTATTTGTGTTTTTGGTCCTTTTATTTTTTTATAACCACCATATAAATCAGAAGCATTAAGGTTAAAATTAGTAAAGCTCAATTTACCAGGTTCTGTATTGTTTGCAGCGTCTTCTTCATAGGTTAATTTTGAGTTTTTAATTTTAAGTGAATGCACTTCAAACGGAAAATTCAAATGTCTAAGTCGGTGACTGTACAAGTTATTTTCCTTTGAACTTCTCGGAATCGATACATCGCGATAAATAGCTGCGTCCATCTGATGAAGCACCAATTCACCTAGATGTGTATAAAAAACGCCCTGACGGTTAAAACCCCATTTTAAGCTATTCAATTCCAATGAACGAACCGATACATCATAATAATCTTCCGCAAATTTCAGTTGACGTACATGTTGTTTGCGACTGATTTTTGGAACGACTTTCAATGCTTTAACTATTGCATGATTTCCATCCAACTCAACACCCTCTGAATGAATGTCATATACATTTCCCGCATTGAAATGAATTTTTTTGGTGTGAAGTTTTAATTTATCATAGGAAAAAGGAATAGGATCCGACAATGTTTGTTGATCTATTTGTATTGAATTCATTTCAAAATTTAGATCTTCGACCACTAATTTGTTTAAGTTTCCTTTATTATTTTTCAACATATATTTTGCATTGTTTACAACGAACTTATTTATAAAAATTAAGTCATTTAACTGGAGTTTTCGATGCTTTTTCTTTGCTGATGCTACAGGAATTTGAATAAATTCAGGTTGATTTAGCTGTAATTCCTCTACTAAAAGTTGGACACCTACCCGATTGGAAATATTTTTGAGTTTGAGGTTCATCTGTCGAACAGCTAACTGTGATGTTTGAAAATCCGCATTTCTAATATGTATTTCTTTCACATCCAAACGAAACGGAATCAAAGGTTTAACCGGTTTTATTTCAGAGCTTTCAATCGGCACTTCGATGGAATTACCTTTTAAGGCTTTCAGATTTATGGAATCCATTTCAAGAGTAGTTATGTTTACAAACAGCTTGTCTTTGTCGTCAAACCCCCAATCTGCATTGTGAATTGATAGATATGGAACTTCGGCGCAAAACCTTGTTGATCCGTCTTCATACATATCGGCTAACGCTTTTGAATCCAAAGCAGGCAGCACTCTCAAGTTTTCCAATTCTATATGTTTGGGAGTGACTTTCACCGCTCCGGATTTCAGAAATTGCAAATTGTTTATTACGCCATACACTGAATCAATTTGGAAAGAGTAATCGGTATAAGTAAAAGGAATTTTCTTTCCCAAGGTATGAGCACTTGCGTGGATTCCATCTACTTCGGTATTAAAATTGAACAATTCATATAACAGAGAATCTCCGGTTGCATTCAAGATTTTGAAATACGCATTTTCAATTTTGATTTTATCAACATCAATTACTGATAACCAATTATTTGAAGTAGTATTTAGCGTATCTTTTTCAAAAGAACGGAATACTGTTATATCTGGCTTAACAAAAGATATTGTATAAGCTTTTAGTTTTTTGTTTGTTATTAAATCATAAAAATTAACGCCTGAAAAACGTATCCGCTCCACACTCCCTATATTATAAACTCCTTGAGTAATGTTGGCATTTTTCTTTGGTTTTAAAGAGATATTTTTAATAGACAACGTATTTTTAAGAAGTGAAAAATGAATTTTATCATAAATCAAATCGTAGGCAGTATCATTATTTTCAGCAATAATGTCTGGCAATTTTCGGTTGATGAAATAGTTGATGCCGCCTCCTAAAAGAAGCACCAATGTCAACAAGGACACGACCAAAAAGGTCGCAATTTTCAAGGTTTTATTGATTTTCATAATTCACAGCCATTGTTGCCATAAAAATACAGTTTTTTTTTGATTGTCAAATTTGTTTATAGAAAACTTAACTCCAAAGCGAAATATGGATTCGTTTGAATTTTGTTTATCAAATTTTAAGGGTTGGGCAAACTTACATTCAAAAAGAGAATGTGCTTTGATAGCCCGGATTGCAGCGGCATCCTTTTCTTTTTTCTAAAAAAGAAAAGATACAGCGGAAAGCCGGAAAAAGCTCCAAAAAAGAAACATCAACGTTGTTTTTTACCATGTTTGTATTTGAAAAAAATGGCAAAAAGCAACATGATTACGGCGGAATAGGCTGCAAAAATAGCCCAAGAAATTTTCCATCCTGTTACTTTTAGATACATATCTGATTGACTAAAAACGAAGTGATTGACGACAAATTGAGCTGCAATCATACCGATAGTGGCGCCAAAACCATTAGTCATCATCATAAAAACTCCTTGAGCTGAGGCACTTATACTTTTATCTGTTTCTTGATTGACATAAATGGAACCGGAAACGTTGAAAAAATCGAAAGCCACTCCGTAAAAAATCATAGACAAGATAAACATCCAAACGCCGCTTCCTGGATCGCCCACGGCAAACAAACCAAAACGAAGAATCCATGCAAACATTGCCATCAACATTACATTTTTTATTCCAAAACGACTTAAAAAGAAAGGAATCAATAAGATGCACAAAGTTTCAGAAACTTGTGAAAGAGAGATTAGTGCATTGGCGTTGTTTGCTCCCCAAGTGTTTGCAAATTCGGGCAAATCTTTAAATCCTGCGATAAAAGGATTGGCGTAGCCGTTGGTAATTTGTAATGAGATTCCTAAAAGCATTGAAAACACAAAGAAAACTGCCAACTTACGTTCTTTAAACAAAGCAAAAGCTTTTAACCCTAGTACGTCGGCATACGTTTTTTTCCCTTCACTCTTATTGACCGCACAATGAGGCAACACAAAAGAGTATGCAAACAACAACAACCCTAAGAATCCAGAGACATAGAATTGATGATGTGTATTTTGAAAACTAATAAAATCAATTGTATGTGTGAAGTTAAGTCCTAAAACATTGTTTCTAATTCCTGCAAAATTCACAAAAAGCATTGCACAAATAAAGCCTATGGTTCCAATCGTTCGTATAGGCGGAAAAGCTTTAATCAGATCAAAATTATTATTGTTCAAGGAAGTATATGCAACAGAATTTGACAAAGCGATAGTTGGCATATAAAAAGCCACACTGCATGTGTAGAGCGTGAAAATAATTGAAAAAGATAAATTTGAATGAAACTGAGCACCGTAATAGCCTGTTAAAATAATAAAAACGGCGGCTAAAGCATGTGCGTATCCCAGAAGTCGCTGTGCAGGTATCCAACGGTCGGCAATGATGCCCATAAAAGCTGGCATCACAATAGACACAACCCCTTGTACTGCGTAAAACAATCCGATTTTTGCTCCCAATCCCAGATTATCCAAGTAATTTCCCATGGAAGTGAGATAGGCTCCCCAAACAGCAAATTGTAAGAAACTTAAAATCGATAGTTTTACTTTAAGGCCCATATTTACAAGCAATTAATTTAAATAGCCAAGCGTTCTTGAACCAACTTATAAATTAAATCAAATTGTTCTTCTCGAGTCAACTCGCTGTTGTCAACAACCACTGCATCAACTGCCTGAATCAATGGAGCGTCTTTTCTATTAGTATCCATTTCATCACGTTGTTGTACATTTTTAAGGACCTCCTCCAAGGTAACTTCAGCTCCTTTTTCTATGAGTTCCAGGTACCTTCTTTGTGCACGTACTTCACTTGATGCCGTCATAAATATTTTTAGCTCTGCATTTGGAAAAACCACAGTTCCGATGTCTCTACCGTCCATTACAACTCCTTTGTTGCGTCCATAAACTTGCTGCTGCTGTACCAATTTAGCTCTCACTTCGGGAACGGTTGCAATTTTACTAACAAAATTAGATACCTCCATGGAGCGAATTTCATCTTCAACATTTACACCGTTGAGGTACATTTCTGCAAACCCCAAATTCTCATTAAAGATAAAATCCAAAGAGACTTCTTTCAATTTGTGAATTAACAACTCACTATCAAAAGTGTCTTTAGAAATCATTCCTTGCTGTAATGCATACAAGGTCACAGCACGGTACATAGCACCTGTGTCCACATAAATATAATTGAGTGTTTGGGCAAGTTTTTTTGCCAAGGTACTTTTTCCGGTAGATGAATAGCCGTCAATAGCTATAGTAATCTTTTTCAAAACGAATCAATTTGGGTGTCAAAAATACGAATTAAAGCTGTACAGACAACCCGAAAAGGTTGGTATTTCCTGCCAATGTGTATCGATTATGGGCGTATTCGATCCGAAAGCGTTTCATTTTTAAACCAAAGCCTGCAGAAAAGCCTGCAAAATGTCGGTGTTCGAGCAACTTCATTTCCTCACCATTTCTAAAATTATATCCTATACGAAGGTTGAAGTTGTTTTCTGGAAAAAGTTCAATACCCAAAACCATATGACGCAAAAGATTGTTTCCAAAACCGACTTTTTCTTCGGTTATCGTTCCATCAAGACCTTGTTGTGATCGGTTGGGATTGGAAAAAGTCAAATCCCACTGTTGAAGGTTTTCCATTGTAAAATGCCAACGAATTGGAACATTCTCAAGCAGTTTACTCAAACCAAAAGCAATTTCAAAAGGAAGTGTTTCTCTGGTATCATGATAACTTGACAACTGACCACCTAAGTTCATAAAAACCAAACCTGCCGTCCAACCACTTTCATCGTCGTGATAAAGCCCACCAATATCAGCAGCAACAGCAAAGGAATTGTATTGTTCTAGGCTTGATGAAATAGCTTTTAGATTGGCACCAATTGTAAAGTTTGAGTTTTGAATAGGATGTGCATAACCAACCGAAACAGCAACGTCGTTTCCACTAAAGTTTCCTGTAGCGACACCGTTTTCATCGTAGCCAGCAATGGTTCCATAATCTAAATAAGTGACTCCGACATGAAAACTGCGTTCGTTTTTCATTTTGTGCGCATAAGCAGCTGACCCTAAATTTACATCTCCATAAAACTTACCGAAATTAATAGCAAGCATACGATCCATGGACGCATTTAATGCCGCAGGATTGTAATTAACCTGATTAACTTCATTTCCTGTAATTGTGACGTTTCTACCTCCCAAAGCAGCTTGCTTAGGAGAAGTAGGTATTTGTAAGAACTGATAAGCATCTTTTCCACCTACTTGACTGTAAGCAAAAGACAAACTCATCAGAGAAACCACTGTAAATATTTTGCGCATCGCGAATTGTTTTTCACAGAAACGAATGTATAAATTTAAAACGATAGAATAAAAAAAAAAGCACTTTTTTTCTTCTTTAAAATTTAAGACAACAAACCAAGAATTTATTTGCCTTTTTTTCAAGCCCTTAATTTTTGTAAATAAAATTTCTTTTTCGTTAATTTGATTAGATAATTCTAAGTGTAACATCATGAAAACAATTATGTTAAAACTTCTATGTCTTTTTGGGCTTCTAACTTTCGGGCAAATAACTTTTGCACAAACATCTTTCAATGAAATTTTGCCCATATATGCAGAAAATAGCATGGCAACCGTAGCAGAAACAACCTCAGCACCAGTGGATGTTTTAGCTGTTTTACAAGATGTAATGGATGAACTACATTCTATTGATGAAATCACCACCGATATAGCGGTTCTTTTGGCACACCAAATTGAGGATGAGGATTACTTTGCAGAAGTTTTGGAAGAGATTAACCTGATTGCTACCGAAACCACAGAAACAGCGTTCACAGAATGTCACGAAGAACTTACAGAAGAAGTAATAGCAGTGTTATGCAGAACTATGAGAACCCAACAAAAATCAATCAAAAGACCACGTTTTAGTTATGCAGAAAACACTTTAATGGAACTTGCAGGAGTTGACCCTGACAACAGTACATCAGCTGAGATGAGACAAAAGATGGAAGCATTTTTTAAAGCTAATTATAAATGTTTGGAATGCAGAAGTATTGTTCCTCCATTTCCAGAAGGGAATTATTTAAAACAATTGGCTTCGGGTAATTATTTACGGCAATTTCAAACTTTTTTAAGAGGTTATCGATTTCCGGTAAATATTATTGACGAAAGTGATGGTTGTACGGTTTTGGATTATGTGGATGCGAAAATTAGGACAACTCCCCCTAATGCGCCTAACATATTAGAATATTTACAAAAAGTAAGAGCCTTGCTTATTCGTGAAGGAGCCAAACACGCCAATGATTTGGGTGGGAGGTGTTAGTTGTTTACGAACCAACTTTTCCAAAGTTCTAAACTTTAGAAAAGTTTGAAAGTATTATTTACTCTTCAACCGTTGAATAATTTTAAGCAAAGCTTCTCTGTTTTTAGCTTCGTGGTAAAATTTGGGGAGTTTTTCCAACAGCGTAAAACCTGTTCGGTCTTTGTGTTCTCTGAGGGTTGCGGCAATGTATCGTT
>Ga0209075_1003826_pt1 | contig 12302 bp, 9 predicted proteins | sample Stecom2011_FD_187523 | JGI IMG/M metagenome (GOLD analysis project Ga0209075, IMG submission 187523) | Agricultural soil microbial communities from Utah to study Nitrogen management - Steer compost 2011 (SPAdes) (version 2) | ecosystem: Environmental > Terrestrial > Soil > Agricultural land...
TTGCCACCAGCTTTTCAACACGGCTCGGACCAACCACATCAACACTGTGCTCATCAGCAAAACTGGCTGTACCGAAGTAAACGTCAATACGATTGCGGGCGTAATAGTTGGTGCGCGAGGCAACCTGACGTGCAATCACACTCTCGGCGCTACGCAGCACATCGGGAAAAGAAAACCAGCGCGGCTCGCCAATCTGGCGAAACATGGAGTTGGTGTTGAAGCGCAGAATCTGGCGTACCGAATGGCGCAGCGCCTTGGACGGAATAGTCCCCAAATGGGTACTGTTGCCACCTACCACACCACGGCTTTCCACCACAGCAACCTTGCGGCCGGCCTTGGCTGCATTCATCGCAGCTCCTTCACCAGCGGGGCCAGACCCCAGAATGACTACGTCGTAATTATAAACAGCCATTGTCGCTCCTTACTCAGCAAGGACGGGCACGGACCTGTTTCAGCCCGTCCAGATCGGATGATTTATTTTTTGGCAGTCGCGTCATAGGCCAGCGCTTCGGCGGCCTGTACGGTGCCATCGGCATTGGCTTCTTCACACTTCTGGCGCTCTCCGCCACAGATGGAGCATTGCTTTTCAATACCCAACGCAGCAATTCCGCCGCAGGAGCCGGCAATCGGCTTACGCCCAGCCAGCACGCCCGACGCCATGCCCAGAATGACCAACGCCATGGTGGCAAACACCACCAGAAACATAATAAAAAAACTCATGGTAATTACCTGCCTTATTCGGGGAACAATTGCTCAAAAGCTGGACTGGCATGGCTCCGAAACTCGCCCTGCTCACGAGTCACAAACAGTGCTGCAATGCCATGCTGTTTTACGAACTCCATGCCTTCATCCTTGCCTAGCACCATAAGAAGCGTACCCAGTCCGTCTGCGGCCATTGTGGAGCGGTCAATGACCGTTACTGCGGCAAGATTATGTGCAATGGGTGCACCGGTTTGCGGATCGAGCGTGTGCGAAAACCGCACGCCTTCTTCTTCAAAGTAATTGCGATAATCACCCGAAGTATTTACACCCCAACCGTCTATTTCAAGAATGCGCTGCAATACCCGCTCGCCATTGCCCACTGGCTGCTCCAGAGCTATACGCCAAGGTGAGCCATCAGGCTTTTTACCTTTGGCAAACAGCTCCCCTGTCACTTCGATCATGTAGCTGCGAATGCCTTTTTCCTCAAGCTCGGCCGCTATGCGGTCTACAGTATAGCCTGCTGCAATGCTATTGAGGTCAAGCTTCAGGGCTATTTTTTTACAAAGCTGATTGCCCTCAACACTTAGATGCTGGTAGCCCATTCTGGCTGTTGCCTCACTGATTGCGTCCTCAGCGGGTATCTGGTGTCCACGGCTGGCCGGCCCGAAACCCCAGACACTGAGCAGTGGCTGAATGGTGATATCAAAACGTCCATTGCTCAGCCTGGCCAGCTCATCAGCATAGCTCACCAGCTCAAGCACTGGTCCGGGCATGACTTCACAGCTGCCAGCCGGCAGACTATTGAAACGGGACAGATCCGAGTCGGCACGGTAGGTCGACATCTGACGGTCGACCTCATCCAGGATGTTCTGAACGACAACACCCGCTGACTCGGCAGCGGGTGTTGTCTTGTTTGCAACATACTTGATGGTGTAGGTGCTGCCCATGGTTGGACCAGACAGCACCTCTATGCGCTCAGCCGGCTGGCAACCGGCCAGCGCAAGGCTCATGACTGTGATAACTCCCGCACCCTGTAACAGGTTGCGTAACATGTTAGCCTCCAAAGTCATCCAGCAAGATGTTTTCAGGCTCTACTCCCAAATCCTCCAGCATCTTGATGACCGCTGCGTTCATCATGGGCGGTCCGCACATGTAATACTCGCAGTCTTCAGGCGCCGGGTGATCCTTGAGGTAGTTTTCGTACAGCACGTTATGGATAAAGCCTTGGAATCCGGTCCAGTTATCCTCTTCCAGCGGATCGGACAGCGCCAGGTGCCAGGTGAAGTTTTCATTCTCCTCTTGCAGCTTGTCATACTCGTCCACATAGAAGGCTTCACGCAGTGAACGAGCACCGTACCAGAAGCTGATCTTGCGCTTGGACTTCAGACGCTTGAGCTGATCGAAAATATGCGAACGCATTGGCGCCATACCAGCACCACCACCAATAAATACCATCTCGGCATCGGTATCTTTGGCGAAAAAGTCACCAAAAGGACCGTATACGGTAACCTTGTCACCCGGTTTCAGGCTAAACACATAGGAAGACATGATACCTGGCGGCACATCATCACGGCCCGGCGGTGGTGTGGCGATACGGATGTTGAACTTGACCATGCCCTTTTCTTCAGGATAGTTGGCCATCGAGTAAGCACGGACAGTGGTTTCTTTCACATCGGACACATAGCGCCAGATGTTGAATTTGTCCCAGTCCTCGTGGAATTTCTCCTCGATATCAAAATCCTTGTACTCAACGCGGTGCGGCGGGCACTCCAGCTGGACATAGCCGCCAGCACGGAAGTTGACGTCTTCGCCCTCCGGCAAAATCAGCGTCAGCTCTTTGATGAAAGTGGCCACGTTGGGGTTTGAGCCCACCACGCATTCCCACTTTTTCACACCAAAGACTTCTTCAGGGATCTGGATTTTCATGTCCTGCTTGACCGACACCTGACAGGACAGGCGCCAGCCTTCGCGGGCTTCACGACGGGTAAAGTGGCTGCCCTCGGCCGGCAGCATGTCGCCACCGCCTTCGAACACCTGGCAGGTACACTGGCCACAGGTACCACCACCACCGCACGCAGAGGACAGGAAAATATTCTGTGCTGCCAGTGTTTGCAGCAGTTTGCCACCGGCCGGTACGGTTACCGTACGCTCACCATTGATCAGAATACTGACATCACCGCTGGAAACCAGCTTGGCACGGGCAATCAGGATGATCACCACCAGCGCCAAAACGATGGCGGTGAACATTCCGATGGCCAAAAAGACTTCGAAACTCATTATTCACTGCTCCTTAGAGTTGTACGCCGGAGAAGGACATGAAACCAAGGGACATCAGGCCAATGGTAATAAAGGTAATGCCCAGTCCCTGCAGGCCTGCAGGCACATCGCTGTACTTCAGCTTCTCGCGAATTGCAGCCAGAAGTGCAATGGCCAACGCCCAGGAAACACCTGAACCAATGCCATAGACCACGCTCTCGGACAGGTTGTAGTCACGCTCTACCATGAACAGGGTGCCGCCCATGATTGCGCAGTTCACGGTAATCAGTGGCAGAAACACACCCAGTGCGTTGTAGAGTGCGGGGACATACTTGTCCAGCAGCATTTCCAGGATCTGCACAATAGCGGCAATCACGCCAATGTAGCTCAGCAGTCCCAGAAAGCTCAGGTCAACATCCGGCAGGCCGGCCCAGGCCAGCGCGCCATCCTTGAGCAGGTAGGTGTACAGCAGGTTATTGGCCGGTACGGTAATGGTTTGCACCACGATAACCGCAATACCCAGACCAATGGCAGTTTCAACCTTCTTGGACAGCGCAATGAAGGTACACATGCCCAAGAAGAAGGCCAGCGCCATGTTCTCGATAAAAATCGATTTAACCAGCAGACTCAGATAGTGTTCCATCAGTAGGCCTCCTTCTCGACGGTATTCGGAGAGATGACAAAGTCAGGCTTTTCAACCTGGTCTGTCTTCCACGTGCGCAACGCCCAGATGATCAGGCCAATCAGGAAGAACGCCGAAGGTGGCAGCAACAGCAGGCCATTTGGCAGATACCAGCCGCCATCGTTAATGGTCTGGAAGATGGTTACGCCGACCAGTTTGCCGGAGCCGAACAGCTCGCGAATGATGCCAAGGATGATCAGCATTGCACTGTAGCCCAGGCCGTTGCCAATACCGTCAAAGAACGACAGTACGGGCGGGTTGGACATGGCGAAGGCTTCGGCACGACCCATCACAATACAGTTGGTGATGATCAGGCCGACGAATACCGACAGCTGTTTGGACAGCCCGTAGGCATACGCCTTGAGGAACTGATCAACCACGATTACCAGCGAGGCAATGATCACCATTTGCACGATCATGCGGATCGAGTTGGGGATATGCGAGCGGATCATGGAGATGAACAGGCCGGAGAAACCGGTTACCAGCGTCAGTGCAATCGACATGACAATCGCGGTGTTCAGGTTAGAAGTAACAGCCAGTGCAGAACAGATACCCAGGATCTGCAGGCCGATGGGGTTGTTGTTGAACAGCGGATCAAGCAACACACCCTTGATGGTTGGCTCAGCCATTGGTTATGCCTCCCCTTTACGCAGGCGATTAAGGAACGGACCAAAGCCGTTCTCGCCCAGCCAATAATCCAACAGATGGTTGACACCGTTGCTGGTCAGGGTTGCGCCAGCAATGCCGTCAATCTGATTTTTTGCAGCAGGACTTGAGCGGTCAACGTTGCCCTTGATGACATGCAATACAGGCTTGCCACTGTCATCAAACACTTCCTTGCCGGTCCACAACGCGCGCCATAGCGGGTTATCCACCTCGCCGCCCAAACCAGGAGTCTCGGCGTGCTCGTAAAAGCCGAAGCCGGCAACTGTATTCAAGTCACCCTTGACGGCAATGAAGCCGTGCAGGGTAGACCAGAGGCCGTAACCGCGCACCGGGATGATCAGGGTATCCAGCTGGTTGTTCTCTTCCACCACATAAACGGTCGCGTAACGCTCACGACGCTTGATGGACGCGATGTCTTCCTTGCCATCCAGCTTCTTGGACAGAGCCGGATCTTTCGCGGAAGCAACATGATCAAAGGTCATGGGATCGAACTTGTCCGAATACACACCTTCTTCAAGGTCGACCAGGCGAGCCTGGATACGCCCATCGAACATACTACGAACCTGTTCGCCGCTCATGCGGCCGTCACCCAGGCCGGCAATGGCCAAAATGCTGCGCTGTTTGTCCAGAAGGCTGTTGGCCTGCTGGGTCGGGCGCAGGGCTACAGCTGCACCGGCTACAAAAATCGAGCACACCAGACAAACGACCAAAGCGACCGTCAGCGTGCCTATGGTTGTATCTTTTCTACTAGACATTGCGTGCCAGCCTCCGCTTGATATTGGCCTGAACTACAAAGTGGTCAATCAGTGGTGCACAGAGGTTGGCAAACAGGATGGCCAACATCATGCCTTCCGGGAACGCCGGGTTGACCACACGGATCAGCACCACCATTACACCGATCAGCGCACCAAAAATCCACTTGCCCGTATTGGTCATGGATGCAGACACCGGGTCGGTCGCCATGAACAGCATGCCGAAGGCAAAGCCGCCAATCACCATGTGCCAATACCAGGGCATGGCAAACATCGGGTTGGTTTCGGAGCCTATCATGTTGAACAGGGTGCTCAGGGCAATCATGCCCAGCATGACGCCGGCGACGATGCGCCAGGCTGCAATGCGAGTCAGCAGCAGCACGCCACCACCGATGAAGATCGCCAAGGTGCTGGTTTCACCGATGGAACCGGGCATAAAGCCCAAGAAAGCATCCATCCAGCTCAGGCCCTGGTCGCTCAGCGCCTGCATGCCACCGGCAGAGACAACACTCAGACTGGTGGCACCGGCAAAGCCGTCCACAGCAGTCCAGACTGCATCACCGGAAATGTCCGCCGGATAAGCAAAGAACAGGAACGCACGCCCAACCAGCGCCGGGTTGAGGAAGTTCTTGCCGGTACCGCCAAAGACTTCCTTGCCGATCACCACGCCGAAGCTGATACCCAGAGCAACCTGCCACAGCGGAATGCTGGGTGGAACAATCAGGGCGAACAGGATGGAGCTGACAAAGAAACCTTCGTTAACCTCATGCCTGCGAACGGACGCAAACAGGACTTCCCAGAAGCCACCAGCAACAAAAGTCACTAGGTAGATGGGCAGGAACCAGGTCGCACCCTGGATCATGTTGTCCCAGACGCTGCCCGGATCAAAGCCCGCCAGCGCGCCGGTCAGGGCAAAGCGCCAGCCCTCTTGTGCAGCCAGCAGCTCGGGGCTGGCAGCAAACACCTGGTTGGCCTGGTAGCCAATGTTCCACATGCCAAAAAACATGGCCGGGAAAGCACAGAGCCACACGGTGATCATCATGCGCTTGAGGTCGATGCCGTCACGCACATGAGCAGTGGTTTTGGTGACATCAGCCGGCTTGTACAAGAAGGTATCTACGGCCTCATAGAGGGCGTACCACTTTTCGTACTTGCCGCCTTTTTCAAAGTTGTGTTCGATCTTGTCTAGAAATGCACGAAGACCCATGGATTAACCCTCCAGCTCGATGCGCGTTAAGTTTTCCCGCAGGATCGGGCCGTACTCGTACTTGCCGGCACACACATAGGTGCACAAAGCCAAGTCTTCTTCATCCAGCTCCAGGCAGCCCATGTTCTGAGCCATTTCGGTATCCCCCACGATGAGGTAACGCAACAGCTGGGTAGGCAGAATGTCCAGCGGCATCACGGCTTCGTAGTTGCCCAGCGGAATCATGGCCCGGGCACTGCCGTTGCTGCTGGTGGTAAAGGCAAACTTCTTGCCGCCGATCAGCTTGGAGATGAAAATATTCAGAATGGAGTGTTTGTTGACACCTGCACGCAAATAGTGGAACACCTCACGTTCACGACCTTCGGCCAGGCAGCTGACCTGTACGTGATAACGGCCAAGATAGTCACACGAATTACGGGCGGTACGGCCACCAAATACAGAGCCGGAAATGCGGCGGTTTTCGCCGTCAACCAGCTCGCCGTCAACCAGCTCGCTCAGGTTGGCACCCAGGCGGGTTTTCACCAGGCGGGGCTTCTTGACGACTGGTCCGGCCAGGGACACCACGCGCTCGACCCAGAGCTGGCCTGTGGTGAAGAGCTTGCCGACAGCAATCACGTCCTGATAGCCAATTTGCCAAACCGTGCGCTCGGCACTTACCGGATCAAGGAAATGGATATGGGTACCGGGCAAACCGGCCGGGTGGGGACCGGCAAATGCCTCTGTCTGCACACCGGCAACATCCTCACCCGGCAGGCTGACGCCGTCAGCCTTGCACAAAAAGATCTTGGCAAGACGTGACAATACTTGCAGGCCATGCTTGAAGTCTTCGGCATATTCGGCAATGACCAGCGCAGGGTCGGCGGCCAGGGGGTTGGTGTCGATGGCGGTGACGAAAAGGGAACGTGGAGTGGAATCCACAGCCGGCACCTTGGAGTATGGGCGGGTACGCAAAGCAGTCCAGAGACCGGATTTTTGCAGGTTTTCACGTACCTGCTCGTCCGTCAGGCCGGAAAGCTGTTCAACCGGGTAGTGGTTGAAAGTCTCCTGCTCGTCCCCATCCAGCTCGATAACCAGTGACTGGAATACCCTGCGCTCACCCCTGTTGATTGCCTTGACTACACCGGCACCGGGAGCTGTGTAGAAAACACCCGGCGTTTTCTTGTCCTCGAACAGGACCTGCCCCAGCTTGACACGGTCACCCTCATGCACATGCATCGTCGGCTTCATTCCGTTATAGTCGAAGCCTATGACAGCAACGCTGCGCACTGCTTGAGCTGCGTCAATTTGCCGCTCCGGCGCACCCACCATGGGCAAATCAAGCCCACGCTTTATTTTGATCATAGGTAGCCTAACCACGTTGTTAATTGATCTTTCATCAACCGGCACCTGCTAAGCATCATGGCGCAAAGCGGCATGCAACAAGCATCCGGCGACCCCTAGATTTATCCGCGCCATTATAGAGACCAACGGGTCCAAGTTTCCAGTGAAAACCTGATTTTTATCCGAAAGTCCCGAATAAACACCCTAAAAATCAAGAATATAAAAAAGGGAGCCGAAAGGCCCCCTTGACATTCACCACACACTATGAGCGAGCACAGAAAGGTGCTCAAGGCAGAAATCAGCTTGGCACACTTCTGCCCTTTATCGCAGGCTATCAGCCCGGAAACACGGGCGGGTGCACACCGGATATCTCTTCCAGAACACGTACCACCTGGTGACTGTAGCCGTACTCGTTGTCGTACCAAACGTAAAGAATCACGCGATTATCAGTGCAGATGGTGGCTTTTGAGTCCACCACGCCGGCATGGCGCGAGCCAACGAAATCAGTCGAGACCACTTCCTGAGAAGCTACATAGTCGATCTGCTTTTGCAGGTCGGAATGCATGGCAATCTGGCGCAGATATTCGTTGACTTCGTCACGATCCGTATTTCTCTCCAGATTCAGGCTCAGAATGGCCATCGAGACGTTCGGGGTCGGCACCCGGATGGCATTACCGGTCAGCTTGCCGGCCAGGAACGGCAACGCCTTGGCGGCGGCTGTAGCGGCACCCGTTTCGGTAATCACCATATTCAGCGCAGCAGCGCGGCCACGACGACTGCCTTTGTGGAAGTTGTCGATCAGGTTCTGGTCGTTGGTATAGGAGTGGACGGTTTCAACATGCCCATTGACGATGCCAAACTTGTCGTTCATGGCTTTCAGCACTGGCACGATGGCGTTGGTGGTACAGGATGCCGCCGAAATGATCTTGTCTTCGTCGGTGATATCCTGATGGTTGATGCCGTGTACGATATTTTTCATATCGCCCTTGCCGGGCGCTGTCAGCAATACACGGGCAATGCCGGGACGGTTCAGGTGCTGGCTCAGGCCCTCCACGTCACGCCAGCGACCGGTATTGTCCACCAGCAGCGCATCCTTGATGCCGTACTGGGTATAGTCAACGGTCGCCGGGTCGTTGGAGTAGATAAACTTGACCAGGTTGCCGTTGATGTTCAGGGCATTGTTTTCTTCGTCAACAACAATGGTGCCCTTGAAGGAGCCGTGCACTGAATCGCGGCGCAGCAGGCTGGCGCGCTTCATCAGATCGTTATCGGCGCCCTTGCGCACGACCACGGCGCGCAGGCGCAAACCTTCTCCGGCACCCACGCGATCAACCAGAATACGTGCCAGCAGACGACCAATACGGCCAAAACCATAGAGCACAACATCCGTACCCTGCGGCTTGTTTTCGCTACGCTTGCCCACTACGTCGGCCAGCTCGGCACGCACAAACTCGTCCATGCTGCGGCCATTGCCTTCAGCCTTGTACTTGACTGCCAGCTTGCCCAGGTCAACCGAGGCAGCCCCCAGGTCCAGCTTGCTCATGGCTTCAATCACCGGATAGGTATCACGCACTTGCAGGTCGTCGTTACCTACGCGGTGACGTGCAGAGCGGTGCGCCTTGAGGATGGCGATCACGGAACGGTTGATCAGGCCGCGACCGTAAATGGATGTGATCACGTTATTGTTGCGGTACAACTGACCAATCAGGGGAATCATTGATTCGGCTAATGTCTCGCGCTCAATCCAGTCGCGCAGGCACTGTTCTGTTTTTTCAGTCACGTGAAATACCCGTAGTGAGATTAAAAAGGGACTACATTATCCTTGTTACGCAGCAAGCCGGCAAGCCTTCGGGCCTCACCTGCCCTCTTGCGGCCCGCACTGATAACCGGATCATCCTGCGCCAGGACTGGCCGATTGCCAGACGGCTGGTTACAATTTGCGTTTTTGCTTAGCAATCAAGGCCCATTCCGTGTCCCTACCTGCAGTACCAAAACTTCCGCAAGCCTCTGGCAAACAGACGTGGCACAGCCTGTATGGTTCGTCGCGCAGTCTTCTGCTGGCCCTGGCCACAACCGGCCGACAACAGCTCAGCGTGCTGATTACAGACAACAGCCAAAACGCCCGGCTGCTGCAGGATGAATTAAGCTTCTTTGCTCCCGACCTGCCGGTTGTGCTGTTTCCCGACTGGGAGATTTTGCCCTACGACCTGTTCTCACCCCACCAGGATATCATCTCCCAACGCATCGCTGCCCTGTACCAGCTGCCACACATGCAGCAAGGTGTTTTGATCGTTCCGACCAGCACGGCACTGCAGCGGCTGGCTCCGAAAGAATTTTTGCTGGGCGGCAGCCTGATGCTGGATACCGGCCAGACGCTGGATATAGAAAACATGCGAGGCCAGCTGCAGGCCGCCGGCTATCACTGTGTAGACACCGTATACGAACATGGCGAGTTTGCCGTACGCGGTTCACTGCTGGACCTCTACCCCATGGGCAGCGAGCGCCCCTATCGCATCGACCTGTTCGACAACGAAATCGAGACCCTGCGCACCTTCGACCCGGAAACCCAAAGGTCCACCGACCAGGTAGATAGCATCCGCCTGCTGCCGGCCCGCGAGTTTCCTTTCGATAGCGACAGCCGCAAGGAATTTCGCAACCGCTTCCGTGAGCGTTTCGACACTGACTTCCGCCGCTGTCCGATTTTTCAGGATATCAGCAATGGCATTCTGGCCAGCGGGATAGAGATCTACCTGCCCCTGTTTTTCGAGCATACCTCCACCCTGTTCGACTATCTGCCGGATGGCTGCCTGTTATTTACCCTGCCCGGTATCGAACAGGCGGCCAACAGCTTTTGGCAAGATGTGCGCAGCCGCCACGAAGACTTGCGCGGCGATATTGAGCGCCCCCTGTTGCCACCAGCCGAGCTGTACCTGCCCGTCGAAGATTTTTTTGCCAGCATTAAGCAGCACCCGCGCATCGAGCTGGACAGCCAGGCCGCGCAAGCCGCTGTTGGCCGCACCAACCTGCCCACTGCCCCGCTGCCCGTCCTGACCCTGAATGCCCGCGCTCACCAGCCGTTGGCCGGTTTGCAGTCGTTCACCGAAGGCTTTGATGGTCGCATCCTGTTTACTGCAGAAACAGCCGGACGACGCGAAATTCTGCTGGAGCTGCTGGAGCGCATCGAGCTCACACCCCATGAAGTCGCTGGCTGGCCGGAGTTTCTCGCCCGCAACGAACCGCTTTGCATCTGTATCGCCCCGCTGACCGAAGGCCTGCTGCTGGATACACTGGCAGTGATCCCGGAAAGCGCCCTGCTTGGTCAGCGCATCAGCCAGCGCCAGCGCCGCGACAAAGCCAGCGAACACACCAGCGAACTGGTCATCCGTAACCTGACCGAACTGCGCGAAGGTGCGCCCGTGGTGCACATCGACCATGGAGTCGGCCGCTACCGGGGGCTCACCACCCTGACCGTTGATGGTCAGGCCACCGAGTTTCTGCAACTGGAATATGCCGAGCAAGCCAAACTCTATGTACCGGTCGCCCATCTGCACCTGATTGCCCGCTACAGCGGCAGCGATGACGACGGTGCCCCGCTGCACCGCCTGGGCTCGGACCAGTGGAGCAAAGCCAAACGCAAGGCCGCCGAACAGGTGCGCGATGTGGCCGCCGAGCTGCTGGATATTTATGCCCGCCGTGCCGCGCGCAAGGGCCATGCCTTTGGCGATCCGGGCGCCGACTATGCCACCTTCAGCGCCGCCTTCCCCTACGAAGAAACCCCCGACCAACAACTGGCCATTGATGCGGTGCGCCGTGACATGCTGGCCGGCACCCCGATGGACCGGCTGATCTGCGGCGATGTTGGCTTTGGCAAAACCGAAGTCGCCATGCGTGCGGCCTTTATTGCCGTACACAGCGGCAAGCAGGTAGCGGTGCTGGTACCCACCACACTGCTGGCCCAGCAGCATTACAACAGTTTCCGCGACCGCTTTGCCGACTGGCCGGTCAAGGTTGAGGTCATGAGCCGCTTCAGCAGCGCCAAGGAAACCAAAGCCGCGCTGGAACAGCTTAAGCAAGGCAAACTGGATATCGTCATCGGCACCCACAAACTGCTGCAGGATGATGTCAAATTCGACAATCTGGGACTGGTCATCATTGATGAAGAGCACCGCTTTGGCGTGCGCCAGAAAGAACGCCTGAAAGCACTGCGCAGCGAAGTCGACATCCTCACCCTGACCGCCACGCCGATTCCGCGCACATTGAACATGGCTTTCTCCAACCTGCGCGACCTGTCCATTATCGCCACACCACCGGCACGCCGGCTGTCGGTGCGCACCTTTGTCATGCCGCGCCAGGACGCCATCGTCAAGGAAGCCCTGCTGCGTGAGCTGCTGCGCGGCGGCCAGGTGTATTACCTGCACAATGATGTAAAAACCATCGACAAGTGCGCCGAAGAGCTGGCCAAACTGGTGCCCGAGGCCCGCATTGGCGTCGGCCACGGCCAGATGCGCGAGCGCGAGCTGGAACAGGTCATGGCCGACTTTTACCACAAGCGCACCAATGTGCTGGTCGCCACCACCATCATCGAAACCGGCATTGACGTGCCCAGCGCCAACACCATCCTGATTGACCGTGCCGACAAATTCGGCCTGGCCCAGCTGCACCAGTTGCGCGGCCGCGTTGGGCGCAGCCACCATCAGGCCTATGCCTACCTGCTGGT
>Ga0209075_1003827_pt1 | contig 12302 bp, 9 predicted proteins | sample Stecom2011_FD_187523 | JGI IMG/M metagenome (GOLD analysis project Ga0209075, IMG submission 187523) | Agricultural soil microbial communities from Utah to study Nitrogen management - Steer compost 2011 (SPAdes) (version 2) | ecosystem: Environmental > Terrestrial > Soil > Agricultural land...
AGCGGATCGGCAAAGACCCTATCGACCTTATCCAGGTGCACAACATGGCAGACATTCCCACGCAGTTGGGCATGCTCAAGGAATACCGGGCTGAAGGCCGGGTGCGTTATATCGGCGTGACCACCACCTTCCCTCAGCAATACGAGGGCCTGGAACGGGTGATGGAACAGGAGCCCATTGACTTTATCGGTGTCGACTACGCTATCGATAACCGCACCATGGAGGAACGCATTCTGCCCCTGGCGCGGGACAAGGGTATTGCTGTGCTGATCTACGCGCCTTTTGGTCGTACCCGTTTGTGGGACAAGGTTCGGGGCAAAGAGGTGCCGGGCTGGGCGGCCGAATTCGATGCCCATACCTGGGGCCAGTTCTTCCTCAAGTTTGTGCTGGCACACCCGGTGGTGACCACCGCCACACCCGCCACCAGCAGGGCCCGCCACATGATCGACAACATGGGCGCGGCCATGGGTGGGTTGCCGGATGATGAGACGCGACAACGGATGATTGCGCACATTGAAAGCCTGTAATCATGGCAATGACTCAGGTGCAGTCAAAGGCTGGATTTTCCTGCGGTTGTCGGTATGCTGATTGGAGTAGCGGGTGTATGGGCTACCAACCCGCGCTCCAACACAGGTACACACTGAGTCATCATGAGCACAATCACGTCGATCACTATTCGCAAGTACCGTATTCAGGATTTGAGCCCGGTGGTTCGCCTGTTTACCGATTCCGTGCACGAGCTCACGGCGGGCGCCTATGATGAAACCCAGCGGTTCGCCTGGGCCTCCCGCACGCCACACCTGGATACCTGGCGGCAAAGGCTGGAATCGCTGGAAACCCTGGTGGCGGAAGAAGGCCAGGACCTCGCCGGGTTTATCTCCTACGATGATGACGGCACCATTGACCTGGTGTTCACGGCCCCCAACTATGCCCGCCGTGGCATAGCCTCCACCCTGTACCACGAGGCTGAGCAGCAGCTGATTGCCAAGGGCGCAAAGGAGCTGAAAACCGAAGCCAGCGTGGTGGCCAAGCCCTTCTTTGAGCGCCACGGTTTTGAAGTGGTGGATGAACAGCGGGTGACGGTTCGCGGTGCCCAGTTCCTGCGCTACAACATGCGCAAGGACCTGACAGCGTAATCAGGCGGGCAGCCTTGGCGGCTGCCCTTCCAATGCAAACGGTGCGGCTCAGTCTTGAAGCGAGGCCGGCAACCAACGCTTCTTCGCTTTCTCCACCAGATCCCGGGCATCGTTGTTCCAGGGGTGGAAATTCGGGCTGTAATACTTCAGGTATGACGGAATCAGTTTGCGGAATACCCCCGGCTTGCCCCACATGTAGTTCAGGCCTTTGGCCCAGGATTTCAGATTGCCCAGCTGGCCATCGGCTTTCATCAGCTGTACCAGGTGAACGGTGCTGAACAGCGGGAACATCACGCTGACAAACATCATTTCGGTTACCCGAATGAACTCGCTGCCGCCCACGCTCTTGTACACATCAAATGCGACAGCCTTGTGCTCAGACTCCTCAATGGCGTGCCAGGCCCAGACCGGCGCTATGCGCGGGTCCATTTCTTCCAGGGCATCATATTTAAGCAGGAACTCTTCCGCCATCAGAGCAGTAAAGTGTTCCACCGCAACGGTGTGGGCCAGCTGGCGCTCAGGGGTGAAGCGCTTGCGCATCCAGTTCATGAACCACTGCACTTCCCGCTCAAGCCGTCCAAGATCCACGCCCCGCTCTTCCAGAAAGCCGTTCATCAGCTTGTGTTCTTTGGAATGATGGGCTTCCTGGCCGATGAACGCACGGATCGCTTTCTTCAGTTCAGGATCGGTAATCTGGCTCTGATAATGCCGCACGGTATCAATGAAGAATTTCTCTCCCGGCGGGAAACTGGCAGACAAAGCCGCCAGCAGGAGGGTTTTTGCCGGGTCGTTATCCCACCAGTATCTGGGCAGATCGTCGGGAAGATCAAAATCCGGGCTGCGCACTACCGGCATAAACCCGGCCGGGGTTGCTGTACGGTACTCGGCTTTGCTGGTGTTCTTGATCTGTGTCGCTGGTGCGTTCATGGCAGAGTTCTCCCGAAGCCTTTGGTGATGTCATGGCTAACAGGCTACGCTGCTCCGGGAATGGGCGGCAGGTGTTTATAGGCCAAAATCCGCAGGCAAGCGACCACTTCGGGCCTGTTTCAGGCATCAGGCTGGCTCGGTAACCCCGGCTGCCAGGGTTCTCACCCTCTCGAAATCTTCTTCGGTGAACACACCGTTAACACCGGATACCGCCGCCAGCTCCATGCCGTGTTTCAGGCCCAGTTTGTAGATCTCCCGCACCTTTTCCCATTCAATGTTCCGGCCCAGGGTGAAGTTCTCAAACCGGGCTTCCAGCGCCAGCACAATGGTTTCTGCCAGACAGGCATAGGCGATGCCCTTGGGCAGGCCGATGTCTTTCATCTTGACCGCCCCCGGCAGTTTGATCTCTCCAGATTCGACCACCAGTACATCGGGCCGTTTGGCCACGTCTTCCGCCGGGATATCCAGGGGCCGGGCCACGTCTGTGATCACACAGCCCGGTTTCACCTGCATGATGTCGAGAATGCGCTTACCGGCGCCGGAGGTGGCGGTGACCACCATGTCCATATCCGGCAGGTCGCGGTTGGTGGTGGCGGCCACGTGTACGATGGCACCCGGGGTTTCCTGTTCGATGCTTTCCTTGAGGGACAACAGCTTGGCCGCTTCCGGTGCCACCAGGTAGATTTCATCCACGGCCTTGGCCAACAGCCGGGCACACACCGAGCCGATAGCACCTGTGGCGCCTACAATCATGGCCTTGCCCGCCATTTTCCCGCTCTTGCCAATGCCAACACGGCCAATCTTCTTCGCCGCATCGTGGGCGGCCCAGAGTGCGCCAGAGGCGCTGTAGCTGTTGCCGGTGGTAATCGGCAGCGGTGCCCGTTTGGCCACGGTGATCCCCGCATCGCCCACCACCTTGGTGAAGGCCCCCAGCCCCATAATCTGAGCGCCCAGCTTCTTCGCCAGATTCGCCGCCGCCAGCAACCGGCTGTAGGTGAATTCCGGGTCGTGGGCCATGATTTCCTTGGGGGTTCCGCCGACAGTGATCAGCCAGCCTTCCACTTCATCCCCGGTGGGCGACTGAATACCGGATACCTTCGAGTAAACAAACGGTGGGGTGTAGGCAATAGCTTTCTCCACCAGGTTCATCACCGCCGGTGGCGACACACTGGCCACCCAATCCAGGGGCGGGGTTTTGGTCAGGTATTGCTGCGACAACGGGTGAATCACAAAGGCAAAGCGATTGATCCGCCGGTAGCCATTCGGGTACAGAATGCGAGGTTCCACCCCCAGTTGTTCAATCACATCGAGAAATTCATCGGCACTCAGCTGTTCTGGTGTGCGTGACAGGGCTGCACTGATCATCGCTTCCATCACGTTCACACCCACCGGCCGGCCTTCCAGCCAGGGGCTGTAATCAACCACCATGGCCACCCGCCGGGAGCGGAACCAGTCCAGGGCGGATTCGGTAACCCTGGAGGTAATCACGGTTTTGCCATCCAGTTCTTTCTCGGAGAACACCTCAAGATCGCCCATGGCGCCGACAATCACGTGGCAGTCTTTAACCGCTTCATGCAAGGAACCGCTGATCAGTTTCTCCCCCATTCGGTACAGCGGTGTACGGTGCAGGCGTTCGATCACCTTGACCGCACTGGGGCTGAACATCACCGGGGCTGTGAGCTTTGTATAGGCTTCGAGCTGGTTCAGGGAGTTAAGCAGCCGGGGCACGCCGAAGTCCAGGTACGGGTCGGCGAAGAACAGGTTATCGGTGTGCTCAGACAACGCCTTGGCAATACGGAATCCGGCCTGGCCGTTGAGGAACAATACCCGGGCGTTGTCGAAGAAATGGCCCAGCTCGGTCTGGGTATGGCGAACCGCCCATTCCTGGAGAATGCCCCGCAAGCCCGCGCCGGTGGTCACCGGCTTGTCTGGCACGCAGGCTTCCAGCCGGGCGGTGTCTGGGTGCTCAAGCTGCTCACGGCCCACCTGATAGTGGTCGTGGATCATGCTCAGGCCAATGGCATCTGCCTGGGAACGAATGGAATCAAGAATGGCTTCAGCGCGATCAAGGTTGCCATCGGTTCCCACCCGTACCACGCGGAAGGCCTGGCCCAGAAATTCGGTTTCCAGCTCGTAGTCGTATTCGGACGATCCCTGGCTGACACTGACGACGGTTTTCATGGCTGGCTCCAGTTTGATCTTGTTATACCTCAAGTTTAGAAGCTGCGATCGGTTCCCGCCTTAGCCCAGATCAAATAACAGGCGGGGATTTTGAAGCTAGACTGAATAAATCTCGACCATCGCGTAACCCGCAACCAAGGAGGACCCATGACCATTCGGGAAGAACTCACCGCCACCATTGCCGAGCTGGTACAGCCAGGCAAAGGCATTCTCGCCGCAGATGAAAGTGCCCCCACTATTGCCAAGCGCTTCAAGGCCGTGGGCGTTGAATCCACGGAGGCCACCCGGCGCGAGTACCGTAGCATCATCTTTTCCACACCGGGGCTCGGGGAACATGTAAGCGGCGTGATTCTGTTTGAAGAGACCCTGGAACAGCTGAGCCTGGACGATATCGCCATCCCAAAATTGCTGGCCAGCCAGGGCATTGTTCCTGGCATCAAGGTGGACCAGGGCAAAGGCCCGCTGGTGAATTCGCCGGGGGATGAGATCACCTACGGGCTGGATGGCCTGCAAACCCGGCTGGAACATTACAAGTCCATGGGGGCGCGCTTTGCCAAGTGGCGGGATGTGTTCCACATTTCCGACACCCTGCCCTCCTTCCAGGCGATCAAGTCGAACGCCGAAGTGCTGGCCCGCTACGCCGCGGTCTGTCAGTCCATGGGTATTGTGCCGATTGTCGAGCCAGAAGTTCTGATTGATGGCAACCACAGCATCGAACGCGCGGCTGAAGTCAGTGAAGACGTGCTGTTGGAAGTGTTCAAGGCGCTGCATCGCCACCGGGTTGACTTGGAAACCATGGTGCTGAAACCCAGCATGGTGACACCGGGCAAAGAAGCTGGCAAAGCCAGCCCGGAGCAAGTTGCCGAAGCCACGCTGAGCGTGTTCCGCCGGGTGGTGCCAGCGGCTGTACCGGGCATATTCTTCCTGTCCGGTGGCCAAATCCCGGAGGAATCTACAGAAAACCTTAACGCCCTGAACAGCATGGGTTACCACCCCTGGGAGCTCAGCTTTTCCTATGGCCGGGCCCTGCAGGAGCCCGCCCAGAAAGCCTGGGCCGGTAAGCTGGACAACGCAGACAAAGCCCAGGCGGCCATGAGAAAACGGGCCAGGCTTAATGGCCTGGCCCGTTCCGGCGGTTATTCACCGGACATGGAGAGCACTGGCTAACCGGGCTCAGTCACAGCCGCTGATGCAACCGGCCGCACCATTGAATGCCATGGTACGGCCACTGAGAGGCACGTGCACAGGCACAGACACCAGTTCACTGAACCGGGCCGTGCGCGTGCCGGCTACCACCTTGCCGTTCTCAGTAGCGGCTTCATTAGCGTGCGAGGCAATCACCGCCGCGGGGCCGATCAGGTCGTTGATCACATAGGCCGCTTCTGTTGGTCCGGTTGTGAAGGTGTCGCCGATGTTCATAACCACCAGCTGAGCGCCGTAGTGTTCGTTCACCACCAGCTTCTGTTCTGCCGTAATCCCGGTGTCGCCAGACAGGTAGACCGCCAGCCCGTTAGAGAATGTCAGTACATAGCCGGTGGGCGGCCCAACACTGGCACTGACGCCGGCAGCGGCCAGATAATCCGCCAGCGGGCCAGTCAGAAACGAGGGTGAAACACCATTGCTGTGCACGGCCGGCACCGTGGTGATGGACACACCACCAACCTCTCGACTTCCGCCAAAGCGAACCAGAAGAGACTTGCCGGGATCACCGCCCCCCTCTTTCAACTTGGTGGCGAAGAACGCCGGCATCTCGCTGCCGGTAACGATGGTTGAGTTCTTTTTCAGGGCGATATCGACGGTATTGGATTGGGGCAGGCTGGAAACGGAAGTATCCGGGTTGCCACAACTGCCCTGATTGGTTTTGTCGATTCGCTGGTCGCCGACGTGGTCCCCGTGCATGTGGGATACCAGGATAACGTCGATATTACCCAGGCGTGGGTCGTCCGGGCCGGCCACCGTGCGGCCGGCATCGTACAGAATACGAGTACCGTTCGGGTCTTCAAAGATCAGCGCGCGGTCGCGACTGCAGAACTCCCCGTCGTGGCTGCCCAGTGGCGTTACCTTGACCACGGCATCCTCGGCGTGGGCTGACGTTGCCACAGCAAGCCCCGCTGCCAATGCCAGGCCAAGGGCCATCTGGCGTTTCATTGTTTTCATCGTGCCATCCCTCTCGTTTGTCAGAGTCGCAAAGATTTACGAAAACCACACCGATTCGTACCAGTGTAGTCGAGAGGGAAAGCGCAGGGGGCGTCAGGCAGCGTTGGTACGCCGGGCGGGCAACTCAACAGGCTGATCCAGGCAGGCCAGCATGGGGGCAACGTCTCGAATTTTGCGGGCCTGGGGCCACAGGGCCTCGGCTTCGGCAAACCCCTGGCGCAGGTAGTTTAGCCACTGCTTGATGCGGCCGGTTACGTATTTATCTTCCAGGCGGGTTTGCAGGGCAGCGGCGTATTCCCGTACCAGGGCTACGGCTTCCGGCCAGGCCATGGGTTCGACAGATTCACCCTGCTGTGAGGCTTTAATTTGCGCAGCCAGATCTGGCCTGGCAATCAGGCCACGGCCAATCATCACATCGTCACAACCAGAGACTTTTCGGCAACGCCAGTAGTCTTCTACCGTCCAGATTTCGCCGTTGGCGATGACGTGGCTTTTGACCGCTTCGCGTACCCTGGCGATCTCTTCCCAGTAGGCCGGCGGTTTGTAGCCGTCTACTTTGCTGCGAGCGTGAATCACGATTTCCGAGGCCCCGGCGGTTTCAAGGGCCTGGCCGCAGGCCACGCCCATGGAGCGGTCGTCATAGCCCAGGCGCATCTTGGCAGTCACGGGAATGTTGGCCGGCACCGCGTTGCGCACCGCTGCGGTGATTTCATACATCAGCTCCGGCTCCCGCATCAGCACACAGCCGCCTTTGTGCTTGTTCACGGTCTTGGCGGGGCAGCCGAAATTGATATCCACCTGCCCTGCGCCCAGTTCAGCAGCCTTGGCACCATGGCGGCCCATCATTTCCGGGTTGGAACCCAGCAACTGGACGGCCACAGGCGTGCCGACTTCGGTCAGCGCGTTGTTGTACAGTTCCGGGGCGTACTTGTAGAAAATCCGGGGCGGCAACATGCCGTGGGTCACGCGAATAAATTCGGTGACGCACCGGTCGATACCACCGACTTTGGTCAGGGTTTCGCGGATGGGTGCGTCGACCAGCCCTTCCATCGGGGCAAGGATGATTCGCATGAAGGCTCCAGAAGCTGAGAGAAGAAAACCAGAAAGCTGCTGATCAAAAATCAGGCGGAGCGGATTGTAAGGAATTCGGGAGAAAATAGGTAGCCGGGCATCCCGAAATCAGGATGCCCGGCTGGTTACTGCAGCTTACTTCTTCACATCAAAGCGGTCTGCGTTCATCACCTTGGTCCAGGCGGCTACAAAGTCTTTCACAAACTTGGCTTCGTTGTCGTCCTGGGCGTACAGCTCTGCGTAGGCACGCAGGATGGAGTTGGAACCGAACACCAAATCAACACGGGTCGCGGTGAACTTGGTGTTGCCGCTCTTGCGATCCACGATGTTGTAGGAGTTCTTGCCAGTGGGCTCCCAACGGTTGGCCATGTCGGTCAGGTTCACGAAGAAGTCGTTGGTCAACTGGCCAACGCGATCTGTGAACGCGCCGTGTTTGGTGCCGCCGTAGTTGGTACCGAGTACCCGCATACCACCGAGCAGAACGGTCATCTCCGGTGCGGTCAGGCCCATCAGTTGGGTGCGGTCCAGAAGCATTTCCTCCGGCTTGACTACGTAGTCCTTCTTCTGCCAGTTGCGGAAGCCATCCGCCAGTGGCTCAAGCGGCTCGAAGGATTCGGCATCGGTCATTGCGTCGGTGGCATCGCCACGGCCTTTCAGGAACGGCACATGCACGTCGTGGCCTGCGGCCTTAGCCGCCTTCTCGATACCCAGGTTACCGCCCAGCACGATCACGTCAGCGATACTGGCGCCGGTATCGGCTGAGATCTTCTCGTACACCTTGAGCACCTTGGCCAGACGCTGTGGCTCGTTGCCTTCCCAATCCTTCTGGGGAGCCAGGCGGATGCGGGCACCATTGGCACCACCACGCATATCGGAGCCCCGGAAGGTACGGGCGCTGTCCCATGCGGTTGTGATAAGTTCGTTCAGGCTCAGGCCAGCTTCATCGATCTTCTCTTTGACCACTTCCTCGATGTAGTTGGTGTCGCCCTGGGGAACCGGGTCTTGCCAGATCAGGTCTTCAGCCGGAACGCCCGGGCCGATATAACGGGCCTTCGGCCCCATATCCCGGTGGGTCAGCTTGAACCAGGCACGGGCGAAGCAATCCTTGAAGTACTCCGGGTCTGCCATGAACTTCTCGCAGATGGCGCGGTACTTCGGGTCTACCTTCATCGCCATGTCCGCGTCGGTCATCATCGGCTTGACGCGTTTGGACGGATCGCTGGCATCAACCGGCATGTGCTCTTCTTTTATGTCCACAGGCTCCCACTGGTTGGCACCAGCCGGGCTCTTGGTCAACTGCCACTCGTAGCCGAACAGCAGGTCGAAGTAACCCATGTCAAACTTGGTCGGGTTGGTGGTCCAGGCGCCTTCAATGCCGGAAGTCACCGCGTTGGATGCCTTGCCGCCCATGTGCGGGTTGATCCAGCCGAAGCCCTGGTTCTCAACGTCTGCCGCTTCAGGCTCTGGCCCAAGCGCACCTGCATCACCGTTACCGTGAGCCTTACCAACGGTATGGCCGCCGGCGGTCAGCGCTGCGGTTTCTTCGTCGTTCATCGCCATCCGGGCGAAGGTTTCACGAACCTGTTCACCGGTCTTGAGCGGGTCAGGATTACCGTTTACCCCTTCCGGATTCACATAGATCAAGCCCATCTGCACGGCAGCCAGCGGGTTTTCCATGGTGCCTGGCTTTTCTACGTCTTCGTAGCGGCTGTCAGACGGTGCCAGCCACTCTTTTTCCGCACCCCAGTAGATGTCTTTTTCCGGGTGCCAGATATCCTCGCGACCATAGGAGAAGCCGAAGGTTTTGAAGCCCATGGATTCATAGGCGATGTTACCGGCCAGAATAAACAGATCGGCCCAGCTCACCTGGTTACCGTACTTTTTCTTGATCGGCCACAGCAGACGGCGGGCCTTATCAAGGTTACCGTTGTCCGGCCAGGAGTTCAGAGGCGCAAAGCGCTGGTTACCGGTGCCGCCGCCACCACGGCCATCCGCCAGGCGGTAGGTACCTGCCGCGTGCCATGCCATACGAATCATCAGACCGCCATAGTGACCCCAGTCTGCCGGCCACCAATCCTGGCTGTTGGTCATCAGCTCGTGCATGTCCTTTTCGAGCGCTTCGTAGTCGAGTTTTTTGACTTCTTCACGGTAATCGAAGTCTTCGCCCATCGGGTTTGTCTTGCTGTCGTGCTGGTGCAGGATGTCCAGGTTCAGGTTCTCCGGCCACCATGCCGCTACATGTCCCTGTTCCTGCGTATTTGACCCATGCATTACCGGGCACTTACCACCACTGTTATTCTCAGACATCGTATTCTCCTGTTTCTGCGTCATTGGCAAAAAAACATTTCACGATCAAGGGCATCACTAAATATAGATCATTCACAGGTCGCTGCTTGAATGTTTACTACTGCCTGCATAGTGAACGCCTATAGGTGTCCCGCAGCCCGTATTGCCCCGGCAAAATTACTGGGCAATCGCGTAATCCTGATAGTAAGCCACCAGAATCCCGAGCGAGTCTTTCCATGCTACCTGCGCAAACTTGTTAAACACTGACATGGCGCAACTCCTTGATTGCGAGAACACAATCACCTTAGCGCGGGGGGCGGTCCGCAGATAATTAATTAAGAATAAACTTTTGAAAGCTTTTATTAATCGATTATGAAATGACCAAACAGGCCGGCAAACCAGAAACTAGAGGCGCTCGATGGAGGCAAACTTGCCCTGATCGTCAAACAGGATGCGGAAACTGCCCTGAATGCCGTCTTTGAGGAAGAATCGGGAAAGGATACGGGCCGGGAACCGGACTGAGCGTCCGTCCCGGGCCGTGGTGCGGACATCGGTTGCAACACCCTGGTAGAGTTTGATCCACTCGTCAGGGCTGATGCTGATGTCCACAATGATCTGCTGCATTGTCAGGGCCGGCTCAGTTGGCCAACTCCAGCAGCAGACGGTTCAACCGGCTGACATAGGCACCCGGATCTTTCAGTTGCTCGCCACTGGCCAGGGTGGCCTGGTCGAACAACACTGCAGACAACTCACCGAAGCGCTCGTCTTTGGCCTCCTGCTCCAGGCGCTGTACCAGAGGATGGTCCACATTGATTTCAAAGATCGGCTTGCTGTCTGGTACTTTCTGGCCAGCAGCTTCCATGATCTTCTTCATTTGTGCGCCCATATCGAACTGACCGGTCACCAGGCAGGCAGGTGAATCTGTCAGGCGGTTGGTGACCCGCACTTCTTGCACCCGGTCTTCCAGTGCCTTCTGAATGCGCTCGATCAGGTCCTTATGCTCCTTGGCGGCCTCCTCCTGGTGCTTCTTGTCTTCCTCGGTTTCCACTTCACCAAGATCAAGATCACCACGGGCCACGTCCTGGAACTGCTTGCCGTCGTACTCGTTGAGGTAGCCCATCATCCACTCGTCAATACGGTCAGACAGGATCAGAACCTCAATGCCCTTCTTGCGGAACACTTCCAGGTGCGGGCTGCTCTTGGCGGCCATGAAGTTGTCGGCGGTGATGTAATAGATCTTGCTCTGGCCTTCCTTCATTCGGGCGATGTAGTCATCCAGGGAAACGTTCTGGGTTGACTCACCGGTATGAGTGGAAGCAAAGCGCAACAGGCCCGCGATTTTCTCGCGATTGCTGAAGTCTTCTGCCGGACCCTCTTTCAGAACAGTGCCGAACTCGTTCCAGAAGCCCTGGTATTCGTCGCCGTCCTTCTTGGCCAGCTTGGACAGCATATCCAGAACCCGCTTGGTCAAAGCGGTGCGAATGCTTTCTACCGTGCTGTCGTTCTGCAGAATCTCCCGGGACACATTCAGGGACAGATCATTGGAATCGATCACGCCTTTGGTGAAGCGCAGGTACAGCGGCAGGAACTGTTCGGCGTCGTCCATGATGAACACACGCTGAACGTACAGTTTCAAGCCACGGGGCGCTTCCCGGTTGTACATATCAAACGGCGCGCGCTTGGGGATATACAGCAGGCTGGTGTAGTCCAGCTTGCCTTCCACTTTGTTGTGGGACCAGGTCAGAGGGTCTTCGAAGTCGTGGCCGATGTGTTTGTAGAATTCCTTGTACTCTTCGTCCTTGATCTCGTTACGGGGCAAGGTCCACAGGGCAGTGGCGTCGTTAACGGTTTCCTCTTCGCCCTTCTTGTCCTCTTCCTCGGCCTCGGCTTTCATCACCACCGGGAAGGAAATGTGGTCAGAGTACTTTTTGACTAGGCTGCGCAGCTTCCAGCCGTCGGCAAATTCCTTGGCGTCGGATTTCAGGTGCAGAACAATCTCGGTGCCGCGTTGCTCGCGATTCACCGGCTCGATGGTGAACTCGCCGTCGCCTTTTGATTCCCAGTGCACACCCTCTTCTGCCGGTGCGCCGGCACGGCGGGTGAATACGTCGACTTTGTCGGCAACGATAAAGGCTGAATAAAAGCCCACGCCGAACTGGCCGATCAGCTTGCTGTCTTTTTTCTCGTCACCAGACAGTTGCTTGAGAAATTCGGCGGTGCCAGAACGGGCGATGGTGCCGAGGTTGGCGATGACGTCGTCACGGGTCATGCCAATGCCGTTGTCGGCCAGGGTAATGGTGCCGGCGTCTTTGTCGTAATCCAGGCGGATTTTGAGGTCGGAGTCGCCTTCGTAGAGTTTGTCGTCTTTCAGGGCGGCGAAGCGGAGTTTGTCTTCGGCGTCTGAGGCGTTAGAGATAAGCTCACGAAGGAAGATTTCCTTGTTCGAGTACAGGGAGTGGATCATCAGGTGAAGCAGTTGCTTCACTTCGGTCTGGAATCCCAGGGTCTCTTTGTTTGTTTCTACCGTCATGGCTGTTTTCTTCT
>Ga0209075_1003828_pt1 | contig 12300 bp, 8 predicted proteins | sample Stecom2011_FD_187523 | JGI IMG/M metagenome (GOLD analysis project Ga0209075, IMG submission 187523) | Agricultural soil microbial communities from Utah to study Nitrogen management - Steer compost 2011 (SPAdes) (version 2) | ecosystem: Environmental > Terrestrial > Soil > Agricultural land...
AAAGCCCTACCAGCGGGAAGTACATGCTGCACTGGTTCATCAGCTTCTGGGAGTAATCAATGCGAGCGAGCATGGGAATGCGGGTGAGAAAGCCAACGGCCAGCCAGAAGGCTTGCCATTCATTGGATAACGGGTCTTGTTTGACGGGCATATGCGACTCGGTTTAGCAGGGAGTGTTCCCTTGGGCGATGAAGCGCCAGCTAGCAGGAGACACGGGAAGGTAACACGGACTTGGATGTTTTTCCCGATTTAATAGCTCTGTATGACCCTGTGAACTACACTTTTTTGAAAGAGCGAGAATGCGTGGTTAGCAAATGAGTGGCCCATGACAGCAAAGTTCAATCAGCGTCAGTTGGGAGCCGATACCGACCCTCCGCTGCGGAAATTGGTTTCCTCTATTTCCGATGTGCTCTGCACTTACTGGTTGAGTGCTGATGGCAGTTCTCATCGGTATCTGTTCATCAGTGAGCAGGTGAAGGCCATTTTGGGCATCGACCCTGGCGTGCTTCGAGAGAGCGCTGACGCTCTGTTTGCCGTAATTCACCCAGACGAGGTGTCCGATGTCAGGGCAAGTGTTGCTGAATCTGCCCGTGTTCTCACTCCTTGGAGTTATCAGGCTCGTTTGAAAGTTCAGACTGGGCACTATGAATGGTTTGAAGCCCGCGCCATGCCCGAGCGCCAAGCTGATGGCAGCACTATCTGGTATAGCCAGTTTCATAAGATCCAACATTACAAAGACCTTGAACACTCCCTTAGGGAGCGGGAGGCAGAGTCTGCCTTTCAGGCTGACTTTCAAAAGTTGATTGCCAAACTATCCACCGAGTTTATCAACCTGAGCTTCGGCGCTATTGATCAATGCATTAATGAGCTACTGGAAGCTATTGGCGATTTTTTTCAGGTAGACCGGGCCTACTTGTATGAGTTTTCGCCGGATTATCGGGTTATGGATAACACTCACGAATGGTGCTCGGCCGGCGTAGCGACGATTATTGACAGTCAGCGTGATGTGCCGACTGACGGGTTCGATTGGTGGCAAAGCAAGATTGACGAGATGGTGGGTGGTAACAAGGTTATTTTTGTTGAAGAGATTGAGCAGATACCGCCGGGCCCCGAGCGTGTAATGCTGGAAGAGCAGGGGGTCTGCTCAATGTTCTGTGTGCCGGTTCGGGTACGAGGTCTGGTTACCGGTTTTTTCGGTGTGGACTCCATGCGTAATCGAACTTGGCGTGAAGATCAGGCTGATCTTCTCATCATCGTATCGGGCCTACTCTCCGGGGCACTTGAACGCAACCGACTTGAGACCGAACTTCTTAACCAGTCCATTCGGGACCCCTTAACAGGCCTGCATAATCGCCGCTACCTAATGCCACGGCTTGACGAAATGCTGGGCCGTTCCCGCCGTGATGGCGAGCCCTTTGCATTGGCCATGTTCGATCTGGATCGTTTTAAAAGCATCAATGACACCATCGGCCACCTCGGAGGTGATAGTTGCCTGCGCAGGTTTGCCGAGATTCTACTGGAGCAAACCCGAACAACAGATGTTGTGGCGAGGTTTGGTGGTGAAGAGTTTGTGGTTGCGTTCAGTGGTGTAAGCCCGGCGGATGTGCGCCTAACCGTAAGTCGCATTATCTGTGCAGTGCGCGAGCATGACTTCATGTTTGAAGATAAAATTTTGCCGCTTACCGTAAGCGCGGGAATTGCTGCTATCGGAGAGCTGGATGCGATACCTGCGTCGCCAGATCCGTTGATCCGGTTGGCGGATGATCGCCTCTATTGCGCCAAGCAGGAAGGGCGCGACTGTATTGTTGATGCATCAGGGGTATCGCGCATATAAGAAAAGAGCATTTCACCTTATATTCCGTTTTGGTATATCCTTAGAATAAAATCCTAAGGATCCACCCCAGCGGAGGTGAATGTCGTGAGTAACCCGATCGTTCAGCATTTTTTTGACGAACCCACCAATACCTTCAGTTATGTGGTTCGCGATCCTGCTAGTCAGGCCTGCGCCATTCTTGATTCTGTGCTTGATTTTGACTACGCCGCAGGCACAACCGATGTGCGTTCTGCCGATGAGATTATTGAGTACGTTCGGGCCAACGATTTGAAGGTTGAGTGGATTCTGGAAACCCACGTTCATGCGGACCACTTGTCTGCTGCACCCTATCTCCATGAAAAACTTGGCGGCAAAACGGGCATTGGCGCCCACATACGGGGCGTGCAGGAGATTTTTGGTAAGGCCTTTAACGCAGGTACAGAATTTGCCCGGGATGGTAGCCAGTTTGATCGTCTATTTCGGGAAGGCGATAGGTTCACCATCGGCGGTCTTGAGTGCGAGGTGATGCACACTCCGGGCCATACGCCTGCCTGCCTGACCTATGTGATTGGTGACGCGGCTTTTGTGGGCGACACGTTGTTTATGCCGGACTATGGAACTGCACGATGCGATTTCCCCGGTGGCGATGCCCGTGTGCTCTACCAGTCGATTCGCAAGGTACTTTCGTTGCCTTCCGAAACCCGCATTTTCCTGTGCCATGATTACAAAGCCCCGGGCAGGGACGAGTATGTGCATCAGACAACCGTGGCGGAGCAGCGTGAAGCCAATATTCACGTACACGATGGCGTCAGCGAAGATGAGTTTGTGAAGATGCGCACCGAGCGCGATGCCACCCTTGATATGCCCCGGCTGATTCTACCGTCGGTGCAGGTGAACATGCGGGCGGGTGAAATGCCGCCGGCAGAGGATAACGGCCAGGTGTACCTGAAGATTCCGGTCAATTTGTTCTGAGCATGGAATGAACTTCAAACGCTATTTGCCGATTCTTCATTGGGCGCCTGAGTATGGGCGCAGCCAAGCCACCAGCGACATGGTGGCTGCGGTTATCGTAACCGTCATGCTGATTCCACAATCTCTGGCTTACGCTTTGCTGGCAGGTTTGCCTGCGCATATAGGTTTGTATGCCAGCATTCTTCCCCTGATCCTCTACGCACTCTTTGGCACAAGCCGCACGCTGTCAGTGGGCCCGGTGGCGGTGGTCTCCCTGATGACCGCCGCTGCTTTGGCGCCTTTGGCTGAGGCGGGAAGCCCGGAATACGTTGCCGGAGCCATTCTGCTGGCCGTGATGTCTGGGCTGATGCTCACCCTGATGGGCGTCTTTCGGCTGGGGTTTCTTGCGAATTTTCTAAGCCATCCGGTGATCTCCGGTTTTATTACTGCCTCTGGAATTGTGATCGCCGCCAGCCAGCTCAAGCATATTTTTGGCATAAAAGCGTCTGGCCAAAATCTGTTGACCATCGGTCAGTCGCTGGTTGGGTCCTTGGGCGATACCAATCTGCCAACACTGCTGATCGGCACGGGAGCCCTGTTGTTCCTCGTATTTGCCCGCAAGCAGTTAAAGCCGCTATTAATCCGTTTGGGCGTGGGCTCGCGGCTGGCAGATATACTCACGAAAACCGCACCGATTCTTGCGATAGTGGTGACCACACTGGTTGCTTGGCTGCTCCAGCTTGATACCCAAGGCGTTCGGTTGGTCGGAGTTGTGCCTTCGGGACTCCCTGAATTGATTATGCCCTCCATGGATTTGGGGCTTTGGCAGCAGTTGACCGTCAGCGCCTTGTTGATCAGCGTGGTGGGTTTTGTGGAGTCGGTTTCGGTGGGACAAACCCTGGCAGCCAAAAGGCGCCAGAAAATCGACCCGGATCAGGAATTGATCGGCCTAGGCGCGGCCAATTTGGGGGCGGGGTTTTCCGGTGGTATGCCGGTAACCGGGGGATTTTCCCGCTCTGTGGTTAACTTTGATGCGGGTGCGGAAACGCCAGCTGCGGGCGCCTATGCCGCTGTCGGGATTGCCTTGGCAACCTTGCTTTTGACGCCTGCCATTGCGTTTTTGCCCCAAGCCACGCTTGCTGCAACCATTATTGTTGCCGTGGCAACACTGATTGACTTGCCCGCACTGGGTCGCACCTGGCGCTATTCCCGTACTGATTTTGGCGCCATGCTGGCAACTATTGTGTTAACGCTTGTGCACAGTGTGGAGGCTGGCATTATTGCCGGGGTGCTGCTTTCCATAGGGCTTTTTCTGTACCGCACGAGCCGGCCTCACTGCGCGGTTGTTGGCAGAGTTCCGGGTACCGAGCACTTTCGGAATGTTCTAAGGCACAAGGTTGTGCTGTGCCCGAAAGTCGCCTTTTTGCGGGTTGATGAAAGCCTGTATTTTGCGAACGCCCGCTTTCTGGAAGAGGCGGTGATGGATTTGGCTGCTTGCGAGCCGGAACTGAAAGACCTAGTGCTGGTGTGCCCGGCGGTTAATCTTGTGGATGCATCGGCCCTAGAAAGTCTGGAGGCCATAAATGAACGACTGAAGGATGCCCGGGTTCGGCTACACCTTTCCGAAGTGAAAGGGCCGGTTATGGATCGCTTGAAGCGCACAGAGTTTCTCTCGCATCTGAGCGGGCAGGTATTCCTCAGCACATACGAAGCCTGGCAGGCGCTCACTGGTAATCAAAGCCCTTTAAAGGATGCCGCCTAGATAAGCCTCTGTTCCGGTTTTTGCTTCGTATCACCTAGATCATTGGTTACGGAGCAGGTAACACCGTTATCATGTAGCCGGTCACGGGTTTCAGAGAGCGCTTTTCATTATGGGCATGACCGACAATCTGCTATCAACCTTGCAGTGGTTTGTAACGCTGTTTCTGTTTCTGCTTATCCTGTTGCAAGCAGCACGTTCTGTGCGTTGGCACACTTTGCGCTCAGATAATGTGCTTCAGCATTCCTTTTTTGGCGCTGCAGTTGCTTTGGGTTTTATTTGGCAGCTGCGTGCTGGCATCTACCCCGGTCTCGCAATTCATATTTTTGGCATCACCGCAGTCACCTTGATGCTTGGCTGGGGGCTGGCGGTTTTCGCCGGGCTATTGGCCCTGATTCTCACGGTAGTCACCGGCCGTGAACCGGTCACCATGTTTGCTGCCAACGGGCTGGTAACCGTTATGATTCCCGCCCTTGTGACCCATGGCATCATGCTTTGGGAGCGTCACCGGAATTTCAGTAATTTCTTTGCTTACATCTTTTTCTGCGGCTTTTTCGGGGCAGGTATATCCGTGGCTGCGGCAGGGCTGGTGATGTGCCTGATGCTCTGGTTTAGCGGAGTGTATGAGTTTTCGGAGCTGGTTCATGATTATCTGCGGTATTTGCCGCTGTTCATGATACCGGAGGGCTTTGTGAACGGTACGATCGTTACGGGCATGATGGTTTTCCATCCTGATAGGCTGACCACATTGGATCAGCGACGGTACCGCTAATTGCGCCAGCGAGAGTGTTTCTGCAGTTTGCGTTGCAAGGTCCTTCGGTGCATGTGCAAGGCTCTGGCAGTGGCGGACACATTTCCCTCGTGTTCGTTTAGCACCCGTTGAATGTGCTCCCACTCCATTTCTTCCACCGACGGCGGCTCGGGGCGCAGACCCGGAACTGTTGTTAGCGCTTCAAATCCGTTCAACAGCTGGCTGACGGTAACCGGTTTGCATAAATAATTGATAGCACCCCGGCGCATAGCCTCGACCGCCGTGGCAATGCTGCCATAGCCGGTGAGTACCAGCACGTTAAGACTCGGTTGTAGAGCAAGTAGTTCGGGCAGCAGTTGCAAGCCGCTCTCACCAGCAAGGTTCAAGTCCAGCACACAGTTTCGAAATGCCTTTTGGTTCAATGCGTTGAGTGCTTCGGCTTGGGTTTGGGCCCCCGTGGCCTCAATCCCTTGGCGGCTTAAAGCCCGTGTAAGCACCTCCAGAAACGCAGCGTCGTCATCAATTAGCAGCCATTGTTCGCTAGCGTTCACTTACTGCCTCCTAAGCTCGCATTGTCGGTGTCCACTCCCGGCAGGTCGATGATCATGGTTGTACCCTGTTGGTCAACGCGCGCCTTCAAGGTGCCGCCCAAGCGCTGGATGGTCGCGTTGGACAGGAAAAGCCCTACCCCCAAACCATTTTCCGAGCCCACTATCTGTTCACCCAGTGAGTCTTGGAAAGCCTCTTCCAGCCCGTCGCCATGGTCTTCCACTATCATTTCGACCCGGTTGTTTTCGGCGCATCGCATACTGACAGCCACCCAGAATGGGCTGGCTGTCAGCGCGTTCGCAAGAAGATTCAGAATGGCTTGGTCCAAAGTGGCGTCTACCGCAACCCGGCAGTCGGGAACCTTGGCTGGCCAATCAATGGGCGCGGCTGGCCATAAGAGTGTTGCTGATTCCCTCAGCCGTGTTACCCACTTATGGGCAGAGATGCTCTCCAGTTGTGCTGTTTTTGCTTGAGTTGCCGCACTGGTAAGTTGCTGCAGGTGTTGTCCGCAAAGCCCTAGCTGTTTTTCCATTTGGGCAAGATCTTCCGCCAAAACAGGGTCTGGAAACGCGGAGCGCATTTCATCAACGAGCAGCGTCATGGTGTTTAGCGGCGTGCCAAGGCGGTGAGCTACAGCCGCCGCAGAAAGCCCTAGGGCAATGATTTGTTCATCTCGCAACCGGGTTTCACGAATGTTGGATAACTGGGCCTGTTGCTGGCGTATGCGCCTTGCCAATGCACCTACAACCAACAGCAGAATCACTGCCGTCATCGCGAAAGTGACCCACATCCCGGCCAGATGCAGCTGTGCCAGATTGGCATTGTGATGCCCCTCGGTGATCGGCGAGTGCCAAATAACCAGAGCGGTATACACGCCAATGCCTGCCAAAGTCAGGGCAATGCTTTGGCTCAAAGGCACCAGAATAATGGCTACAGCGATAGGTAGCAGCAATAAAGAAACAAGCGGGTTAGTGTAGCCGCCCGTGAGAAAAAGCCATCCGCCAATCAGGGCCAGATCAAGGGCCAAGCCCAAACTTACACTGGTTGGTGAGCGTGGCGGTCTGCGGGTAAACCAGAGCCAGCCCAGCGTGGCGAGAACGCCGTAAAGCAAGCAAAGAATGAGGGCTTCCGCTCGGTGGGCAAGGGTTATAACGGTTTCTGCTACCGCGATCGCGACAAGCTGAAGGCCAACAATGGCCAAGCGCATGCTGAGCAGGTAGCGGGCAGCTTGTCGGAAACCGGTTTGAGAGTGAGTGAGCCATTCCATGAGTTAATTGTCCGGTATCAATCTTGGAAATAGCAAACCAGATTTTGGCTGACCACATCGCCGGTCAGTTGTAGCGGTGTTGCGCGCAGGTCGAAGCTTTGTATGGCGGCCAAAGGCGTGATCTCTTGTGTGTGCCCGCCTATGTCGACAAGCCGATCCGGTTGATAAACACAGTTCCGACCATTGGGGAAAAGTGCTACGTAGGCGATTCCGGCTTCGACTAAATCCTGAAAAAAATGTGAGCCGTAAGAAAGGTCTGGCACCATATTGCCGTCCATTTCCGCGACCTCCACCAGCGCTGCAACGCCTGCGATGTCTGCAAAGCGAACTGGTACACCCAGTTCCGGGCTGCTTGTTCCCCAGCGACCAGGGCCTATGAGCATAGTTTTGCCATTTTCTGTGCGCACTTGCTCGCCCACAAGGCTGGCAACCTCGTATTTTTGGCTCACGGTTAGTTGGCTGTAAACGCTCGCGTTCACCCGAATAACTCTTTGGATTCCGAGGTTTATGTTACCGCCCATGAAGTGTCCGACTGTACGGAATAGTAAATTCCGGTTAGATATCTCCGTGGGTATTTCGGTCGCGGTGGCTTCACCGATGGTAGCCAGCGGTCTGCACTGCACTAGGTTAAAAGTCGGTTCACCGACACTGTTCAGATGCAGGGTAAACTCCACATCGACCGGGTGGCTATACCCAGCTTCCAGCGCGTTCAGTAGGTTGGAGAGGCGAGCCACGAAATGGCCATTGCGTACGAGAGGCTGGAAGGTTAGTCGCCATACTGGTGAAGGCAAACTCAGCTCCCTTGCTCGCTGGCTGGCGGCCTGATCTACTTCGCCCAGGTGGCTGAGGGGTAGGTCTGAAACCTCTTGGGTAAGCTGGCTCAGTGGGCGTGTAGACAGTTTTCCTTCCCGTAGATCGAGAACATCCAGAAGGTGTTGTGAAAACCTGTAGCTCTCATCTTGATTTCGAAAGGGCTGACGGAGCGGGTAGTCCAGTGCCATAACGCAGGCGTGGTCGTCTTCAATTCGGTCAACAGCGCGTGTACCTAAGCCCATGACTAAGCGAACCATGCCCGCGGCGGGGTCCATGTCAGTGTCCCAAGCAAAGGTATTACGAGAAACACCAACACCTGCAGCATCTGGTAAATAGTAGCGCCCATGGAAGCGGCCATTAACTCGTTGGATCAGCAGGGCCATAGGCTCTTCTTTCTGATCTAACCCGTGTTGTTTGCGGTAGACCAGAGCGTCATTACTCATGGTGGATGCATAGACCTTGCGAATAGCGTCCTCAAGCGCAGCAAGGCGGTGTTCTGGTGCACCTTGATTGACTAGAAAAACGCTATCGTACTTACCGGCAAATGCGTTGCCGAAACCATCTTCTTGCAGACTGCTTGAGCGCACCAGAATCGGGTATTGGCCATAATGGTCTAGCAGGCGTTCCAGTTCGGCACGGATTTCTGGCGGGAAACTGCCTGCAAGCAAACCTTGGCGTAGTTCAGAAGCCTCGCTGAAGTAACCGTCGGCAGAGCGCTGGCGCATGATCGCTGGCCACAAACCATTGTGAACGAGAAAGGCGTAATAGGCATCTGAGCCCAGATAACTGGAGTCATGGGGCTCCAGACATTCCTGCCAGATGTCGGGCTTGTCGGTCAGCAGAATGCTGCGAGCTATCAGCATGCCAGCGGCTTTTCCACCAATGTAACCGCTTCCAACCATGCGGGCACGTATGGCCAGTAGGTCTTCAAGGCCAAGATAGTTCCTAGCCAAATCCAGCATGCGTGGATCCCGGCTGATCAGGACATTCAGCACACGGTTCTGAATATCAGCAACGTGTTCTTGGTCACCACCTTCAAGTGCGCTGGCTACTTGCATAAACAGCCTGTCCCAGTAGTCCAGCAGCGGTTGGCGGTGCAGTTGGGCAAGTTCCAGACCTGCCTGAAGGCGGGTGGCATTACTGCTGTCGTCTACCGGGACAAAGCGGCCTTCGTGTTCGGTGTGCGGTAGAAACATGGTAGGGGATTGCCGACACCAGACTTTGATCGGCTGTATCTGTACGTCCTCACCTAGCCGGTGAACGTCCACCATAACTTGAGTGGTCTGTCGGATTCGATCCAAGGTGGTACGGGAGTGCCGATCCGGGTGCAGGGCAAACCAAGCGACGGTATCTAACTCAAAGAGGAAGGGGCAGACCACCCTAAAAAAATTACCGACCATGACGTCGGTGGCCCAGGCGTCTAGGAGGTCGCTCAGGCAATCGCATACATAGAATGCGCCACGGCCATGTTCTTCAATTAGGCGCCAAACTCTTCCAGTAAAGGCTTCGAAGCCGCCTAGAGCGTCGACGTTTTCGATATGGATGTTGGCACTTTTGGACACCAGCGGTGGGTGCTGGCCGAAACGGAGGTAGATGATACGGCGCCCGGCGGACGCCGCAGACTCAATAAAAGGAGTAACGAATCGGCGATAGTCGTCTAGATCGCTTACTCTCCAGACCACATTATCGCCAATTCTCAGGCCGTCAAGAACATCATCAAGCCCCGGGAGGCCAGTGGAAACCCGGTTATCATCCTGTAGGTTTCCGCTGCTCCCGTTCATGTGTTGCTACTCCGTGGTCAAATAACGCCCATGGACTGCATGGCGCGGGCTACCTTGATAAAGCCGGTAACGTTGGCGCCCAATACATAGTTGCCCTCGGAGCCAAACTCGGCCGAAGTTTCATAGCAGCTCTTGTGGATATCGATCATGATGTCCTCAAGGCGCTTTTGTGTGTAGTCGAAGGACCAAGAGTCACGGCTTGCATTCTGCTGCATTTCCAGAGCGGAGGTTGCTACGCCTCCGGCGTTGGCTGCTTTGCCCGGGCCGTACATCAACTTGGCGTCTTGGAAGATGGCAATGCCTTCCGGCGTTGTTGGCATGTTGGCGCCCTCAGCAACTGCTATGCAGCCATTCTCTACCAGAGTTTTGGCATCGTTGGCGTTAAGCTCGTTCTGAGTAGCGCAAGGCAGTGCAATATCGCAAGGAATTGACCAGATGCTGCCACCCTTAACGTATTTTGCGTCTTTGTGGAACTCGGTGTAGGCGCTAAGACGACGGCGTTCCACTTCTTTGATCTGCTTCAGAGCGGCCAGATCAATGCCTTTCTCGTCCACAATGATACCGCCGGAGTCAGAGCACGCAATAACCTTGGCACCTAACTCGTGAGCTTTTGCAATGGCGTAGATGGCGACGTTACCAGAGCCGGAAACAACCACTTTTTTGCCTTCCATGGAGTCGCCACGGGCCTTCAGCATTTCCTGAGTGAAGAATACTGTGCCATAGCCGGTTGCTTCGGTACGTGCGCGGCTGCCGCCCCAGTCGAGGCCTTTGCCGGTCAGTACGCCGGACTCGTAGCGGTTGGTGATGCGCTTGTACTGTCCAAACAGATAACCGATTTCGCGGCCACCTACGCCGATATCACCGGCGGGAACATCTGTGTATTCACCAATGTGTCGATACAGTTCTGTCATCAGGCTCTGGCAGAAACGCATGATTTCATCATCGGAGCGACCCTTGGGATCAAAGTCGCTGCCGCCTTTGCCGCCGCCGATAGGCAGGCCGGTCAGGGCGTTCTTGAAGATCTGCTCGAAACCTAGGAATTTGATAATGCCCAGATAAACAGACGGGTGAAAACGCATGCCGCCTTTGTAGGGCCCTAGGGCGCTGTTGAATTCCACGCGGAAGGCGCGGTTGATGTGGATCTCGCCACTATCGTCTTGCCAGGGCACGCGGAAAATAATCTGGCGCTCAGGCTCGCAAATACGTTGAATGATTTTCTTTTCGGCAAATTCTGGGTACTTCACCAAAACGGGGCCGAGTGTTTCCAGAACTTCATGTACAGCCTGGTGGAACTCAGTTTCACCCGGATTGCGGTGCAAAACGTCTTCGTAAATCAGCTCCAGTTTTTCATCGAGTCGGGCAGCCATAAAAGTCTTCCTCATTTCGGTTCTTGCTTATTGCAGGAAAGTGGAAAGGATGGTGGAAAAATGGGGCGGTGATTTGATCATATTGCGGGCAATTTGGCAAGCGAGTGCCAGGCAGGCGCTTGAACACATACCCCCATAGGGATGCGGCATTGTGTCTCACGCGCGTCGCATCCGGTCTGTTTATCATTTCCAGACAGTTTTGCTCTCCAGATTAATAAAAGAACCGCTCCGGGAAACCCTTGTATGAAAGACCGAGTATTTGCGAGCTGCGCTAAAACAGTTGTGATTGGCCTCGCAGTATTGCCAGCGTTGACTTCTGCTCAAACAACGGGAGACAGCTTGATTATCCGGGTAACCGAGGGCCGCACCAGTGGAAATGCTTCAGCTGTGCTGGCAAGTGAGCCGGTAAACCGGTTGGCTTCGGATCCGTCGGTCTCTCTCTCCCGAATGGGTGGTCGTGGTCTGGAACCCATAATACGGGGACAAAGCCAAGAAAGAGTAGACGTGTTGCTGGATGGTATTCGGGTAGAAGGTGCTTGCCCCAACCGCATGGACCCGCCGACCAGTCGCTTGAGCAGCGCGCTGGCCCCGGTTCTGGAAGTCAGAACCAATAACCGCACATTGCGCTGGGGTCCTATTGCCGGTGGCCAGGTGATTGCTACCACTGCCGCCCCGACGTTCAACGGGCAAGCAACTACCGGGCAGGTAACCCTTGGCGGATCGGACAACGGTAGTGGCAAGCTGGTAAACGCTGCTGTGGCGGTGGGCAATGAGGATGCATGGCTAAGGCTTTCAGGGGGCTATGACGAAGCAGACGATTACGAAGACGGCGATGGCAACAAGGTACGTAGCGCCTATGAAAATGCTGAAGGCCGCGTTGATGCCGCGTGGACCGCTGAGAACGGCTTTTTTATTAAAGGCATGGTCAGCCAGCAGGAAGAAAGTGATGTGAAATACGCTGGATCCGGCATGGATGCGCCCCAAACCGACACGGACATTTACCGCTTGGAAATTGGCTCCCCGGTAGCGAAAGGTGAGTGGAACTTGCTGGCCTGGCAGGCGGATGTTGACCACATCATGGATAACTTTAGCTTGCGGCAGGCTGGCATGATGAAAATGCAGACGAATTCCATCACCGAAACCCGCGGCCTGCGTTTTACTCTTGATCAAAGCCCTACTGGTTCAACAGACTGGGCTATAGGCGCAGATGTAGAGACCAACGACTGGGATGCCACCCTGCTTAACCTAA
>Ga0209075_1003829_pt1 | contig 12295 bp, 12 predicted proteins | sample Stecom2011_FD_187523 | JGI IMG/M metagenome (GOLD analysis project Ga0209075, IMG submission 187523) | Agricultural soil microbial communities from Utah to study Nitrogen management - Steer compost 2011 (SPAdes) (version 2) | ecosystem: Environmental > Terrestrial > Soil > Agricultural land...
TTATAACCTTTGCTCAAGACAAAACTCAATTTTCGACGAGTCGCTTGCCTTGGTATTTCTTGTCGAAATACTCCAGCCAGCGCCCACACGAATTACTTGGTCAATTTGTTAAAGAGCGTTTGAGCCGTTGCTCAATCAAGGTGGCGTATTCTACATCGTCTCGCCGCCTTGTCAACCGTTTAATTAAAGAATCTTCAAACTCGTTTTCTTTAATACTTTCAAACAGTTGTCCTTCTTAATCCACCCCGTCTCAGCGGTGTGTCCCTCGAAGGAGATGCGCATTCTACAGACACACGCAGATCTGTCAACGGCCATTTTGAAATAAATTCAAAATAGCCGGAAATCGATCAAGCAGTGATCAAAACACGGGCGATTTTCTTCTTTCCCGCCTGAATCACGCAAGTGTCACCCTCCACGAAAGCACGGTCGCCCTCAAATTTCTGACCATCAACAAACACAGCACCACGCCCGAGGACATCTCGCGCAGCCGCACCATTCTTTACAAGACCCGCCATTCGCAACACAGACGGCATAAGAATCTCCGCCTGCCCCTCCAGTGATACTTCGACTACAGGAACATTTTCAGGGATATCCCCTAGCGCAACCCGGTTACCTGCAGACTTGTGCGCTGTACTCGCAGCCTCTTCACTGTGAAAGCGCGTAATAATCTCTTCCGCCAGCAACTTCTTGTAGTCCTGAGGATTCGCCCCGCCTTCTACAGCTTTCTGGAACTCAGTTACTTCCTTCAGGGGACGGAAGCTCAAAAGCTCAAAGTAGCGCCAGAGCAATTCATCTGGCACAGACAGCAGCTTGGTGTACATTTCGCCCGGGGCATCGTTTACACCTATATAGTTGCCCAATGACTTGGACATCTTCTGAACGCCATCCAGCCCCTCCAATATCGGCATGGTCAAAACAGCTTGCGGCGCCTGACCATAGTGCTTCTGCAAGATCCGCCCCATCAGAAGGTTGAACTTCTGGTCCGTGCCACCACACTCAACATCCGCTTCCAGCGCCACAGAGTCATAACCCTGTATTAGCGGATACAGAAACTCGTGTATGGCAATAGGCTGCTCAGAGCGGTAACGCTTGGTGAAGTCATCACGTTCCAGCATGCGGGCGACGGTATACTGACCCGCCAACTGGATCATGTCCGCTGCAGCCATCTTGCTCATCCATTCAGAGTTGAAGACCACCCGGGTTCTTTTTGGATCCAGAATCTTGAACACCTGCTCTTTATAGGTAATCGCGTTTTGGGCAACCTGCTCGTCGGTTAGAGGGGGCCGGGTAGCGCTTTTACCAGAAGGATCACCGATCTTCCCGGTGAAGTCTCCTATCAGAAAGATGACCTCGTGTCCGAGTTCCTGAAACTGGCGCAGCTTATTGATCAGCACGGTATGCCCGAGATGGAGATCGGGGGCAGTAGGGTCGAAACCTGCCTTGATGCGCAAAGGGCGACCTTCTTTTAATTTCGCTATCAGATCGCCTTCTGGTATCAGCTCGTCTACGCCTCGCTTGATAATCGCAAGGGCTTCATCAATAGATGCCATGAATCATTAATCCCCAATCGGTTTTACAATAAATTATCAGTTACAGACTTCAACAAAAGAACTCTGTGAGTTACCTGGCACCCTGTTAAAGTGCAAGTGCTCAGTTTTTAAACAATGCCAGGCATTTCGGGCGGCAGCATTATATCAATGACACCCTGAGAAATCCGGCTTAGGGCGCAACAACCGTAATGTTCTACGCTGTTCCACGCGCTTTTTATACGGTAATCTGTTGGTCTATACTTGAACAACAGCTTTAACTAGGTGGCACAAGCTGCCGGAATACGGATTGAAACGGATGCGACACTTGCTGAAAATGTTTCCGAAAACTCATATTACCATTGCCGCTGCTGCAACCGTTGTAGTATCTGCCGCAATTTTGATGAGCCCCAGCGCCGACGTTGAGGCCAAGCGAATGTCTTACACCCTCGATTTAGAACAGGGCAAGGCTTCTGCAATCATCTCCCAAAAGCCGCAACAGAAAAACTCTACTCCGGCCGAGCCCGTTGTTGCAGACCAGGCTGCCGCTATCTCTCCGGAGACCTCAGTCCCAGCAGCCCCTGAGCTTGCGCCTCGCCTGTCCTGGCAAACGTTCGATATCAAATCAGGCGACACATTGTCCTCCCTTTTCAAGAAAGCGGGATTCAATGACGGCACTATGCTCTCCGTAATTCATGGCGAAGGCGAGGCAGACAAGTTACAGCGTCTTTATGCTGGCGAGACGATCCGATTCGCCATTGGTAGCGAAGGCGAGCTTGCGGCAGTAGAACTCCAGCGCAGCCGTCTGGAAACATTGAAGATTAACATACAAGAAGGAATTTATACCGGGCAAACAGAAGTGCGCGAGCCAGAGCCCAAACCGGCATACGCCTCAGGCACTATTGACGGGTCACTCTACCTCGCCGCACGCGAGGCAGGACTTAACGACCGCCTGACTATGGAGCTTTCGGGAATTTTTGGCTGGGACATCGACTTTGTTTATGACGTTCGCAAGGGCGACCAGTTTGAAGTGGTCTATGAAGAACTCTATCTCGATGGCGAGAAGTTCAGCACCGGCCGCATTCTGTCTGCTCGCTTCGTAAACCGTGGCGAAGAAAACATTGCCCTCCTTTATACGGACAGCAACGGCGATAGCGACTACTACACACCTGACGGCAAAAGCATGCGCAAAGCTTTCTTGCGCACGCCTATCGACGCGCGAATTTCCTCGTCATTTAACCTTCAGCGCCGCCACCCTGTGCTGGATGTAGTGCGCCCTCATGAAGGAACAGATTACGCCGCACCTCCAGGCTCCCCCATTAAAGCTGCGGGTAACGGAAGAGTTCAATTTTCTGGCTGGAAAGGCGGCTATGGCCGTACAATTGTTTTAAAGCACGGTGACAACATCACCACGCTGTATGCGCACATGAGCCGTATCGCCAAAGGCATGAAAAGCGGTGCCCGTGTCAAGCAGGGCCAAACCATAGGCTACGTTGGTTCATCTGGCATGGTAACCGGGCCACACCTGCACTATGAGTTCCGTGTGAATGGCTCACCCCGCAACTCAAGAACCGTAAAGCTGCCTGATGCACAGCCAATTCCAGCCACTGAAATGGCACGATTCAAAAAGCACACGGAACAGCAAGTTGCCCAGTTTGAAGCCTTCCGGACAAACTACCAGCATCTGGCTCTGGCCTCGGACAACTGAGTTATTATGGACACCTGGATCGGGCTCATGTCCGGCACCAGCATGGATGGTATAGACGCCGTGCTGGTGTCCTTTCAGGGCAAATCTGTCCACACTCACGCCACGCACTCCTCCCCTTATCCTGAAGACCTTCGCAAGCGCCTGGTGTTGGCCAGCCAGAATCAAGCCACACCAGACGAAGTGGGTGAACTTGATACGCTGGTCGGCACACTTTTCGCAAACACCGCGGAAGCTCTGATCTGCAAGTCCGGGGTAGAGAGATCGTCAATTCGTGCAATTGGAAGCCATGGACAAACCCTGAGGCACCAACCTTCCGGGCCTGGTCGCTTCTCACTCCAGATCGGCAACCCGTCAATCATTGCAGAGAAAACCTGCGTTACGACGGTAGGAGATTTTCGCAGCCGTGACATGGCCGCGGGTGGGCAAGGCGCGCCTCTGGTTCCAGCCTTTCATCAGGATTTTTTCGGTTCGGATACAGAAGACAGATGCATCCTCAATCTCGGCGGCATAGCAAATATAACATGGATTCCATCTGAACGAGGCAGCCCAGTGACGGGCTTCGACACCGGGCCCGCAAATGCCCTGATGGACGCGTGGTGCCAAGATCAAACCGGTCGCCCTTACGATGAAAACGGCCAGTGGGCGGAGGAAGGGATTGTCGATCAAGCCTTGCTCAGTGACATGCTTACAGATGCCTACTTTGAGCGACCAGCCCCCAAGAGCACCGGAAAAGAAAAGTTCAATCTCCGGTGGGTTAAAACTCTGGTAAGGCGGCATAACAATGTTCGGCCGGAAGACGTTCAGCGCACACTGCTGCAACTCTCAGTTATAACAGCGACCCGGCAAATGCCTCAGTCACCAGCAATGGTTGTGTATGCGTGCGGAGGGGGAACTCGTAACAGGCTCCTCATGAAGGAACTTACTCAAAGTCTTAGCCCTATCCGCGTACTCAGCACAGCGGAACTCGGCCTTGATCCGCAGTGGGTAGAGCCCACCGCTTTTGCATGGTTGGCCCAGCAGGCAATGGAGCGCAAACCTGGCAACCTGCCGGAAGTCACCGGAGCTAAAGGCCCGCGAATTCTCGGGGCTGTTTACCCGGCATAATGCAAACGCTCCCTGCCAGGTGCCCGCACTTGCAGGATATCAAATCGTAAAAGAGCTACCACAGCCACACGTAGAGCTGGCGTTAGGGTTCTGCACAACAAACTGAGAGCCCTGCAAACCTTCCTGGTAATCTATGGTAGCACCCACAAGGTATTGATAACTCATAGGGTCCACAAGCAGAACGGCTCCATCCCGTTCAATGACGGTATCTTCCTCATCCTGAGTTTCATCGAATGAGAACCCGTACTGAAAACCCGAACACCCACCGCCGGTCACAAACACGCGCAGCCTGAGATCAGAGTTACCCTCTTCATCAACCAGTTCTCGTACCTTATTGACCGCACTATCGCTGAAAAACAGCGGTGCTGCCATCTGCTGCTGAACTACACTCAAGTTTGCCTCCGGATTACCTGATACAACTGCATGGATTATGGTATTCCTGAGTAAAACAATCAACTATTCGGACTTACCACCATCTTCGTCGAAAGACTCATCAGTACTTTCGACAGCATGACCTGGTTCCGCTTCCGGCCGCGCCTTGTCCTGAGTCAGCAACCCGGACGGCTCGCGCTGGTGAACCAGATTGCCATTTACCGATGACCCCATCGCCATCTGAATGAGGTTATAGTAGACACTGCCGTGAATAGCGGCCTTCTCGGCAAGTTCGAGATGCGCAGACGCATATACATCACCGTGAACTGTTCCGTTGATGACTACGTGCGGGGCGGATATGTCACCGGTTACTTCACCTACTTCTGAAACTCTCAGAACCGCATCACTGCCCTCTTCAGCCAACACCTTGCCCCGGATGTGGCCATCGACATGCAAGCCGCCGGAAAAGTGCACATCTCCTTCTATGGTTGTGCGCGAAGAAATCAGTGTGTCAAAGTTACCAGTGGCCCGACGGGGCTTTGCCTTTTTCTTACCAAACATTTCTAATTCTCCGTTAAATCGCCCCAACCAAATGTTCGCTCGGCCTGTGAGGATTTGCGTCCTTCGGCCTGCGCAACCACCTGCACTTCAAGTGGCTCAAAACCGTCAGGCAATGTCAGCTTGCCTTCTACATCCTGGAAGTACCGAAAGCGGAATTTCACGCCAAGATCTTTTATTTCCTGGGACAGGTCTCGCAGTGCGATAACTTCTTTTTCCTGATCGCGCATCCCAATTATATTGACGGCCACAACACCTGAAATATAGCTCTTGTTGTTACCAACCTGCGTCAACACGAGTTTGAAATTATAAACGCCTGCCTGCCTATCGTTGGTCAGTGAAAACCGATCAACCTGCAACCCCTTGCTGGTTTCAGAGGGCGCCATGATATTTTTATAGAATGTGAGATCCGATTTAAGCGAACCTACCCGGGTTTCCAATTCCACAATGATGTTCCGGGCCTGATTCAGCGCTTGCTCATCAATGAGTTTACCACGCTCGAGATTAACCAAACGCTGACGGGCATCGCGATAGTTGGCTTCCAGAGCTGCCAGCTTGTCTTCCAATCGCTCGTTGGATGCTTCGACCCCAGTGGACCGAAAACCTCCCTGAGCCAGCCCGGCAGCATACCCGCCAGCGCCAGCAATCACTGCGCACACAATCAGGATCAGCGCCCGCTTCAGCCGGTATCCCGGCCGATGGCGGATAACAACATACTCCTCAGTGGGTTTCCGTTGTTCGCTCACTGGCGTTCCTCACGGCAGTAGCGCAGGCGCTTCAAGGCCCAGCGTTTCTTTAACTCCAAACATGATGTTCATGTTCTGGACAGCTTGGCCAGCCGCACCTTTCACCAGGTTATCTATGACCGAAGAGATGATCACGATGTTGCTCTGTTCCTGCCGGTGCAGTGCCATGCGGCACAAGTTAGCCCCCCGTACACTTCGAGTTTCCGGGTGACTACCGAACGGCATCACATCAACAAACGGCTCGTCACGATAACGCTCTTCGAACAGTGCCTGTAAACGATCGAAATCAGCCGGATTTTTCAGCTCTGCATAGAGCGTTGCCTCTATGCCGCGAATCATCGGAACGAGATGAGGCACAAATGTTACACCGGTTTCAATGCCCGCTGCAGCGGACAAGCCCTGTCGAATTTCCGGCAAGTGACGATGGCCTGATGCGCCATAGGCTTTGAAACTTTCACTGACTTCACCGTGCAACATGGCTATTTTGCCCTGTCGGCCACCGCCACTGGCACCGGATTTGGCGTCTGCAATCAACCGTGACGGGTCAACTAACCCATTCTCTAGCAGTGGGAGAAAGCCCAGCTGAACCGCTGTCGGGTAGCACCCGGGGTTGGCAACCAGTTGCGCCTTGGCGATCTCAGCACGCGCGACTTCTGGCAACCCGTAAACAGCCTTTTCAACCCACTCTGGCGATTCATGAGGCAGGCCGTACCACTGGGACCAAACCTTCAGATCCTTGAGTCGGAAGTCTGCCGACAGGTCGACAACCCGCACGCCGGCAGCCATCAACTCCGGGATCATCTCCATGGCAACGCCGTGTGGTGTTGCAAAAAACACCAGATCGCATGCCGCGAGAACACTGGGGTCCGGTTCTGAATAAGCAAGATCAAAGTGCCCACGGAGATTTGGGTACATATCGGATACCGGCACTCCGGCCTCAGATCTTGAGGTTATGCAGCTTACCGTTACTTCCGGATGAACAGCGAGAATTCTGAGGAGCTCGACGCCGGTATAGCCGGTGCCGCCCACGATACCTACTTTAATCAACTTGCTCTCCAGCGACGTTGGATAAGGATTTAGAGGAGTCTTTGCCTGTAGCTTAACGCCTTAGTCTATCATGATAAACCAACGACTCATTGCAGCCTGCAGAGTGACAGTTACAATGATGTCAGAAACCCTCTGGAAGGCCACTCTCTTGTACCGGAATACCGGCATCCATGAATAAAGTCTGGCATCGGATTAGCGAAAGAATATCTTCTGTCTTCACACGCAGTATGTCCGGTGTGGATTCATTGCCACAACTGGCTATTCTCGGCCTGCTATCCGGGCTGGTTACCGGCGCCGTGATTCTGGTCTTCCGCCTGGCCATCGAATGGCCGCTGGAGTATTTCCTGCCGGGAGAAGGCTCTGAAGCCTTTGAGAGCCTGGATATAATCACCCGCGCCGTACTGCCTCTTGCAGGTGCGTTCGGTATTGGCCTGTTTTTACACCGCCTAGCCACTCATGACCGGAAAGTTGGTGTCGTCCATGTGATGGAGCGCCTGAATTACCACCAGGGCTACATCACCGCACGAAGCGCCATTATTCAATTCGTTGTAGGCGTGAGCACTGTGATCACCGGGCAATCCGCTGGTCGGGAGGGGCCTGCCGTTCATTTGGGCGCTGCATTCTCAAGCCTCATGGGGCAGTGGATGCGCTTACCCAACAACAGCATACGCACCCTGGTGGCGTGCGGTTGTGCTGCCGCCATATCCGCATCGTTCAACACACCGATTGCCGGGGTGATCTTCGCCATGGAAGTGGTGATGATGGAGTACACCATAGCCGGATTTACGCCCATTATTCTTGCGGCGGTCAGCGCAGCGGTGGTCACCCAACTAGTGTATGGTTCAGAACCGGCATTTAACGTGCCTGCGCTGACCATGAACTCATTTCTGGAGATACCCTGGATTCTGGTCATCGCCATTATTATCGGTGTTTCGGCAGCTCTGTTCATTCATCTGGTCGACGCCATGGGGCGGTTCAACCAGCGCCCTATCTTATTGCGAGTGATCATCGCCGGCATGCTGATGGCCGTTGCTGCTGTAGTGGTCCCCCAAACCATGGGGATCGGATATGACACCGTAAACGAAACCATGAACGGCGAACTTGGCTTCTGGCTGCTTCTTACCGTAGGCGCTGCGAAACTGGTTATCACCGCGTTAACCGTCGGGCTGGGCATGCCCAGCAGCATCATTGGCCCTACGCTTATTATGGGTGCAGCGCTTGGCGGGGCCCTGGGGCTCATCGGTGGAGACATACTCCCTGGCCACGCTTCATCGGTTGGCTTTTATGCGATGCTCGGAATGGGCGCAATGATGGGTGCAGTTTTACAGGCACCCCTTGCCGCACTTATGGCACTGATGGAGTTAACCCGAAACCCCAATATCATTCTCCCCGGCATGCTGGTTATTACCACAGCCACGCTTATCACAAGTGAAGCATTCGGAAAAAAATCCCTCTTCCTGACCGTGCTTAAAAGCCAAGGCCTGAGCTATCAAAGCTCACCAGTGATCCAGGCTTTGCGCCGGGTATCTGTGGCGGCAATCATGGACAAGAGCATACTGCGCATAAACCGGCACCTTACTGCGGAGGAGGCCCGAAAGGCTCTGCAAGCGGAACCCAAATGGCTGATCGTTGATGGCAAGAACGGTCCCACAGCTTTGCTGCCTGCAGTTGACCTTGCCCGCTATCTTGAAGATTCAGCTGAGGCGGCATCAAACGAGACGGACGAGCCTGTCGAATCCATCGACTTGATGGACATTCCCGCACATCGGCGCGATATTGCGCCGGTGCAATACCAGGCCACGCTCGAAGAGGCAATGCACGAGTTTGAGAACACCAGCGCCGAGGCGCTGTATGTGCAACGCCATGTAGCACCAATGATTCAAAGGGTTTACGGCGTTGCGCTTAAATCTGACATCGAAAGTTATTACCAATATCGACGGAGCTGATCAATGCTGTGGGTTAAAGCCTTTCATATTATATCTCTGGTGTGCTGGTTTGCCGGCCTCTTCTATCTGCCAAGGCTGTTTGTCTACCATGCTGCCTGTGAGGATGAACCGGGGCGGGAGCGCTTCAAAATCATGGAGCGCAAACTTTATCGGGGGATAACCACACCCTCGATGATTGCCACCGTGATCTTTGGCATCTGGTTGCTTACTTATAATGTGTCGGGTTACTTCAGCCAGGGCTGGCTGCATGTGAAGCTGCTGCTCGTGGCATTGTTGATTATCTACCACTTTTATTGCGGGCATCTGGTCAAGGTGTTCCGCGACGACCTCAACACTCGCGGCCATGTATTCTATCGCTGGTTCAATGAGTTGCCGGTGCTTATCTTGCTTGCAGTTGTTATTCTCGCTGTCGTTAAGCCGTTCTAGGGAGTTTTAGCAATCAAATACTACACACGCCCCCAAGTACTTGTTCTTTCCGGCCTGGACCCTTCCGGCGGCGCCGGCATCCAGGCGGACATTCAGGCCATTACATCACTCGGGTGCCACCCGTTGCCTGTGCTCACTTGTCTGACTGTTCAGGATACCCGGAATGTATACGGTGCCGAAGCCGTCAATCCGGAACTGATACGTGAGCAACTCAGGTGCATCGCCGAAGATGCCCCAATACACGCGGTAAAAACCGGGGCCCTGGGCAACTCTGCGGTTGTGGATGTTTTGGTTGAATTTCTTGAGAAGCATCCGGATATCCCGGTGATAACCGACCCGGTGATCAAGGCCGCAGGAGGTGGCGATCTGGCGGATGACGAACTGCTTGCCACGATGAAAGAACGACTATTCCCGCTCGCCGAAATGATCACCCCCAACGGCATAGAACTGGCTTTGCTGGGAGAGTGCGACGACCCCGCTGAGGCTGCGCGCAAACTACTCAGTAAAGGGTGCGCTTCGGTGCTCGCAACCGGTGGGCATGGCACGGGTGTTCACATCACCAATACGCTTTACAACCACGCTCCCAAGCCCATGTCTTGGGATGTCGAGCGTATAGGCGGGGAATATCATGGCACCGGCTGCACACTGGCAGCCGCGATTGCTTCCGGGCGGGCGTTAGGGCTTTCACCTCGGGCCGCAATTTCCCAGGCCCAAAACTACGTGCACCGCACTATTTTGCATGCCCTTGAGGTGGGAAGAGGCCAGCCGGTTCCGGATCGAGGCATTCTGTGGGAACGATGAAACCGCGTGTCCCTGTCGGGCTTTACGCAATTACCGACAGCCAATTGACTCCCTCAGCAACGCTGCTTACCTCCGTGGAAGCCGCCATTGTCGGTGGCGCTGTGATGGTGCAGTATCGGGAAAAGTCTGCACCCATGCCAGAACGCCTGGCACAAGCAAGAAGCCTGCAATCCGTATGCGCCACTACAGACATCCCTCTGCTGATTAACGATGATATCGAGCTGGCAAAGCGCATAGGCGCTGCTGGTGTTCATCTTGGCCAAACGGATGGTTCGGCAGCAGAAGCTCGTCATCTGCTTGGAGATGGCGCAATTATTGGCATTACATGCCATGCCGACCTTGAACTGGCTGGCGCAGCTGCGGCAGGCGGCGCTGATTACCTGGCATTTGGTCGGTTTTTCAATTCATCAACCAAACCGGATGCCCCGCCCGCCCCAACCGAAATACTAGCCGAAGCAAGGCGTTTTAAGCGGCCAGTTACGGCCATTGGCGGCATCACTACAGAAAACGGCGAGTTCCTTATACGGGCGGGCGCCGATCTGCTGGCGGTTGTTGGCGGACTTTTCGGGGGCAGCCCCGAAGCCACAATGCAGAAAGCACAAGTATTCCAGAGGCTGTTTGCCAGCCACCACCCACTATTCTTCACTCCCAAATAACAGGAGCTCCCACAAATGACACATTCCGAAACCCTGTTCGAGCAGGCACAAAAATACATTCCGGGCGGCGTTAACTCCCCGGTTCGCGCATTCCGTGGTGTGGGCGGCACCCCGATCTTTTTCAAGCACGCTGAGGGCGCCTACCTTTATGATGAGGACGGTAAGCGCTATATCGATTACATCGGATCCTGGGGCCCAATGATCCTTGGCCACTCAGACAAGCGCATCAAAGATGCCCTACACGCACAGGTAGACCTTGGGGTTGGCTATGGCGCGCCCACGTCTATCGAAACCGATATGGCTCGCAAAGTGTGCGAACTGGTGCCCTCAATTGATCTGGTGCGCATGGTGAACTCCGGCACTGAGGCCACTATGAGCGCCATTCGACTGGCTCGCGGATTTACCGGTCGCGACAAAATCGTCAAGTTTGAAGGCTGCTACCACGGGCATGCTGATTCGTTGTTGGTTAAGGCTGGTTCCGGCGCTTTGACTTTGGGCGTCCCCAACTCACCGGGCGTTCCCGCTTGCCTGGCTGAACTCACGCTGACTCTCGACTTCAACGATATTGAGGGTGTTCGCAAGACCTTTAAAGAAATGGGCGATGAGATTGCTGCCATTATCGTAGAGCCGGTTGCAGGCAACATGAACTGCATCCCCCCGGTTCCAGGTTTTCTGGAAGGCCTCCGGGAAGTCTGTGATGAGCACGGCACTGTGTTGATATTTGATGAGGTGATGTCCGGGTTCCGCGTATCACTCGGCGGTGCTCAGGGTCTGTATGGGGTAACCCCGGACCTGACGGCGCTAGGCAAGGTAATCGGCGGCGGTCTGCCCGTTGGCGCCTTTGGCGGAAAGCGTGAAATCATGGAGCATATTGCTCCTCTTGGCCCGGTTTACCAGGCCGGCACTCTGAGTGGCAACCCACTGGCTATGTCAGCAGGCCTGGCGACTCTGAATGCCATATCTGAGCCCGGCTTCCACGATCGTCTGACTGAGAAAACCATGGCTCTGCGTGAGGGCCTGAAGGCTGCGGCAGATGCAGCTGGCATTCCTCTGGCCGTTCAGGGCGCAGGTGCTATGTTTGGCTTCTTCTTCACTGAAGAAACCAGCATTACCAGCTTCGATCAGGTAATGGCCTGCGATGTGGAACGCTTCAAGAAATTCTTCCAAGGCATGCTTAAAGAAGGCATTTACCTGGCTCCATCTGCCTTCGAGGCTGGCTTCACCAGTGCGGCTCTTTCGGATCAGGACATCGCCGATACGATTGCAGCAGCCAAGAAGGTTTTCGCAACTCTTTAATTGCCTTAGCCTGACCAAGGTTGCCGGTTCAGGTCAGGCAATACGCTTTCGAACCGACACTCGGCAGGACGTCAAAATGATGTCCTGCCGAGACAATCTGTGACCCTCG
>Ga0209075_1003830_pt1 | contig 12293 bp, 14 predicted proteins | sample Stecom2011_FD_187523 | JGI IMG/M metagenome (GOLD analysis project Ga0209075, IMG submission 187523) | Agricultural soil microbial communities from Utah to study Nitrogen management - Steer compost 2011 (SPAdes) (version 2) | ecosystem: Environmental > Terrestrial > Soil > Agricultural land...
TGCCCTAACCACTGCTCTCTGTTTTTCCCTCTTCAAACAAATAGCACTTCTAGTCATTCGCTCCGGACACACAATGCCGCGTTCGCCGTGTGGTGTGTGGGACACGCCATGAATACGTCCCTGTAGGCTTCACTTAAACATCCCTGTTTAAGAGAGTCCCGCACACCACACGTCGACCCCGGCTCGGTGCCAGCGGAAGGTCAGGTGGAATTTGATTTAGGTGAAATAGCCTCGGTGTTCGAGCGGCAGAGGTTGCGGTGCAGTCACCGGGACTGTGCATAGCAGGGATGCTATGCCCAAGCCCCCAGGGATGGGTTCACGGCGCGTCTCGGGGGTTGTGCCGTGACATCTGCCCTAACCACCGCTCTCTGTAAAACCTATAGCGTGGGGAAATTAGTAGCCGGTTACTGGTGGCAGCGCTTGGTGCACCTGCTGCCAGAACTGCTGAGCTTTGGGGCTCCAGTCGGTCAGCGCCCAAAAGGGCGGATTCAGCAAACTGGCGCGGAGGTTATAGGTCAGCGGCTGCAAATCAGTGGCATTCAAAACCTCACCGCCAGCGGCTTCCAGCACCGCGTGCCCGGCCGCCGTATCCCACTCACAAGTGGGACCCAGGCGCGGATACATATGGTAGCGCCCCTCGGCCAAGGCGCAGAGCTTGAGAGAGCTGCCCAACTGATGCATCACCAGCCCGCCACTAAAAGCCTGCAATTGCGTCAGCAACTGCAACTCGTCACTACACTTGGTGCGCCGCCCTTGCACCATATGCAAAGGCTCGCCCGACTGAAAATGGGTACCGCCAAGACGCCGCCAAATAGTTTCCTGAGCCCGCTGCAGATAGGCGCCGCATGGGCCCATCGTAGCGTCCAGGCTGCCGACGTAGAGGCGCTCATGGGGAGGGCAGTAGACGATGCCCAGTACCGGGCGACCGTTATCAATCAGGGCAATATTGACGGTGAACTCCCCCCGCCCGGCAATAAATTCGCGCGTGCCGTCCAGCGGGTCAATCAGCCAACAGCGCGGCCAACTGCGGCGCACAGCGCCTGTCTGCGCGGCGCCTTCTTCCGAGATCACCGGCACATCCAGCAGCTCAGGCAGGGCGGAAACAATAATATCGTGGGCGGCAATATCGGCAGTGGTAACGGGCGAGGAATCCCGCTTGTGTTCCACGGAATAATTGCCCGCCTGGAAGTATTCCATAATGGCCTCGCCGGCGCGACATGCCAGCTCTGCCACCTGACGCGGCAGGTCCCCCGGTCTATCCATGTTGTGCCATCCACTCGCGAGCCATAAACAGTGCGGCGATGGTTCTGCCCTCGCACACGTCTTCGCGCATCACCAGCGGCAGAAGCTCATCGAGTTTGTAGGGCACCACTTCCAGCGGCTCGGGCTCGTCGCCCTCGAGGGATTGCGGGTAGAGGTCGCGCATCAGCATCAAATGAATGCGGTGTTCCATATAGGCGGGCGAGAGATAAATTTCCTTGAGCCATTCAATGCGGTGTGCGCCATAGCCCACTTCTTCTTGCAGCTCCCGGTTGGCCGCCTCGATGGTGGTTTCGCCTCGGTCTATCGCCCCCTTGGGCAGCGACAGGTGATAATCCTCAAGGCCGCCGGCGTATTCGCGCACCATTAAAACGGTGTTCTCATCCAGCATGGGGATCATCAACACTGCACCGCGGCCGCGGGAGCGCAACTTTTCATAGGTCCGCTCAGTGCCGTTGCTAAAGCGCAACTGAAGCTCTTCGACGTGAAACAATCGGCTCTCAGCCACCATGTGGCGCTTTAATATCTCGGGTTTTGTGGGCATACTGGACTCTGTAAACAAAACGCCCCGGGGTAACCTTGCTGTCACCTCATCGGACAGCGGCGTCAGGGAAATTGGATAGTAACAAGTTCTTCCCCGCCCTGTCTGCCCAACGTGTGATTTGCCCATGATTGATTGGAACGCCATCGACACGGTGATGCTGGATATGGACGGCACACTGCTCGATTTACATTTCGATAATTATTTCTGGTTGCAGCACCTGCCGATCCGCTATGCCGAAATTCACGGCCATACCTTTGATCAGGCACGGCCGCAGCTAGAGGCGCAGATTGCGCGCTATCGCGGCAGCCTGCAGTGGTATTGCATGCAATTTTGGTCGGATACCCTGGCGCTGGATATTCGCGCTCTCAAAGAAGAGGTAAAAGATAAAATCCAGGTGCGCCCACATGTGAAAGAGTTTCTCACCCGTTTGCGCCACGCGGGCAAGCGCGCTTTGCTGGTGACTAACGCTCACCCCCAGAGCATCTCGCTAAAGTTTGAAGTCACCGCCATTGATCGCTGGCTGGATTTGGTGATCTCCTCCCACGAGTTCAGCCACCCGAAAGAGGCGCAAGATTTTTGGCATGCCCTGGCTGCACACGAGCCTTTTGACCCCCAACGCACCTTGTTTATCGACGATACTCTCACTGTGCTCGATTCTGCACGGGATTATGGCATCGCCCACCTGCTGGCGATTCACCAGCCCGACAGTCAGGTGCCGCGCCGTATCGAGGCCTACCCGGCCATCGAGCACTTCAATGAAATCATGCCTGACGCTGAGGACCTGAGTCATCATGAGCGATAAAATCCGCATCGATAAATGGCTGTGGGCGGCGCGCTTTTTTAAAACCCGCAGTCTTGCCAAGCAGGCGCTGGATGGCGGCAAGGTGCAGGTAGAAGGGCAGCGCGCCAAGGCCAGTCGCGAAATCAGTGAGGGTATGACGCTCACTATTCGCCAGGGCTATGATGATAAAACAGTGGTGGTGCTGGTGCTGTCTGATCAGCGACGCGGCGCGCCCGAGGCACAAAAGCTCTATCGCGAGACCGAGGACAGTATCGCCCTGCGCGAACGTCGGGCCGCCGAGCGCAAGGCGGGCCTGGGTTCGTTTCTTGTCAGCGATCACCGCCCCAACAAAAAAGAGCGGCGTCAGATTCACCGCTTTCGCGAACAGATGGATCAGGAGTGAGAATATCCATGCGTGCCTTATTGACTGTTTTCTTACTCTGCCTCTGGACGCTACCGGCACTGGCGGAGCTTTACCGCTGGACCGACGAGCACGGCAAGGTGCACTATTCCGACCGCAAGCCCAGCGCAGCGACGGAGAACCTGGAATCCATCGAAGATCAGCTCAAGCCGGTTAATATCGATGAAAGCCACAAACAGCATCAAGCGCTCAAGCGCATCTTTGCCGAAGATCACACCTTGGCCCAACAGCAGCAACAACAACGCCAGCAACAACAGGCGCAAAAGCGTAAGCGACAAGAACAATGCCAAGAGGCCAAACGTTATCTACGTGGCATCAGCGGGCCTGTGTCCTTTGTTGATGAACACGGCCAGCCGATGAAAATGTCTGAGCGTGAACGCCGGGCTCATCAAACCGAGATGGAAACCCTGATCGAGCGGCACTGCGATTAATACTCCCGATTGACTCCCCTGATTAACAGAGACACCCGAGCATGAGTTCTACCGACTTACTTCACCGCTTTATGTTTGCTGACAGCGATATTCGCGGCCAGATTGTAACCCTTACCGACAGTTTTACGCCGATTGTGGCCAACAACACTTACTCGCCTGCCGTGACTCGACTATTGGGCGAGTTTGTCGCTGCCGCCGCGCTGCTTTCCAGCACGCTGAAATTTGACGGCGCTATTAGCTTGCAAGCGCGCGGCGAAGGTCCGCTGTCGCTGATAATGGCTGAATGCAGTTTTCACAGCGAAGTGCGCGCTATTGTGCGCCTGCGAGAAGAGATTCCTCTACCAGAGGCCGAGGCGGATTTTCGCGATTTGATCGGGCCGGGAGTGCTCGCCATTACCCTCGACCCGCGTCACGGCGAGCGCTACCAGGGGGTAGTGCCGCTGGAGGCCGACAGTTTGGCTGGTTGTCTGGAGCATTACTTTCAACAATCCGAGCAGCTCACCACACGCCTGTGGCTGACGGCCAATGCTGAAGGAGCCAGCGGACTGCTGCTCCAGGCGCTGCCTCAGCAAGTGGCCAGCCCGGAGGAAAATGCCGAGCACTGGCAGACCCTGGAGGCACTGACGGATACTCTCACGCCCGAAGAGCTGCTCGGTGTGCCTCACGAAACTCTGCTTTACCGGCTTTATCATGAGCAGCCCTTGCGCCTGTTCAGCCCCACCAGTTTGCACTTTCAATGTCGTTGCTCGCAGGAGCGCAGCGCCAATGCGTTGCGTTCACTCGGGCGCGACGAGGTGGAGAGCTTACTGGCCGAGCGCGGCACTATCGATATAGACTGTCAATTCTGCAATCAGCACTATCAGTTTGATACAGCTGCGGTGCGCGAATTGTTCGGTCCTTCCACCTTACACTGAAACACCCTGCACTGAGGCGCTATGACCAACTTTTTTGGGACTAAGTTTTCTGAAGCCAGGTTTTTCGGCTATCTCGCTCCCTGCCTGGGCCTGCTGCTCTGCCTGACTTCTTTGGCAACACTGGCGCAAACCCAAAGTGAAAGCACCCCTGCGCCCAGCGCCACTACCATCAGCCCGGCGGAAAAACGCTGGGAGCTGGGCGTTGGCATCGGCGGCTTGACCACCCCCGATTATCGCGGCAGTAAAACCAACCGCAGTTATATCGCCCCTATTCCCTATGTGGTCTATCGCGGGCCGGTGATTCGCACCGACCGCGACGGTGTGCGCGGCGATTTTCTACGCACCGATCGTATGGAATTTACCGCCAGCCTGGGCGTGTCTTTTACACCAGATAATCACAAAAATGAATTGCGTCAGGGCATGCCCGAACTGGCGTCTACTTTGGAAGGCGGGCCCGCGCTGCACATTAATCTCACCGGGGACAGTCTGCGAGAAGGACTCTCGTTATTTTTACCGGTGCGCGCGGTGATGACGGTGGGTAAAGGCTCGCCGCAATATATTGGCTTGGTATCCACCCCTTCGCTGATATATCGCCAACAGCTCGCCAGCCAGTGGCATGTGAACATGCGCGCTGGGCCTATGTTCGCCTCGGGTAAATACCACAACTATTATTATACGGTGGAGCCGCAATACGCTCTGCCTGAGCGACCTACTTATGATGCTGGCAGTGGTTACAGCGGCTTTAATACCCAGATCGCCCTGACGCGCCGCCACGGCGATTTCTGGTATGCCTTTTATGGGCGTTACGCCAATTTGGCAGACACGGATTTTCTTGATAGCCCACTGGTGGAAACCCGCCACAATTTTACTGCGGGCTTTGCCATTAGCTGGGTGCTCTACTAGCCCACCCAGCGAATGCTCTGACCGCTATTAGCGTCGCAGAGGCACGGGAACATCGCGCGGTTTAACCAGAGGAATTTCGGCTTCCAGACGGGCAAAAGCCTGCTGGTGTACTTGCTTCAGGCGCTGCATGGAAGTGCTCAGACGCGGATCGTCACAGCCCTCGACACTCTCCAGCAACTGCTGGGTCACCGTTTGCGCATTTTTCTGCAGGTCCGATCGCTGAATAGCCACCTGCACTTGTACAAATTGTTGTGGACCCAGTTTTTCTTGCAGCGTCTTATCCACCATGCCACCTGACACCAGCTCAGGCAGCGCCAGGTCCGGACATTCCTTACTCACACCGTGCAGAATATGGTAATTGGTTTTCATCTGCCGGTAATCCTGTCCCATCGTGCGCAGATCAGCGCTAGCAGGCACCGCCAGCAAGAGCATCAATGCCGGGGTGCATAAACGTAATAACATAGTGCGACCTCTTGGTTGAAAACGTCTTAAATAAGCGCGCGATTGTAACACCGATGCATAGCTACTGATCGGCCAGCCAGCGACTCAATTCCTCTTCCAGCACCGATAAAGGCAGAGCACCGCCAGCCAGTACCTGATCGTGAAAGTCGCGCCCATCAAAGGCTTCTCCCAGCGCCTGCTCTGCCCGTTCACGCAGATCCAAAAAGGTGTTCATACCGATTTTATAGGCGGTGGCCTGGCCCGGCATCACAATGTAGCGTTCCACTTCACGGGTTGCATCAGCGCGGGTCATGGGAGTATTTTTGACGAAATAATCAATGGCAAATTCGCGTGTCCACTGCTTGGCGTGCAAACCCGTATCCACCACCAGTCGCACCGCGCGCCACAGCTCCATACTCAGGCGGCCAAAATCCGAATAAGGATCGGCGTAAAACCCCATCTCTTTTGGCACTCGCTCGGCGTACAGACCCCAGCCTTCAATATAAGCCGTGTAATGGCCGTGGCGACGAAATGCCGGCAGTGCGTCCATTTCCTGCGCAATGGCAATTTGCATATGATGGCCCGGTAGCGCTTCGTGATAAGCCAACGCCTCGATTTGATAGCGCGGCATGGCGCGCATGTCATGCAGATTGACGTAATAGATGCCGGGGCGCGAACCATCGGCCGCGGGCGCTTGATAAAATGCTTTGCCGGCGGATTTTTCGCGAAACGGCTCCACCGCCTTGACCTCCACCGATGCGTGCGGCAGGTGCCCAAACAATTCAGGCAGCCGCTCGCGCATGGCCGCTATTACCTCCCGGGTGAGGGTCAAATATTGCTCGCGCCCGGCGTCGGTATCGGGAAAATAAAAACGCTCGTCCTCGCGCATATGGACAAAGAAGCCGTTCAACTCACCGGCAAAACCCACTTGCTGCTGAATCAGCCGCATCTCATCGTGGATGCGCGCCACTTCATTGCGCCCCAGTTGATGAATCTCATCGGCGCTTAAATCGGTGGTGGTGATACTGCGCAGCGCCGCCTGATAAAACGCCTCGCCATCGGGCAGCTTCCAGACGCCAGACAGCTCGTCGGACTGCTCCTGTAATTTTTCCAAAGCGGCAATCAGTCGCTGATAAGCCGGTTGTAGATGTGTTTTAAGCGCCGCCTCGGCGGCGCTTAGTAATTCAGTTGTCGCCTCATCATCCAGCGCCAGCGCTGTCATTTTTTGCGTAAAGTCTGCCAGCAAGGGGCTTGGCTCACCGGCGGTGCTAAAGGGACGACCCTGCAACAGATTGCGCGAATCGCTCAAGACATAAAGATAGACAAACGCCGGGGCCAAAATACCTTTGCGCGCGCGGCGCTCAAGATTGGCAATCAACTGATCCACCAACGGCTCCACCCCGCGCAAACGCTCGATATAGGCCTCGGCATCTGCCCGCGATTCCACCCGATGGGTGTTGATTAAAAAGGCCGGTATACCCGCATGCAAACCAAACATCTGGTTTACCGGATAGTTGTGATCGCGCCATTGGTAAGCCTCTATGCTCTGCTCCAACTCATAGCGCAACAGACGCACATTAAGGCGATTGGCAGAGGTTAACTGCCCCTCATCAATACCGGACAAACGCTGCAATTGATCCTTGTACAGCGCTTGGTAACGCGCCTCCTGAGCCGGGCTAATATCATTCCATTCGCCGTATCGGGTCTTACGCCCGAGGCGCGCCTGATACATGGGGCTGAGAGCCACCTGCTCTTCAAAGACGGTTTCAAACAGGGCTTCGGCCCGCTGGTTTTCATCGGCCAGCGCGGCGACACCGATCAGGGACAAAAACATCCCCAAAGTAAAAGTGCGCAACATCATTATCATTTTTCTCGACCTGAGGGTGGATTTTCCAGCAGCCGATCGCCGCGACCTTGCAGTTGCGACTTGCGGCGAATCTCGGCGAAGGGATCAGCCTCGAGGCTTGCCACCTGTTTTGGCGAAGCGACCGAGGATTTCTGTGAAGGCGTTGGCGGCTTCGGCGGGCGCGGCCGGTTGGCGCGCAGCCCCGCCATATTGTAAAAGTAATACACCGCGGTGACCGTGAGCAACAACACCCATTTGAGCACGAACGACAGCCACAGGTAATGACGATCTTCCGCCGTCACCGCATAGTTGACGTAATCTTCATGTACCGTGGAGATAAGAAAATAACTGAGAAAGAGTACCAACGTTGAGATAATCGGGCGGCGGTAGCGCTTGAAAATCACAGTCGCCAAAGCCGACCTGGCCAGAAAACGAAACATGTGGGCCTCCGCTAAAAGAAACTCAAACCCAGCGCGGCCAACAACCCGAGAATGCCACGGCTTTTATACTCGCTGATAATCTTCTCCTCTTCTTCCTTGACAATGACTTCCAGCACCTCGGGCTCATAATCTTCAGGGCGGCGGCCGTGCAGATAGATCCGCGTACGCGCCCGCTCGATAGCCTTATCGCGAATACGCCCGGCAAAGCGCCGACGCACAGACGCCACCGGGCGACGCAACAAGGGTACCGGCGGCTCATCAGTCTCGTTGTGCTTGGGTAGTGATGGCATTTTTGTTCTCGACGATTATTCAGCGGCGCAGGCGCCGGTCAGCATAGACTGAGGCCGTTTGGCGTGCCGGGCAATGGCGAAAGGCCCTTCCCGCATGATTTCCAGCCCCCATCCGGTCAACCCCTCGAAGGTGCTGTCGGTGGTCATATCCAGATGTTGCTGCGGCTGGTTACCCGGCCCCCAGGACCAGGGCAAAAAGCTCACTTGGTATTTCAGCGCTGTGTTGACAATAGTACGCCAGACAATCGCACCGCCTTCAGAGTCGTCCCAGCGATTGCCAAATTCCCCGATCACCAGCGGCAGACCCTGGGCCACGGTGTAGCCAATCTCGCGCTTAACCCGCTCCTCATCGTAACCCCACATCTGCGGCCACCACATATGGACGGAAAACAGCAGATTGTGCAACGGGTCGCGGGCAATCAATTTCGGCCCCTGACTGCGCAACATATCGATATCTTTACCCCAGTCGGGCGCGTCAATCATTAGCGGCATACGGTAACCGGCGGCGCGCAATCGAGCCACCGCCTCAGCATAGCCCGCCAAAAAGGTTTCCTCGGAGACTTTATCGCCCACCTCGTTGCCGATATTCACCAGGGTGTAGCGCTGGTGTTTTTTGGTCACGGCGGCAATATCTTCGCGCGTCCAGTAAGTTACCAGCTCCGGCAACTTGGACCAGTCACCGGTAGCATCGTGCAGCGTGACAATCGGTATTAACTGGTGGCGCTGGGCATGGCTCAACACCCGATCCAGCTCACTCGCCTTGCCTTGGGTCGTCCAGGTAATGCGCACAGCGTTGGCGCCGGTTTTGGCAATTTCGGTAAAACTGGACAAGCCGGTGCGGTCCATCCAGTACACCATGCGGTTGGGCCCCATAAGCACCACTCGCTCACCACAGGCGTCATACAGGTGGCGACCTTTTACATAAAAAGTCCCTTCATCAACGCTCGGCACGGCCCAGGCCGTCAGCGTCAAAAACATCAACCCTATTGTGCAGACCCACTGATTCATGAGTTGTCATTACCACCGCTGCTACTGATCTGTCACAGTGTACCGTGATTCGCGTCCGCTGGCTTATACAGGGGCAAAAAAAGCTTTAGCGAGCAGGGAGGCTCTGGGAGGACCCCGGCTGGTGGGGATCACTGGCAGGTAGGATACAGGTGAAAACGCTGCCCTGCCCCGGCACGCTCTCGATCTGCAGCTCCGCATCGTGACGCAGCAGCACATGCTTGACGATGGCAAGGCCCAAACCAGTGCCGCCAGTGCCGCTGTTGCGACTGGGGTCCACGCGGTAGAAACGCTCGGTGAGGTGGGGAATATGTTTGGCCTCAAACCCCGGACCATTATCGCTGACCGACACATAGACACTCGGGCCACTGCGCCAGGAACGGATGTTCACCTTGCCACCCGCCGGAGTGTATTTTATCGCGTTGACCACCAGATTAGAAAAGGCGCTGTGCAGCTCCTTGCCATTGCCCATGACCTGCAACCCCGCAGGGCAATCCAGGCTCAGGCTCTGCTGCTTTTCCTGCGCCAGTACCTGGGCCTCAGCCCGAATGGTTTGCAGCACTGGCGCCAGTGTCAGCGGCCCCTGGTTAAACATCGTATCAGCGGTTTCCAGTTTCGACAGGACGATAAGATCATTAATCAACAGCGACATCCGCCGTGCATGTTGCTGCATTTGGCTCAGGGGTTTATCCCAGGCAGGGAGGGTATTGTTATCGGCCATGGTTTCCAAATAACCGGCGATCACGGTGAGCGGTGTGCGCAGCTCATGGGAGACATTGGCGACAAAATCCTTGCGCATCTGCTCCAGGTGGTGAAGACGGGTAATATCGCGCACCACAATCAAGCGTTCATTTTTGCCAAAGCGGGTAATCTGAAACTGCAAGCGCTTGTGGGCAAAACGTGGCGAGGGAATATCCAGCGGGTCGCTGTAAGCGCCGGCTTCAAAATACTCCACAAAACGCGGGTGACGAATAAAGTTGATAATGGACTGGCCCTGGTCGCTGTTATAAAACCCCAGCAAGCGCTGCGCGGCAGGGTTCCACCAATCCAGATACCCGCGCCAGTCCAGTAGGATCACGCCGTCTTTAAGTGCCGAAGTGGTTTCCTGGACCCGATGAATCACCGCCTGCAGGGCCTGCTTCTCGCGCTTTTGCTGGCGTCGCATATGGTAGATGGCATCGAAGATATCACCCCACAAGCCACTGGCTTCTGGCGGTGCACCCTTGCGATCCGTTTCCAGCCAGCGGTGCAGGCGATACATCTGCCACAGACACAAGCCGATATACACTACCAGTACCAGCAACAGCACGGGCAGCCAAGCTTTCAGTATCCAGCCACCCAGCAGCGCTAGCACCAGCAAGGCGGCCAAACGCTTTAGCTCAACATAAAAACCCTGTAGCAACGTTTGCAACCCCTGTTAGAATCGCGGCGAAATCAGCCGACCCGGGTGGAAAACCGATAGCCTGTGCCGCGCACAGTTTGCACCAGAGTTTCGTGCTGGTCGATGGCTAATGCTTTGCGCAAGCGGCGAATATGGACATCCACGGTGCGCTCTTCCACGTAGACATTGCCTCCCCAAACATAATCCAGCAGTTGACTGCGGGTATAGGCGCGCTCTTGGTGGGTGAGGAAAAACTGCAACAGGCGAAACTCTGTTGGGCCGAGCTCCACGTCGATGTCGTTGATAGTGACCCGGTGGCTGGCCGGGTCCAGGCACAGCCCTTGTACACAGATGGGCTCACCGCTGGAGTGCGGATCGGCGCGGCGCAATACCGCCTTCAGCCGCGCCACCAGCTCTCGAGGTGAAAATGGCTTGGTAATATAATCATCGGCACCCACTTCCAGCCCCTGGATTTTATTGTCCTCTTCGCCCTTGGCCGTCAACATGATAATGGGAATCTGGGCGGTCAGTTCATCGCGCTTGAGGCGCCGGGCCAGCTCAATACCGCTGGTGCCTGGCATCATCCAGTCGAGCAAAATCAGATCGGGCTTTTCATCGATAATCAAACTGTGGGCATCGGTGGCGTTGCTCGCCTCCAGGCATTTGTACTCGGCCATCTCCAGCGCCACACGCAGCATATCGCGGATGGCCGACTCGTCATCCACTATTAAAATCGTCCGGTTGTTCATAGTCGCCAGTCTATCCTCTGTCAGGGATGATCACTATGCTGCGTATTTAAGGCGCTTATTGTTACAGTCATATGACAGAAGCCTGGCTTATTAGAGCTCAAGCGGTATTTCCAGCGCAGTGCCATACCATTTGCCTACTGTGCCACTGGCATCCGCCACCGGTTCAGCCTGCACCCGGTGGAGACGATAAACACCGTCGCCACGGCGCACGCGGCACTCAAGCTGATAGGGGATACTTTGGGCGACACAGTGCATCCAGTACTCCACACAAGGCTCGCGATCGTCCGGATGCAGCAACAACAGCCAGCCTCCGGGTTGCAAAATTTCAGCTAAGGGCACATCGCAATACTCGCTCAAGTAAACGTTGACGTAATCCACTGTGCCATCCGGCTCTGCCGTCCACACCGTCAAGGGTAACACTCGGGCCAGATGCTCAAAGCGGGCGCGGCTACCCTGCAACAGTGTCTCGTTCTGCTTGGCCGGGGTAATGTCCTGCACCGCGCCTTGAATATGGGTAATGTGACCATCGCTACCGTAGACGGCTTCTGCCGTTACCCGCAACCAGGTGTGACCATCCGCCAAGCGCAATTCATGATCAATGGGCAGCCCCTGTTCGGCACAAGCTATCAGCGCCTCGTGCAGCACCGATTGCGACTCAGGGTGATAGGCGCTGATGGCTTGCTGCAAAGTCAGAGACTGCTCGGCAGGCAGGCCGTGCAAATCCATCGCGGCGATGGAATAATTCAACCGATACTCGGGCAGGTGGATCACCCAGCCGCCCAGTCGCATCACCCGCGCGGCAATATCCAGAAAGTGCTGCTGCTCCTGTAACTGCAGACGAGCATCTTTGCCTCGCTGCAAGGTACGCTGCAGGCGCTCCATATGCA
>Ga0209075_1003831_pt1 | contig 12291 bp, 11 predicted proteins | sample Stecom2011_FD_187523 | JGI IMG/M metagenome (GOLD analysis project Ga0209075, IMG submission 187523) | Agricultural soil microbial communities from Utah to study Nitrogen management - Steer compost 2011 (SPAdes) (version 2) | ecosystem: Environmental > Terrestrial > Soil > Agricultural land...
TGCGAGGCATGGTGGGCCTGAAGGTAGCGGGCCATGTCATCCAGGGAGTTGAAGGACAGATCGGAATTGGCCCGGATAAAATCCCAGCCACCGGCTGCGCTCAGGGCAATCTCCCGTCCAGCGGCCTTGCCCGCCATACTGCCTAGCAATCCGCCAAAAAATGGAACCTGCTCCAGCGCTTTTTGGCCCGCATAGGCGCCTACCGCGCCGCCAAGCCCTGCGCCGGCCGCAGCGGCCATACTTTTTTCAATCCAGGGGGCAATGGTGCCATCTTCGGTGAAAGGGCTCATGTATTTGCCCGTGTTGCCGTAGATCGGCTCCGGTGCCGCGCTGGCGACCAGATTGTTGGTCGCCAAATTGTTGGTGAGAGCAGTTTGATTGGCCGGGGTGAGGCCGGTCCAGCGGACATAGTTAGATTCCAGTGGCCCCCGGGTGACGGCAAACTCGGTAGGAGTAGAGATTCGGTCCAGGATGGCGTTCACCGTCATATAATAAATGCCATCCTCGTCTGGTGGCAGTGTTACCGTCATCTGGATTCGGGCGTCCTCGCCACAATAGGAGCCCCGGACACGGGCAATCACCTGCCGCTTCTCTCGGGAGTTGTAAGACTCGGTGGCAAGTTCTCCAAGTAGGGCGAAACCCGCTGGTCGATAAACGAGCGTTACGGTTTCACCGGGCTGCCCCTCAAAGCTATATTCGGGAATCAGGTGGCGAGGATCCTCGCCATAAACTGGTGATACCTCATAAACAACCTGCGCATTGGGCGACAAGCCATCGAACGTAGGGCCGCAAACGGTGGGCGGATAAAGCTGACAACCGGCGGTCAGGGCACTCAGGGTGAGGGCGCTGGCCTTGCAAAGATTCTTTGATTTACTCATTCCACAGGGGCTCCAGACGCGCCAGAGGCGAGGCGCTCAAAATTATCTCTTGAAAAATGTTCGTAGGCTCTGCCACCAAGATCGTCCTTGCTACCTTCTCGTTGCGGCCATGCTTTGCTGCAGCTCCGGATAGATCTCATAGGTTGCCTTGAGCACCTCGGCATACTGGGGATGCGAGGCATGGTGGGCCTGAAGGTAGCGGGCCATGTCATCCAGGGAGTTGAAGGACAGATCGGAATTGGCCCGGATAAAATCCCAGCCACCGGCTGCGCTCAGGGCAATCTCCCGTCCAGCGGCCTTGCCCGCCATACTGCCTAGCAATCCGCCAAAAAATGGAACCTGCTCCAGCGCTTTTTGGCCCGCATAGGCGCCTACCGCGCCGCCAAGACCGGCGCCGGCCGCAGCGGCCATGCTTTTTTCAACCCAGGGGGCAATGGTGCCGTCCTCGGTGAAAGGGCTCATGTATTTGCCCGTGTTGCCGTAGATCGGCTCCGGAGCATCGGCGATTTTGGGGGCGGAACGCGGACCCGAGGTCAGCTGAGTGGTGAGGGCTGACGGGGCCATCTGCGACGGATCTTGGGACATCAGCGGCCCGGAGGCTAAGGCGATCATGGTGTCGGCCGTGAACTTTGGAATCCCGCGATGTTCAGTAATCATGAAGTAATAGATACCGTCATCATTGGGCGGTAAGGTGGCTGTGACCTGCAGGCGGGGGCCATCCGGACAGACCACGTAGGAAGCCGTGGCGAAGTCATCCAGTGCCCACAAGGAGTTGTGGGATGAGCGCTTCATGAACGCCGCAAACATATTTCGATTGGCGGGCCGGACGATCAGCGTGACGACTTCCCCGGGCTGTCCGACAAAGCTGTACTCCGGAATGTTGCTGTAATTCCAGTGTCCGGGCCTTGCCTCAAAAAGCTTCATGATGTTTCCGTCTAATTCTTCGACAGCAGGCGCGCACGCAATGGGGGGCTGCGGGGGGTTGACCGCGCAACCCGTGATGGTGAGCAGGGCAAGCAAGATGGTCAGACAACGCATTGCATTATTCCTGGGTTCTTCATTGACGGACGTACAGGGAAGGAAGCCCGCAGCGCTGGAGACGCGCTGCGGGAGGCAAGCTTATAGACGCGGGGCCATGGCGCTCATCAGCTCTTCAGCGAAGGTGCGTGCCAAGGTGGCAGCGGTAATGGAGTTGTCGGTGCGAACTTCATAACCGGATTTGGTCGCCACATAGGTACGGCTTGTCACATCAATTCGGTTGGAATTGGCGGCCCGGCCCGGCAGGAGAATGATCTCACCGTCGGTGCCTAACCGATAGGCGGTGGTGAGTGCCGCGATCACGGTAGATTGTTTGACGTTATAGGCGGTGGCCTTTAACTGGTAGCTGCCCGCCTCCGCCCCTTTGAGAACGACCACTTCCACCAGAATATCGGCCTTGGCCTGCAGGGCTTCGGCTTCCAGGCGTTTGGTGGAGGTCAGCTCATTGGTCTTGTTTTCCGGCTGCTGCAGAGCGGTTTGGCGCAACATCAGCTTGCGGTCCACCAGAGTCACCCCTTGCTCCAGCAGGGTGCTTTGCATGGTTTGCTCAAAGGCCCAACGCCAGGAGGTATCTTCAGGATACTCATGGGTTGTATTGGTGGCTTGCCGGGTCTGAACCGACAGGCTGATGTTGCCGTCGGTTGGCTCGGTTTGCCGCCGTCCCATGGCAACGCCCTCAAAGGAGGTCACTACCCGCTCGGAGGAATCCCATTCATCGACCCGGTCAGACAACTCCCGGTTCAGATACAGCACGACCCGCGGGCTGCCAGCCTGTTGGTAGCGGTTCTGGAAGGCCTGGGCATCAAACTGGTTAGCCGGCGTGGCGGGCTTCATCACCGTGGTGCCGGCCGGCAGCATTTCATGGGATTGTTCCGCTTGCAGCGAGCCGCAGGCAAGAAGCAGCCCCAGTACAAGACCGGATTTAGATGAGTGGCGCATGGTTATGCTCCTTCGCGGATTTCCACGTAGTATTGGGTGGCCTGATTGGAAATGGAGGTCTCCCGATAGGTGTTTACGCTGTTGGGTGGCAGGAAAACCCGTTGCCAGGCGCTGGGTCCGTCTACGGGAATGCCGGCGGGGTCAAACCAAGAGGTGCGTCCTTCCACCTGCAGGGGGTGGTCGGTCCGGTTACGGATGACAACAATCACTTGCGGCAGGTTGTTTCCGGCCGTGGTGATATGGGTCCGATCAATCTCGATCTTGCCTTTGTGCTTGGCACCCAACAGACCGCCCGTGGTCTTGTGCAACGAGTCGCTCAGAATGTTGACCGTGTTGAGTCGCACGTCCACAGGGCTGACATTCTCAGCATAGGACGGACCTTCATCAATGGTTGCGCAACCGACGGTAAGGCAGAGTGCTGCGACAAGGGGGGTGGCACGTAATTGGCGCATTAGATTGCTCATGGTGAATGACTCCGTTTCCGTGATGACGTGCTGGTGCTATTTGAGTAGTCCGATACCCACACCTTGCGGGTTGCGATGAATCGGTACTGTTTTGGTGGTTAGAATCCCGCCGTTGGCATCGTGGATGTTCACCGTGACCGCGTCGGCCGGGTGATCTGACGAGCGATAGGTCAGGAGATGAATTTTATCGGGCAGACCTTGCCAATATCGGTTATCGGCTTTGGCCACCACGGACTGGGAAAAGTACAGGGAGGCCACGCCCACCAGAGCCACTGCGGCGCCCGCATTACCCAGGGCATTGTCCCCTGTGGCGGCGGACCAAAGTTGGGCGGTCGTACCCACATCGGCCAGTGCTGAACCGACGTTGTAGGCACCTTGCTTGTATTCGATTTTGCCCTGGTTGATCCGGTCGACGGCGCGTCCACCGCGGGTGGAGGCCTGGTAGTAGATATCGCCCAGAGGGGCGGCCGAGATCACTTGACCACCCAGCTCCACCGTCACCTGTTCGGCGACAATGTTTCTGCCGCGGCGATAAACCAGTACTTCGCCCCCCATGCCATCACGCACTTTACGGGGTGCGGCACCTGTTTCAATCAACAGCAGGGTGTCGTGGTCGGCGGGTGGCTGGACAAAATCCGGCGCCAGTTGGGCCAGTTCGGCCCAGCGCTGTTGGGCCAGGTGAGGGCTGTTGCCATGCTGGGAGGCCCAGGCACTCAGGAACACCAGCAGTGAGAAGTCGGCCTGATGCTGATCTTCTTCTGCAAAGGCATCCTGCAGCAGTCCGCCTTCGAAGCTGGCGCGAGCATTGCCGTAATCACCTTCGCGCAGGTACAGAAGCCCCCGGTACAAATAGGCCATCGCCCGTTCGTAAGGCTCGCCCTTGAAGTCCTTGATCCCTTCTTCATACCAAAGGCTACGCGCCTTGGCGGCTTCCGGGGTGTTGATATAAATGCTCTCGATATCGTTCAAGACTGCGTCCAGTTCCTGTTCGGCGATATCGAAATGGCCGGTCGCCAGGGAACGTGACGCAATTTCCATCCGGTTCAGTACCCGGTTGTTGGGGGTGTCGCCCAACAGCTTGCGATACTGATCCTGCAGCGCCACGGGGTACTGGGCGAGCAGCTCGGGACTTACTTGAAGTGGTGCCTGCACCGGGGTGCTCTGGCAGCCTCCCAACAGGGAGGCGAGTGCCAGGGCCAATGTGGTGCGGCCGAACTTAGCGGTAGAGCACATTGTCTTGCGCGGTTTTCTTGAATTCATAAGGCGCGCCCCAGACGATCGCACCGGATTCCAGATCGATCATCTCAAAGCCGATCAAATGGCTTCTGGAAACCTCTCCGGTTCGGGTGTCTACCGCATCCAGTGAGGTAATCCGGCCAACCAGGCGGAAATCCGCGCCAAAGGTGGCCGCGGTGGTGCGGATGGTGCCCGAGTCGACCACGCCGTCGCGTTTCAGCTGGCGCTCTGATTCCACCATCTGGGCATGCTCGCGACCCACGAACACCATTTTGCCCGCGGCGGCCCGGTTCAGGTTTAAACGCAGGCGGTCGGTGATCAGGTTGGTGTTGATACGGGACGTACTCTCGTTGGTGAAGTATTGAGCGTCGATAATAATGCGGGGCGGTGTCGTCCGTCCGGCCAAAATCGGCGAGGTGAGCATGTCGCGCATCATCTGGTCGGTCATGCTGCTGACGTCCTGGGATTCGATACCCACCCCGGACACCCGCCCAACCGAGCTCACGTCTTCATATTTGGTCGCCTTGCCGGCGGTGTTGTTTAACGTGTCCGTTGCACAGCCCGACAACAGGACCAAAGCGCCCGAAAGCGCGGCCAGTTTCAGGTAATTCATGTAAAGTCCTCTACAGCAGTTTTATAAAAGGTGTTAGCGGCGAATCTGGCTAGACGCGGTTTGCAGCGCGTAACCATAGCGCTGTTTCAGTTCCGGATAGATTTCCTGGGTAGCCGCCAGTGCATCCTGGTAGTTGGGGTGCGTTGAATGCTTCACGTAGAGATAGACCGCCATGTCGTCGATGCTATCGAAGGACAGATCGGAAGAGCTGCGGATAAACTCCTCGCCGCCAGAAGCCTCAAGCGCGATTTTACGTCCCGCTGCCTCGCCTAATTGCTGGCCCAGGATACCGCCGAACAAGGGCACGTTTTCCATCAGCTTTTGTCCGGCATAGACACCGGCGGTCGCGCCAATGGTGGCTCCCATTTTGGCATTGATGGCTTTCTCAACCCAGGGGCTCACGGTGCCGTCGGAAGTATAGGGAGACATGAACTTTCCGGTGTTCCCCTCGATGGGCGCGGGTGCGGCCAGTTCGGTCGGCGGCGCGATTTGCGGTGCCATGGCGCAGGCGGTCAGCAAGGTGGCGGCGGCAATCAGGGTCAGATACTTGATGCGCAGCAGTTTAGTGATGGCTTGGAGTTTGTGACTCATACAATTTCCCTAAGTGAGTTTGTTATTGCTATAAATGAGTGTAGATCAGGAAATCAGCCCTTCAATGTTTGGGTGAGATTTTTTTGATGACATCATGTATGGGCATTTCAGGGGGCGATTTGACGCCTGTGGGGCTGTTTTCCGCCAAAAGGTGATAGGGGAACTGTTTTTGTCTCGGACTCCGCTGTTAAGCTGCTGATTATAGGAGCTGATTGCGTCCCGAGGCCTTGGCAGGGCGGGCTCCAGGTCATGGAACTCTGGCTTGTGAGGAGAAAAAATAACAATGAACAAAACGCAAGTAGTGTGGCTCACCGGGTGCGCCAGTGGCATGGGACTGCATTTGGCCGATGCATTTTTACGGCGCGGCTATCGGGTGGTGGCGACGGATATCGATGAAGTCGGCTTGCAGGCCCGTGCCCGGGAGCGAAACTGGCCGGCCGACAGCTTATTGCTGCGGGCACTGGACGTGCGGGATGTGCGGGCCTGGGAGGCATTGGCAGAGGAGGTGGCCCAACACTGGGGGCGGCTGGATATCCTGGTGAACAATGCCGGCTATATCCGCCCCGGGTTTTTAAAGGAAACCGGAGCTGACGAAGTAGACCTGCACCTGGATATCAACCTCAAAGGTGTGATCCATGGTAGTCGAGTGGCGGCCCAATGGATGGTGGAGGCCGGCCAGGGCCATATTATCAATATCGCGTCCATGGCAGCGCTGGCGCCAATTCGCGGGTTGGGGCTTTACAGCACCGCCAAGTTCGGGGTGCGGGCGTTCTCCTTGGTGCTGGCCCAGGAACTGGCACCGCTGGGGGTTCAGGTGACCACCGTCTGCCCGGATTTGATTAAAACCGCGATGTACGACAAGCAGCTGGATTACCAGAAGGAGGCGGCGCTGACTTTTTCTGGCGGGAAAATATTGACGGTGGAAGATATGGAGCAGGTGTTCTTTGAGCGGATTCTGCCCCACAAACCTGTGGAAATTCTGGTGCCGAATTCACGGGGCTGGCTGGCGAAAGTGGGTAACCTGATGCCGGGGATCAGCACTTACCTGACGGATTATCTAGCCAAGGTTGGCGAAAAGCGTCTGTTGCGAGAGAAGTCCGCCGTCCGGAAAAGCAACTCTTAGTTTAAACCGCCCCGACAAACCGCTGCCTGGGTTTTCGGGGCTGTCTTGATTAGTTTTCCAGCAGGCTGATGCTGAGCTTTACGAAGTCCGCCGAGGTGATGATGCCGACCAGTTGGCCGTCATCCACTACCGGCAGGCAGCCGTGCTTGCACTCCGTGAAGTAGCGCCCGGCTTCCAGCAGGGGCATCTCCGATTGAATTGTTTCGATGTCGTCTTCCATGATTTCCGCCACCAGCTTCTTCTGCTCCTGATATTCCAGGTCCGCGATGCCGAAATGGTTGGCAATAAGGAGGGTTTCCCGCAGAACCGCGCGTTGGGTAACCAGACCCACCACGCGTCCTTGGTCATCGAGCACCGGCACATGGCGGACCTGGCGATCCTTCATCAGCTGTCGAGCCTGGGCCAGGGTATCGCTGGTCTTGCAGGTGATGACATTGCGGACCATGATGTCCGCGACCTTACTCGGTTTCATTGACGTGTTTACCCCATGACAAAAACGACGAGGAGCCTGCCTCAAGACAACAGGTATCGCGCCTGCGTGGACCTCTGTTGAGGCGGACTGTGGTGGTCCGCCCCGGTTTCCCTGAGCTGGGTGCTGATGCGACGGCTCGTTAAGATGGCACAAGTATAGCCGAGATTGCCTCGAACACCGCGCTCCCGATCAACCCTGGTCGGCGGGTGTCGCCAACTGCAACAGGATTTGCCGGCGCTTCATATCCACATCGCTGACAATCACTTGCAGAGGCTGCTCCAGACAGAAGCGGGTCTGCTCGTTGCGGTGTTCCAAGTATAGAGGATCAAAGCTGAACTTCTCGCCGGTTTCCGCCAGGTTGAGGAAACCCTCCAGGCCATTGTCGTCCAGCCGGACTTGAACACCGGCCCCGTTGACCTGGACAATCCGGCCGCTGAAGCTTTGTCCTTTCAGCTGTTGGGCGTACTGGCACTTGAGCCATTGCTCCATCTCGGTGACGCTCTGGCGGCCGTTGCGCAGGGTCTCCTGCAGCTGATCGAGCCACTGGGGCTCCACCTGGGTGGGCTTGCGGTTTCTCAGCTTGGCCTTGATCAGGCGATGAACCACCAGATCGTTATATTTGCGAATCGGCGAGGTAAAGGTCGTATAGCAGGGCAGCCCCATCCCGAAGTGCGGCGCGGCTTCCCGGTCCAGCAGGCTGCGGGTCAGCAGGCGTGAAGCGATCGCCTTCAAGGGGTAGGGTGATTCGAGGGTGCTCAGCCGTTGCATGAAATCCCGGAAACCCTGCCATTGGGTGAGGCTGGCGGCGTCAAAATCCGGCAACTGTTCCCGGGCGATCTGCTGGATCTGCTCCAGGCGGTTACTACGAAAACCGGGGTGAACCACGAAAATAGCCGGCTGACCCAGGCCGGCCAAAAACTCCGCCGCGCACCGGTTGGCGGCAACCATGCATTCTTCCACCAGGTTGTGGGCCTGGTTGGCTTCGCTGCGGTCAATACGCTCGATTTTCATCCGCTCATTGAGGCGCAGGTAGTAGTCCGGGCGGTCTTCCACCAGCAGGGCATTGGCCTGACGGTTTTGTCGTAGCGCACTCTGGATCGCATGCAGGCGATCCACCAGTTCGTGCATATCCGCCCCGGCATTGCGCAGGGCCCGCCCGCTCCCCTGGTCGGCCAGAAAAGCCGCTACTTCGTGATAGCTCAATTTCGCCTTGGAGTGGATCACCGCTTCCTGTAGCTCATAGCTGGCGATCTCACCGGCGTGGGTGATGTGCATGCTGCACACCAGGGCCAGTCGATCCAGGCCCGGCTTCAGGGAGCAGAGTTCGTTGGCCAGTCGGGGCGGCAGCATGGGCAGCACCCGATCCGGGAAATAGAAGGAGCTGGCCCGCTTGAAGGCTTCCTGATCCAGTGCGCCACCTTCCTTGATCAGGCTGGTGGGGTCGGCAATGGCGACGTGCAGGCGCCAGCCATCCTCGACCACATCGGCACAGAGGGCGTCGTCCATATCCTGGGTGGATTCGGAGTCGACGGTGACAAATGGCCAGTCCCGCAGGTCGGCCCGCTCGGCCAATTCCGTGGTCACCAATTCTTCCGACAGGGTCGCCAGTTCCTGTTCCACCGCTTCCGGCCAGGTTTGGGACAGATTGTATTTCTCCGCCACATAGCGGCCTTCAATGCCGGGCTCCTGTTCGGTGCCGATCAGGCTCAGTACCGCCACCTGGGGCTTGCCGGAACGAAACGGGTGCTGCAACACCTTGCAACGCACCAGGTCACCGGCTTTCGCGCCTTTGCGACGATCCGGCGGCACATAGAGCCAGCGGGACAGGTTGTTGATATCCGGCTCGACAAAATGGGCGGTCCCTTTTTCCACATAGCGGCCCACGAACTCCTTCAGGGAGGAGTTCAGCAGCTTTTCCACCACGGCGGTATCCCGGCCTTTTTCGTCCTTGTTCAGCTCGACCCGAATCCGGTCGCCGGGGAAGACTTTCTGCATTTCATCGGGCGGCAGAAAACATTCGCGGCCATCATCGAGAATGACGAAACCAAAGCGTGAGGGCGTGCCTTTGACCGTGCCTTCGAAAATTTCCTTGGAGGCACGGATTTCCTGTTTGAGTTGCTTGAGCTGATTGAGTGCGTCGGGATTAAGCATGAATTCTGCGTTGGAGGTGGGCCAGTCGGAGGTCTTAAGGTTCAACATTGTACCCACCAAAGCCGGGGGACAAAAGCCGAGAATCGGTAATGCTTGTGAAATCATTGTTTAAGGCAGTGTTTTGACAGGTGATTCCGGGTGATCAGAAGAGCCCGGCGAGAACCTGCCGGAGCCTTCGGGCGTGGCGGGAGTGGAAGGTTTGGGTTTGGTGATTTTTTGTTCTAAAATCGGGGCCTTTCATGAACCCTGGTGGCTGCCACTTATGCTGACTGTTCGATTGATACCCTTGCTGCTGGCCGGCGTCGCGCTTGTCGGTTGCCAGAGTGTCCCCCAAGCCGGGCCGGATTGGTCGGTATCGACGTCCCGGCCGGCGATGGTGCCGGCTGAAAGTCCGGGGGCGCAGCCGGTGCCGGCGGTTCAGGAGTCAGCGGATCGAAGCTGGTTGCTGCAGGCGGAAATGAAAGGGCTGTTGTACGCCCAGCTCAAGGACTGGCGCTCGGTCCGCTATCAGCTGGGGGGCATGAGTCGCAAAGGGGTGGACTGCTCCGCCTTTGTTTATCTGACTTTTCGTGACCGGTTGGGGATCGAGTTGCCCCGGGATACCCGCTATCAGTCCCGCATCGGGCGGACGGTTGAGCCTTCTGAGCTGCAGCCGGGAGACTTGGTGTTCTTCCAGGTTGACCGCCACACCCGGCATGTGGGGATTTATCTTGAAGACCGCAAGTTCATGCATGTCTCCTACCAAAAGGGTGTGACCCTTTCCAGCCTGGACAACGTCTATTGGGCCAAACGCTACTGGAAGGCGGTGCGAGTGCCGGGGGCGATGATGGCGCTGGCGAGAAACGACTAAAGACCGTTACTTCCAGGCCTCGGTGGCTTACTTCCCTTTGCGGCCCGGCAGCTGGAAATCATCCGCGACCCGACGCACGAAAAAGCGCGACTGGCTTTCCAGGTGCTGGTAGGACCAGCGCTCTTCCGACAGGCTTTTGATCTCGTAGGCGTCATAGTAATAGGGACTGGTGAGGTTGGCGGGCTTGAAGCGAGAGCCGTCCTGCCAGCCTTTCATGATGGTGAAGTACACCGGTCCGGAAATCCCCCACTGGCCCACTTCGACCTGCTGGAGATAGCTGCCGTCGATGTTGTAATCCCGAATGGTCAGCTGATAGCTGCCGTCAGCCTGGTGCTGGCGCAGCCAGCGGCGGGTTTGGCCTTCATTGGTCCGGGCCTCGCCGTACCAGGTCCCGACCAGCAAGTCGCGCCGGGCACGGATGTCCTCGGCGGTGGCGGGTTTCAAGCGGTCAACGGCGCGGTTGATCTCCGGTGCGGAACTGCAGCCGGCGAGCACGGCCAGGCCCAGAATCGGGCCCAGCCACCAGACATTAGGCTTGTGCTTGGTCATCAGCACCGGCCCGTTAACGCTTGAACAGCTGCTGCAGACCCTTCTGCACCTTGTCATCCAGCTTTTGTTGCAGCTCCTGTTTTTTCTCTTCGACTTTGGAGTCAACCTTCTGCTCGATCTGGGAGCGGATCACGTTTTTCAGATCCAGGCTGACTTTGGGGTCGGTGAGGGTGCCAGCCAGTTGCACCGGAATGGTCTGACCGGCCAACTCCGACAAAAAGTCATTTTTGTCTTTCAGGTTTTCCGGTACCTGCACATTCAGGATGGTGTCCAGTTGCTGGGTGAATAGATTCAGGCCGCCTTCGGCGCTGATCTGCACCTCACCCGCTTCGGCATCCAACTGGTTCCACTGCAAGGCGCCGCCGTCAATGGAAAACTTGGAGATGAAGTTCTTCAGCTCGGTTTCCTTCTGACTGGTCTTCACCTCTTTGCCGCGCAGAGAAGCCAGGTTGGTACGGATGGATTCCAGAATATTGACGCCGTTAAAGGCGCCATCGGTAATCTTGAGTTCACCACCACCTTGCAGGCTCTTCTCGATCTCCGCCAGGCTCAGGCCTTCCAGGCTGAGGGCCAGATCCAGGCTGCCGCTGCCTTCCAGAGGCGGCTGATTCATGATGGTGCGTAGCATGGTTTCCAGCTGCCCCACCCGCAGTCCGGTCTTGACCTGGGTTTTCGGGGTGTCGGTACGGGCATCGACCCGCACCTGGACCGTTTGACGGCCACCGAAGGCGGTCAGGGCCGGATCAAGGGTCAGGATCTGGTCCTGGACGCGAATGTTGGCCACCACATCGGTCAGGGGCACCTCTTTCACCAATACCTTGCCGATTTTGACGCTGCCATTGAGGTTGATCATCTCCATCCAGGCGAAAGGATCGGTAGCCGCTGGCTCGGTGGAGGGAGCGGTGGTGCCGGCGGGTTGTCCGCCAGTGCCGGAATCAGCCGTCGCGGGAGCGGTCTCTTCGTCTGCCGGTGGTGGCAGATAGCGGTCCACCACGATTTGGTCCATCACCAGTTCGAAGGTTGCGTCGGTTTTGTCGGCGAGCTTCACCTGGGCGCTGCCGTTGAGGTTGCTGTCATCAAACATGATCTTCAGTTGAGACAGGCTGGCGGCACTGGTGTTGGCATTGAACTGGGTGGAAAACGCTGCTTTCTCCAGCGCATCGGGGCCGTTCATGGCGGGTAGCTCGATATTCAGGCGCTCCATCAGCACCCGGGGGGCAAACTGGGACAGCTGCAACTCGCCCTGGAGTTGCGGGTCATTCAGAATCTGGCTGCCTTCCACTTTGGCGTTGAGCTTCAAGCCCAGCGCCGAGGCGGCGATGGCGGGCAGATTCAAGGTCTGTTGGTTCAGGTCGACGGAGAACGGGGTGTTCAGGTTCAGGTCGGC
>Ga0209075_1003832_pt1 | contig 12290 bp, 10 predicted proteins | sample Stecom2011_FD_187523 | JGI IMG/M metagenome (GOLD analysis project Ga0209075, IMG submission 187523) | Agricultural soil microbial communities from Utah to study Nitrogen management - Steer compost 2011 (SPAdes) (version 2) | ecosystem: Environmental > Terrestrial > Soil > Agricultural land...
CCGACGTTTTACCGGGTCCGCTAGTGATTACGATTATAGGAGTTGTTCTACTGTTTTATCTCCTGTTTAGCCGAATTGCCCGCTATGAGAGAATATTGCGAGACCGAATGATTGCAGTGATTATCTTTGCATTCTTTACCGTTGTCTTTTTTATTCCTTTTGAGCAAGCAGCCACTTCTATGGTGATCTTCGCAAGGGACTATACACAACGCGTACTTACCGGAAATGCAGCTTTAATATTCAATATTGTCAATACCTTGTTGACGATTGTCCCGCTGCTAATTGTTAGTTGGGTCTTGGTGCTGTTATATAAAAACTCTTCCAAAAAGATTTTAGGAAGTAACATTGTCCTCATTATATGTTTTACCATAATGTGGGGATTAGCTATTTGGATGTTGGTTCAGGATTTCTCAACCAAAGTCTATGAAATTGAATACCAGGCCGTAAAGACAACGAAAGTAGTAGATGGGGAAACTCTTGATATTTATGAACCTATTTCAGAAGCACGACCATTGGCTCCAGGAGAAGAGGCAGTATCGCACGTTTTGGAGTTTTCAACCAATAAGAGTTTGCTTGTTGGCGATGCAGTTGGCGCTCATTTAGAACTCGGGAAGTATATCTATCTGGATGATGAAGGCATAAATCGATTGACAAGCGATTATGCCGAAATAAGCCAACCTTCTCAAATTGTTTCGGGTACTGTGAGCGAGATAAAAGAAAATGAAGTTGAAATAACCGTTTCTTGGTTCAGTATTTTGAACTCTTTCTTTATTATTGCGCTTGCATCGCTCTTTACAAAATGGTGGGATAGCAAGTACAACCCCTCGGCGGCTGTTAAATATGGCCTTGGATTGATTGTGATGGCAGCGGGCTTCGGAATTTTGGCCTACGGATCCACATTGATTCCTTCTGGAGCTGTTCCAGGAAGTGTGCGAGTAGGAATGGTTTGGTTGATCCTGACGTACTTGTTCCTAACACTCGGAGAGCTGTTTTTGTCTCCTGTAGGACTATCCTATGTCAGTAAGCTAGTTCCAGCACGAATGATTGCATTGATGTTCGGAGTGTGGTATTTGGCCATCGCTATCGGAAATAAAATCTCAGCCTCTCTTGGTGGGATGGTGGAGCAAGTTCAAACCGAATATAGTATGTCTACTTTCTTCTTGATATTTACTATTGGGCCATTAATTATTGGTTTGATTGCCATTCTTCTAAACCCTGTATTGAAAAAACTGATGCACGGCGTTAGGTAAGAAAATATCGTAAACAAAAAACGTTCCCTTGTGGAACGTTTTTTGTTTTGTACTTTTGGATAAAATTGATAATGCGATGAAAAATATACTATTGTTTCTTTTTGTCATGACACTTGGAACTGTCCAGGCACAACAAATTAATTGGATGACCATGAACGAAGCTTTGGCAGCCCAAAAAATAGAGCCGAAAAAAATATTTGTGGACGTCTATACAACGTGGTGCGGCCCGTGTAAATTGCTCGATAAAAATACGTTTACCGATAAAAATGTTATAGCCTATCTGAACGAGAACTTTTATGCCGTTAAATTCAATGCCGAAGGCAACGAATCGGTCACGTATAAAGATTTTACATATACCAATCCAAATTACCAGCCCGAGCGAAAAGGGAGAAATGCCCAGCACCTATTTGCCCACGCACTGAAAGTAAACGCCTATCCCATGATGGTGTTTTTTCACGAAAATGGCGATTTGATCCAAGCTGTTCCAGGATATCACACGCCAAAACAATTGGAAGTCTTTCTTAAGATGGTCCACAGCGACGATTATCTAAAAATAACTACGGCAGAAGCCTGGCAAGAATATCAAAAGAACTTTAAACATACTTTTTAATTCGTCCTATGACCTGTTTTATTACGGCTTTAAAAAATAAGCGCCTAAGGCAGCGGTGTGATGAAACGCAACTTCTTTTTCCTTGCACAATTGTTGCCATTGATTGACAATAGAGGGGTAATTGCTGCCGTCTGCAATAATGCGTTGAGGCTGTATGCTGTCAATCATCCGGATGAGGTTTATTTTCGGACTTTGAGTTAAAACCACCGTGTGTATTTGGCTAGAACTAGGAAAAACTCCAAGACTGTCTACAATTAACACGGTGTTAGCTCCATACCGAAAGATTCTAGGCAAGGCTGTTGGAGTGATTTGTCGAAGATTATTTTTAACTTGGTATGTTTTGATGGGAGAACCATCAAAACTGCCCATTGTAGTGTCGTTAAAAAATAACTTTAATTCTCTTTGATTCTTATAACCGATCAGGGTGTGACGATTTTTGTTGAAAATCAATAATTCAGGTTTTGATGCTTTTGCCTTGTCGTAAATAGAAACACCCAGTAACAAAGCAATCGCGTAGGATACCAAAACCAATCGCTGGTAATTCCATTTATGAACAAAAAATACGACGGAAATAATCAAAACATAAGCCCCGATTGTTTTTGATGTTGAAAAAGAGATGTCGGAAAACAGAAAATGTTCTTGACCGGCCACCCATTTGATGAAATTATTGATCCCAGAAATCGATGTACCATAACCTTCGGCCAACCAATCAGGTAAACTGTTCAAGGCAGCTAACCCGATGATCAAGATGCCACCAATCATAACAAACGACATCACCGGAAGAATAACTGAATTGGTGAGCAGGAATAAACCGGGGAATTGATGGAAGTAAAATAATGTCAAGGGCAGTACACCTAATTGTGCAGATAGCGTGACGCTAATTAAACTCTTTGTTTCCCGGACGAGCCAATACTTGGAATATCCCAAACGGTTAAAAATGGGTCTTAACCAAAAAATAAAAAACACAGCCATATAGCTAAGCTGAAAACCGATTTGGAAAAGCCAAAGTGGATTGATGATCAAAAGGAAAAAGAAGGATAAAAAGAGGTTGTTCAGCCCGTTTGTATGTCTTCCTAAGACTTGGGCAAAAGCAAAAAAACAGAACATACTCACTGCTCTGATTATCGATGGAGATAGTCCCGCTATAAATGCAAAGCTCCAAAGTGCAATGACAATTAGTAAGGAACGAACCACCTTGCCGTGTTTTAATCGTGTCAGGGGACGAAGTAAAAAACTTAGCAAGACAAATAGAACTCCAACGTGAAGTCCAGATACCGCTAATATATGTACCGCACCGGCAGCAGCATAAGCGTCGTAAAGCTGTTTGTCTATATCCGTTCGGTCGCCTAAAACCAAACCTTGGATAATCGCCTGTTCATCTGGATTTATTTTCGTTTGTTTCAGTTTGTCAATTAGCGCAGAACGAAATTTTTGAGCCCTGCCAAAAAGTGTTGGCTTCCCCTTCCGTATATTTATTATAGCTTCCTCAGAAAGCCTGACTTGGTGATAAGCTCCTCGGTTTCTCAAGTTTTGGGCATAATCGATCTGATTCGGATTTAAAGGTTCGGGAACTGCTGTGAACGGAGCATAGCACAGCAATACATCATCTACTTCTAAGAGGGTTTTCATAGAATCATTCGAAATACTCATCAATATTTTCCCCTTCCTCGCCGATGAATTTACTGCTAAAATTTCGACAAGATATTTGTTGTTGAAACTATCGGGTTTTAGAATTTCTTTAATCTTACCTTGAATGAGATAAGAGTGGTCAACTTCAATACTGTGCGAATAGTGATTGGCTTGAAATTGAGGGAGCCGAATTTGGTAACTTACCATTCCTATTCCGAAGAAACATCCATAGACCAAGATACCGAAATAAACTTTTTGAATCAGTTGCCGTCGTGAGAGGAACCAAAAAAATCCCGAGAGAAAGAAACAAAATAGGAGAGGAACAAGCATAAAGATGAAACCTTGGTAGTGATGTGCAGTGAGAATACCAAAGACCAAAAAGAAAGCAAACCGTACTATGGAAAAATTCACGAACCCCATAACTCCTTCTATTAATCACATTGTAATCAAGAATAAGATCGAATTGACAATCGAGCTATCTGACAATAAAAGCTATCGAAATGATAATAATAAGATAGAGATCAGTCAATTATGAGTACTAAGGTACAGATTGAATGTTTTGGGAACAACGGGATTTTGATTCGAAGTTTATAAGGGAAAACCTAGAAATGTTGAGGTTAAATAATTCTTCGAGCTTCAACAAAAGCACGCTTCCAATAGTTTTCTTCAAGCGAAGAGATGATTACACCTAGCTGTGTGGTTGAATGTATAAATTTGATGTCTCCTTTTTCAGTTTCAACCACCAAACCCACGTGGTTGATGACACGTTTATTGTCGGTTTTGAAGAAAATCAGGTCGCCAGGCTCCACTTGATTCAATGAAATTGGAAATCCTTCAGTTGCCATGTCGCGTGATATCCTAGGCAAGGCAATGGCTTCTTTTTCAAAAACGGTACAAACCAGACCTGAGCAATCCATGCCTGCGCTTGTTGTGCCGCCAAATCTATATCGTGTGCCTTGAAAGGATTTCGCATATTCAATAATCTCCAATTTTTTCAAAAAGCTTTCGTCGTAAAGGGAAACTTCCGAATTTGCTTCAAAGAAATCATCTGATGAATCAATTTCTGAAGTATGGTTGGTGTTCATTCGTTGCCTTGGAGTTATTGTCTTAAAAGAAGGACTATTTGAAGCGGCTATCAACGTTCCACCACCACGCTTCTGAACATAGGCTGAAGGCCGGGAGCCACCGCACGACACGAGGGCAATTGAAAGTAATGGCAGTAGCAATAGTTTTCTCATTACAACTTAGTTGTGAATTTCGTGTTAAAGGTATGAAAAAATATATCTTAATCCAAAGAGTGCTCAAGACTACACAATAAACAGAAAATCCGACCTATTAGCTTTATTTTTAAATTAATTGGATTTGAAGGGAGGAAACGATCAGTTTGGCAGTATTGGCACTCGCACCGCGACCTCCTAATTTCTGCTCTAATTCGAAGTAATCCAAAAACATGGTATTGCGGATTTCAGGGTCTAAAATTTTAGTGAGCTCTTCCTGGAGTTGTTTCTTATTAAATTCAGATTGAATGAGTTCCTTAACCACAGGCTTGTCGAGAATGAGATTGACCAAGGAGATGTATTCCAAATTAATAACCCGCTTCGCGATTTCATAACTCACGCGACCTCCCTTATAACAAACAATTTGTGGCACTTTAAACAGCGCTGTTTCTAAAGTTGCCGTTCCCGAAGTAACTAAAGCTGCTGTTGAGACACTCAATAAATCATAAGTTTTATTGGCCACAAAATAAACGCCATCGCGAGAAGTAAATTGTTCGTAAAACGAAATGTCTTGTCCTGGAGCACCTGCAATCACAAATTGATATTCCGGAAACTGATCGGTTACTGAAATCATTACATCGAGCATTTTTTTGATTTCCTGTTTTCGACTACCGGGAAGCAATGCGATGATGGGGCGCTGGTCTAAACCATATTTCTGCTGAAATTCCGTTACACTGATCAAAGGCCTGTTGTGAATGGCATCGATCAACGGATGGCCGACAAAGTGAACCGGGTAATTGTGTTTTTCCTCGTAGAATTCTTTTTCAAAAGGAAGAATGACATACATCTCGTCAACATCGCGTTTAATATCTTTGATGCGTCCTTCTTTCCACGCCCAAATTTGTGGTGAGATGTAATAATGGGTTCGAAACCCTTGTTTCTTAGCCCATTTTGCAATGCGAAGATTAAATCCGGGATAGTCGATGAAAATTATAACATCAGGTTGAAACGTCTTGATGTCATTTTTACAGAATTTGATGTTTTTTAAAATCGTTCCTAAATTCATGACAACTTCCAAAAACCCCATAAAAGCCAAATCCCGATAGTGTTTTACTTCCGAACCTCCAACTTCACGCATCAAATCGCCGCCCCAAAACCGAAATTCTGCCTTGGGATCCTCTTTTTTCAAAGCTTTCATTAAATTAGCTCCGTGTAGGTCGCCTGATGCTTCCCCAGCAATTAAATAATACTTCATCGATTGTAGTTGTAGTTCAAATTAGCGCATGTGCTGCGTTTCTTTTCGTTGATAGGTTTAATCTATTTATTCAAAATGACATTCTCGATTAGAATATCAAAAAATTCGGTCAAGGTCATTCCAGTTTCTCGGACTTGTTTCGGTACGATGCTCTCTGTTGAAAGTCCTGGATTAGTATTTATCTCTAAAAAATAAGGTTTCCCGTCTTGGATGATAAAATCGCTTCGGGTAATTCCGGTCATATTCAACAGCCGATAAATCCGCATGGCTTCGTGTTGCAACATCTGGGTTTCTTCATCAGAAATTCGGGCAGGCGTAATCTCCTCCGATTCTCCTAAATATTTCGCGGCATAATCAAAGAATTCATTTTTACTGACAATTTCAGTTGGAGGAAGGGCAATAATGTCATCGCCATGATTATAAACACCTACTTGCACTTCGGTACCCACTAAAGCAGTTTCAACAATGACTTCCGAATCTTCAAGAAAGGCCTTTTCTATCGCAGGAATCAATGCCTCAATATCGTGGACTTTACTAATGCCAAAACTCGATCCAGCTCGGTTGGGTTTAACAAAACAAGGCAATCCTGTAATTTTGACAATTTCAATGGGATCAATGTCATTCCCTTTATTAATGTAGAAGGAATTAGCGCAAACCACACCAAAGTTTTTTAAGACAGAAAGACAATCGCGCTTGTTAAAACTCAGTGCCGCAGGATAATAGTTGCAACTCGTGTGTGGGATTCCTAACAATTCCCAATAGGCTTGCAAATAACCATCTTCTCCGGGCGTTCCGTGAATCGTGTTCAGAACCACGTCAGGGCATACGGTTTTATCCGCCACAACAAAACTAAAATCATCCTTGTTGACACGGCTGCGCTCCTCGTTATCAGCCACATAAAACCATCCGTCTTTTAAAACGTGGATCGGATATACTTCGTATTTGGATTTGTCCAACGAGTCGCAGACTACCGCTCCGCTGTTGAGGGAAATCTGGAATTCACTTGAGTAGCCACCCATAGCTACAGCAACATGCTTTTTTTCCATAGTATTTGTTTGAAATCTGGGCATACAAAAATATCAAAAAGATGTTCGTGAAACGCTAAAAACAGAATTCAATTTGAACTTCAATATTTTTCTGAAAATGACGTTCGTATAATTTAAGTTCATTTATTATTTCTACCATGGTTTCAACAACCATGCTACCTTTATTTTGTTATTTTTGTAACCTTAACAAAAAAACATGAGCTTCTTTAGATTCCTCTTTACAAAAACATTCCTCAAACAGTTGGCATTGGCAATTGTCGTGCTAATTCTACTGGTGTTTGCTATCATGTGGTGGCTGCGAGTGACTACCAATCACAATCAAAAAATTGCCGTTCCAGATTTGTCGGAATTGACATTGGATAAAGTTGAAGAAAAACTCGCTGAATACGACTTGCGTTACGAAATTCTCGACTCGGCCAACTACAATCCAGATTACCCAAAATACTCGGTAATCGAACAAATCCCCGAACCGGGAAAATTCGTCAAAGAAAACCGGAAACTTTATCTGACACTAAACCCTTCCGGTTATCGCGATATAGAAGTGCCCGATGTGTTGGGCAAAACACTTAGACAGGTTGAACCCACGCTTTTGGCCATGGGATTTCAAATCGGAACCATTAGCTACAAACCCCACATCAGTGATAACGTACTGGAGATGCGGTACCAAGGAAAAGTGTTGAACCCGGGAGAATCCATTCCTAAGACGTCTAAAATTGACCTTATTGTCGGGGATCAATCGCAAAACCGATTGCGTTCTGAAGACGACCAAGAAGGCGAAGAGAATAGCGATAATGAAGATAATAACGAGATATTAGATGACGGATTTTAAAGAAACAGACCAAGACGAAGGCAACGACGACTTGTATGAACATCACCGATTTATAGCAGATAAAGGACAAAATCCACTTCGCGTAGATAAATATTTGATGAATCTCATCGAAAAAGCGACACGGAGCAAAATCCAGAAAGCTGCCAAAGCTGGCAATATACATGTCAACAGCAGTGCCGTTAAGTCGAATTATAAAGTGAAACCCGGCGATGTTGTTACCGTTCTTTTTGAACATCCGCCCTACGAGTTCTTGCTTGTTCCTGAAAACATACCCATCGATATTGTCCATGAAGACGACGACCTATTGGTGGTCAATAAACCCCCAGGAATGGTGGTTCATCCCGGTCATGGAAATTACAGCGGAACGCTTTTGAACGCCTTGACCTATCACTTCGAAAACCTGCCTAAGAACAGCAGCGATCGGCCTGGTTTGGTCCATAGAATAGACAAAGATACCAGCGGTTTGCTCGTCGTGGCAAAAACGGAAGACGCCATGACTAGCTTAGCGAAACAGTTTTTCAACAAAACCACGGAACGCGAATACCTCGCACTCGTCTGGGGCGATTTGGAAGCGGAATCAGGCACCATCGAAGGCAATATCGGTCGTCATCCCAAAAACCGATTGCAAAATACGGTCTATGAAAACGACGAAGAGGAACGCGGGAAACCAGCAGTTACTCATTATAAAGTAGTCGAGCGATTTGGTTATGTCACCCTTGTTTCCTGTCGTCTCGAAACGGGCAGGACCCATCAAATCCGTGTCCATCTCAAACACATAGGCCATACTATTTTCAATGACGAGCGTTACGGCGGCAACCTCATCTTAAAAGGCACTACATTCACAAAATACAAGCAATTTGTAGACAACTGTTTCAAAATCCTGCCACGTCAAGCGCTGCATGCACGCACGCTTGGCTTTGAGCATCCCACCAGTGGCGAGTTTATGCGGTTTGAGGCGCCCATCCCAGAAGATATGGAAACCTGCCTCGAAAAATGGCGAAACTATGCCCGCCATGCGATGTAGTATTCCAGATGTAGTATTCCAAATAACTATTATTTTTTTATTTGGGCGTTGCCCCGATCTCTCAAGATCTCGCGACCGGCTTGGAGTTTATCTTGAGTGAAGACGAAGGAATACAACTTTTTTACTCCGACGTCGCAAAAAGGACTTTCACTTCAATCCCTAACGCAGACTTAGAGCACATTAAGTCACCTTGTAACATTCATTAAAACATTGAAATGAACTACCTCTTGTGCAATTCTGGAAGGCCTCGTTGTTAATCAAAATATAATTCCCAATTTTAGAATCTTTCAAGCACATCTTTATAGTATATTTACGGTTCTAATTTTCGCTGAGCTATCAGCATTTTAAAAAAATCCAAAATATAATATCAAAATCCTCTATTTATGAGAAAACTTTTTCTTTATCTATTCATAGCGGTATTTACCTTGCCGGTAACCGCCAATGAAGGGATGTGGTTTCTAATGCATATCGAGCGGTTGAATTATCGCGATATGCAAAAACTCGGACTCCAACTTACCCCCGAAGAAATCTACAGCATTAACAACGCGAGCTTAAAAGATGCCATCGTCCAATTTGGTGGTGGATGTACAGCCGAAATCATTTCAGAAAACGGCTTGGTCCTCACAAACCATCATTGTGGTTATGGTGCTATCGCAGGGCTTTCTACCGCCGAAAACGATTATTTAAAACATGGTTTCTGGGCACAGACCTATGAAGACGAATTGAAACCAAGACAACTCTCAGTCCGATTCTTCGTTCGTATGGACGATGTTTCAAAACGTATCTTATCGCAAGTAAATGATGGGATGTCCGAAGATGAGCGTGAAGCTGCCATCAACCGTGAAATCGCCAAAATTGAGCAAGAAAACAACGAAGGTGGAAAATATACCGTTTCGGTAAAATCTTTCTACAGCGGAAATGAGTACTACTACTTCGTATATCAAGACTATACCGATGTGCGTTTGGTTGGAACCCCACCCGAAAGCATCGGGAAATTTGGTGGCGATACCGATAACTGGGAGTGGCCAAGACACACCGGCGATTTTGCGTTGTTCCGTGTCTACGGAGACAAAGACGGAAATCCTGCAGAGTATTCTAAAAACAACGTCCCGTTGAAGCCTAAATACCACCTAACAACAAGTATTAAAGGTTTCGAAGAAGACGATTACGCAATGATTCTTGGATATCCCGGAAGAACAAACCGTTGGATGCCAGGAGCTGGAATCGAGCAAAACGTAAACTATGCCTATCCAGCGTGGGTAGAGGCTTCCAGAACAGCCATGGATGTTATGGAAAGGCACATGAAGGAAGACAACCAAGTGAGCATAGACTATGCGTCCAGCTATGCAGGTATTGCCAACTACTGGAAAAACCGCCAAGGGATGATCGATGCGCTAAAGCAACATAAGACTGCCGAAACCAAATACGCCAACGAAAAGGAATTCCAGAAGTGGGCATCTAAAAAGAAGAATCGTGAATATGCCAATGTGATGCCGGTGATTAACGAGTATTACAAAAACACGAACGAAATCAGCCGGCATAACAACTACCTAATGATGATGTTGCGTGCGCGGATGACTACCATTCCATACCGTTTGGGAAATACAATCGGGTACTATATCGAACAAAACGAAGCGAAAAAAGCCGAAATCCAACCCAAACTCGATGAGGAAATCATGAGTTTATACGACGGACTGTACTTGCCATTAGAAAAAGATCTTTTGGCAGCGCAATTGGATTTATATTCAAGAAAAGCGCAGAACATCGCACCGATGGTCGCTGAATTCGCAAAAGAAAACAACCAAGGATTATTGGGCTGGAAAGGATATGTTGATGAAATTTTGTCGAAAAGTATATTCGAATCTAAAGAAAAAGTAGAAGCATTCTTGAAAAACCCAGATCCAGATGCGTTAAAAGCAGATCCGATGTATATGCTTTCGGTTGATATAATAAACCGATACCGATACAAATCGGAAGAGGAGAAAAAATGGGACAACGATTTCCAAAGAGCCTATCGCATGATGATTCAAGGAATGCGTCTTCAAAATCCTGATGAGAAATATTATCCCGACGCCAACAGTACGCTGCGTTTAACATACGGTAGTATTGCCTCGCTTCCTGCTGACCCAACCAACGATATCGCTGATAATTACTACACAAGCCTGAAAGGAACTGTAGCGAAATACAAGCCAGGCGATCCAGAATTTGATATGCCACAAAAGCTGATCGATTTATACGAAAAGAAAGATTTTGGTCAATATGCCGATAAAGATGGAACGTTACCCGTCAACTTCTTGACCAATAACGACATCACCGGTGGAAACTCAGGATCACCTGTCCTTAACGGAAAAGGAGAATTGATCGGAATTGCTTTCGACGGAAACATCGAAGCGATGGCGGGCGATGTTATTTTCGACGATGAGCTACAGCGTTGTATCAATGTCGATATACGTTACGTATTATTTATCATCGATAAATTTGCTGGCGCGACGCATATTATCGATGAATTGACGATAGCGAAGTAATATTCTTTTGAAGAACTTAGCAATTTAATCAGACCTGTCAGGTTTTAAAAACCCGTCAGGTCTTTTTAATTCATCACTTCCATTTCTCTCCAATACTAACTCGGATTCCTTCCAAATGATCGCCGAATTCGGGCGCGTACATACTCTGGATGTTTGATATTCCATTGGATAAATTTGCCCTTGCGTCATATTCCGATACGTAGATTCCGTTGTTTATTTTATCAAAAAGGAAATGGGTTTCTGCATCGCGAGTACTCGCTATCATTCTGTTTCTTGTGAAATTTACAGTTTAAATAATAGGTTACAATTATTTTAGTTTTGATAACCACGAATTTGCCGGCTAAAAAAATCTTTGACCATTCACATATCTTTTCCATATTTATACTTTCTAATTAGCACTAGCTTTGCCGAGATATGAAGAATCTTAAAATTCTATCTTTTCTGTTGCTTCTCATCTTTACAGCTTCTTGTAAAGAGAGAGGAGAAAGCACAATCGATGATGAATATGCCGAATTCAGAACAGAGCCTGAATACATCACGAACCCAACCCGGGCACAAAGGGAATATTTTGATGCTTACGACAAAGTCCTCCAACACTGGAATGTGGATTATGAAGAACTCTATATCCCAACTTCAAAGGGAACGGCGCATGTCATCATCAGTGGTCCTAAAAGTGGCGAGCCTGTTGTACTGCTTCACGGCATGTCGTCGAGTTCTACTATGTGGTATCCGAATGCCAAAGCCTTGTCTGGAGAATTTCGCCTCTTTGCAATCGATTTAATTATCGAACCTGGGAAATCGTATAAAACTGCAGACTTTGAAGATTTGGATGAGGTTACGGCTTGGTATCAAGAGGTATTGTGGGCACTGAAACTAGAATCCTATCACCTTATAGGAAGCTCTCG
>Ga0209075_1003833_pt1 | contig 12289 bp, 10 predicted proteins | sample Stecom2011_FD_187523 | JGI IMG/M metagenome (GOLD analysis project Ga0209075, IMG submission 187523) | Agricultural soil microbial communities from Utah to study Nitrogen management - Steer compost 2011 (SPAdes) (version 2) | ecosystem: Environmental > Terrestrial > Soil > Agricultural land...
ACCCCACATTAAGACGAATTACCTTTGGGGTAAGTGCATGTGCTTTCAGATCCGACAGATGGGTTTTCAGTCAAGAAAATCCGCCTGTCGGATTTTTTTTATTTGGTTTTGGAAAAACTTTATTTTAAATTTGACCAATTGGTTAAACCAAATAATTAAATTGAATGGTTAGCATTAAAGAGGGAAACAGTCCCGATACCGAAACGCTTATTCTGGAGGCAGCACGCAAGGTTTTTATCCGGAAGGGCTATGATGGCGCCCGTATGCAGGAGATTGCCGATGAAGCGGGCATCAATAAAGCCTTGTTGCATTATTATTTCCGCAGTAAGGAAAAGCTTTTCGATCAGATTTTCCTGGCCGCATTTAAAGATTTTTGGCCTTCGATAAAAAGCGAGCTGGAGCAGGGCGACGGCAGCGTAAAGTGTTTGATTAGGGCGGGGGTAAATGCCTACACCGATATGTTGATGAAGACGCCTTATTTACCTGCCTTTGTGGTGAGTGAAATCAACCGCTCACCCGAAAGGATGGAGGGTTTGTTGCAGGCCAGTGGGGTGGATGCCGCTTTTGTTATGGCGGTAGTGCAAAGAGGGATCGACCGCGGAGAAGTCTTGCCTATGGATCCACGTTCACTCCTTATCAATATGCTTGGATTGGTGTTGTTCCCTTTTATATCCCGGCCGGTGCTGTCGCGCCTGTTTTTCGATTCGGAGGAGGCGTTCATGGCCTTTGTGGGCCAGCGTCGTCAGGAGGTTTACGCCTTTATGTGCCGTGCCGTTCTGCATCCTTCCGCTTTGTAAATTCAGTCATTAAAAGGAGCTGTTATGAAAAAAATAATCGGGCTTTCTATGGTGTTGCTTGTGTTGCTCCTGGGCAGTGCAAAGGGGCAGGAACTGTCTTTGTTTGCCTGTTGGGACAAGGCCAGGGCGCATTATCCTCTGTTGAAGGGGAAGGAGGCTTTGTTGACTGCTTCGGCCTTAAATATGCAGCAGCTGCGCAGTCAATGGCTGCCGCGTTTGGAAATCAATGGGAGCATAGGATGGCAAAACGAAGTGCCATCGGTGGATGCAACAGGCGCTTTTCCTGGTTTGACGCTGCCTCAGGCGCCCAAAGACCAATATCAGTTGGCCCTGGATGTGGGTCAGACGCTTTATGATGGGGGGCGCACACGGGCAGCCGGGGCGCTGGAGGAGTTGCAGGGCGCAGTGGCTGTTCAGGCCCTGGAAGTCCGTTTACAAGAGGTGGAGCAAAGGGTGGCCGATTTGTTTTTTGGTCTTTTGATGCTGGATGCTCAGCGGGAGCAAATGGCGCATAAACTGGAAGTGCTTAAGGCACGCCAAGTCGAAGTGGAAGCCTTATTGCGCCATGGTGCAGTGGCCGAAAGCAGTCTGCAGCAGCTGGCGGCCGAAGCCCTGTCCTTGCGCCAGGGGATTTTGGAGCTGAACGCCCGGCAGGAAAGCTTGCTGGGCAGTCTCTCCTCCTTTATGGGCGAGCCGATCAGCGATTTGTCGCTGCTGCAGAAGCCTGCCGTTAAGGACTTGTTGTGGGCACCGACCCCGGAGGAGTATGCCCATTTTTCGCTGAAAAGGGCACAGTTGGCGCAACAGCAGCGCTGGCTGAAGCGTACCCGTTTGCCGGTCGTCACCGCCTACGGTCAGTTGGGTTATGGAAATCCGGGTTACAACATGCTTCGTGATGAATTCGATACTTTTTATCGCTTTGGTCTTCGCTTAAAGTGGCAGCCCTGGGATTGGAAGGAGGGGCGCCGCAAACAAGAGGTGGTGGAACAACAAAGCTTGTTGGTCGATTTGGAAGAGGAGACGTTTCGAGTCAATACCGGCCGGTTGCTGCAGCAGCTCGACAGCGAGCTGCTGCGCTTTGAGGAGACCCTGGCGCTCGATCGGGAGCTGATTGCCCTGCGCAAAGCCATTGAGGAGACCAGTGCTCAACAGCTTCAAAAGGGACAGATTACCACCGCCACTTACTTGCGCGACCTGGATGACCGTATGGAGGCCGAGGTGAATTTGAAACTGCACGAATTGGAATATTTGCAATTGCTGACCAGGAAATACCTGAACGGAAATGAGGGTTACAAACAAGTTAATAATGCCAAGGATGAATAAGATGCGTCAATTTTGGATGCCGGTCTGCGTAGCCGTGCTCTTGTTGGGCGGGATGGTTTCCTGCACCGGCAACACTTCCGGGGCCGATGCCTTTGGGAATTTTGAAGCCGAGGAAGTGGTCGTCAGTGCCCGCTCCAATGGGACGCTGGTCCAATGGGCACTTAGCGAGGGCAGCTTTTTGGAGAAAGGGCGAGAGGTGGGACTCGTAGATACGGTGCTGCCACATTTGGAGGCTGCACAGTTGCAGTCCGCCATTCAAGGGGTGGCGGCGCGCCGGATGCAGTGGCAAAGAGGCCTGGAGCTGCAAGAGGAGCGACTGGCTGTGTTGCAGAAAGAGTGGGAAAGGGCCAGGAGTCTCTATGGCGAACAAGCCATATCGGAGCAGGTTTACGATGAGGTGAGCGGACGTTACCAGATTGCCCGTCGTGAGTGGCATCAGTTTAAGGCTCAGGGGCAGGTGCTGGAAGCGGAAAAGGCGCTGAGTCAAACGCGCTGGCTGGCCGCCCGTGAGCAGGTGGAACGTTGCCGCATAGTGGCTCCCCTGTCGGGTGTGGTATTGCAAAGCTATGCCGAAAATGGGGAATTTGCCGCAGTAGGAAAGCCCCTATTTAAAATGGCCGATACGCGGGAGTTGATTCTCCGGGCCTATGTTTCGGGCAGTCAGCTGGACGATTTGCAGGTGGGACAAGAAGTGCAGGTACGGTACGACAAGGATGAGGACGGGGAGCATGAAGTAAGGGGAACGGTAATGTGGATAGCCGCTTCTGCAGAGTTTACGCCCAAGATTATACAGACCAAGGAGGAGCGGGTGGACTTGGTTTATGCGGTAAAAATTCGTGTTCCCAATCCCGAAGGCAGGATTAAGATTGGGATGCCTGGAGAAGTTGTTTTTTAATCAGCAGGAAATGATGATCAGTGTTCATGAATTGAGTAAAGGCTATGGCGACATTCAGGCCCTCGAGGGATTGAGCTTTGAGGTGCAGGGGGGTGAGCTGTTTGGGGTGCTTGGTCCCGACGGTGCCGGGAAAAGCACCTTGTTTCGCATCTTGCTTTCCCTCTTGTTGCCCGGTTCGGGGACGGTTCGGGTGGGGGGACTCGATCCGGTGCGGGACTTGCATGCCTTGCGTAAAAAAGTGGGCTACATGCCGGGTAAGTTTGCCTTGTACGAAGATTTGTCGGTGGAGGAGAATTTACAGTTTTTTGCCTCGGTCTTCGGAACCACTCCGGCCGCCAATTACGAACTGATTAAGGAGGTTTATCAGCAAATTGAGCCTTTTAAGAAGCGACCGGCAGGTAAGCTGTCCGGTGGCATGAAACAAAAGCTGGCGCTTTCATGTGCCCTCATTCATCGTCCCGAGCTCTTGGTGCTTGATGAGCCGACCACCGGGGTCGATGCCGTTTCGCGGAGTGAGTTTTGGGCCTTGTTGAAGAAACTCAAAGCGCATGGAATAACCATTTTGGTGGCTACGCCCTATATGGATGAGGCCGCCTTGTGCGATCGGGTGGCCCTGATGCAGAAGGGACGTTTGCTTACGGTGGCTTCGCCGGGAGAGGTGGTCAGGGATTTTGAGGGCCTTTTGTACGGGGTGTCGGGGGGCCATCCTTATGGTCTTATTCAAGCCTGTCGCGCCTTTGAACCGGTGGTCTCCGTTTTTCCCTTTGGCGAAGAGTTGCATGTGCGATTTAGAAGGGACGATGAAGCCGCTGAGCACTTAGTACATCATTTGAAGTCCTCCGGTTTTTCAGGTGCTGTTGTTCGCCCCATTGCACCGAATATTGAGGACTGTTTTATGGCTTTGATGGCCACGGAAAATGACTTAAAGGGATGACTTATGGATGCAGCAGCGCAGAGAGCAGGTGGAGCGGCCATCAGGGTGGAGGATTTGGTGAAGCGCTTTGGCAGTTTTACAGCCAATGATCGTTTGAACTTCAGTGTGGCCAGTGGCGAAATTTTTGGCTTTCTGGGTGCCAACGGGGCCGGGAAAACCACCGCCATAAAGATTTTGTGTGGCTTGTCGGCCCCGACTTCCGGAAGGGTGGAGGTAGCCGGTTACGATGTGGCCAGGTACCCAGAGCAGGTTAAACGTCGCATTGGCTATATGAGTCAACATTTTTCGCTGTACAACGACCTCACCGTTTATGAGAACATCCGGCTGTTTGGTGCCATTTACGGCCTGTCGCTGTCTGTCATTCGGGAGCGGTCCGACCAGCTTTTGCGGCGGCTCGACTTAAAGGAGCAACGCAACAGGCTGCTGGGGACCTTGTCGCTGGGCTGGAAGCAAAAGCTGGCTTTTTCGGTGGCCATACTGCACCGTCCGCACATTGTTTTCCTCGACGAACCCACCAGCGGGGTCGACCCGATTACCCGCCGACAGTTTTGGGAGCAGATATACCAGGCCGCCAATGAGGGCATTACTGTTTTTGTCACCACCCACTACCTCGACGAGGCCGAGTATTGTCAAAGGGTGAGTATCATGGTGGAGGGGCGTATTGCGGCCTTAGATACCCCAAAGGCCCTAAAGGAACAAGTGCGCAGCGAAAGTATGAATGAGGTGTTTTTAAAGTTAACGCGACCAAACTAGGACAAGGTGAAGCAATTGTGGCGATTTATTGTTAAGGAGGCGATGCACATCCTGCGCGACAGGCGTACGCTTTCGGTTTTGTTGCTGATGCCCCTGGCGCAAATCCTGATTTTTGGTTACGTCATTTCTACCGAGATTAAGGATGCCCGGATAGGTGTACTGGATAAGGCCGGGGATTATGCCAGTGAGGGACTCCGCAATCGTCTGGCCGCCTCGGGCTATTTTAAGGTGGAAAGAATTTTTGTGAATGAGCTGGAGGTGGCGGCCGCCTTGCGCAGCGGAGCGGTGCAAATGGCGGTGGTCATTGGCCCCGGTTTTGGGAGTGCCTCAGCCGATCCGGATGGCAGTCGGGTGCAATTGCTTGCCGACGCCTCCGAGGCCAATACCGCCCAAATGTTGGTGAATTATGCAGAGGGCATCGTACGTGACTATGAGCAGGAGTTGGTTGGCGTCCAGGCCAAACAAGCTGCCCTGGTGGAAGTCCGCATGGCCTACAACCCCTCCCTTAAAGGCGTTTTTATGTCGGTTCCCGGCATCATGGCCATGATTCTGATGTTGGTGTCGGCCATGATGACTTCCATTTCCATCACCCGGGAAAAGGAGTATGGCTCCATGGAAATACTCCTGGTTTCCCCCTTAAAGCCCTGGCAAATCATCCTGGGCAAAGTCAGTCCCTACGTATTTTTGTCCTTCCTTAACGCCGCCTCCATTTTGGCGGTTGGGGTTGGGGTGTTTAAGGTGCCCATGATGGGCAGTTGGCTTTTGTTGGCCCTGGTAAACTTCCTATATATCCTTTTAGCCCTTTCCCTGGGCATTTTCATCAGCACCGTGGCGCCCAATCAAATGGTGGCCATGTTTATTTCGCTTTTTGCATTGATGTTGCCGACCATCTTGCTTTCGGGTTTCATTTACCCCATCGAAAATATGCCGGTTGCTTTACAATGGTTCAGCAAGTTGATGCCGCCTCGTTACTATATTGAGGCGGTAAAGGTGCTCATGTTTAAAGGAGCCGGTCTGGGCGTGGTTTGGAAGGAGTTGTTGCTTATGCTGGCATTTTTGGGTGCCTTCCTAAGCCTGAGTGTGTATAATTTTAAGGTCCGACTGGAATAAGATAAATATGCTAGCCTTATGAGGATGCTCCTGTTTTTACTGCAAAAAGAGTTTCTGCAAGTTTTGCGCAACAAGTTGTTTCTGCGCTTGTTGCTGGTGCTTCCGGTGGTGCAGCTCCTGGTTTTGGTTCATGCTGCCACCATGGATATGAAAAACCTGCAGATTGTCGTTTGCGATCTGGATCATTCTCCCTTGAGCAGGCGCTTGACCGCTACCCTGGATGCTTCTCCTTTTTTTGACTTGCTTGATCCTCCGCCAACCGTTGATGAGGGCAAAGGGGCCCTGGAGACGGGTGCTGCAGATTTGCTTTTGGTGGTGCCCGCAAATTTTGAAAGAAGCATGCAGCGTGGCCAGGTGCAGGCCCTGCAATTGATGGCCGATGCCATCAATGCCCAACAGGCGCAGTTGGGTTATGTGTATCTGCAAAAAACCACCGCTCAACTGCTCAGCGATGCCCGCTTCGAAACAAGTGGAAGGGCGTGGAGTCCGGCTGTTGAGGTGACTTCCTCCTTTTGGTACAACCCGGAACTCAATTACAAATACTTCATGTTTCCGGGCATATTGGTGATTTTGGTCTCCGTGGTAGGGATGTTCTTAACCGCCATGAACCTGGTGCGTGAAAAGGAAATGGGCACCATTGAGCAAATGAATGTGAGTCCCGTTCCCAAGCCCGTCTTTATTGTCGCCAAGCTGCTGCCTTTCTGGTTTATTGGCCTGATGGAGCTGGCGCTGGGCTTACTGATTGGTCGCCTCGTTTACGGGGTCCCCATGGTGGGCAGTCCCCTGCTCGTTTTTGGACTGGCTGCTGTTTATCTGGTGGCCTTGCTGGCACTGGGACTCCTTTTGTCTTCCTTCTCCACTTCCCAGCAGCAGGTGACTTTTGTGAGTTACTTTTTTCTGCTGGTATTTATTTTAATGAGTGGCATTTTTACTTCGGCAGAGAATATGCCGGAGTGGGGACAGCGGCTCAACGTGATTAATCCGATTTTCTATTTTATGGACATTATGCGCAGCATTCTGCTGAAGGGGGCAGGATTGGCCGATTTGTGGCGACAGGCAGCCAGTCTGGCCGCACTGGCTGTTGTTTTAATGGTGTTGGCGGTACGTACTTATCGAAAAACAGTGTAGGGCAGTCCCGCTTGCTAATGGGGTATTTTCTTTTTAATTTTCTTGTCCCCAAGCAGTGTTTTTTTGATTGGCCGACGCTTCCAGTAGCCTTGGTTTGTCCTTGGTGCCTTCGGCGGTGGCCAGTGGGGTGGGACTGGTCAGGTCGCAGTTGAAGAAGCGCGAGGAAGCTTATACTGCCGAGTACAGGGCTTCTGCTTCGGCCTCGGGGTTTTGGTGCAATCGTTTGGAGGCCGGGTGGCCCCTGCTGCATTTTTATCGTATGGCTGCGCCCGGCGACACCCCTACCCCCAATGGCAATTACAAGAAACCACCCGCCTGGTCATCGAACAGGCAACGCGCTGAGGCGCAACACGCGCTCCGTGCTTAGGCGTCCTTGTCTTTTCCGTTGATGAGTTTGAGGTCGAAAACGTCGGTGCGACGGTCCTTCAGGTTGCGCACGCTGCCGTAGGTGTGGAGCTCGGACAGCAAATCCAGATCTACATCCGATACCAGAATCATTTCGGTATTGGGTGTCGCTTCGGTCTTTACCCCGTTGGTGGGAAAGGCAAAGTCGCAGGGCGTAAACACGGCGGATTGGGCGTACTGGATGTTCATGTTGTGCACCTTGGGCAGGTTGCCTACCGAGCCGGCAATGGCTACGAAACATTCGTTTTCGATGGCCCGTGCACGGGCGCAGTAGCGCACCCGACTGTATCCGTTTTGTGTGTCGGTCAGGAAGGGGACAAACAAAATTTTCATACCCTGGTCGGCCAGTATCCGTGCCAGTTCCGGAAACTCCACATCGTAGCAAATGAGCACCCCTATTTTTCCGCAGTCGGTTTCGTAGACCCGCAGCATGTCGCTGCCTGAGAGTCCCCAAGCCTTGACTTCGTCGGGCGTGACGTGAATTTTCTCGTAGATTTCGTGGGTGCCGTTGCGGCGACAGAGGTAGCCGACATTGTACAACTTGTCGTCGCGCACCATGGGCATGCTTCCGGTGATGATGTTGACGTTGTAGCTGATGGCCAGCTGTATGAAACGGTCGCGCACATCTTCGGTGTATTCGGCCAGTTTGCGTATGGCTTCGGGCTCCGACAGGTGGTTGTATTTGGCCATGAGCGGCGCATTGAAAAACTCCGGAAACAAAATGAAGTCGCTTTTGTAGGCCGATACGGCATCCACAAAATACTCGATCTGTTCGTACATGTCCTCCGAAGTCGCGTACTGCCGCATTTGCCATTGCACCAAACCCAGGCGAATGACCGATTTCTGTTGCTTGAGCTCCCGTGATTTTTTGGTGTAGTAAATGTTGTCCCACTGCATCAGTACCGCATAGTCGCGCGACTCCTTATCGCCCGGCAGATATTCGGTCAACACTTTTTTAACGTGGAAATCGTTGGCCATCTGAAAAGTCAGCGTAGGATCGTAAATCTCCTTGTTCTTGACTTTCTGCAGGTATTCTTTGGGGGTGAGCTCGGCCGCCATTTTGTGGTAGCCGGGCATGCGTCCCCCAAATACAATGGCCTTGAGGTTGAGCTGCTCGCACAATTCCTTGCGTGCATCGTAAAGTCTCCGTCCCAGTCGCAACCCCCGGTAGTCGGGCTGGATAAACATGTCGATGCCGTACAGCACATCGCCCTTGGGGTTGTGGGTCGAAAAGGTATAGTTGCCCGTGATGTCCTTGTAGCTGTGCTCATCGCTGTACAGCTCGTATTTTACGATAATGGACAGGGCGCAGCCCACAATAACGCCATCCACCAGTACGCCGATCTGCCCCATGGGGAAAATGTTCAGCAGGGTCCTGATTTCGTGCTCGCGCCAGTACGACTCAGGCCACTTTTCGTAGGCCTTCATCATGGCACTTTTCAGCTCTTCGTAATCTTGTATGTTGAGGTTGCGCAGTTCTACGTTTTTGATGTCGCTCATGGGTCCACTAATTTTGTCCACTAATTACACGAAGGGATTAACTTATTTGGGTCCACTAATTGCACGAGTCGAAGATCAGCGGAGCTCATTGCACGAATAAAGTTACGATTTAGTTTGGGAAGACCAGTGCAAGCGTCGCGGAATATTTTTGGATGGTGCTTTATGGAAATTTGGGGAACTGGTCGAAATTGGGATCCCTTTTTTCGAGAAAGGCCTTGCGGCCTTCCTGGGCCTCTTCCATGAGGTAGAACATCAGGGTGGCATCGCCGGCCAATTCCATAATGCCGGTTTGTCCGTCGAGTTCGGCATTGAGTCCCCGCTTGATCATACGCAGGGCCATGGGACTGCGTTGAAGCATAATCTTGCACCATTCCATGGTGGTGTCTTCCAGTTGCTCAAGGGGCACCACTTTGTTGACGAGCCCCATGTCTTCGGCCTCTTTGGCCGAGTATTGCTGGCAAAGGAACCAGATTTCACGCGCTTTTTTCTGTCCCACGTGTCGTGCCAGATAAGAGGAGCCAAAGCCCCCATCGAAGCTGCCCACTTTGGGGCCACTCTGACCAAAAATGGCATTCTCGCTGGCTACGGTAAGGTCGCACACTACGTGCAGCACGTGTCCACCCCCAATGGCATAACCGTTAACCATGGCCACTACGGGCTTGGGCATGGTGCGAATGCGTTTGTGCAGATCCAAGACATTCAGGCGGGGTACCCCGCCCTCATCGATGTAGCCCCCGTGTCCCTTTACGTTTTGATCGCCACCCGAGCAAAAGGCCTTGTCGCCCGCTCCGGTGAGTACAATTACACCGATGTCCTGCCGTTCGCGACAAATATCAAAAGCTTCAATCAGTTGCTTTACGGTCTCGGGCCGGAAAGCGTTGTACACACGGGGTCGATTGATGGTGATTTTGGCTACGCCTTCCCACGACTCAAATAAAATATCGCTGTATTCTTTTTCACTTTTCCAGTTGCGCATGGTTCCTTAAAGTTGATTGTTCAGGTATTTGAAATATTTTTTCAGCAGCTTGCCGTTTTCCACGTTGGGGGTAAACACTTCCATAACACGGGGCTTTTCAGAAGGTTCAAAGAATGTGGCCAGGGATGAACTGAAACTTTCTTCATCGCGACAGGCAATATAGTCCAAACCAAAAGTTTCTGCAATACCCCTGGCGTTGTGGCTGTGCCGGGTTTCGAAGAATTGTTCCAGTTCTTCGGTGTCGGAGGGGCCTTCAATAAAACGGAAAATGCCGCCTCCGCCGTTGTTGATGACCATGATGCGGAAGTTGGCCGGCAGGTAGTTGTTCCACAAGCCATTGCTGTCGTAAAAGAAGGATAAATCGCCCACCACCAGTAAGACCGGTCGCTCTGCCTTATAGGCGGCGCCTGCTGCCGTACTCACGCAACCATCGATACCGCTCGTGCCCCGGTTGGCGTACCAGGTGAGTCCCTTTTGCCAGTCGAACAACTGGGCGTAGCGTACGGGAGTGCTGTTGCCCAGATGCACCTGCAAACGGGGCAGGGTGGTGCGACTCAGCAGGCGAAAGAGTTTTAGATCGCTCCACGCCAGTTTTTCAAAATACTGTTCGTGGCGTTCAGCCGCCTGGGCTGCACGTTTGGTCCATGTGTCGCTGAAGCGTTTTTCGCGCGCCTCCATGCCGTCGGCCACCTGTTGCAGAATGTGTGCTGCGTCGCCTTTGATCAGGCGGGTGAGCGACTGGTAGGTGTCGGTTATATGGGTCTGGTTGCTGAAATGCCAGTGCAGGTGGGGTTTGCGCTGGCGAATGATTTTCTTGACCATCTTTGAAAGCACCGGCACGTCAAGGGTAATGAGGAGGTCGGGACTGAAAAAGAGTTGCTCGTCCTCCGACACGGTAGCCACTACCCGGTCCATGTTGCGGATGTAATGGTCGCCATCGAGATTGGACAAGGTCTCCGTAAGGATCACTACCCCTTTGGCGGCCAGGGCATCGAGGGCCGCCTTGAGCTGGGGCTGGTGATGCATGGCGCCGGTGATGACCATAACCCGCTCGTAGCGGGTAATTTCCTGGGTCAGGGTGCTTATGGCTTCTTCGGAAAGGCGGCTGTCGCCGGTCAGTAATTCAATTTTCCGTGCCGGTTTGTCGGGATACACGGTTTTGCCGTAGAGCGGCTCCCGCATGGGCACATTAATGTGTATGGGGCCCGGATGTACGCCCTTGCACTTATGAAAGGCTTCATTGAGGATGCGGTTCATGTACCACTCATCGTCTGCATGTCCCCCCGACAAAGGCAGGGTACATTCGTGGCGAATAAAATTGTGGTAAATGCCCGGTTGTTCTATGGCCTGCCCGTCGGCCTGATGAATCCATTCTTTGGGGCGGTCGGCCGTTATTACCACCAGGGGTATCTGTTGGTAATAGGCCTCGGCAACAGCCGGGGCATAATTGAGGGCAGCCGTGCCACTGGTGCAGACCAGGGCCACGGGTTTGTGCGTTTCACGAGCCAGGCCCAATGCAAAATAGCCGGCGCTGCGCTCATCGGTAATGCTGAGACACTCAAATTTTTCGCAACCGGTGAAGGATATGATCAGCGGTGCGTTGCGGGAGCCGGGCGACAGAATGACCTGCTCCACGCCGTGCAGATGGCAGAGTTCAACCAGTGATTTTACAATAGGTTTGTCAGAAATAGGTTTGCTCATTATAAGAGAATTGTTTGATATTCAATAATAGAAAAGGTCTTAGGCCTGCCGGGGGGACAGTACCGATAAAAGCGTACGGCTTTTCATGACGGTCTCGTTCCACTCGCTGTGCAGTTCCGATTGACGGGTTAAGCCGCCCCCTACATACAGGGTGCTGTGGCCAGGCGCTGTATTCATGCAACGAATGTTGACAAATAAGTGGCAATCGGCATTTCCCAGTGGACCCATAAAACCGCCATAATACAAGCGTTGGTGCTGCTCCACCTTTCGGATGAGTGCCATGGCCTGCATTTTGGGTTCCCCGCAGAGGGCCGGTGTCGGATGCAAGGCTTCCACAAACTGTGCCAGCTTGTGTATTTCGGACTGTTTAAAGCTGTAGCTTGTTTTCAAATGCGTCAGATTACCGGCTTTTATTATTTCGGGTCCGTTTTTTTGATAAGTGCTTACCCCAAAGTCCCCCAAAAGCTGGTCGATGTAGGAACTGACCAGCCCCTGTTCCTCCCGCTCTTTGGCCGTCCAGTCGGAAGGACTGCCTTCACTGGAGCGGGTCCCCGCCAGCGATACCGTAGTGCATTGCTGGCCGTGTTGCGCAAAAAGCAATTCGGGAGAGGCGCCCAGCCAAATGCCGGTTTGGGGACTCGCCACCAGATAGCAAAAGGCCGCGGGATAGCGTTGTGTTAAACGAAGAAAAATACCGGGCAGGTCATGTTTCAAATCCCGATTTAGGGTGATGGTCCGTGACAAAATGACTTTTTGGACCTTTCCGG
>Ga0209075_1003834_pt1 | contig 12288 bp, 8 predicted proteins | sample Stecom2011_FD_187523 | JGI IMG/M metagenome (GOLD analysis project Ga0209075, IMG submission 187523) | Agricultural soil microbial communities from Utah to study Nitrogen management - Steer compost 2011 (SPAdes) (version 2) | ecosystem: Environmental > Terrestrial > Soil > Agricultural land...
ATACATTGACCAAGAGACTGGACCAGGTCTACTTTTAGTAGAAGGAGGTACTTTCACAATGGGACGTGTTGAAGATGACGTAATGTATGATTGGAACAATAGACCACGAAGATTGACAGTTTCTTCATTCTATATGGACCAAACAGAAGTTACTAACTTTCACTGGTTGGAATACCTTTACTGGATCAGTAGAGCTTACCAAAGTTACCCTATGATTTATAAAAATGCTTTACCAGATACATTGGTTTGGCGTTCTCAATTAGGATTTAACGAGAAATATGTTGAATATTATTTACGTCATCCTGCCTACCGTGATTATCCAGTAGTAGGTGTTTCTTGGTTACAAGCAAACGATTATTGTAAGTGGAGAACTGATCGTGTGAATGAGTTTGTTCTTATTCGTGAGGGAATTCTTAATTTCAATATCAATCAAGCAGATGAAGCAACCTTTAATACAGAAGCATTTTTAAATGGTCAGTATGAAGAGGAGGTTAGACAATTACTAACAGACTTAGATCCATCAAACGCTACAGGTAAAAAAGGTAAAGATTTAGGTGAACGTCAGGTAAGAATGGAGGATGGTATCCTTTTACCACGTTACAGACTGCCAACTGAAGCTGAATGGGAATTTGCTTACTATGGTTTAATTGGTAACATGTCAGGTGATGATACTGAGGTTATCAGTAGCCGTAGAATATATCCATGGGATGGTCACTTCGTAAGACAAGAAAGCGAAGAGTTTCAAGGAGAAATCCGTGCTAACTTTGTTCGTGGTCGTGGTGACTACATGGGAGTTGCAGGAAACTTAAATGATGGTGCTGACGTAACCGCTCCGGTAGATGCTTACTGGCCTAATGATTATGGTCTTTATAATATGGCTGGTAACGTTGCTGAATGGGTTTTAGACGTATACCGTCCTTTGTCTTCTGAAGATGTTGATGAGTTCAGACCATTTAGAGGAAACGTTTTTCAAACTAAAGTATTGAATAACGCGGGTGCAGTTGCATATAAAAACTTCCAAGTTGAATATGATGTACACGGAATGAAAGAATACTTAAACGAATTTGAACGTGTACGATACCAAAGAGTTTCTGCAGAGAAACATGATCCGAATGATACTGTTATTCAAACAGGTATTATGAAGACCAATGAATCGAAGAATCCAGTTGCTCGTGGTTATGCACCAGATCCTTTCTATGTATCTCATAACTTTACAAAAGATTCAATGGAGTTGAATATTATTGCGAACGTAAACAAGGTTCTAAATAAAGCAATCTCTTACAGAAATGATAAGTACAATACTGAAGCTTCTATGGTAATTCAAGAAGAGTTATTTGATGGTATTTTTGCTGATGAAATTCGTATTGGGCCAATGGGTGAGGAGTATGCTTTTGAAATTATTTCTTTATTAAGAGATGGATTCCAAGAGTACATAATAGATACACCAGGTAAATTGAAATACCGTAATGTAAGTGAGGAAGAGAATATTGGTCGACTGAATTACAGAAGAGCTGATTACATCGATTACGTTGATGGTGATATCGAATCTTCAATTCACTATGACAATACAAAACGTAAAAATGATATTAACCAAGCAAGACGTGATCCAGACTTAGTAATGTACCAAAATCAATATGAAGAATTTGATTTACAAGGGAACAATATTAAACCAGGTGGTGATGATCGTACTGCATGGCCGACAACATTAGTTTCTAATAAATCAAGAGTTTACAAAGGTGGTTCTTGGAAAGATAGAGCTTACTGGATTGTTGGAGGAAACAGAAGATTCTTAGATGAAGACAAAGCAACTGATTACATTGGATTCAGATGTGCTATGGATAGAATTGGAAGTCCATCAGGTATGAACTACTCTAAAAAAAATCGTAAATAAAATTTACTTTTAGTATATTTAAGCCCCGACATTATCGTCGGGGCTTTTTTTATTCAAAAAAATTATGGAAAACCTATACCGTTTGTTTTATGAGTGCTCAGGAGTCTCGATAGATACCAGAACAATTACTGATGGTGTTATGTACATTGCTTTAAAGGGTGAAAACTTTGATGGCAACGTATATGCACAACAAGCGATAGAAAAAGGTGCGAAGTTTGCCATAGTGGACAACATGAAATATGCTGATAACACTTCTGTCTTTTATGTTGAAAGTGGTTTGTTATTTCTTCAAAAGCTTGCAGAGTACCACAGAAACAGTTTTAATATTCCTGTTATTGGAATAACTGGAACCAATGGAAAAACAACAACTAAAGAATTGGTAGCTGCTGTTTTGAATAAAAAGTACAGTGTTTTATTTACACAAGGCAATTTAAATAATCATATTGGGGTTCCACTTACTCTACTTCAATTAAACAAATCCCATGATATTGCTATAATTGAAATGGGAGCAAGTAAGATTGGTGACATCAAAGAATTGACTGATATTGCTCATCCAACTCATGGGATTATCACTAATGTTGGACATGCACACCTTGAAGGATTCGGTAACCATGAAAATATTATTAAAACAAAAACTGAATTGTACACTGCAATTGCTGAAAATAAAGGGGAACTAATTTGTAATGGAGATGATGTTTTGTTAATGAGTAAGCTGCCCAATTCATGTCCGAAAATGACCTATGGCACATCGAAAGATGCTGACGTTTCAGGAGAGATTGTTGAGTTATCACCAATGTTGAGTTTTAAATGGCAAACCATTAACTATAAATCTCCCAAAATCTCAAGTCAAATTATTGGGAAGTACAATTTTTTAAATATGCTTGCAGCTATAAGTATTGGAATAAAGTTTTCTGTAGATAGTGAACAGATTAATCTCGCATTAGAAGAATATAAACCAAGTAACAACAGGTCTCAGTTAGAAAAAACAAATCACAATACTGTCATTTTAGATGCTTATAATGCAAATCCTACGAGTGTGCGTTCTGCATTAGATAATTTTGCAGATATCGTTTCGGGCGACAAGCTTTTTGTTTTAGGAGACATGCTAGAATTAGGTGAGAATTCTGAAAATTATCATCAAGAAATAATTGATTTAACAAAACAGCTTAATTTACAAGGTGCTTTTGTGGGTAAAATATTCTCGAGGCTTGCAAAGAAAAACGACATTCTTTCTTTTGATTCTGCAGACCAAGCAAAAGACTTTTTTTCAACTGCGATGCCGAAGAATAATCTCATACTATTAAAGGGTTCACGAGGAATTGGTTTAGAAAAAATAATAGAAATATTTTAATTTATTCTTCTTCCCCCCACTTTTCATAATGACATACGTTTCTATTATTAGATAATCACTATCTCGAATGAGACTTAAATAGTTTGATTATTCATTTGCGAACCCATCCTTTATTTTATTGGAAGGATTAAGTGCAAAAATAACTAATAACAAAAACTAATTATTATGAGAATTACTACTTTCTTTTTAATCGCTTTAGCTGGACTTATGTTTTCACAAAGTAGTTTTGGCCAATCTAATGATTGTAACTTCAATACTTCTTTTTCATATTCAGACAGTCTTTGCTATATCAGTATAATCCCTTCCAATAATGGAGCAGTATCTTATTTCTGGGATTTCGGTGACGGGAATACCTCCAATGACAATCATCCCTTTCATCATTACAGCTCACCAGGGTCTTATAGTGTAACTATGCTGGTTTATAATGATACTTGTGCAGATACAATTGTCCAAACTGTTACAATAGAGCCATGTTCTGTAGGGTGTCATCTTGAGGCTGGATTTATTTTTATGGACTCTTCTCAATGTGAAACATCATTTACGCCGATTAATTATAATCCTTTATTTTCCTACAGTTGGGACTTTGGAGATGGAAACTCCTCGAATCTCCATGATCCGTACCATGTTTATAGTACTTATGGATCATATAACGTTACGCTAATAGTTTCTAACGATACATGTGCAGATACCATTACGCAAACAGTAAACGTTCCGCCATGTTCTCTTCCTTGTAATTTAAATCCCACATTTTCTTATTACGATTCTGCTTGTTACACAGGTTTTATACCCAATCAAACAGATACGTTGTTAAGTTACTTTTGGGATTTTGGAGATGGCAGCACTGCATCTGGATATACACAAGAGCATATGTATGATACATCTGGTGTGTATTACGTGACATTGTCTATTTCAGATGGCAATTGTACAGATACAATTGTCCAAACTGTTACAATAGAGCCATGTTCTGTAGGGTGTCATCTTGAGGCTGGATTTATTTTTATGGACTCTTCTCAATGTGAAACATCATTTACGCCGATTAATTATAATCCTTTATTTTCCTACAGTTGGGACTTTGGAGATGGAAACTCCTCGAATCTCCATGATCCGTACCATGTTTATAGTACTTATGGATCATATAACGTTACGCTAATAGTTTCTAACGATACATGTGCAGATACCATTACGCAAACAGTAAACGTTCCGCCATGTTCTCTTCCTTGTAATTTAAATCCCACATTTTCTTATTACGATTCTGCTTGTTACACAGGTTTTATACCCAATCAAACAGATACGTTGTTAAGTTACTTTTGGGATTTTGGAGATGGCAGCACTGCATCTGGATATACACAAGAGCATATGTATGATACATCTGGTGTGTATTACGTGACATTGTCTATTTCAGATGGCAACTGTACGGATACAATTCAGCAAACAGTAAATGCTATTGCTTGCAGTCCTTGTCCAATTGATGCAAGTTTCACAACAGTAGGAAATGGAGCAAATACTTATGATTTTTCTCCTGCTACTTTTAATGCAAGTTATTCTTACCATTGGATCTTCGGCGATGGGACAGTCTCAACAGATGCTAATGTAACTCATACTTTCGCTAACGAAGAAGATTATTTTGTGACTTTAGTGGTTTCTGATTGTAATTGTTCAGCTTCTGAAACTATTGTGCTTAATGTAACCGATAGTATTAATTGTAATTACAATGGTGATTTTACATATACAATAGAAAGCGATGGGAGTTATACTTTCACCCCCGTATATCAATCTTCAAACTATGAATATTATTGGTTATTTGGAGATGGTAGTTCAGCAAACACAATGGAATCTAATTATACTTTTCTGTTAAATGGAAACTATAATGTTTCACTAAATATTTGGGAACCTGGAAATAGTTCATGTAGCGATACTACTGAACAAAATATTACAGTAACAGGTGCATCTTATTGTCAGCTCAATAGTAATTTTACAATACATACAGACAGCAATAATAATCACGTTCACTTTTATCCGGATGTTTACAATTCAAACTATTCCTATGAATGGGATTTTGGAGACGGTCAGGCATCCAACTTTCATTCACCAAACCATTCTTATTCAAATCAAGGAATTTATGAAGTCATATTGAATGTCTATTTTGATTCTTGTCATAGTTCCGATACGGTAAATGTTAATATAATGACAGCTAGCCTCAATAACATTCAAGGAAGTGAAACTGAATTAAATATTTATCCCAATCCCACATCAGATTTCATTTACCTTGACTTTAAGTCTTTAAGTAGAGAACATTTTCAGATATTATTGATCGATTCCAATGGAAAGTTGATTAAACAAGAAGCTTTCGTTACAAATGAAGGTGGAAACCATAAAAAGATTGGCGTGCAAAGCATCAGTCGAGGAGTATATCAAATAGCATTACAAAAAGAAGACGGAACATTTATTCATAGGACACGATTTATAAAGCATTAAGCCCATAAAGCCTTCTCAATATAAAAAGAGAAGGCTTTTAAAAAAACACTTTTGTACATTGGAAATAGTTAAAGAGTAGTGAATTGGAAATCAATAAATCCACAGTAAATAAGATTAAGAAAAACAATCGAAAAATAACTCTCGAATTGTATCACTATTCTTTCAACTTATTAATGAGTATTGCAGTTCGCTATCATAAAAATGAGGAAGATCAGATGGAAATAGTCAACACTTCATTTATGAAAATTATTCAAAATATTGAACAGTTTAAAATTGGGAGCAGTTACTTTTCCTGGGCAAAGAGAATCACACAAAATGTTGTAATTGATCAGTTTAGGAAGACGAAAAACTATAAGCGTCTTTTTAAACATACTGAAAATGACGCGTATTTAGATGCTGAATTAAGTATGGAGAGTCACCTTTCTTCAATGGAAATTACCCTGGAGGCTTTTGCACAAGAGGAAATAGAAGAGATATTGAACCAATTACCACCAGCTTCAAAGATTACATTTAACTTATTTGCAATTGAAGGTTATTCCTATAAAGAAATCGCGGAAGAGTTAGACATTGGATATGAAACAGTGAAGTGGCACATCAGAGAATCAAGAAAAAAATTGAAGTCTATCTTAAAACATAATACTTTAGAAATTGAGTAAAGAACAAGAACATATCGATAAATTGATCAAAGATAAATTATCAGGTCGCAGTTTTGGAGCCCCACCGAAAGCGTTTATTGATGATCTTAATATCCGTTTAGATAAAAGGAATAAACGACCATTGGGATTCTTTTTGTTTACACTCTTTACGAGTTTACTTTTATGCACATTTCTAATGATTCTAATTATTCCATCAAGCTTTATAGTTAAGGTTAAATATAATTTGGTGAATAATAATGAGGGAAAAACTAAAGAAATATTGGGTTTAAATGCTCAATTGTCAGAAACATTGGATGATTCAAAACTTGCTTTCAATAACCGCGAAGAGAACAACCTGAACTCAGTAAATCATTTTGAATTAAAAGACAGCGTCGATAGTAAACAAGATGTTCAAGAATTTAAAAATGAAATTAATAAAGATAAATTAGGTAGAAGAGAGGGAAAAGAGAAGAACAGCATAGGTGAAGTCTATTCTAAAGTAAATGATACTAAAAGTAAGAATTCTAAAACGAAATCAGATCAATCAATACCTTATTCTAAAGCCTCAAATATAGATAGACAAGTGAATGAACAAGAGGATAGTAATGGATCTTCCAAAGTGTTTAATGATAGAGAAGTTGAAATTTCCACAATGATAAGTGCAATCCAATTGCCTTACATACGCAAGAAAATTAATACACGGGATTTTTTTAATTTTAAAAATTCAGTTTCTTTTGCTGAGACTTCAAAGGAACTAATAAGTGTTATTCATAAGGATGAAAAGAGTAAAGTTTTAGATTTTGAAGTCCAACTTTTTGCTGGATTAGGATTTGATAAAGTCAGAATCAATAATGCGATTTCTGATGTATACTCTGATTTATTAACTGCTCAAAGTGAAAATGAAGAAAGTCTAAATTTTGGAATCCACTTTAATGTAATTTACAGGGACCTTGTTTTCGGAAGTGGTCTGACATTCGCTCAGCAAAGAGAGGATAATGATTTTGAATTAAAATCAATCAGCGTTAAAGATTCTGTTTTTATCTCATATTATGACCAGGATGTTACATTTGATTCACTGAATAACACGGTGGATACAGTATATACGCCTGTTTATGATTCAACTCAAATAACAACTGAGGAATGGAAGGAATTTGAAGTTGAGCAGAATTATTCTTGGATTCAAGTTCCTATACATTTTGGCTATCGTTTTCAATTGAACAAATGGGCAATCACACCCAGTGTAGGTGTGAATTTAGGAATAGGAGTTAGGAATAAATCAATGAAGTATCCCAATCAAGATTTTGATCAATTCAATGAATACCAACCTGTAAAGTGGACCATGAATTTACTTGGAAACATTGAAGTCAGAAGACAAATCGGTTTGTGGCATGTGTTTGTTCGGGGAACTTATCAGTATGGAATTAATCCTGTTCTCAAATCCAATCTCTTTCATCGAAGCTATGACAGCCTTAATGCTGTGTTAGGGGTGGGATACACTTTTTAATAGTAACTCATTTTCAAAATATTGACTTCTAAAAGACCATTTAGGAGATTGTTTGTTCTTCACTTCTAAAAAAAACAGAACCACAGAACCTTTCTCTATTTTTCTTGTTTATTATGTAAATAAGAGTCTCTATGAAAAACTATTTAATCATTGGGGATCTTCTGGAATTGGAGCTGAAGTATCTACTATTCTGGCGCAAGCAGGAAATACTGTATTTTCTACATACAATACGAATTCATCTAACTCAGATAGTGATAAAGTAAGCTATCACTTCTTAGATGTAACTGCATCTGATTTTGACTTTTTACCTGATACCCTTGATGGTTTAGCTTATTGTCCTGGAAGTATTAATTTAAAACCCTTTGCAAGAATTAAACCCGAAGAGTTTTTAGCTGATTTTAATCTGCAGGTAAATGGAGCGATAAGAATTATTCAAAAGGTATTGCCGCGTTTAAAGAAATCTGAAAACGCCAGTATTGTTTTGTTTTCGACAGTTGCAGTTCAAACAGGTTTTAATTTTCACTCACAAGTTGCTGTTTCAAAAGGAGCTATAGAGGGTTTGTCAAGGTCTTTAGCAGCTGAATTTGCTCCGAAAATAAGGGTGAACGCCATTGCCCCATCTTTAACAGATACTGGGTTGGCAAGTAAATTATTAAGTTCAGAAGAGAAAAAACAAGCCAATGCAGAACGACATCCGCTAAAGAAAATCGGAACGCCTAAAGACATAGCTGAAATGGCTGTATTCTTATTGTCAGAAAAAGCAAATTGGATAACTGGACAAATTCTTCATGTAGATGGAGGAATGTCATCAATAAAAAACTAAAAACATGGAAATAGAAAGAAAAGATATGCGAAAAATAATAATAGAAGGTTATACAAAACATGTCCTAACGCACAATGAAAAGCCTAAGAGTGTTTATGCATTTTCAGCTGACAACAATATGGAAGAGGCTGATTTCTATCAATATTTCGGTTCCTTTGAAGCGATAGACGAGACAGTTTTTGTTGATCTTTTCAAAAATACGCATAATTTATTGTTAGAAAATGAAGACTTTCAAGATGGAGATGCTAAACACAAGTTGTTGAGTTTCTATTTTACATTCTTTGAAATGTTAACAGCCAACAGAAGTTTGGTGATGTATATTTTAAAAGAAAATGAAAACAAACTTCAAATTATAAAAGTCTTAGATGGGTTGAAAAAGGAGTACACAGACTTTTTTAAATCACTAGACATACAAACTCCTGATTTAAAAATGGAGAAAGCTTCCAAAGCTGTAGACAAAGGAGTTGCGAAAGCATCATATGGACAGTTGTTGTTTATCATGAAGTTTTGGATGAATGACACCTCTCCTTCTTTTGAGAAAACAGATGTGCTTATTGAGAAATCGATGCATGCTGGATTTGAAGTTCTGAACACAAAACCTATTGATACATTTATTGATTTAGGGAAGTTTTTATGGAAGGAAACAATGGGTAAGAAATAAATTAAAGAAATAGTATGAAATCAATTGATAAAATACCCACTTCGAAAATTCAACGTGCATCAAAATTGATGACGACTGGAGCGAAGATTGGGGTTAACTATTTGAAATATTATGGAGAAAAAATAGTGGGTTCGGAAGAGAAAGCAAAAGTCAAACTTGATGAATCCAATGCTTCTGATATTTATGACAGTTTAAAAAGCTTAAAAGGAAGTGCCTTAAAGGTTGCTCAGATGATGAGTATGGAGAAAACAATGTTGCCCCAAGCTTACGTTGAGAAATTTTCATTATCACAATTTTCTGTACCACCTCTTTCTGCTGCATTGGTTAGAAAAACATTCAAACGTTATTTTGGAAAAGATACCAGTGAGCTTTTTGATGACTTTAATTTTGAAGCCATAAACGCTGCTAGTATCGGTCAAGTTCACCAAGCAGAAAAAGACGGAGAAAAATTAGCGGTTAAGATTCAATATCCTGGAGTAGCTGAGAGTATAGGGAGTGATTTATCAATGGTAAAGCCTATCGCTATGCGAATGTTGAACATTAAAGGGAAAGATGCAGAACGATACTTCGTAGAGGTAGAAGAGAAGTTGTTGGAAGAAACAGACTATGCTTTAGAATTGAATCAAAGTAAAACTGTTTCAAAGGCTTGTGCCCATATTCCTAATTTACTTTTCCCTAACTATTACGATGAATTATCCAATGATAAAATCCTTACAATGGATTGGATGGATGGAGTTCATATATCAACTTTCTCTAAAGCCAATACTTCAACAGAAAGGGCTAATAAAGTTGGACAAGCACTTTGGGACTTCTATATGTATCAAATACACGTGCTGAAAAAGGTGCATGCCGATCCACATCCTGGTAATTTTATGGTTTCATCTGATGATGAGCTCATCGCAATTGATTTTGGATGTATGAAAGAAATTCCTGAGGACTTTTACTTGCCGTATTTTGAATTAACGAAACCAGAAGTACTTAATAATCCTGTTGAATTTGAAAAGCAATTGTATGCCTTAGAGATTTTAAAAGAAACAGATACCAAAGAGCAAACGCTATTCTTTTCTGAGGTTTTTAAGGAACTTTTAGGATTGTTTGCGTTACCATTTCAGAAAGAAGAATTCGATTTTTCTGATCCAGCTTTTTTCAATCAAATAGCGAATATGGCAGAGAAATATTCTAAAGACGATACAATGAGAAAAGCGGATGCTGGAAGAGGTTCAACCCACTTCATCTATATCAATAGGGCGTTTTTCGGACTCTATAGTTTGATGAATGAATTACAATCAAATAAGATTGTAGTAAATAGTTATAACTCAATGATTATTCATTAATGCCTTAATGAAAGTTACAGTATTTATTAATGGTAAGTAGTTTTTAGATGTTTACTAAGTATTTATAAAAGCAAAAAGCGAAATCAATTGATTTCGCTTTTTTATTTTTAATTAAATGTTCTTACTTATTTAATAAGTCCAATTTCTCTTAATCTTTCCATTAAATATTCTCCTCCCGTGATGTCTTCATATGCTTTAGGGTTTTGCTCATCAATACATGAAGGCAGACAATTTAGAGGCATTTCTGATCTTGGGTGTAAGAAGAAAGGGACAGAATATCTGCTTGTTCCAAGGTTTTCTTTCGAAGGATTAATTACACGGTGAGTTGTAGATTTCAATTTGTTATTGGTCAAACGCTGTAACATGTCTCCCACGTTTACAACAATATGATCTTGAATTGCTGTTACAGAAACCCACTCATTTTGTTTATTCAACACCTGTAAACCATCTGCTGATGCACCTACCAAAAGTGTAATTAAGTTAATGTCTTCATGCTCACCTGCACGTACAGCTCCTTCTTCAATTTCACCTGTAATTGGTGGGTAATGAATAGGACGTAGAATACTATTTCCGTTGTGTATGTGCTCATTAAAATACGTTTCCTCTAATCCTAAATGCAGTGCGATTGCGCGCAACAAATGTCTACCTGTATCTTCAAATGCAATATAAGCCTGCTTACCTACTTTTAAAAACTCTGGTTGCTCTTCTACATTTACGTTTTCTGGATATTGTTCACCAATTGGGTCGTAATCATCTACAAACTGACCAAAATGCCAGAATTCTTTCAAATCTCCAGCTGTTTTTCCTTTTGCATGTTCTGTTCCAAAAGGAGTGTAGCCACGTTGTCCTCCTATACCAGGAATGTTGTATTTGTTCTTTATCGCCTCATCTTGACCAAAGAATTCTTTCATTTGGGCATACAAATTATCAATTAGTTCTTGTGAAATACCGTGATTCTTAACGGCTACAAAACCAATATCTTCGTAGGCTGCACCTAACTCATTAATAAATTTCTGTTGTTGTTTTTCATCTCCTGATAAAAACTCAGATAGATCAACAGAAGGAATACCTTGTGGATTACTCATAATATCATTGTTTTAAACAAAAATAGCATTATTTATTTGTGTTTTCATTTACCCTCCCTTGATTTTCCTTACAGCTTTCTCCAACCTTTAATTGCTTTTGGTGAAGTTTATCTTCTTTTCAAGTTACTCTAATGATGATATTCGTATGTTTTTAATTCATTAAATATGCATTCTCTATTGAGATCTAAACCTAATTTAAAAATGGAATAAAGTTTTTTTTAAACTCAAATCACAATTCAGCTTCTATCATTGAGAATTAAAAAATCATTTTCCTTTTGCCAATCCTAATTGAATTGATATTTTTGTCATGAATTATTCACTAAAAACAGGATAATATGAGAGTAGTAGATACAATACCGCACGAACGGTTCAAAATACAGATTTTTTCGTTTAACGGAAAATATACAGTAAAGATAGAGTTAGGTCAATTTGAGCAAAGCTATAAAATTGGAGAACTTGATGTAATGGGAGTACTTGATGTAAAATCAATGATAACGCCAGAGTTTTTAGACAATTGTCTAAAGAGATT
>Ga0209075_1003835_pt1 | contig 12287 bp, 11 predicted proteins | sample Stecom2011_FD_187523 | JGI IMG/M metagenome (GOLD analysis project Ga0209075, IMG submission 187523) | Agricultural soil microbial communities from Utah to study Nitrogen management - Steer compost 2011 (SPAdes) (version 2) | ecosystem: Environmental > Terrestrial > Soil > Agricultural land...
AATCCGTGTCATAAATGATTCTGAAGGATGCTCCATATCATTGACTACGTCAATTTTATTATCTACACAGACCAAATTGACGGCTTGTTCTTGTAAATCGTATCCGCGATACATTCCGTAGGTCAAATCCTGAGAACCTCCTATAACCACAGGTATGATTTTTTTATTCAGCAGGTCGGCAACCAATAATTTTAAGGCAACATAGGTATCTTCTATTGTATCTCCGGCTTCAATCGTTCCTAAATCCGCTATATTAGTTGTCCAGTTTCCGGGAAACAACTGATAAAAATTCTTTCTGAATGTTTCAAATCCGATCGACTCTTCTTCGTTTAACGCTCCACGCCCTTCGGAAACGGTAATCAAAGCAAGCTGAACATTCTCTAAATCGGGAAATGATCCAGATGTGTGTAGATCCATATTATTTCCCAACGAATGTTTAGGCAAAGTCTCCACAAACAACTTTAAGGACGCAGAAACGGGTTTTAAAATTTCGTACATCATTATTTTATTTTTTGGTTACCTTCTTTGTCGGTGCTTTTTTTGCAACCGTTTTCTTTACAGCTGCTTTTTTTGAGGCTGTTTTCTTTGCTGGAGTCTTTTGTTCGATCAGTTTTTTAACTTCATCAAGAGTTAAAGCAGCAGCGTCCACATCTTTAGTCAATTCGATTTTTACTTTGCCTTGAAGAATAACAGAACGTCCCCAACGGGCTTTTTCCACACGAATCCCCTCTTCTTTCCAGTCGTGGATGACTTTATCTTTTTCTTTTTGAAGTTTATCTTCTATCAATTGTTTGATGTCATCCTGAGAAAGGTTGTCAAAATTGTATTTTTTATTGACATTGATAAACATATTGTTCCATTTAATGAAAGGCCCAAACCGCCCTACGCCTTTTTGGACAGGTAATCCCTGATATTCGGCAATAGGAGCGTCAGCTTTTTGTTTTTCTATGATCAACTCAATTGCACGTTCTAAAGACACGTCCAAGGGTTCTTCGCCTTTTGACAATGAAACAAACATATCATCAAAACGTACATAAGGTCCATAACGTCCGTTATTGACTTCCACTTCTTTGCCTTCGTATTCGCCTAACTTTTTAGGCAACAAGAACAAATCTAAAGCTTCTTCCAGACTGATTGTCCCAATATTTTGAGTCGGATTCAGGCTGGCAAACTGTTTGTTTTCATCTTCGGCATCGCCAATCTGTGCCATTGGACCAAATTTCCCCAAACGCACCGAAACAGGTTTTCCGGATTTAGGATCGGTTCCTAAAATCCGTTCGCCCGATTCGCGTTCAGCATTTTTTTCCACATCTTTTACCGTAGGATGAAAATGACTGTAAAATTCGTTCATCATTTCCGTCCAATCTTTATTTCCTTCGGCAATTTCATCAAAACTCTCTTCGACTTTTGCCGTAAAGTTATAATCTAAAATAGTTTCAAAGTTCTTAACTAAAAAATCCGTTACGATAATACCAATGTCGGTCGGGATTAACTTACCCTTATCTGCTCCTACTTTCTCTACTTGTGTGACGGTCGAAATTTTATCTCCGGCTAAACGAAGTACCTGATAATTTCTTTCGCTCCCTTCCATAGTTCCCTTTTCCACATAATTGCGTGCCATAATAGTAGAAATGGTCGGTGCATAGGTAGAAGGTCGCCCAATCCCCAGCTCTTCCAGCTTTTTCACAAGTGCTGCTTCTGTGTATCTGGCAGGAGGACGCGAAAAACGTTGTGTTGCCGTAATACCATTGCTTTGCAGTTTCTCATTGATTTTTAATGCCGGTAATAATCCCTCTTGTTCTTCTTCTTCGTCATCGTGCCCTTCTAAATATACTTTTAAGAATCCTTCAAACAACAACACTTCTCCGGTTGCTGAAAAATGTTCGTTATGTTTATCGGCAACAACAGTCACATTGGTTCGTTCCAACTGCGCATCACTCATCTGTGAAGCAATGGTTCTTTTCCAGATTAATTCGTACAGTCTTGCTTGATCGCGGTCGATATTTACCGAATGCCGTGACATATCAGTGGGTCGAATGGCTTCGTGCGCTTCTTGTGCCCCTTTAGCTTTAGTCGAAAAATTACGTGGCTTGCTAAATTCCTTTCCATACGCATTAATAATAGCCGCTTCGGCTGATTTAATGGCTTCCTGAGACAGATTGACACTATCCGTTCTCATATAAGTAATCAATCCGCTTTCGTACAATCGTTGTGCCAGCATCATTGTCTGGCTAACTGAATAATACAACTTACGGGAAGCTTCCTGCTGCAAAGTAGATGTTGTAAATGGTGGTGCTGGCGATTTTTTTGCCGGTTTTGTTTCCAAATCGGAAACTTTGAATTGCGCTCCGATATTTTTCTCTAAAAAGGTCTGTGCTTCCTCTTGCGTTTTAAAGTTTTTAGGTAATTTGGCTTTGAAGGATTTTCCGTTTTCAGCTACAAATTCGGCTACAATACTAAAGGAAGATTCCGTTTTGAACTTTTCAATCTGGCGTTCGCGCTCTACAATCAACCGAACCGAAACCGACTGTACCCGTCCTGCAGATAGTCCCGCTCGAACTTTTTTCCATAATATAGGTGAAAGTTCATAACCCACCAAACGGTCCAGCACACGTCGCGCCTGTTGTGCATTGACTAAATTATAATTGATACTGCGGGGGTTTTCAATTGCTTTTTGAATCGCTGTTTTTGTAATTTCGTGAAAAACAATACGTTTTGTTTGTTCATTTTTTAACTTTAATTCTTCTGCCAAATGCCAAGCTATAGCTTCTCCCTCACGGTCTTCATCGGATGCCAGCCAAACTGTTTCAGCTTTTTTTGATAAATCTTTCAGCTTTTTAACCACCGCTTTTTTATCGGCTGAAACTTCATATTTAGGTTTGAAGTTGTTTTCTATATCAATTGCCATTTCTTTTGAAGGAAGGTCCACAATGTGCCCAAAGCTTGATTCCACCTGGAACTCTTTCCCCAAAAATTTCTCTATCGTTTTTGCCTTTGCAGGCGACTCCACTATCACTAAATTTTTTGCCATTCTATTTTAATTTGTCAGCAAAAATATGGGATTTTTTTAATATAAAGGTTTCTTGTTATTCTTTTATTGTCCCAAAAAAGTTTCTCCTTATATAATAAGAAGCTTTTTTCAACTGTATTGCGCCAAGTTTTCCTGCATTATTTTTTTTAGAACTTCCACGAGTTTTTGTGGTTTTATGACTTTGATTCGCGTGTTGTGTGAAAGTAGTTCGGCTACAAATTCCATCGTAGGTACTAAACGAAATGTAATAATACTTTTCCCGTTTTCTGTTATAATCTGTTGTGATGTGTGTAAAGGAAGCGTACGAAAATATTTTCCGTATTCGATTGATGTTTCGATATGAATATCCACAACCTCGGAGAAGCCATCAATCGGTTGGGTCGTAATCCCAAAAAAATCCTCAAAATATTTTTTGAGATTCAATGGCTTTTGAGGCGGCGTTTCTAATCCGGCTTCGGCATTTAAAATACGATCCAACGCAAAGGTTTTTAAAAAAGTTTGCACTGTTCCATCTTTTATTTCAAATCCGGCAACGTACCATCGGTTTTTATTTTCTATAAGTGCTAAAGGAATCATCTTGCGCAAATCCGATTTATACTGGTCAAATTTTTGATAAGCAAATACTAAATATTTTTTATGAACAATAGCTTCCTTTATCACAGGATAATTTTCCAGCCCGGAAGCTTTGCGTTCGTTGATGAAAATAAAATCCAAAGAGGCAGCATCCTGTGCGATATTGAACATTTTTAAACTTTCGATGGCAAACTGCCGGTAATTTTGCAGCTGCTGACTCAGTACGCTGTGTTCCAAAACATATTTTCGGAGTGATTTATCAAAAATGATTTTAATATTTAAGGACGATTCAATGTCTTTTAAATCACGTTGAAATGTCCGGAGCGAAACACGAAGATCTTCATCTTCATAGCTGCTTTTTAGCTTTTCGTTTAATTCTTCAAAGGACAGTCCGCTTGCGCCATATAGTTGAAAAAGCTCTACGATACGTGTCAAACGGCTTATGAGATGGTGTTTGCTTGCCATAAGATTAATTAAAACTATTTTCAAAAAGCTGTTCGATAGCTTCGATTCCAAAAAGGTTGATGTTTCGCGTTCCAATCCCAGCAAAATTAGAAGAGTTGATTTTGGGCAATGTATCAGTTTCACGAAATTCGCGATGATAATGATTATAGTAATACCATTTTGTCTGATTTTGATCAAAAACCCAAACACTTTTTTGCAAATCAATTGCCATTTGCACTGCCCACGCCGTTCCACCCTGAACTTGCAGATTGTTGTTGGATTTTCTGAAAGTGGAAACCGCAAAAACCTCATCGGCATTTTTGACCTGATGCCAATTACGTGCTAAAAATTTTAAATAGGAGTGAACACGTGAACGCTTTAAAACTTCGTTGGTTTTATAGACATTCACGACGCCTTCACGAAATTCGCTTTCAGACAATTCATATTTGTTTTCTGATTGATGAAAGGTGGTTTTGTAAGAATAAGCAACAACATCCACGCAGTATTCCTTTGAAAAAAACTCAAAGTATGAATCGGCACCTTCAGCACCTCCTGAATGACAAATAAATCGTTTGGCAACTTCCATAATACAAATATACAAAAACCAAACGTCATTAGATGTCGTTAAAAATAAATATAATATAGACTGTCATCTTGGCAGAAAGTGATTTTTAATCGTATCTTTGTAACTTGATTAGTACACGATTGTGATTTTATGGAAAAGGTAATTGACGAACAAAAACAAGGGACAAGCCTTGTTTTAAGCCAGCAGGAAAACAATACAAAAAAATTATTTATAGAGAGTTACGGTTGTCAGATGAATTTCTCTGATAGTGAAATCGTAGCTTCTATTTTAGCAAACGAAGGTTATAACACCACTCAAAATCTGGAAGAAGCGGATTTGGTTTTGGTAAACACTTGTTCGATTCGGGACAAAGCAGAACAAACCGTGCGCAAACGTCTGGAAAAATATAATGCGGTAAAATCAATCAATCCGGCAATGAAAGTTGGTGTTTTAGGCTGTATGGCGGAGCGATTAAAAAGTAAATTCTTAGAAGAAGAGAAAATCGTGGATATGGTTGTAGGACCTGATGCTTATAAGGATATTCCAAATCTTTTGAAAGAAGTATCGGACGGGCGCGATGCCATCAACGTTATTCTCTCTAAAGAGGAAACATACGGAGATATTTCGCCAGTGCGATTAAACAGCAACGGCGTGACGGCTTTTGTTTCTATTACAAGAGGATGTGATAATATGTGTACATTTTGCGTGGTTCCGTTTACACGGGGGCGTGAAAGGTCAAGAGATCCGCAAAGTATTATCGAAGAGATTAAAGATTTACATCAACGCGGTTTTAAAGAAATCACGCTTTTAGGACAAAATGTGGATTCTTATTTATGGTATGGCGGTGGATTAAAAAAAGATTACGACAAAGCCACCGAAATACAAAAAGCCACGGCAGTTGACTTTGCGCAATTATTAGAAATGTCTGCTACGGCATTTCCGAAAATGCGTTTCCGTTTTTCGACTTCCAATCCGCAAGATATGCACGAAGAAGTGATTCACGTTATGGCAAAGCATCACAATATTTGTAAATACATTCATTTACCTGTTCAGTCTGGTTCTACAAGGATTTTGCAGGAAATGAACCGCCAACATACTCGTGAGGAATATATGGATTTGGTAGATAAGATTTATAAAATCATACCCGAAATTTCTTTATCTCAGGACATAATTTCCGGTTTTCCGACCGAAACAGAAGAAGACCATCAAGATACATTATCGCTAATAGAATATGCAAACTATGATTTTGGCTATATGTTTGCTTATTCCGAAAGACCGGGCACTTTGGCAGCAAGAAAATTAGAAGACGACGTGCCGGAAGAAATCAAAAAAAGGCGTTTGCAGGAAATCATCAATCTACAACAAAAAACAGGTTTGAAACGCACCCAACGTTTCTTAGGGCAAACCGTGGAAGTATTGATTGAGAAAGACTCAAAAAAATCAGATTTGCATTGGTCTGGAAGAAACACCCAAAACACCACAGTAGTTTTCCCTAAAGAACACTACAAACCTGGTGATTTTGTTTTGGTTAAAGTTACGGATTGTACCTCGGCTACATTAATTGGCGAAGCGGTGGGGTATAGTGAGATGCAGAGTTGATTAAAACCATAAATTATAAAAATTTATCGGGATTTAGAACTGGTAGAACAATTAGATTCGGGCGTCCCTCGTATTCTGAAATCTTATGACAGGAGCTGTTTTAGGTTTTTTCCGCACTTTATTCGGATGACATTTCCGAAATATGTAGGTGGTGCAATAGATGAATTAACCGACAGACAACGGGAAGTTTTAGAATTGATTAGAGAAAACAACCGCATATCCTACAGAGAAGTAGCAGAGAAATTGCAGATAAACCACTCTGCGTCACAGGCACATTTTAATGTGTTAAAAGAAAAGAATATTATAGTGCGAGAAGGCGGTACAAGAGGATACTGGAAGATTTTGATTTGATAAACTTTTTAGAGCCAATTTAAATTTGTATTGTATAAATTTTAAACAAGCTCATATAAAATAAAGTATAAAAGCTCCTCTTTTGGAGGAATTTAGAGCGTAATATGGAAAACATACAGACTATAAAACAACGGTTTGAAATAATAGGCAATGATTCCAAGCTGAATCGTGCTTTAGAAAAAGCAATTCAGGTTGCTCCAACGGATATTTCGGTGTTGGTAACCGGCGAAAGTGGCGTAGGAAAAGAAAGTATTCCAAAAATCATACACGCGCTTTCACATCGTAAACACGGAAAATATATTGCAGTGAACTGTGGTGCAATCCCCGAAGGAACCATAGATTCTGAATTATTCGGACACGAAAAAGGAGCATTTACAGGAGCCGTTGCTAACCGTGAAGGTTATTTTGAAGTAGCCGATGGCGGAACGATTTTTTTGGACGAAGTTGGCGAATTGCCCTTAACCACGCAGGTTCGTTTGTTGCGGGTATTGGAAAATGGCGAATTTATCAAAGTTGGTTCTTCCAAAGTTCAGAAAACAGATGTGCGGATTGTGGCAGCAACCAACGTAAAAATGTTTGATGCCATTGAAAAAGGAAAGTTTCGAGAAGATTTATATTACCGCTTGAGTACGATAGAAATTAATCTTCCGCCATTGCGTGAACGCGGAGACGACATCCATTTATTATTCCGGAAATTTTCTGCAGACTTTGCTTCAAAATACAAAATGCCGTCTATTCGTCTCGATGAGCAAGCAATTCAGTATTTAAAACAATACCGCTGGGACGGAAATATAAGACAACTTCGGAATATTGCCGAACAGATTTCTGTGATTGAAACCAAACGGGACATCGATTTAACAACGATTCAGACTTATTTGCCTAACAGAAATTCGCAGCTACCATCGTTGATTGAAAACCAAAAAAGAGAAAGTGACTTTAGCAATGAGCGAGAGATTTTGTACAAAGTATTATTTGATATGAAAAATGATTTGAACGACCTGAAAAAGCTGACAATGGAATTGATGAAAAACTCCAATTCAACGCAGGTACAGGAGAGCAACAAATCGCTGATTCAGAAGATTTATGGACAAAATGAAGAACCGCATCAGGCAACCAGCAGAGCACTTTCGCTGAATGAGCATTCCTCACAAAACAACAACCAACCGCAGGAACCAGACGATGAAGACGAAACCAATTATCTGATTGCCGAAACGGTTGAAGATGAAGAAACGCTGAGTTTGGAGGCCAAAGAAATCGAATTGATCAAAAAAGCGTTGGAACGAAATAAAGGCAGACGAAAAGCCGCTGCAGACGAATTAGGTATTTCTGAGAGAACACTTTACAGGAAAATTAAACAGTTTGATTTGTAGGTTCTAAATATTTTAATTTAATGATTAACAAAATAAAAATCAGAGAGTACGATAGTACCGACAAGTCTAAATTAATTGAAATATTACGATTAAATGTACCAGAATATTTTGATGAAACAGAGATTAGTGATTTTAGTTTTTATTTAGACAATAAAATTGAAAAATATTTCGTGTCAGAATTAAATGGAGAAGTCGTTGGTTCAGGAGGAATTAATTTTGAGAATGATTTCAAAACAGGAAAAATTAGCTGGGATTTGATAAATCCAAAGTTTCAGAAATTTGGCATAGGAAGTTTACTTTTAAAACATAGAATAAAATTACTAAAATCAATAAACAGCATTGAATTAATTTCTGTTAGAACCTCACAGTTTGCCTATAAGTTTTATGAAAAGAACGGATTTGCATTAAAAGAAATTCACAAAGATTATTGGGCGAAGGGATTCGATATGTATCAAATGATTTATGAATAAAATTAATCGACTTTAATAAAAAATGAAAAGACAATATACTATATACAAATACACAGTAATACTATTTCTATGCCTGACTTTATCGAGCTGCGGAATATATAATTTTACCGGAACCGGTCAGATTGATGCAGAGACTTTTCAGGTAAATTACTTTTTGAACAATGCTGAATTGGTTGAACCGGGTATTGAGCGCACGTTTACTACTGCATTACAAGATTTGATTCAGGGACAAACCAGTTTAAGCCTGACCAATAGCAACGGTGATTTGGTTTACGAAGGAGAAATCACTCAGTACCGTATTTCGCCTATGACAGCAACTGCGAATCAGACAGCTGCTGAAAACAGATTGTATATTTCAATTATGGTGCGCTTTACCAACAAGAGAAATCCTGATGATGATTTTGAGAAATCGTTCTCGCATTTCTATGATTTTCCAGCAAACGATCAATTGGTGGGTCCACAGCTTACTACTGCATTAGAAGAAATATACGAACGCATCACTCAGGATATTTTCAACGCTTCCTTAGCAAAATGGTAATTTATGACAGCACAACAATACATACAGTGGTTAAACAATCCGTATCAGCTATCCGATGAAGATTCCAATACACTTAAAAACGTGCTTGGCGAATATCCCTATTTGCAATCGGCACGCGCATTGTATTTGAGAACCCTGCATCAGCAACGTAGTTTTCTGTACAACACAGAACTCAAAAAAACCGCAGCGTTTACCACCGACCGAGATGTTTTATTTGATTTCATTATTTCGGAGGAATTCATCACTTACAAACCCTTACAAATTGAAAGTGTAGAAGTTTTTGAGGCGGATTACGTAGCACCCAAAAAACCAGAACCTACTTTAGACGAAACCATCGAAAAACGGGTATTAAAAACATTGGTTTATATGGAAGATCCGGCGAAAGAAACCGAACTCCTTCATAAAATAGACCAAATTTCCAAATCAAAATCTGAAGCCAAACTTGGAAAAGAAGCGCCTAAATTGGAAGCAGAACCAACAGCATCGGCTGCAAAAGACGTGCCGCAACTTGAAGAGAAATTGGAAATGGGTACACCACTTGATTTTTCCGAAAACGACAAGTTTTCGTTTACCGAATGGTTAAAATTGACTTCTGCACAACCTATCGAACGAACAGAAGAAGAAGTTTTAAACACAGAAGAGGTTCAAGAGAAAGAAATTGTGGTCGATGAAAAACAAAAAAAATTAGATCTGATTAATAAATTTATTGAAACCAATCCAAAAATAACTCCAAGCAAAACTTCGGTCGTTTCTCCCGTAAACATTGAGAATAACGATGACCAGGAGTCCTTTTATATGACCGAAACACTTGCAAGAATTTACCTTGAACAAAAAAAATTTCAGAAAGCAATACAAGCTTATGAGATTTTAATTTTGAAATATCCAGAAAAAAGTAGTTTATTTGCAAACCGAATTACTGACATAAAAAAATTACAGGAATTTAATAACACATAAGTCAATGAATACATTTACAATCTTTTTGGTACTAATTACTATCGTTTCTTTACTTTTAGTCATTGTTATAATGATTCAAAACCCTAAAGGCGGTGGTTTGGATTCGTCATTAGGTGGTTCTACCTCTGTTGGAGGGGTACAAAACACCAATAAATTCTTAGACAAAAGCACTTGGACGCTGGCAACTGCATTAATCTTATTGATTTTGCTGTCAAGCCTAAGCTTTCAAGGAGGTTATTCTAACGAATCTAAAATATTTGATGCAAATGCCCCGGTAATTCCTCAGGCATTACCAACTGCTGGAGAAAGCCAACCGGCAGCAACGCAACAAAACGAAGCACCCGCTGAATTACCGGTAGAGTAATCACAGGAAAAGTTTATAAAAACATCAAATGCCAGCTTGTCATAAGTTGGCATTTTTTTTATGACAAATTATCATTTTTATCCCTTGGCATACTTTTAGACAGCCTTTCAACAAATCATAAATCACTATAACTTAAATAATAAATTTTAGTAATATGGCATTAAATATTAAACCATTAGCAGACCGTGTAATCATTGAACCCGCTGCTGCTGAAACTCAAACCGCTTCAGGAATCATCATTCCCGACACTGCAAAAGAAAAACCTCAAAAAGGAACTATTGTTGCTGTAGGAAACGGCAGAAAAGACGAACCAATGACTGTAAAAGTGGGCGATGCAGTTTTATATGGCAAATACGCTGGAACTGATTTAAAATTTGAAGGCAAAGATTATTTGATCATGCGCGAAGAAGACATTCTCGCTATTGTATAACCCTGTAAATTGTATGATTGTATTTTGTATAATGTAGATTGTACAACAACTTTAAACCTTAAACATTTTTAAACAAAAAAGATATGGCAAAAGATATAAAATTCGATATTGAAGCACGCGACGGTTTAAAACGCGGCGTGGACGCATTGGCAAATGCAGTAAAGGTAACTTTGGGACCAAAAGGTCGCAATGTAATTATTTCTAAATCATTTGGTGCACCACACGTAACAAAAGACGGTGTTACAGTAGCTAAAGAAGTAGAACTGGAAGACGCTCTGGAAAACATGGGTGCTCAAATGGTAAAAGAAGTAGCTTCTAAAACCAATGATTTAGCAGGAGACGGAACTACAACTGCAACCGTATTAGCTCAATCAATCGTGAAAGAAGGCTTAAAAAACGTGGCTGCTGGAGCGAATCCAATGGATTTAAAACGCGGAATCGATAAAGCAGTAGAAGCTATTGTTACCGATTTAGCAAAACAAACGCAAGAAGTAGGTTCAACCACCGAAAAAATCAAACAAGTAGCTTCGATTTCTGCCAATAATGATGAAATAATCGGCGAATTAATTGCCACGGCTTTCGGAAAAGTTGGAAAAGAAGGAGTCATCACTGTAGAAGAAGCAAAAGGAACAGATACTTACGTGGACGTTGTGGAAGGAATGCAGTTCGACAGAGGTTATTTATCTCCTTATTTCGTTACCAATCCAGAGAAAATGGAAACGGAATTTGAAAATCCTTATATTTTATTATACGACAAAAAAATATCTTCGTTAAAAGAATTACTTCCTGTTTTAGAACCGGTTGCACAATCAGGCAAACCATTGTTAATCATTGCTGAGGATGTTGATGGTGAAGCTTTATCTACTTTAGTTGTAAACAAACTAAGAGGTGCATTGAAAATCGCTGCAGTGAAAGCTCCAGGGTTTGGCGACAGAAGAAAAGCAATGTTGGAAGATATTGCAATTTTGACCGGAGGAACGGTAATTGCTGAAGAAAGCGGATATACATTAGAAAACGCTACATTGGAAATGTTGGGAACTGCAGAAAAAGTTTCGATAGACAAAGACAATACAACCATCGTAAACGGTGCTGGAGAAGTTGATATGATTAAAAATCGTGTGAATCAGATCAAAGCACAAATGGAAACCACAACTTCTGATTACGATCGTGAAAAATTGCAAGAGCGTTTGGCTAAATTAGCCGGTGGTGTTGCGGTACTTTACGTAGGTGCAGCTTCGGAAGTGGAAATGAAAGAGAAAAAAGACCGTGTGGACGATGCCTTACACGCAACACGTGCAGCCGTAGAAGAAGGAATTGTTGCTGGTGGTGGTGTTGCCTTATTGCGTGCAAAAGCTGTTTTAGCAGACATTACTCCAGAAAATTCAGATGAAAAAACGGGCATTCAGATTGTTTCCCGTGCGATTGAATCGCCTTTGAGAACGATTGTAGAAAATGCTGGATTGGAAGGTTCTGTTATTGTGGCTAAAGTTGCAGAAGGAACCGGAAATTATGGCTACAACGCTAAAACTGATGAATATGTAGATATGTTGGTAGCAGGAATTATTGATCCGAAAAAGGTAACTCGTGTAGCTTTAGAA
>Ga0209075_1003837_pt1 | contig 12285 bp, 10 predicted proteins | sample Stecom2011_FD_187523 | JGI IMG/M metagenome (GOLD analysis project Ga0209075, IMG submission 187523) | Agricultural soil microbial communities from Utah to study Nitrogen management - Steer compost 2011 (SPAdes) (version 2) | ecosystem: Environmental > Terrestrial > Soil > Agricultural land...
CTTCCATATCACTGCTATGGCTACACTTTTCTTCAAATTCTTCTTGTTTGGCAGATTTTCCATTTTCAAGATAATGTTGAAGTAGTCTATGAACCATCACGTCTGGATATCTACGAATTGGCGAAGTAAAATGTGTGTAATAATCAAATGCTAATCCGTAATGACCAATATTGTTAGTAGTGTAAATTGCTTTACTCATACTTCGAATGGTAAGCGTATCGATTAAATTCTGCTCTTTCTTTCCTTGAACATCATTTAAAAGTTTGTTTAATGAAGTAGCAGTTGAATTTCTATCTTTTGTATTCAGTTTATAGCCGAATCTTTTGATTATATTTTCTAATGCTGCAATCTTTTCGTCGTCTGGTTTATCGTGAACTCTGTAAACAAATGACTTTTTAGGTTTCTGCTTTCCGATAAATTCTGCAACACTCCTATTGGCTAACAACATGAATTCTTCAATCAATTTGTTAGCATCTTTACTTTCTTTGAAATAAACTCCTTCGGGCTTATTCTCTTCGTTTAAAATAAATTTAACTTCAACTTTATCAAAGGAAATAGCACCTGCCTTCATGCGTTTGCTTCGTAAAATCTTAGCTAAACGATCCATTTCTAAAATACCTTCAGCAATTTCTTTTTTGATTGAATAGGCTTTATCAGTAATTGAAACATCGGCTGGAATATCGAGATTTAAACTTTTTGAATGAATTCCATTTTCATTTGTTTCAATGATGTGTTGAGCTTCTTCATATGAAAAACGAGCATTGCTTAGTGTAACTGTTTTTCCAAACCACTGATTGACAATTTGTGCTTTGTTATTGATTTCAAAAACAGCAGAAAAGGTATATTTTTCTTCGTCTGGTCTTAACGAACAAGCATTATTAGAAAGAATTTCTGGAAGCATGGGTACAACTCTATCTACTAAATATACAGAGGTAGCACGTTCATATGCTTCATCATCTAAAACATTTCCGGGAGTAACATAGTGTGAAACATCGGCAATATGAATACCTATTTCATAATTTCCATTATCCAATTTTTCAAAAGAAAGTGCATCATCAAAATCTTTTGCATCCTTTGGATCTATGGTAAAAGTTAGAGCGTCGCGCATATCACGACGTTTTATAATTTCAGAAGCTTTAATAGAAGTATCTATGTTTTGGGCATAATCTTCAACTTCTTTAGGAAATTCATACGGAAGCCCATATTGAGCAAGTATAGAGTGAATTTCGGTGTTATGTTCTCCAGGAACTCCTAGAACTTTAATAACATTTCCGTAGGGAGAATCAGCTTTATCAGGCCAATCTTCCATTGCAACCAATACTTTTTCTCCGTTTTTTGCTCCGTTAATTTTATTTTTTGGAACAAAAATGTCGGTATACATTTTATAGTCTGAAACCTCTACAAATGCAAAATTTTCTTGCACTTGAATAGTTCCAACAAACTCGGTTCGTTTACGCTCCAAAATTTTATTTACTTCACCTTCACGCTTACCGTCTTTCTTTCTTGAAAACACGTAAACTTCAACAATATCACCATTTAAGGCTTTATTTAAGTTTTTATTTTTAATTAATATATCGTCTTCGAGTTCATCTATAATAACGTAGCCTTGGCCTCGTCCTGCAATATCAACTCTTCCTGTATAATAATTTTCTGATGGAGTGATTATATATTTTCCTCGATCAATTTCTTGAACTGATCCCTTTTCAACTAAACTTTTTAATTTTTTGATAATTTGATTTCTACTACTTGCATCATCCACACCTAACTTAGCTGCAATTTGTGAATGATCATGAGTTTTTGAATGATTCTTCCTGAGAATTTCCAGGATAGTTTGGGAGAGATTGTCAATTTTACCAGTTTTTCTGTTCGACTGGGATTTATTCTTTTTTCTGTTTTTTGACATAATTTATTTTGTAATGTTTGTAAAAGTAGCATTAATAAGCCAATAGACAGTTGACATTTGCAAAGATTTAGTACCTTACTAAGACTTTTAATACCTTCAATAACTAATATTGGATATGAAACACTTTAAAACTATAGCTACATTTCAATATCCAGCTGAATACGCTGTTCTACAAATTCTTTTTGATCAAGAAGAGATTCGATATTTTTTTCTTAATGAAACCATGGTTAGTGTTTTACCAATAAATTTAAATGGTCAAGGTGGCATTAGACTTCAAGTACACGAAGAAGATATTCAGCGTGCACAAGAAATTATAAAAAGTTTAGATAATAGATCTAATTTAAATATAGTCTAAAGACTCTTTAACCTAAGATTTATAGATTCAAAAATTGAAATTTCAATCCTTCAAAGTTGTTATCAACATATATTATATAATAAGTTTTTCTTTTATAATTTTTAAAAATAAAATGATGTTTATTATAGCCTGTTGATAACGTAGATAACTTTTTCGACTTTTACTTTGAAAAGAGTTTATCGATACTTAATCAAGGGTTATCAACATAGTAAATATAGATGAATCTATTTATATTCAAATGAATACATAGTTTAATTAACAGCTGTCAACAACTTGTATTCACATAGATTTTTTGATAAGTATTTTTAGATTTATTGTTATTAAGTGAGTTTTAATTGCTCATAATCGAGCGGTAAGTTTTGCTTAAAAATAGTTGGAATCTCATTTCATTTATCATATTCAAATTTAAATCCACATCTGCAATTTTTCTTATTGTTTTTGTATTAACAATTATTAACATACTTGTTAACTGAAGTTAATATAACTTGTTAGAAAAGGTTTCTGCATTGAGTATTAGAATTATATCTTCTTAAATGTTCTATAAATGAATGTTGGCTTATCTTTGTAATAAAAAATATTATGAAAATTTCAATTGGTAACGACCACGCTGGCACTGAGTATAAGTTTGAAATAATTTCATTTTTAGAAAATGAAGGACATACTATTATCAACCACGGAACTGATTCAGAAGATAGTGTTGATTATCCAGATTATATTCATCCTGTAGCTGAAGATGTATCTAATAATAATGCTGATTTCGGAATTATTATATGTGGTAGTGGTAATGGCGCAAATATGACTGCAAATAAACATCAAGCAATTAGATCTGCTCTTTGTTGGACTAAAGAAATAGCTGAGTTGGCTCGTCAACATAACGATGCTAATATACTTAGTGTTCCTGCAAGATATACGAGTAAACAACAAGCAGTAGAAATGGTAAAAGTATTTTTAAATACTAAATTTGATGGAGGTCGCCATTTAAATCGAGTGAAAAAGATATCTTGTCAATAAGAGGTTATAAATACTATTAATATTGTTCAAGAAAAGAAAGGTCACATTACATAGCCACTTGAAAGCTCTTTAAGCATAGAATTTCGGAGGTCATCGAATTTTAACTGGATAATAGTGAAATAATATTTATTTTTTTGGATAATTTTTAAGAATAATATTGAAATTATTCTACAATCTTTGTAAGAAACCTAATCGTCATTCATCTATATTCTATGGAAATTGAAGTACTTACTTTTGAAGAATTAAATAACTCTAAATTATATGATATACTTCGCCTTAGAAGTGAAGTTTTTGTTGTTGAACAAGATTGTGTTTATCAAGATATTGATGGGAAAGACGAACGTGCCATTCACGTTTTAGGTTGGGATAATGATGTTTTAATTGCTTATGCTAGATGCTTTAATGCAGGTGATTATTTTAGCGAAGCAGGAATTGGTAGAATATTAGTGCGTGAAAACTACAGAAAGCTTGGTTATGGACATAAAATAACTAATGCTGCAATCAAAACAGCCATAAAAAAGTATAGTCCTGATAAAATTAAAATATCAGCACAGACTTATTTAGTGACGTTTTATGAACATCATGGATTTAAAACCGTTGGCGACCGATATATGGAAGACGGAATTCCGCACGTTGCGATGATTAAAACTATCACAGCTTAATCAATGTCTTTTCTAGGTTAAGTTCTTTTAGCATTTCGTCTGTGAACTTATAATGCCCTCTTCTAGTTATAATTTTGAAACGCTGATTTCTCATACGAGTCAGTGTGTCTAAAAATTGCCATTTTGATTTTAGAAAAATTGGCTCAGCCGATTTTAAACTAATTTCGAAATAATGTTTAATTCCTCCTCGTTCTGCAACGATGTCTGGAGTTATTACAACTTCACCTCCTTTTTTGTGATAGGATTTTGGTGTTTCATAACCATTTAGGTCTGCCTTTATATTTTCAAAACCTTTTTTTTCAAGGTAGGCTAGAGATTCAATTAAAACCTCTTTATTTTCGTCTTTTTGTTCTGAGTGTACCATAATGGTACAAATTACAATAATATTGATTTTGAATGGGTTAAGCTTTTGTTAAGCTATACTTCATAATGTTAAAGTTGCGTTTCTCACAAAAATATTAGTTGAATTTTCATCCATTTTATTTTAATATTTTCTTGTATCGTCCTTCATTTTTAAGCACTGAAATTCCTTCTAATATTTCAGGGTTATTTTCAATTTGATAATTGTAAAGTCCTTCACGGTAGAAATAGCGTTTCATTATTTCAGCTACAAGAAGTGATTCAATTTCAATTTTTTTATCTTTTATTGCTTTGTCTTTTGCTTGATCGATTGATTTCATAAGTTGGGCATATCCACTTGAAATTTCTTTATCCAAATCCTCATCTTGAGCAGTTTTTAACCCTTCAGCAAACTTTTTTTCAGTTTCAGTTTTGTAGCTAAACTCATTTTGTTTTAGAAACTTTAGAAAATCTTCAAAATCAGAATCTGTGAACTTATAATTTTTCCAATCGTTCATTTTATTACTGTAGTAGTATTTTGTGGCGTAGTCAAAAATGGCATTATCCTTTAATAAAGCAGTTGTTATTGAACTATAAACAGCAGATTCAAGTTCAATATCTGGTAGAATTCCTCCACCATCATATACAGATCTTCCACCTCTTGTTTTAAACTCGTTGTATTCTTTTGTGTCTTTTCTTATAGGATCTCCATTTTCATCTCTATCCCAATAATCCAATGCTTGTATACAGCGACCACTTGGTGTGTAGTATCGCGAGATAGTAACTTTGAGCTGTGTTCCGTATGTAAGCGCTTTAGGACGCTGTACAAGCCCTTTTCCAAAACTTCTAGCTCCTATTATTACAGCGCGATCTAAGTCCTGTAAACTTCCTGAAACGATTTCACTCGCCGAAGCGCTTCGGCCGTTGATTAGAACAACTAATGGAATTTCAGTATCAACTGGTTTTTGAGTTGTTTTATATACTTTATTGTACTTGTCAATTACAGATTTTGTGGTAGTTATAACTTCTCCTTTATCAATAAAAAGATTTACAACACTAATAGCTTCGTTAAGCAATCCACCTGGATTTCCACGTAAGTCTAAAATGAGTTTGGTTGCTCCTTGTGATTTTAAATCTATTAAAGCAGCTTTGGTTTCTTGTGTGGTTTTACTATTAAACTGAGAAAGGACTATATAACCTATATTGTTATCTATTAGTTTATAAAATGGAACAGCGTGTAGTTCAACAGCATTTCTAGTTATTGTGGTTTTTTCGGTTTTACCTTGGCGAAGATAGGTTACTTCTACTTTTGTGCCAGCTGCCCCTTTTAATAATTCACCAGCATCGTTTTCAAAGTCGGCAATTATAATATCACCTATTTTAATAATTTCATCACCGGCTTTCAATCCGGCTTTATCTGCTGGGTAATCTTTATATGGTTCTATGATTATAATTTTATCTTTTTTAGTTTGAGCAGTTGCACCAATTCCCGTGTAAACTCCCGAATTAGTAATTCGAGCATCTTCTACTTGCTGCTCGTTCCAATAAACTGTGTACGGATCTAAATCTTCCAACATTCCCTTAATGGCTTTATCCATAAGTGTTGCGGGAGTAACCTCATCTACATAATTCATATTCAGCTCTTTAAAAAGAGTTGTGAAAATTTCAATTTGCTTAGCGATTTCAAAAAAATCGCTTTTAAAACTTGCTGTGGTAAAAAATATTCCAACGGCTATCAGAGGTACTAATATTCTTTTTTTCATTTTTTGAATGATTTACAATTCTATTCAACTAATAAATATGGAAGAAAATTGTGGTAAGTAATGCAATTCTGAATCTTAATCAAAGGTATTGATTGTAGGAGAAAAATACGAAAAATCCATATCTTCTCTCAATTTGAATTTTTGATGATATGTTTATTGGGTTAGGTTGTTACTAATTCCCTCCTTTTTGAAGCTTTTTAAGTAGAGTCACCATTGTTTTTGATAGCTGACTATATTCAATTTCTTCTTTTCCTAAGTATAGAAATAATAATGAATATTTCGGGTTGGTATCTTCTTCAATAAGATATTTATTAAGCCGATAGGATTCGCGAAGTTTTCGTTTAATGCGGTTTCTGTCTACTGCTAGTTTAAAGTTTCTCTTAGGAATAGCAAAAGCAGCTTTGTTTTTGTTAGCTGTTGGCTCAGGAATATAAAATACTTTTACTGGGTATTTGAAATGATTTTTTCCGTTCGAAAACAATTGTTCTATTGCTTTTGAACTTTTTAATTTTTCATTTTTAGGAAACTTTTTATTCACGTTGTAAATATAAAAAAAGAAAGACCTCGATGGTTAATTTATCCGTATTCCGGAAAACCACAGAGGTCTTTCAAATTTTGTTATAATAAAAACCAATTATTCTGCTTCCCAAAGATTATTTTCAGGATTGATATCAGCCATTCTTTGAGTGGCATCTATCATCATAGCTTTTACATTTTTACCGTTTTCAATTTCGAATGAATACGTTGGATATGCCCATGCCCAATCACTTAAAACTGTACGTTTTAAATTTTCGAAAGGATTTGGTTTTTCTCCCCACATCATTCGAAGTGGAATATAAAATAACTCTTGAGAACCATCTTCATAAGTTACATAAAGATCAATAGGCATTGGCATTAAACCAATACGCTCTAGAGTAACTGTAGTTCGTCCTTCTTCGGTACTAACATTTTTAATTCCGTAATCGATTGTATTTGTAGTACGAGTCCAGTCTGTTAAATACCATCCTAATTCAAAACCTGAAACTTTTTCTGCAGTACGTATAAAGTCATTTGGTGTAGGATGTGTAAACTTAAAATCGTTGTAAAAACGTTTTAATGTATTACTAAAATTTTCTGGTCCTATGATATAACCCAGTTGCGATAAAAACACAGAACCTTTGCTATAAGCGTTTATACCATACGAACGGTTTGTTTCGTATCGATCTGCATGCGTACTTAAAGGCTGTTCTTCGCCACTTTTAGCCATGTAGTAATAGTTTCTATATGTGCCTGTGTGTGGATTACTCTTTTTTTCGTCCATTACATAGTTCATTGCTTCATCGGCAATGAAAACAGTGAATCCTTCGTCCATCCATGGGTGTCTACTTTCATTACTTGCTAATACAAACTGAAACCAAGTGTGTGCAAGTTCGTGAGCTGTTACACCAACAAGGCTTTCAAATTCTCTTTCGCCTGTAATCATTGTACACATGGCATACTCCATTCCACCATCTCCTCCTTGAATTACTGAATATTGTTCATAAGGGTAAGGTCCAATGTGTTCATTGAAAAACTCCATAAGTGCAGCAGTTTTTGGCTGTAGGTTTTTCCAATTTTCTGCAATTTCTGGATTGTCTTTATAAAAGAAGTGAAGTGTTACTCCATTTGGTCCTGGATAGGTATCGTGAATATAATTTGGATCGGCTCCCCAAGCAAAGTCATGTACGTCTGGTGCTAGAAAGTGCCAAGTGTATTTTCCTTTTTTTGGTTTCATCCATTTTTGACCTGGAGCAGTATAGCCATGGCCAACTTCAGCAGGGTTTTGGAGGTATCCTGTTCCACCAATAGTATAGCTTTCATCTATGGTTATTTTCACGTCATAATTACCCCAAACGCTATAAAACTCACGCCCAATATAAGGATCAGCATGCCATCCTTCAAAATCGTATTCAGCGATTTTTGGATACCATTGTGTCATTGTAAAAGCAACACCTTCGGAACTGTCTCGTCCAGATCTTCTAATTTGTAATGGAACTTGTGCATCCCAGTCCATTTTAAAAACTGTGGTTTCACCAGGAAGAATAGGTTTATTTAATTCTACCTGCATTACCGTTCCTCTAATGGTATATTTCAATCCAACTCCATCTTGAGTTATGAAATGAGGTTTAATATAGCCTATTTCCTCTGGAGAAAGTTTAGAAATTCTATCTCTAACTCGTCTGTCAGGATCGATTAGAGTTCTAGATCTAACGTCCATTTCACTTCCTGGTTGGAAAGCGTTGAAATAAAGATGGTAGAAAACCTTGTTTAAAGTGTCTGGGGAATTGTTAGTGTATTTCAATTCCTGTTTTCCTTTGTATTGGTGTTTTTCAACATCCATTTGGATGTCCATTTTATAATCAACCTCTTGTTGCCAATAGGAAGTGCTTTGTGAAAATGCCGAAATTGTAGTTAGCGGAATACAAAGGAATGTAGCTGCTAAAAAAAGGGCATTTAGAAAGTGTCTCATTGTCTAGAAATTTTATCTGCCATAATTAAGGCATTATATAAGTTTACTATTTTACCTGATTTTGAAATATTAGGGAACATGTCTTTGTTTGATGGGTCACCACCAAGAACAACTTCAATATTTGGTGAAATACCACTATTCATTATAATTTGCTTCACTTGTGCAGCAGTTAGTTTAGGATAGTATGAACGAATCATTGCAGCAACACCAGCCACTCCTGGAGCAGCCATTGAAGTACCGTTTAAAAACTCATAACTATCATTTGGAGTTGTAGCATAAATTCTTACACCTGGTGCAAAAACGTCAACGTTTATTTTACCATAGTTTGAAAAGTTAGCAACCATATTTTCTCCATATTCGAAGTTAAGTGCTCCAACAGTAAGGAATGAATTTGCAATTTCAGGATTGTTATCAAATTGATCGTTTGGATATACGTTTACTGTATCAAGATCTAATCCGTCATTTCCTGCTGCATTCACAATTAATACGTCGTTGTCAGCAGCATATTTTATTGCATCGTAAACCCACTCTTTGTTTGGTGAGTAGTATTTCCCGAAGCTTGTGTTAAGTATTGTTGCTCCGTTATCAACAGCGTAGCGAATTGCAAGTGCAACATCTTTGTCATATTCATCACCATCTGGAACTGCACGAACTGTCATAATTTGAACATTGTTAGCAACTCCATTCATTCCAATTCCATTGTCTCGTTCTGCTCCGATGATTCCTGAAACGTGTGTTCCGTGTTTAACATTATCACGTGTAGGGTCTACACTAAGTACGTTATTATCTCCATAAACATTATCGTTAATATCGTAAGGATCATCGCCTAAAACTCCACGGAAATCTTCGGTTGTATTGAAATGACTTTCTAGCCTACTTGAGAAATAATCAATACCTCTTTGCATTTGGCTAAGCACTTCAGGAAGTGAATCGGCAAATTGAAGCATTTGCTTAAGCATTCCGATTTGTTCTTTTTCAGTGTCTGTTGGGTTTTTAATTCCATCTAAATCTTCTGCAGTATAATCTTCTTTCCCTAGTTTTTCAGCCATTGCTTCATGAGCAGGTTTTAATTGGGAAACCATCATACTATATCGGGTGTTGTTACCCATAGTTTCAGCATATTCTTTATCGAATTCTGCTTTAGCTTTTTTATAGTATTCATATTCTTTTAAGTCTGCAGCACTAATAGAAGATTTATCTTTTCCTTCATATTTAGGCCCTAGTTCTCTAACGATTCTAACATACTCCATGTTTTCTCCAAGGATATCTCCTAAGAAATTCCAGCCGTGTACGTCATCAATAAAACCATTATTGTCATCATCAATTCCGTTTCCTGCAATTTCTCCAGGATTGGTCCAAAGAACATTTTTCAAATCTTCATGTTCGATATCTGTACCACTGTCAATAACTCCAACGATTACAGGTTTTCCTTTTCGGTTTTTAATGATTTCTCGGTAAGCTCTGTCAACACTCATTCCAGGAACCGTATCGGTTACTAGATCCATAGCGCCCCATTGTTTTAGTTCGTCTTCGGTTAGGGCGACATTTTTGGTTGGAGTTGAAGAAACATTGCCAATAGGAGGGGCAACGATAGGAGCACTTGCACCACAGCTTACTAAAATAGTAGAGATTGCAAGCGCATAAATTGATGTCTTGATAATTTTCATGTTTTAAAAGAGGTATTAATTAAAGAATTCGTGTAAAGATAAGGTTTCGTTTAGACGAACCCCTTTATCAGTATTTTTTACTGTGATAATCATGTTATGTGCGTCGTGTTCTAGGAACAAATAATAATTATTATCAGCAGCTTTTTTTAGAAATTTTTCTTTTTCTGAAAGTGTTAGTAGTGGTCGCGTATCATAACCCATTACATATGGAAGTGGTATATGTCCTGCTGTTGGTAGTAAATCTGCCGTAAAAACTAAGGTTTTTCCTTTGTAGTTGATATGCGGAATCATTTGTTTATCTGTATGTCCGTCAACAAAAAGAACACCAAAATCTAGCTCATTTGCTTCAGCAAAATCTGAGTTGTTACGCTTAACAAATTTAAGCTGTCCACATTCTTGCATTGGCAGAATATTTTCTTTCAAAAATGAAGCTTGTTCACGTCGGTTAGGTTCTGTAGCCCATTTCCAATGTTCTTCATTACTCCAAAAGGCAGCATTTTTAAAAGCAGGTTCGTATCCAGTTCTATCTTTGTTCCATTGAATACTTCCTCCGCAATGATCAAAATGAAGGTGTGTCATAAAAACATCAGTAATATCATCTGCGTGAAATCCGTGTTTTTTTAGGGAGTCGTGTAGATTATGATTTCCCCACTGAAAGTAATAACCAAAGAATTTTTTACTTTGTTTATTTCCCATTCCAGTGTCTATAAGGGTTAATCTATCGCCATTTTCGATTAGAAGGCATCGAGTGGCAAGATCGATCATGTTGTTTTCATCAGCTGGGTTGGTTCTTGTCCAAAGGGTCTTTGGGACAACTCCAAACATCGCTCCGCCGTCAAGTTTAAAATTGCCAGCTTCAATAGGATATAACTGCATAGTTTAAAAAAGAATTAACCGCAAAATAACAAAAGCGTTACACACTCGCCATTGAAGGGTAAATTAATTATGCTATTTTTAACAAGTCCTTAAGATTGCTTGGGAATGAAAAATCTTTAATTTACCAAAATCGAATATTAATGGTAGAATTAGCAGGAATTATAATTTTAGGAATTTTAGCCCAATGGGTGGCATGGAAGTTCAAAATACCAGCAATTTTACCCCTTATTTTAATCGGACTTTTAGTAGGTCCGATTTCTACATTTTTCTCATCTGATGGAGAGCAATGGCTTCAACCTATTTGGGATGGAGAAATAGGACTTTTTCCGGGGCAAAATTTATTTTATTTTGTTTCATTAGCTGTGGGAATTATTCTATTTGAAGGGGGACTCACTTTAAAACGCGATGAAATCTCGAAAGTTGGTGGAGCAATTGGGAAGCTCATCAGCATTGGAGCAGCTATCACTTTCATTGGAGCTGGAATTGCCGCTCATTATGTATTTGGACTCGATTGGAGAATATCTTTTCTGTTCTCTGCATTGATTATTGTAACTGGTCCCACGGTTATTTCACCTATTCTGCGAAACATTCCTCTTAAGAAAGACGTAGCAGCAGTTCTTCGATGGGAAGGAATTTTAATAGACCCAATTGGTGCTTTAGTTGCTGTTTTGGTTTATGAGTTTATTAGAATTGAAGGAGATTCAGATTATACTCGACAGGCACTTCTGGAATTTGGTAAGATTATTTTAATTGGTTTAGCTTTCGGAACAGCTGCTGGTTACGCCCTATATGTTTCGATTAAGAAAAAATTTGTGCCACACTATCTATCAAATGTTGTTTCACTATCCTTAGTGTTGGCTATTTTCGTTTTGAGTGATTTGTTTGCTCACGAATCTGGACTTTTGGCTGTTGTTGTAATGGGTGTGTACCTTGGAAACAGCGACCTCCCTAATCTAAAAGAACTTTTGTTTTTCAAAGAATCGCTGAGTGTTCTTTTAGTTTCAATCCTTTTTATACTGTTAGCTGCAAATATTAGCGTTGACGATTTACTGTTAGTGTTTAATTGGAAAACAGCAATTTTATTAGCGATTGTGATTTTTGTGTTGCGGCCGTTATCGGTTTTCATGAGCACAATTAAATCGCCTCTTGAAGTTAATGAGAAACTGTTTATTAGTTGGGTAGGTCCTCGCGGAATTGTAGCTGCGGGAATTTCTTCACTTT
>Ga0209075_1003838_pt1 | contig 12281 bp, 11 predicted proteins | sample Stecom2011_FD_187523 | JGI IMG/M metagenome (GOLD analysis project Ga0209075, IMG submission 187523) | Agricultural soil microbial communities from Utah to study Nitrogen management - Steer compost 2011 (SPAdes) (version 2) | ecosystem: Environmental > Terrestrial > Soil > Agricultural land...
TTTTTCAAATTCTTTAATTTTTTCTGCAATTTTACCAAACAGTTCTTCTAGTTGTTTGCATCTTTCGTAAGTCAGTTTTTCACTTAAATAATAATCGCACTTCTCATACATTACAAAATCTCCACTAATTTCATTAAAGAATATTGAGAATACTTTATTTTGCAATGCATTTTCACATTCTCCGAATAAATTTTCAGAGTGTTTAAAATCACATTCCTCTGGTACATTACTATATTTTAGTAAATTTAAATCCTTAACAATATTCATAGTATACTCCTTATACTTTTATTGGTGGACTCGGTGAGACTCGAACTCACAATCTATCGGTTATGAGCCGATTGCATTAACCAATTATGCTACGAGTCCAATAATGTGGGAGAAACAGGAATCGCACCTGTATCTGTGGATTTTCAGTCCACCGCATTGACTACCTCTGCCATTCTCCCATATGGTCAAGGCGGTACGACTCGAACGTACATCTACTACATCCCAAGTGTAGTGCTTTACCACTTAAGCTACGCCTTGATTTAATACACCCCTTGCGTGAATCGAACACGCATCGCAGGTTTAGAAGACCTGTGTTTTATCCATTAAACTAAAGGGGTAAGATTGTTGGTAGCACTACCAAGCTACCAACAATATAATTTAGAGGTCTTTGTTATACGAGATGAGAAAAAATTCATCATCTTCAATTATTACTATAATACTTTATTTAGCACTTGTCAACAGTTTTTTTAAAATTTTTTAAAAAATTTCTAATTTCGAAACAAAATACTTCATTTGTTGCGTATATAATATTACCACATACCTTAATCAAGCAAGTCTGCCAATCTAGCTGTCTCGGAACGTTCTACTTTATCTAATGTAACTTGCCCGTATAATTTATTCCCTGCTAATTTTTTTAGAGCATTCAGTCCACTGTTTGCTCTAAACTTTTCATCATCAACTTGCTTCATGTCTCCATTTAGCCAAAGTTGACTTCCTTCTCCAACTCTGCCAATAAGTAGTTGTATTTGTTCAACTGTATTATTCTCACATTCGGTCACATAAATGATAGAATTTTTAATATCTCTACCTCTCATGAAGCCTAAATGCTGAATTTCAATATCACCTTTTGAAATATGAAATTTCAATCCCTCGATTCCTCCAACATGGTCAGCTAATGGCATAGCAAAAGGCAAGAGTTTATCTTGCATCCCATCTGGCAAGAATCCAATAGGATTAGTGTCCTTTACTTCAACATTATTTCTTACCCACACTATAGATTCAATTCCACTTGTAGGGTCTTGAAGTTCTTGAATGGCATGAGAAATCATAATAAAGTCTTTACCTACACCAAATCCACCAAAAATAGCTTTGACAGTTATATCTTTATTTTGCATCATATCAAAGGCTAATTTTTGTTTTACATTGATTGGCTTAATTACACTATTAAAACTTTCTCTAATTTGCTTATACTTTAATTTAACAAATTTTTCTCCATTAAATCTAAATTGATTAATTGGTTCATAACCATTATGATTACCACTTTCGTCAAATGTAGGCTTCGTTTTATCCCATAATGCAATGTATTGATTTGTAATCAGTCCAAACTTGTTATCTGTTGGATTTTCTGTAAAATCAATAATTGTTTGTGCATCGTTTGCATCATTAGGATTTAAATATAAGTCAACTACTCCAGTGTAATCATCTGTCTCTTTACCTTCTACATCTAATAATGGTATTCCATACGTTTTAGCTTTAATTCTAAGAAGAATATCATTTGTAGCCAATCCGTATCCATTATCAATACATGCTTGTAACAGCTTATTGTCAGTATAATTCTTGTCTACATTTTCATCAAATCGAACCTCGTAATCTTTTACATCGAAGATTACTTTAGTACTATTGTCAATAGCTCTTTTTGCTTTTCTAATTTTGTACTTTAGTTCTGCATTTCCTTTTTGCTCCAGTGACTCAAACTCTCTACTAACATGACTTGTAATCACCATGTTGTATTGACTAACTACATCTGGATTACTTAAAATGAAGTTTGTGTCACACAAATAATTAACCATAGGCTACTCTCCTTATATAGAAAAATTGCAAGCCACTGATTAGTGACTTGCAATCTTTTATTCTAATTATTCACCTTTAACTTTTGATTTTAACGTAGCCATTGGGCGTGCAACAACTTTGCGAGAAGGTGCTAAATCAATCTCTTCGCCATTTTGTGGATTACGACCTTTACGAGCAGGTAAGTCAGAAACTTCAAATTGAATTACTCCTGTAAGGTCTAATTTTTCTCCATCTGCTAATTCTGGAACAACAGTTAAAATGTGTTCTAATACACGATTAACTTCCTCTCTTGATTGTTTAATTGAAATGCCATTTGCCTCCGCCATACTTCTTACAAATGTGTCCTTTGTGATATTTGCCATAATAAATCAATCTCCTTTTTTCTCAATAATTTTTTAATATTTTTACGCTTAATAAAACACCTAGTATTTTATTTGGCTCTTACCCTTACAACTATAATAGTGACTTCTATTATAGAATTTCGCTTTTTTGGCAACAGACAATTATTTACTAGTATTTTATTTAGCTTTTAAACTATTACATTACTAATAGTGTTTTACACAATAACATTTACACATTTTTGGCAACACTATTTTTTCTTATTATTCTCATTTCTGCATTTTCTACAAACAGGTCTTAACATATTCTTGCTATTTAGATTTTTGTTTGGACTAAAATACTTTGTCATAGCCAGATATGGTGTCTTACAAGAAGAGCAAGTTTTATACTCTCCTTTTAATACAAATGTATAGACCCAATCCTCTTTTAATTGTTTATATGTCTCAGTAATCATTTTAGGAACGGTCTTCCTAGTAAGTTCTGACAGTCTCGGTTTATTTATTTTAACACCATACTTATTATATAATATTTCAATTATATCGTCTTGTTTCATATTTTGTATTTTGCAATTTATTGCCTCTATTACGTAGTCATCAAAGTCTGTCAGTTTAATTAGATTTTCTAAGTCAAACAGTATTACTTTCATGTATCCATAAGTGTCATTTTGTGACATCATTTTTAATTCTTCATATTCTTCTATTAGTATACAAATTATTTCTGGGTCATCATATCTTATATATGATAATGCATTATGGTCTTTGTCCGACCTAGTAATATTTTGGAATCTTATATATCCTTTTAATTCATTCTTAATAGCTATTTCATCTTTTTGAATATCTGTTCTAATCCACATTAATCTTCTAACTTCTTTATCTGACAAATCATTACCTTGAGTATCTTTCTTTGTCTTAATCATCTTGGATAGGTTAGATATTATTTCACCAGAAATCTTTAGTTCTTCGTATTTTTTTCTATCTTCCTTTGTAACTTTTATCTTAGGGTTTTTTAAAACTTCTTTATTTATATCTCTCTTTTCTCCCGTTACTTTTACAACATTCTCTATTGATGCTTCTCTAGTAATATTTCTCTTTTTCTTGTAATCTGTAATTGTATCCTCGGAAGCATTACTATCTTTTGCATAAAGAAGATAGTCTGCTAAAGCTTCTAAATCTTTTCCCATTTTTGTATTTTCGGATAAAAAGCTATTTTGATTTAAATTAGGATTATAATGATGACTATAATAGTCTACTAAATCATCTTCGTACTCTCCACTTATTCCTTCTTCGTAAGAACCTACTAGGCTCTTAACTAATGCTAATCTTTCTTCCAATGTTTCTTTACTGTAAACTAATTTGTCTGAAATCTTTCCATTCATCATGTAATACCACCTTCATGTCTAATCATCACCTTTTTTATTTTTATATTCGAATAACAATTACTTTCTCACTTAGTATGATTTAATTATAGTACTTTATTCAGCACTTGTCAATTATTATTTTAAAATAATCAGTAAATTTTAATAAAAATCTATTAAAAATTTAATACAGAACATATGTGCCACTACCCCACTCGGTCTCCTCTGCACACTGCACACTAAAATATTTTTATTTTAATAAAAACATTGGGTTGGTCATATATTATTATCGGTAGGGGAGGTGATACAAAATGAGAAGAAACATGTCAGAATCTTATAAAAGATTGCCAAGAATTACATCTACTTACAATAGATACTATTATGATATGATTGTAGAGTTGAGCGAACTTATTGATTTTAACCATCCTGTCTTTCGTGGAAAAAGTGTAAGAAACCGCTCTTTAGGCTCTGTACAGATGCTATTGGTTGAAATGGCTTTGCAGAATGATGAAGTTCTTCAAACATTAAAAAAATACATGATATGGAGAGGTAGGGATTGGACTCCTGTCAACTTTTACGGAATGAAAAAATATTAAAGACACCTTTTTCAAAGGTGTCTTTTCTTACAGTAATTCTTTCAAGAATGTATTTCTTTTAGATGAATTATCTGTTTTAATTGCTTGTTTTAAATATTTTACTTCTACTGGCATCATTAGTGCTTTGCTAGCCCTTGTCATTGCTGTGTAAATTAACTGTCTATCTAGTAAAATGAAGTCAGAACGACTACAAGCAAACACTACGTAATTCCATTGAGAGCCTTGACATTTATGGACTGTCAAACAATACGCCAACTCTATATCCTTCATTTCATCTTTATTAAATCTCGTTCTTCCTATTCCTTCAAAATTGATTACAATTTCTCCCTTTCCTTTTGAATCTATATATTCTATAAGTCCAATAGTTCCGTTAAAAACATCTTTATCATAGTTGTTCTTCATCATAATTACTTTGTCGCCCTCTACAAAGATATATTTTCCTTTACTTATTTTTCTTTCATCATCTATATCTTCTGGGTCTTTGTTAAATATTTTTTGCAAATCCTTATTTAAATTAACTACACTTACTTTCCCTCTGTTTTTCATCGGTACAATTACTTGAAAATCTAAGATGTCTCCATTGTATTTATTAGATATTTCCATCACTTTATCATATACACCATCTTGGTCTCCTCTAGGGTAGAAATATAAATCTTTCAACTCTCCTAATTTTTGAAATTTATTGGGTAGTCCTTTTGTAAAATCTACACCTTCACGAACCATATTTGCATTTGATAAAATGCCAGACTTTTGAGCTTGTCTATGAACTTTTGTAAGCTCTACTTTAGGAACAATATCACTTCTTAATAGGTCATAAAAAACATTCCCTACACCAATAGGAGAAAGCTGTTGGTCATCACCTGTGATAATTAACTTTGCTCCATCTTTTACAGCTTGAATTAGTTTTAAGAATATTGTTGAGTTTACCATTGATGCTTCATCTAAAACAATCACATCTTCTCCTAATTTATTTGCATTATCGTACATCCAACCAGTGTTTGGGTTAAAACCTAATGTTCTATGAATTGTCGCAGACTTCATTCCAGTAGCTTCTTGAATACGTTGACTTGCCTTTCCAGATAACGCACATGTTGTATATTCAAGTCCCTTTACTTTATTTAGCACTTTGATTATACCTTTAATAACAGAGGTTTTCCCAGAACCTGCCTTACCAGATATAACAACTACTCCATGCTTTACACTTAATTTAATTGCTGTTTTTTGTTCATCTGTAAATTCAAATCCTTGTTCTTTTTCAACTTCTTTAATTGTTTCTTCTAAATCATCAATTTTATAATGACTATCTGTTTCTAACAATCTCTTAATATGACCAGATATTAAAACTTCTTCATGATGATATTTTGATAAATATGCCCTATCTTCTTTATCTACATAATATTTAGGTATCTCTTCTTCTTCAAGCGTTTTATTAATTACTTCTTGTACGTCAGCAATCCTCAATCCTGTTAGTTTTGTAACCTCTGAAATTAAGGTACTCTTTTTTATCCATACGTCTCCATTATTAGCTTGTTCTTTCAAAACATAAATTATACATGAATTTATTCTATGTTTTGATTTTCTATCTACTTCCATTTTTAATGCAATCTCATCGACTTTTTTAAATCCGTATCCATCAACTTCTGTTAAAATATATGGATTTTCGTAAATCTTTTGTAATAGTAAATCTGGAGAGCCATACTTATCTGATAAGCTTTTTACTGCGTTGAAGTTCAATCCAAATTGACCACTTAATTCCACTACTGCTTGCTGATATTGTTTATTTAATTCAATTTTCTTTTTGATATCTAAAAACTTTTTTTCACCAATACCTTTTACTTTATCTAAATCAATCTCATCATTTTCAATCATTTCTACTAAGTTACCATCTGGGTATGCCTCTGAAAGTGCATTGGCTTGAAATTCTGTTAATACAGTTCTTATAAATACTAATTGTTCTTCTCTGGTTGTAAATGGCTTTTTGTAACATGACTTAATCTCGTATTGCTTTCCGTACTTTGGATGATTTTTTTGTACGACATTAGCAATGTATATTTTGTTTTCCTCTAGGAGTGGCATACTGCCTACTACTGTTATTTCATAACTATATAACTTATAGTCTGGAAATAATTCCATGTTTGGAGATTCTTTATCTAAAATAGCTGAATATATTCCATAATTTGTGTCTGACGAGTAGAATTTCTTAAATGTTGGAATAATGTGAATCTCAAATTCATCTAATATTTGTTCGTTAGTCATTAGTTAGTCCTCCTCGACATAATTCATTATGTTAAATAATACTACTTTATTTGGCAAATGTCAATGAAATTATTGAAATTTTTCTTAAAATCTATGCATTTTTTAATAAAATTTACATATATTTGTGTTAAAAGTAGTTTAAAAAGCTTAAAAATGTATTAAAAATGCTTAAAAACTGCTTATTTTTTCAAAAAATCGTCAAAATCGTTAAAAAGGGAGGATTTTTATGGAAAACTTCAATATTTATGCTATTGATGACGGTTATGGTGACTGGAAGGGTACAAATGGGAAGAAAATCATAAGAATTCCCAATGTTTATGCAGATTTTAAGCCAATTCCCTCAAATGACTTTAAAAACGAGCATTCTATTGATAAAGATGAATATAGTGACCCTCTATACAGCTACATTTCTTACACTGGAGATGAAGGTTCATTTGTTGTAGGAGAAACAGCTTTAAAACAATCAATGGATATCAATTGGTACGGTGGAGAGGAAAAACACAAAGATATTGGATTCCCTATTATTTTAAAAACGTTTCTAGGGTTGCTTTCTGATAGCGAATCTAGTGTTTTAGACTTGTTAGTAATGGGATTACCTTGTGACAGAGATACTAAAAATAGACACATAGAATTGGAGAATATTGTTTTAAATCACCACAAAATGAATCTAGTTCTTTCAGACGGATTTTCTTTGAACAAAGACATTCATGTAAATAATTTAATTGTTAAAAAACAACCATTTGGGAGCTTCTGTGACCTCTTACTGGATGATTATGGAGATGTCTACAATAAAGAGTTAGCAAATGGATTTGTCGTTGTAGTTGATATTGGAAGTAGGACTCTAAATATTTACACTATTAACAAAATGGAAGAAATGAATGATTTGATTACAACAACAAACAATGGCATGTACACATCCTACTTTAGAGTGCGAGATTTTGTTAAAAACAAAATTGGATTCAATATCCCTACTGGAAAACTTCCTTTGGTTATAAAAGAAGGAGAATTTCAAGGTTATGATTTAAGAGAAGTTATTGAAAAAAGTCACTTAAGATTGGCGAATGATATCAAGACCGTACTAGACACAATGTTTGTAAATTCTTATGGGTATATTTCTCACATTTTATTTACTGGCGGTGGTTCAGAAGTATTAAAGGAACACTTGTCCAACCTATTCTATAAATATAACATTATATTCTTAGACAGATATGCTACAGCTAGAGGATTGAGAAAATATGGATTATTTAGAGCTAAAAAAATGTTTGCAGAAAGCACAAAATATAAAAACATCAATGGTATTAAGGTGAGAGTGTGACATGAAGCAAATGAGGGCAAGTCTTTATTTTAGCAGAAGAAAAGACAAAGATATTATTGAAGAGTTGAATTTTAGTAATTTAGAAAAAGGAGATATTAATTGGGCGATTAAAGAATTAATGCGTGATGGTATAAAATATAGAAAAGGTAAAATAAGTCCAGTTAAAGAAAGTCCTGTTTACTACACCCCTCCTATACAAGATACATTTAACGATTTTGATGATATAGAGATAACTAAGAAAGATTTGGATGAGAGTGAAATAAATGAAAGACTTGAATTTATTTAAAAACCATTTGACACCTACTCTTGTAGGTGTTATATTTTATATAGAATTAATTCTATATAAAAAAACTGTCGGAGGGATTTAAATGGTTTTAATAAAAGAAGAGAGTATTAATGTTTTAGAGATTGATTACATTGAAGATTACTACAATGCGTTCTTAAATAATCAGACTGAAAATACTGCAAAGGCATATAAAAGAGCATTAAATTTATTTTTTGATAAAATGTTCGGCAAAGAATGGAATTATGTAACATTCAAAGATTTAAGAAAAATCAAAATGATTGATGTAATGAAATTCTACTCATGGTTAAACGAACAGTACAAAACAAACACAGTGAACAAACACATGAATGGTATCAAAAGTTTCTTTCGATTTCTAAATAAAGAATTTGAAGATATTAGCGAAAAGATTTTTGATAATATTGAATTAAAAAATCCAGAGTTGGATTCCAGTGGATGGGATGGACTTGACTGGAGGGAAGCAATTCAAATCTGGGAATATGCAGAAGAAAACTTTGGAGATGAAGGTACAGAGCTATCTATGTTAATTAAACTTGCTTGTGTAACATCTATGCGTTTAAATGCGTTACTTGAGTTAACATGGGAAAAGCATTGGTTTGAAAAAAATGAGAACGGAACTATCATACACTATATTGAAACTGTTGATAAGGGAAAAAAGAATAAAAAATCAATTAGTGAAAAGTTTTATAATGAACTTAGAGAAAAACTAGGTACAGAAGGTAAGCTGTTTCCTAGATTCTATCCAAATAAGGTTGGGAACTATTTAAAAAGAATTATAACTGAATTGAACTTTGACCCAAGGAGAAATATTAAGTTTCATAGCTTTAAGAAAGCAGGGGTCATGAGAGCATTAGAACTAACTGGAAATATGTATAAAGCTAAAGAGCAGGGTAATCATAGTTCTATGACAACAGCAGAAAAATACTATTTGAAGTACAAAGAGTGTTTGACAAATATGACAAGTTACATTATGGATGAAGACATAGACGTAAAAAATGAATTAGATAAGTATTCTAAAGAAGATATTATTAAAGCAATTGAACAAATGGATGACGGTGCAAAGCTTAGTTTAATCAATATTTTAAAAGGATGACGTAAATGTCATCCTTTTTACATTTTTTGGTTTTTTTCAAGACCCTAATTTTTTCACCTTGCCCCTATAATAAATAATATATACCAGTTAATCTTTATATAGTTAGTTTATAATGTAATAATATATAATAGTATAATATATTTATTATAGGGGCAAGGTATATTTTTTAGGGTTCTTAAAAATTACTGTTTCTGGAAGTTGGTACTTTTATACTTGTCATGCATGAAGTATGCATTTTCATAATGTAGCTTATCTTCCTTCCCTACTATTCTTTCAGTGTCTATAAATCCATATTTTTTCAATGCTCTTAAATACTTTTTAACTGTACTTTCTCCACAGCCAAGATTGTTTGCAATATTGGCGTGACATTCTTTATATCCGTCTTTTTTGAATCTATCATACATCATAGACATGAATGCAAAGATATAGAACCCTACATGTCCTAACTCTTTATTAGTCACGATATCAACAAACGTCTCTATTGACACAAAATGTGTATTGTCAAATATATAAAATGTTCCACATAAGTCACCATGTATTTGCTTATATTCCTCATTTCTAGTGAATGCTTTAACAGGGTATTTTATAAATGAGTTTTTGGGTAGTTTTGGATAGTTATTGTCAATTGCTTCTTGACTTGCTGTTGTATATATTTTTACTTTATTACCGTTACCGTCATACTCATGAACAAATACAGGATAGTCTGTAGTAGAGATAGTGTACCCCATATTGTCTAGTACGCCCCCTCTTTTTACTATGAATCTTAGTTGCTCGAAGCTTTTCACTCCAATAGCTCTCATGAAATGAATGTTTGTATAATTGGTTAAGTCTTTTGTGTATACTAAACTACCGTACAGATGGTTTGAAAGATAATAGTATGAGTACGCAAATGCTCTTAGAGAAATTGTTTTCAACTTTTCTTGTGCAAGAATGTCTTCAAATATTTCATTAGGCATATAGTAAGAGTAATTTTTGCCATAATCATTAAGGTCTAACCAGTGAATTAACTCATTCTTAGACATTGGTGTAGTATCGTACTTTATTTTCTCTTTTCTTTTCTTCATGTAAAATGTCTCCTTTTTTATGTTTTTTCGTGAATACAGTATCATAGATTTAATACAATTTCAAGACCCTAAAAAATGAATTTAGAAAAACTATATTGACACAGAATAGTAGTTGTGATAAAATTAAACATGCCAAATAAAATACTTATAGGTGACAAACAGAAATTATAAATAAGTTCAGTATGTTTATAATGACTTTGTAGCAATATTTTATAAAAATAATAAATAATAAATAAGGAGTGTTGTAAATGAAAATGTTTGTTTTTGAATATATCAGTAAGGTGTCTGATAGATACCATCCTGAAGGCGGACTCGTGATTGTTGCTAAAGACAAAGAGCAAGTTATTGAGTTGATTGAAGAATATGGAATTATTGAAATAACAGAAGAAGAGTGGAAAGATGTAATTATTTACGAGTTAAAGAATAATGAAAAACCGAGAATATTTGCGTTTCCAGATGCAGGATGTTGTTAAGTTTATAATTTAAATGGTTTTGATGTATGGGTAGCTGAAAAATATTTTTAATGAAAAATGATAACAAAAAGTATGATAAAGAAATAATTGAAAGATATGAACTGTTGCTGGAATTAAGTGATGAATTGGAAGACAAATTGTACGGAGATGATTAAATGAAAATTGATTATATTTCAGATTTGCATTTAGATTTTCATGTTAAACATGACACAAATCATAGTAAATGGAAACGACAAACAGAGCAATTTCTTGAAGAATTATTACCAAATGAGTTAGGAGAAGTATTAATTATTTCAGGAGATTTATCTCATTATAATATACAATCAAAATGGATTTTAGAATATTTTTCTAAATTATACAAACAAGTTTTCTTTGTATTAGGAAATCATGACTTGTATTTAATTTCAAATAACCAATCAAGCAAATACAATCATAATAGCAAAAACCGTGAGTATGAATTAGCATCAAAAATATCTAATTTATTTAATGTAACAATGCTCTGTGATTTTGATGTTTATGAATATGAAGGGGTTAAATTTTCAGGTTCTACGAACTGGTATTCTTTGACGAAATTCAAAGATAGACAGTTCTTTAATTCGATTTCAAACGATTCACGATTAATTAAAGGTGTCGATATTGGACATTTAAATTACTTAGATGTTGAAAATTACAATAAATTAGATGGAGTTGATGTGATAGTAACACATGTACCACCTATTATAATTAACAGTCATCATAAATATGGTAGCACAAGTTGTTATTTGAATAAATTAAAGTCATTTAAAGCTAAACATTGGATTTTCGGTCATTGTCACGAACAAAATGTATACGAAAAAGAAGATGTTAAATTTTATATTAACGCACTTGGATATCCTAATGAGTTTACAAGTTGGATGAATCTATTGGATTATCAAAAAGAAAAACGTATCGAATTTTGGAATGAATGGAAGAAAATTAAATCATTTGAAGTGTGAGGTGTGTTGAAAATGGTTAATATTCTTACAGGAGAAGAACTAGATATGATTGTTAGAGGTCATGAAATGCAATTAGAAAACAATATTAATAATTATTACTTAACGGACATGCCTACAGATATTATTAATAAGCATGGGTTAAGTAAAACATTATTAACTAGACGAGAGACAATTTTCTTGAAACATGTGTTAAAAAATGTATTTGTATTAGGTAATGAAGATGAGTTAAATAAAAAATTAGAAATGTTAAATTTCAAATCCTTATTCGATTATGTAACTTTTGTCACAAATAAGTTACGTGGTATTTATAAATTTCCTAGAGAATATGAAGTTGAAGATGCTGATAAAATTGTTAAACAATCGAGAAATTCTTTTTGTAAAACGTTAGAATTATACAAAGGAATTAATCCAATTGTGATTTTAGATTTCGACAAAACGATTACTAATAAAAAGTT
>Ga0209075_1003839_pt1 | contig 12280 bp, 10 predicted proteins | sample Stecom2011_FD_187523 | JGI IMG/M metagenome (GOLD analysis project Ga0209075, IMG submission 187523) | Agricultural soil microbial communities from Utah to study Nitrogen management - Steer compost 2011 (SPAdes) (version 2) | ecosystem: Environmental > Terrestrial > Soil > Agricultural land...
CCTCCTGTTATTTTGCAGACCAATACAGAGTCAGCATCAGCCCAACAACGTATTCAGACCTATCTGATTGATAAAGACGGATTTATTGAGTTTCCAGAAATTGGACCCATAAAACTCGGAGGACTAACACGTGACGAAGCTGTAACTGCTTTAACCGAGGCGTTGAAACCGCATTTGTCAGACGCCAGAATTAACCTACGAATCCTCAATTACAAGATTTCAGTTCAAGGAGAAGTAGCAAGACCAGGAGTTTACTCGATTGATTCAGAGAGGATTACTATTTTTCAGGCATTGAGCATGGCAGGAGATATGAGCATTTACGGAAAGCGAAAAGAAGTGCTAATTATCAGAGAGTTTAACGAAAAACGTACCTTTACCAGAATAGATATCACCAGTCCTGATTTTATTAATTCGGACTTTTATTATCTCAAACAAAATGATGTGGTATATGTAGAACCCAACAAAACCAGAATCAACTCGTCTGCAGTAGGACCGAATCTGACTGTAGCGATTTCGGCTATATCTTTGTTGGTAACCGTATTTGCTGTATTAACGCGATAGTATAATTTTATGGAGAATAATTCAACAGAATTTAATTACGAAACCGAACAATCAGAAAACGTAAATATCCGACAGCAGGTAGAACTTTATTTGATACACTGGAAGTGGTTTGTATTAGGTATATTTTTGAGTCTTTTGGTTGCTTTTTTATACTTGAGGTATTCGACTCCCGTATATAAAGCCTCTGCTTTGATTATGCTCAAAGACGATTACAGAGGAGGTGCTGCCAACGAACTTTCGATACTCTCAGACCTGACTTTCGGAGGTAAAGACAATGTGGAAAACGAAATCCATGTGTTGGATTCTCGAACACTGTCAGAAAAAACCGTAAAAAAACTAAACCTACATATTACCTATTTTAGCGAAGGACGAATAAAATCGGTTGATTTGTACAAAAATGCTCCTGTACATATTGAGTTTATAGAAATCAATGAACTGTATAACAACGGAATATCCGGACTGTTACTCAACGGATTGGATAAAAACACCTATTCACTCTTTCTAAACGAACAAAACATAGGAACGTATCCCTACGGAGAACTGGTGATTAATTCGCTAGGTAAGTTCGTGGTTGAAAGAAACAAACAAAAATCAGATAAAGAACAATTCGAAATCGGTATCGTTGTAGATACCCCCGAAGGAGCAGCTCGAAGATTCAGAAGCGGTTTTCAGGTAGTCTCTACCGGAAAGTTTACCAGCGTGCTAGAACTTTCTTTGTTGAACTCAAACAGAGAAAAAGCAGAAGATTATCTCAATACTTTGGTCGAATTATATAATTCGGAAGGAATTGCCGACAGGAGATTTGTGTCCGAAAACACCTCAGAATTTTTGAGTAACCGATTAGAAATTCTGACCAAAGAACTAACGGAAGTCGAAGGAGAAGTAGAAAAGTTTAAAAAAGATAGCGGAGTAACGGATATTATTTCTGAAGCGAATATTTATATTCAGAATGCGAGTGAATTCGAAAAGAAGTACATTGATGTAAACACCCAGTTAGGTGTGATAGATAACGTAATAAAAGGGTTTATAGACGAAGACACAACCGGGAAAACATTTCCGATGTTGGACGCCCTTACGAGCGACCCTTCTCTGGCTGCTGTGATAAGCCAGCACAATGCGATGGTGCTCTCACGAAACGAAATGGCACAGAGTGCCGGACCTGAAAATACGAGAATCATGCAGATGGATTCAGAAATAGAAGTTCTGAAGAAAACCATACGAGATAATTTATCGCAACTCAAATCCAATCTACAACTCACAAGATCGGAAATCAACAAGCAAAGGAGTATTTTGAGCGGAAGAATTGGTTCGGTACCTGCTCTAGAAAAAGAATTTAAAGGAATCGGTAGACAACAAGGAGTCAAAGAAGCACTTTATTTGTATTTGTTACAAAAACGAGAAGAAACCGAAATATCAATGGTGTCTTTAGCACCCAACGCAAAAGTTATTGATTCGGCATTGGCTCCGAGTATTCCGGTATCACCCAAAAGGATGATTATATTTTTGGCAGCACTTATCTTAGGAGTGTTGATTCCGTTTGCTGTTATCTATGTGATAAACCTGTTGGATACCAAAGTAAAGAGCCGACTTGATATCGAAAAATATTTGACCGTTCCGTTTTTGGGCGATGTGCCTCGTTCGGAATCTAATGAAGAGATTATAAAATCAGAAAGTAGGTCAAGTTCGGCCGAAGCCTTGCGTATTATCAGAACCAATATGGAGTTTATGTTGAGCCAAACTCCGCAAGACAGAGCAAAAACAATCTTTGTGACTTCGACCATGCCTAAAGAAGGAAAAACGTTTATAGCTGTAAATTTAGCCGGAACTTTTGCACTTTCAGGCAAGAAAACCTTGCTGGTTGGGATGGATATTCGAAATCCACGATTGGGAGAATACCTGAAAATACCCAACAAAGGATTGACTAATTACCTAGCTTCGAATGAAGTAGATGTCAATGATATTATTATAAAACAAGACGGATACAAAGAGTTTTATGTAATTCCTCCGGGAGTAATCCCTCCAAATCCGGCTGAGCTCTTGATGAGTACAAAAGTGGAGCAGATGTTTGATTATCTCAAAACGCAATTCGATTATATTATCGTCGATACAGCTCCGATGAATCTGGTGACAGACACCTTATTGGTGGCCAAAAATGCCGATGCGTTTATCTATATCGTTAGAGAAAATTATCTCGACAAACGCCTGCTTCATATTCCTCAAAAATTATATAAAGAGCAAAAACTTCCGAATATGTCCATATTGCTAAACGATACTTATTCCCGAAAGGGGTATGGCTACGGTTACGGTTATGGTTACGGCTACGGAGCAGAATTAAATGAAAAACCGTGGTACAAAAGAATCTTAGAATTCGGAAAACGAAAACCATTACATAGAGAATAAACGAGAAAGGCACAAATTCTTATAGTTTAAGAATTTGTGCCTTTAATTTTTTAGAACAGAGAGTGTGTTTATTCTTCTAAATCCAATCCCATTTCGACATAAGTTGGGTTGAGCATCAGTTTTTCTGAAAGTACTTCGATTTTGTCTGTAATTTCAGAAACCGTAAAAATCCGTTGGGTTTTTTCAATGGCATCAGACAAACGAGTTATGATTTGTTCATGTCTGCTTTTTAGGATAAGATCCAAATCATCCACAATAAACATTTTTAGTCGGTTGATGTCAAAACCTGCTCCAGAAAACAAATCGCTCATTTTTTTGGGAGTCCCTATCAAGATATCAATTCCTTCCGAAATCAGGTTTTTATCGTTGTCTATATCCGTATGTTCGTAGGTGTGATAAACCCTTAGCTTGTTGTGTTGGTTTAGTTTTTCGAATATTTCGACCAGTTCCGAAACTTTTTCTCTGTTCAGAACCATAATTAAAGCCCTTGGAGATTGCTCGTAAGGCTCGTCTAACCGTTGAATTACGTTCAGAGCCAAAGCGGTGGTTTTTCCGCTTTCATCGGGAGAAGAAATAACCAAATCGGCTCCGCTTTTGATAAGCGAAAAAGTTTCTACTTGCAACTCGCTGGCTTCGGTAAATCCGTTTTCGGATAATGATAAATTAAGATTTGAATTGATTTTTTTTAAAAACATTTTAGGTTTATTTTTAACTGCCAAGTGTTTATTATTCATCAGACTCTTCCATCGTATGAAACACGTTCTGAACGTCATCGTCTTCTTCGATTTTTTCTAAAAGCTTTTCGACATCAGCCATTTGTTCAGCAGTCAGCTTTTTGGTGACTTGCGGAATTCGGTCAAAACCAGACGAAAGGATTTCCGTTCCGCTACTTTCTAATTCTTTTTGAATAGCTCCAAAGCTCTCAAACGGAGCATACATTACGATTCCGTCTTCGTCTGCAAAGATTTCCTCCACCCCGAAGTCAATCATTTCGAGTTCTAATTCCTCAATATCTTGTCCGTTGTTCGGAATGCGAAAGTTGCAAGTATGGTCAAACATAAACTCAACCGAGCCTTGTGTTCCGAACGTTCCATCACATTTGTTAAAGTAACTTCTGATGTTGGCAACGGTTCTGTTGTTATTATCAGTGGCAGTTTCGATAAGTATAGCAATTCCGTGAGGTGCATAACCTTCAAAAAGAATTTCTTTATAGTTGGCCGTATCTTTGTCGGTAGCTCTTTTGATAGCTCTTTCAACATTGTCTTTAGGCATATTGGCTGCTTTTGCATTTTGCATAACAGCTCTTAATCGTGCATTAGTTTCAGGACTCGGACCTCCTTCTTTAACAGCCATTACGATGTCTTTCCCGATTCGGGTAAAGGTTTTAGCCATAGCTGACCAACGTTTCATTTTTCTCGCTTTCCTAAATTCAAAGGCTCTTCCCATTTCTATAAATTGTTTAATCGTTGATTTAATTTCATTCCGCTCGCCCCTTGGGCTTGGGTGTGTAATCGTATAAATCGATTGTTTTAGATTGCAAAAGTAAGTTATTCTGAAAAGAATCAAAAAAGGAACTTTAAATTAAAGTTCCTTTTTAGTTGAAATTATTTTTTGTAAAAAGGAGTTTTAACCACTTTGGCTTTTATGTTGTTGTTTCTGATTTTGATAAAGATTTCAGTATCCACTTTACTGTTTTCGGTGGTTACATAACCTAGTCCGATTCCTTTTCCTAGTGATGGAGCCATAGTTCCTGAAGTAACCTTTCCGATGATGTTTCCATCTGCATCTGCAATTTCGTATCCTTGTCTCGGAATTCCTCTCTCTAACAATTCAAACCCTACTAATTTGCGTTTTACGCCTGCTTCTTTTTGTTTTTTTAGGTTTTCAGAGCTGGTGAAATCTTTAGTGAATTTTGTAATCCAACCCAATCCCGCTTCCAGTGGAGAAGTCGTATCATCAATATCGTTTCCGTACAGGCAGAATCCCATTTCCAAACGCAAAGTATCACGAGCAGCCAATCCGATGGGTTTGATTCCAAACGAAGCGCCTGCTTCAAAAACTTTGTTCCAAATTTGTTCTACTTCATCGTTTTTGCAATAAATTTCGAATCCACCCGAACCGGTATATCCTGTTGCAGAGATGATTACGTGCTCAATTCCTGCAAAATCTCCTACCACAAAGCTGTAATACGGAATTTTGGATAAGTTTACCGAAGTCAAACTTTGCATCGCTTCGATAGATTTAGGTCCTTGAATAGCCAAAAGTGCATAATCATCAGACAGATTTCGCATGTCGGCTCCCATGTTGTTGTGTTTCGATATCCATTCCCAATCTTTGTCGATATTTGAAGCATTTACCACCAAAAGATATTGGTCTTCTTTCATGCGATAGATAATCAAGTCATCAATAATTCCCCCGTTCTCGTTCGGAAGGCAAGAATATTGAGCTTTACCGATTTCGATAGTTGAAGCGTCATTCGAGCATACTTTTTGAATTAGATCAAGAGCTTTTTTTCCTGACAAAAGGAACTCTCCCATGTGCGAAACATCAAATACTCCGACTCCGTTGCGTACGGTTTCGTGTTCGATGCTAACGCCTTCGTATTGAACAGGCATATAAAATCCTGCAAAATCAACCATTTTTGCTCCAAGAGCCTCGTGAATGTGTCTTAACGGAATATGTTTCATTGTGTTTGAGGTATTTATTTTGAGATGCGAAAGTACGACTTTTTAGTCTGAATGTCAAAAAATCATAAAGCCATAAAGTCAGTGTCGGATAATTTTAAAAGGTCCAATAGTATTATTTAAATTATTCAAAAATATAAACGAGAAAATTTACATCAAACTTTTCTTGGTTCTGTTAAGCCTTTGACTTTGTGGCCAAAAAATGTAACAAATTTATCTTACATTCGTCTTATATAACAAAATTAATAATCATTCGTATCACTCGCATTATTTGTATCACATGAAGACTATACTCTCACTAGACCACCTTTCTAAAAACTTTAACGGGTTACAAGCTGTAAATCAAGTTTCGTTTGAAATCGAAAAAGGAAATGTTTACGGAATTCTCGGACCCAACGGAAGCGGGAAATCGACAACGCTCGGAATTGTTCTGAATGTTGTGAATAGAACTGGAGGAAATTATTCTTGGTTCGGTGGTACAATAGACACACACCAAGCACTCGAAAAAGTAGGAGCAATTATCGAACGCCCTAATTTTTATCCGTACATGACCGCTTACGATAATCTGAAATTAGCGGCAAAAATCAAACGTGTTCCATACGTTAAAATTGATGAAAAATTAGAACTAGTAGGACTTTTAGAAAGAAAAGACAGTAAGTTTAGAACTTTTTCGCTCGGAATGAAACAACGCTTGGCAATAGCTTCAGCACTTTTGAACGATCCAGAAATATTGATTCTGGACGAACCTACAAACGGACTTGATCCGCAAGGAATCAGACAAATCAGAGATATTATCAGGCAAATTGCGAATCAAGGAACAACCATACTGTTGGCTTCGCATTTGCTAGACGAAGTCGAAAAAGTTTGTTCGCACGTAGTGGTACTTAAAAAAGGAACTATGCTGTATTGCGGAACTGTTAGTGGAATGACTGCAAGCGAAGGCTTTTTTGAATTGGATTCAGATGATAATGAAAAGTTGAAGTCGGTTTTAATCAGTCATCCCTCAGTTAAGAATATTGAAAGCGAAGACGGAAGATTGGTCGTGTACCTCAAAGCACCACTCGAAGCAAAGGAGCTGAACAGACTTAGTTTTGATAATTATATTACACTCTCACACTTGGTAAAACGCAAACACAGCCTGGAGGAGCAATTTATTCAAATTACGAATTAAAAATTACGAATCCTTCTGCAATCAAAAATCGTTAATCATCAATCTTAAATCAATGAAAAGACTTCTCTCTATAGAACTTCAAAAACTTTGGCAAAACAAAGCCTCTAAAGTACTTATTATTTCTTATTTTGTTATTCTCTGTTTTATTTCTCTGATCGCTTCTATCGAATTCAACTTAGGAGGAGTTCCTTTTAGAATTGCAGAACAAGGAATTTTTAATTTTCCGTTTATATGGCATTTCAATACCTATGTAGCAGGACTTCTAAAAGTATTTTTGGCTGTAGTGATTGTATCGATGATGGCCAACGAATACAGCTACGGAACACTGAAGCAAAACCTGATTGACGGATTGAGCAAAAAAGAATTTATCTTATCTAAATTCTTAGTGGTTGTTTTGTTTGCCATAGGCTCTACGTTTTTCATCTTTTTGCTGTCGATAATTTTAGGTTATAGTTTTTCGTCTTATACTGAATTGTCGATTGTCTTGACCGATATTGATTATTTGCTGGCTTACTTCGTGAAACTTTTAGGATTTTTCTCTTTCTGTTTGTTTTTAGGGGTTTTAATAAAGCGTTCTGCCTTTGCTTTAGGGTTCTTAATTCTCTGGAATATAGTGGAATGGATTCTGTACGGTATAATGAAATGGGGGTTATTTAGAGGAACAGAAATAGCAGAAAATGTTTCGAGATTTTTTCCTTTAGAATCCATGAGTTTGTTGATTTTTAACCCCGCCCGAAGGATGTCAATTATCCGAAATGCAGAACAACAAGCAGGAATTGCAAACGAAAATATTTACGAAGTCAATTATTTTCAGATTCTGAATGTGCTGGTTTGGACAGCTTTATTTATCTATCTTTCGTATCGACTTTTAAAGAAAAGAGATTTGTGATTTAAATTAAAATTACGAATGTTGAACTTTTATTATATTTGCAAATCACTTATCACTTATCATTGAAACTCATAACCAACATACGTCATTATTTTGAAAAAAACGGATTTCAGGTAGCTTCTCGCTTGTCAGATAGGCTGGGAATGAAGGCCACGAATGTTCGTTTGTTCTTTATTTACATCTCTTTTGTAACGGCAGGTTTATGGTTTGGAGTGTATCTGACGATAGGCTTTTTGCTCAAACTCAAAGATATGATTTATACCAAACGCAGTTCAGTTTTTGATTTGTAGGTTCTTCCAAATAGTGCAGATTTTTTTAGAGAAAATTATCTGTATTCAAAAAAAGAAATGTATTTTTACCCGTTAATTACAATAAAACACTTTTTTAAAAGTTTTGTTTTTATAAAAACAACATTTACTTTGAAAACAAAAATAGTAAGATATTTTCCGATTGTAGGTGTTCTAGGACTTATAGTAGCAGCTTGTTCTACTACCAAAGATACGTTTGTCAATCGCTCTTTTCATTCGATTACAACAGAATATAATATTTTATATAATGGCGATTTGGCTCTTGAAGCAGGAATTCAGGAGCTTGAGATGCTTCCCGATAATTATTGGGAGATACTTCCTGTCGAAAAAATGCAAATCTTAGAACCTGTTTTCGGACAAGATTCTATTCCCAGAAATGCCAACTTCAGAAGGGCAGAAGACAAAGCTGTGAAAGCTATCGAAAACCATTCGATGAGCGTTGGAGGACTCGAAAGAAATCCTCAGATGGACGAAGCATACTTGCTTTTAGGAAAAGCAAGGTATTATGATCAAAGATTTATCCCCGCACTAGAGGCTTTTAATTTTATAATGTATAAATATCCGGATAGTGACAGGATAAACGAAATTAAGATTTGGAGAGAAAAAACCAATATTCGCCTCGAAAGTAATATTTTGGCTATCCAAGGGTTAAAAAAAGTCTTGAGCGAAGTGGATTTTAAAGACCGGGAAATAGTTGCAGAAGCAAACGCAACCTTAGCCATTGCTTTTTATAACGAAGAACAAAACGATAGTGCCATAAATTATCTTAGAAAAGCTACGGACTATACCCAAATTAACGAAAATAAAGCCCGTTACACTTTTATATTAGGGCAATTACTCGAAAAACAAGACCGAAAAGAAGAGGCTGTAGCTGCTTTTCAGAAGGTTATAGATATGAATCGAAAATCTCCAAGAGAATACGTAATTCAATCACATGCCAAAATTGCTTCTATTCAACAAAACGAACCCGATTTTATCGAGAAGTTTGATAAATTGCTCAAAGACCGGGAAAACAGACCTTATCTCGATGTTCTAAATCATCAGGTGGCCTTGCACTTCGACAAGTTAGAGCAAGACAAAGAAGCTGCCCAATACTACAACCAATCGTTGAAAAACAAATCTAAAGATGCCTATAGGGTTGCATCGAATTATAGAAATTTGGCAGAAATAAACTTTTATAATGCCCAGTATTCTTTAGCAGGAAAATATTACGATAGTACTTTAGTTAGTCTGGACAACCGAACCAGAGAATTTAGAAATATCAAACGCAAAAGAGAAAACCTCGAAGACGTTATCAAATACGAATCTATTGCTGTTGCCAATGACAGCGTTTTGTCTTTGGTGAGGATGTCAGCAGCCGAAAGAGAAGATTTTTTCAAACAATATATTGATGCACTTCAAAAAGAAGAAAAAAGAAGGCAAGAACTAGAAGATATCATGAGCAGACAGCAAAGCGGAAGAGGTACTGCTGCTGTGGGAACACCAAGAGGAGGCGATTTGAGCCGACAAGCTGCAATAAGAGATGCAGGAAGTGCTCAGATAAGAGATTTAAGAGCAGCACCAGGAGCGCCTCCGGGAACCAGCTCTTCGCAATCGTCTGGATTTTATTTTTACAACCAAACTTCAGTAGCTACAGGAAAGAGTGAATTCCGTAAGAGATGGGGTAATAGAACACTAAAAGATTATTGGAGATTAATAAATTATACCGGAAGTACATCAATAATAACGGATGAGCCTGATTTTGATGAAGATGGCAATGAGATTGTAAGAGATAGAACTTATGTTGAACCGAGATTTACAACCGAATTTTATACCTCTCAGATACCTGATCAACAGGTAGTTATTGATAGCTTGCAAAAGGAACGGAATTTTGCCTATTATCAATTAGGTATTATCTATAAAGATAAATTTAAAGAATACGAACTGGCTCAATCCAAGCTCGAAGATTTGTTGAAAAGCAATCCGGAAGAGCGATTGGTGCTGCCTGCCATGTATAACTTGTATAAGATTTACGAAGTTTTAGGTTCACCTGAAATGGCTTCAATGAAATCGAAAATTACAGCACAATATCCTGATTCCAGATATGCTTATGTCATCAATAATCCCAATTCGGATATGGCGATGGAGGGTTCCCCTGACTTGGCGTATAGAGCAATGTTCAGAATTTACGAAAGTGGAGATTTTAGATTGCTCATGCAAGAGATAGAACCGCTTATCGATCAATATTCAGGCGAGGAAATTATATCCAAGTTAGAGCTTCTCAAAGCCAATGCAATAGGAAATCTCAAAGGGTTAGAGCAGTATAAAAAAGCATTGAATTATGTGGCACTTACGTATCCGAATAGCGCGGAAGGTAAAGAGGCAGAAAGCATTTTAAATACTAATATTCCGAAACTCGAAAAATTAGATTTCGGACAAGATTCTTTTAGTTGGAAGCTCCTCTATAAGATACAACACGGAGAAGACATTGCTGAACTCACCCAAAAACTGGATAAGTTTATGGCAGATCGACCAAACGATAAACTGAAAATCACTTTGGATAGCTATACGCAAAACGAAGATTTTGTGGTCATCCATAATGTAAATTCCGAACAAAGAGCCAAAGACTTGATTACAATACTTGAAGAGTATAAAGATTATAAAATCAAAGAGAAATTTGTATTTATTTCGTCAGAAGATTATAAAGTGGTTCAGATAAACAAGAATTACAACACCTATTTGCAAAAATTAAATCCAACACCATAAAAAAAGCACATCATGTTTGACAAAGGAAAAAACAATATCGGAAAAGATCTTTTAGGAAAAACCAACCGTATTGTTGAAGGAACCAAACTACAAGGAGATATTCATTCTGTAGCTGATTTCAGGTTAGACGGGGAGCTTATCGGTAATTTTACCTCTTCAGGAAAACTGGTTATTGGAGAGTCCGGTAAAGTAGTAGGAAATATTAGCTGCAAAAACATGGATGTAGAAGGAACTTATGAAGGAAAAGCAGAAGTAGCAGAACTTCTTTCGGTAAAATCAAAAGCTAAAATCAAGGGAGAAATAGTTGTCGGGAAATTATCAGTAGAACCCGGAGCAGAATTTACAGCGGTTTGTGAAATGAGAGGAAATGCAACTGTTAAAAACTTATTAGCCTCAAATGAAAGACCAAAACTCCAAAAAGAAACCCTATAACAAATGGCTTTCGCTGATGAATATCCCTTTTCAGATGGGGATAATCATTTTGTTGGGAGTGTTGCTCGGTAGGTGGCTTGATAAGGTGGTGTTTGATAGCGAAAAGCAACTCTTTATCATCGTATGCTCGTTACTTTCTGTTTTTGTAGCGCTGTATAACGTAATAAAACAAGTTAATGCATTGAATAAGTAAAAGAATTGATGAAAAATTTATTATTTCGGTTTTTATTATTTTTTGTTCCATTTTCTGTGGCACTTTATTTTCTTCTATATTACTTTGATAGTGAAATTTTTAAAGAATATGATTTTTACTTTTCCCCTTTGTCCATCACCTGCTTTCTGTTTATTTCAACAACGTTGATTTATAGCACGATTGTGTATATCCATAAAGTTTTGCCCGACAAATCAGGCTTTGCCTTTTTAGGTTTTGGGATGTTAAAGATGTTTGCTGCAGTAATTTTTCTGATTCCTTTGATTAAATCTGAAATGGAAAATAAAATCCCAGCTACTTTATTCTTTTTTGTGCCTTATTTTATTGTTTTATTCGTAGAAACGATGATTGTTGTACGTTTGATAAATAAGGAGTAAAAGTTATTAACAATGCAGGTTTTATTTTTGAATAAAAAATATCCATAAAAATTGTTTTCCGGTTTTTCTATATTGATTAAATGATTACCTTTGCACGAAATTTCGAGGAACATAGCTTGTCCTAATATAATAAGTATAACATAACTGCTATTATGTCTGTTAAGAAAATTGTTTTATTGCTCCTTATGGTTTTTCCTTTATTAGGAAGTGCAGCTGGAGGTCAATCAGAAGATGGTAAATTCGACCCTACAGAACTTATTAATTCGCATATTGGAGATTCTCATGAATTTCATGCCTTTGACTGGGGAGGTAAATCCTATTCCATTCCGCTGCCAGTAATTCTCTGGACAGAAAACGGATTGGTTTGCTTTTCGTCATCAGAGTTTCATCATGATAATTCAGGACAGCATGTTGTAGAAAAGGGAGGACAGCAATTCGTTCGTGACAACGAAATAATCTATTATGCCGATAAATATGCAATTTTGTCTGAAGACGAAAAAGG
>Ga0209075_1003841_pt1 | contig 12278 bp, 12 predicted proteins | sample Stecom2011_FD_187523 | JGI IMG/M metagenome (GOLD analysis project Ga0209075, IMG submission 187523) | Agricultural soil microbial communities from Utah to study Nitrogen management - Steer compost 2011 (SPAdes) (version 2) | ecosystem: Environmental > Terrestrial > Soil > Agricultural land...
GGCTCGAGCAGGTCAGTCACGTGTGGCTGCTGTTCCTCTTTCACCAGACCCTGGAGGAACGGCCGCGCCTGAAGGAGCGCCCGCCCCGCCTGGGCGGCAACCGCAGTCTGGGCGTGTTCGCCACCCGCTCGACCCATCGCCCCAACGGCATCGGCCAGTCGGTGGTACGCCTGGACCGGGTGGAGCCGGGGCGTCTGTGGCTGTCGGGCATCGATCTGCTGGATGGCACGCCGGTGCTCGACATCAAGCCCTACGTGCCCTATGCCGACTGCCGGCCGGAGGCGGTCAACACCATCGCCGCCGAGGCGCCGGCCACCTTGGCGGTGGACTGGTCCGCCGAGGCCCGCCTGCAGGGCGAGGCCCATGCACGGCGCCTCGGCGAGCCGCTGGTCGAGCTGATCGAGCAGTGCCTGGCCCAGGATCCGCGGCCGGCCTATCAGCAGCCGCAACCGGAGCGGGTGTACGGGGTGGGGTTCTGGGATGTCCAGGTGCGCTGGCACTATCCGCGGCCCGATGTGATCCGCGTGCTGGAAGTGGTGCCGACGGCCGGCTGACGGTCAGGGTCTACGCTTGTGGGGCAACTCGCCTGCGGAGGATGCACCATGCCCGTACTGCTGCAACTCGACTTTCCCTACCCCGGCCCCTGGGGAGAACGAATGACCGCCGCCTTCCGCCACATGGCCGAGAACATCTCGGTCGAGCCGGGGCTGCGATGGAAGATCTGGATAGAAGGCCGCGAAATGGGCGAAGCCGGTGGCATCTACCTGTTCGACACGCTGGATGCCGCGGAGATGTACCTGGAAAAGCACCGTGAACGGCTGGCGGCCGAAGGCTTCGTGAAGATCAACGCCAAGCTGTTCGAGGTGAACGAGGCGTTGTCGCTCCTGACCCGGGCCCCGCTGTAGCCGCCCGAAGGCGGCCACCGCCAGGGCACCCTACTTCTCGACGAAGGCGCGCTCGATCAGGTAATCGCCCGGCTCGCCCAGGCGCGGGGACACGGTCAGGCCGAAGCTGTCCAGCACCTGGCTGGTTTCTTCCAGCATGCTCGGGCTGCCGCAAAGCATGGCACGGTCGTCCTGCGGGTTGATCGGCGGCAGGCCGATGTCGGCAAACAGCTTGCCGCTGCGCATCAGATCGGTCAGGCGGCCCTGGTTGCGGAACGGCTCGCGGGTCACGGTGGGGTAGTAGATCAGCTTCTCGCGCACCGCATCACCGAAGTACTCGTTCTGGGGCAGCTGGCCGGTGATGAACTCCTCATAGGCCACCTCGCTCACATAGCGCACGCCATGCACCAGGATGACCTTCTCGAAGCGCTCGTAGGTTTCCGGATCCTGGATCACGCTCATGAAGGGCGCCAGGCCGGTGCCGGTGCTGAGCAGATAGAGGTGCCTGCCCGGCCGCAGGTCGTCGAGTACCAGGGTGCCGGTAGGCTTCTTGCTCACCATGATGCTGTCGCCTTCCTTGAGATGCTGCAGACGCGAGGTCAGCGGACCGTTCTCCACCTTGATGCTGAAGAACTCCAGCTCGTCCTCGTAGTTGGGACTGGCGATGGAATAGGCCCGCATCAGCGGCCGACCTTCCACTTCGAGGCCGATCATCACGAACTGGCCATTCTTGAAACGCAGGCCCGGGTCACGGGTGGTCTTGAAGCTGAACAGGGTATCGTTCCAGTGATGGACGCTCAGCACACGCTCTACGTTCAAGTTGCTCATTGGTAGTCCTCAGAAGAAATGCAGCCCACAGCCGGTCGGCATGAATGCGGGGCATTTTAACGAGCGCTCCGTTATCTGATAAATTGATTATCAAGATATGGATAATCGGTTATATAGATATGCGATTCACGTTACGTCAGATGGAAGTCTTCGTGGCGGTTGCCCAGCAGGAAAGCGTCTCCAGGGCCGCCGCCTCGCTGGCTCTGTCCCAGTCGGCGGCCAGCACCTCGCTCAACGAGCTGGAGCGGCAGTTCGACTGCCAGCTGTTCGATCGCCTCGGCAAGCGTCTGAAGCTCAATGCCCTGGGCCACACCCTGTTGCCCCAGGCGGTGGCACTGCTCTCCCGGGCCGAGGAGATCGAGAGCCTGCTCAACGGCAACACCGGCTTCGGCTCGCTGGAGGTGGGCGCCACCCTGACGGTGGGCAACTACCTGGCCACCCTGCTGCTGGGGCGTTTCCTGCAGCGCCATCCGGAATGCCGGGCCGCGCTGCATGTGCACAACACCGCCCATATCGTGCAGATGGTGGCGCATTTCGAACTGGACCTGGCGCTGATCGAAGGCGACTGCCAGCACCCGGACCTGGTGGTCACCCCCTGGGTCGAGGACGAGCTGGTGGTGTTCTGTGCGCCAAGCCATCGCCTGGCCGCGCGGGGCACGGCCACGCTGGAGGATCTGCGCGACGAGGCCTGGATCCTGCGGGAAAAGGGTTCCGGTACGCGCAACAGCTTCGACCGTGCGGTGCGCCAGCAGCACGGCACGCTGAATGTGCGACTGGAGCTGGAGCACACCGAGGCGATCAAGCGTGCCGTGGAATCCGGCCTGGGTATCGGCTGCATCTCGCGCCTGGCGCTGCGCGACGCCTTCCGCCGCGGCAGCCTGGTGCCGGTTGAGGTGCCGGAGCTGGATCTGCGCCGCCAGTTCTGCTTCGTCTGGCATCGCCAGAAGCATCAGAGCGCCGCGATGCGGGAGTTCATCGAACAGTGTCAGGCCCTGACCCAGGGCGTTTCCCGCAGCGACCTGATCCAGTTGCCGACCATCGCCTGAGGCGGCACCTGCCGGATCACTGACCCGGCAGGGATTCCAGCTGCTGCAGCAGCAGGGCGGCCTGGGTGCGGGTGCGCACGCCGAGCTTGCGGAAGATGGCGGTCACGTGGGCCTTGACGGTGGCCTCGGAGACGTTGAGCTGGTAGGCGATCTGCTTGTTCAGCAGCCCCTCGCAGACCATGGTCAGTACCCGGAACTGCTGCGGGGTGAGACTGGCCAGGCCGGCGCTGGCCTCGCGCGCCTCGTCGGAGACGGTCGCCGGCTCCTCGCCGAGATTCGGCCACCAGGTGTCGCCGTCCAGCACGGCGCGTACCGCCTCCTGGATGGTCTCCAGCGAACTGGACTTGGGAATGAAGCCGCTGGCGCCGAACTCGCGGGCGCGAGCCACCACCGCGGCCTCCTCCTGCGCGGAGATCATCACCACCGGCACCTGCGGATACTGCCCACGCAGCAGCACCAGACCGGAAAAACCGTATGCGCCAGGCATGTTCAGGTCGAGCAGAACCAGATCCCAGTCGGACTTCTCCGCCAGCTGGGTTTCCAGCTCGGCGATGCTGGCTGCTTCCACCAGTCGGACTTCGTTGCCAAGCCCCAGAGACAGCGCCTGGTGCAACGCACTTCTGAACAGCGGGTGATCATCAGCGATGAGAATATCGTAGGCAGCCACTGCATATCCCTGTTGATTGTGCCGATTCGGGCAGGCAGGAAGCATGCCGCCCCAGAGGGGAGTGGTCAAGCGTCGCACTTTGCGGCAAAGTCTGCGCCTTTTTCATCCGAGACCGAAAGATGCACTCCAAAGCCCTGCGCGCCGACCTGCTGATGTTGATCACCGCCATGATCTGGGGGACGGCTTTCGTGGCCCAGCGCGTGGGCATGGATAACATAGGCCCGTTTCTGTTCACCGGCCTGCGCTTCCTGCTCGGCGCCCTGGTGCTGCTGCCCCTGCTGCTGATAAGCAGGCGTGAACTGGGCGCGGCCAGGGCACCGGGCTTTGCCCATCGTCCGCTGCTGCTGGGCGGCGTGCTGATGGGGCTGGCCCTGACGGTGGGCATCAACCTGCAGCAGGTGGGCCTGCTGTTCACCACGGTGACCAACTCCGGCTTCATCACCGGCCTGTACGTGATCGTCGTGCCGCTGCTGGGGCTGTTCATCGGCCAGCGCGCCGGCCTGGGCATCTGGCTGGGCGCCCTGCTGGCGGTAGTGGGTCTGTTCCTGCTCAGCGTGGGCGAGAACTTCCAGGTGGCCTCGGGTGACTGGCTGCAGCTGACCGGCGCCTTCGTCTGGGGTGTGCATGTGCTGCTGGTGAGCTTCTTCGCCAGCCGCTACGACCCGCTGCGCCTGTCCATCCTGCAGTTCCTGGTCTGTGCCCTGGTGAGCCTGCTGCTGGCGCTGGCCCTGGAACCCATCGAGTGGTCGGCCATCGTCGCCGCCGCGCCGTCGATCCTCTATGGCGGCTGCTTCGCCGTGGGCGTCGGCTACACCCTCCAGGTGGTGGCGCAGAAGGACGCCATCGCCTCCCACGCCGCCATCATCCTGTCCCTGGAAGCGGTGTTCGCCGCCATCGCCGGCTGGCTGTTCCTGGACGAGAGTCTGTCCCTGCGCAGCTACGTCGGTGCCGGCATCATGCTGGCCGGCATGCTGCTCGCCCAGCTGTGGCCCCAGAACAAGACCGCGACCGCGCCGGCCACCGGTCAGGCCTGAAGGGCAACCTGCCGCCGGCGATGCAGCTCATCGCCGGTGTCCAGGGGCTGCCGGTGCTTGGCGGCCAGGTAATGCCGGGTAAACAGCTCGAAATGGTCACCCAGCGCCTCGGCGGCCTGTGTCTCGCCAGCCAGCTCCAGACACAGCGCCGCCACCTCGGCGGTGCACAGGTGATCCTCGCGGGTCGAACGACGCAGGCGATAGCGTGACACCTGCTCCGGCTGCAGGCTGAGCACCGGCAGGTGATCCAGGTAGGGACTCTTGCGAAACATCTTGCGCGCCTCGGTCCAGGTGGCGTCGAGCAGGATGAACAGCGGCCGCTTGCCCGATTCCGGCGCCACCCTGTCGACCACCCGCTCCGGTGCGGCGTATTCACCGGGAAACACCAGGTACGGCTGCCATTGCGGATCGGCCAGCAAGGCCTCCAGACGCGGATCCACCGTGACCCGCGACCAGCCGAAGGCCTGGGTGTCGGGCACCACGTCGGCGATCAGCCAGCCGGTATTGGTCGGCTTGAGGGCCTCGATGTCATGCATCACCAGACACACGCCGGCCCGGGTGGCGACCGGCGCGGTCCAGGGACACAGGCAATAGGTCGGCGCGATCCGGCAGCGGGGGCAACGCTCCACGCGGGAGCCTCGGGCAACGAAGGGTTTGAGGCTGCGCGCCAGGCGTTCGGCGCGCAGTCGAGCTACGGCATGCATGGATGGATCAGGTCACCGCGTGTACAGGGGTGCGCAGTCTACCAGAGGGGTCGTCGAGGCAAGGGGCGAACGGCCACCGCCGGTCCGGGTCGAATACCTTTGTTCAACGGAGGTTTTTCCGATGCCTGTCCTGTTGCTGCTTCTGCTGTCCGCCATCGGCCTGCCGGCGTTCGCCGCCTCGGCCAGCGAGGAACAGTTGATCCGCGACCTGCAGCGCATCGCGCGCAACAGCAACCAGGACACCCCGCGCGCCATCAGCGCGGATATCGTCGATCGCGGCTTCACCGTGGATCGACGCACCCTGATCAATCACCTGAGCGTGCGCCCCGAACACGCCGAGGACATGCGCCGCAACCCCGGTGCGGTGCGCCGGCAGCTCACCGCCAGCGTGTGCGGCAACGCGGGCTTTCGCCAGTTGCTGGAGCGGGGCGCGGTGTTGCGCTACCAGTTCACCGAAGCCGGCAGCGACTGGCCGGTGACCAGCGAGAGCTTTATCGCCGAGGACTGTGCGGAGCTCTAGGCTCCCTCGGCGAACCCGGCGTCGATACACCAGAGGCCTGTGCACACCGCAGGGTGTGCCAACACACAGCGTTGGCCGTGGCTCAGGTTCCCACCGCCATGGCGGCCGGGAAAACGCCGACCGCCCTACGGTTGCATCACCTGGCAGAGCCAATCCGCTTCAGCGCAGCACCTGCGGATCGCCCCGGCCGGCCAGGGTCGCGGCCTCGTCGACGGTCAGCAGCGCCGTGCGCGGCATGTTCAGCACCCGTGCGCAGGCGGCCAGCACGTTGGCCCAGGTGCTGCGGTTGGCGAACAGCATGCCGGACTCGTCGAAGGTGCCGCCGCGGTTGCGGTAGCCCAGCACGCCGCTGAGACGGGTGTCGGGGAACAGCGGCCAGAGCACCCCACGCGCCACTTCCGGGCGCATGTGGGTCAGCAGCACGCGGCGCGGGTAGTGGTCGGGGAACAGCCGCTCGGTGACCTCCGGGTCGGCCATCGCCTCCAGCTCCCACTGGTCGCGCGGCGCGCGGAAGCGCCCCGGTTCCTGCAGATAGATCAGCCGATAGGCGCAGCCGGCCTCCTTCAGGCGCTGGCAGGCGCGCAGCATCTCGCCCAGCTGGTAGCTGCCGTTGGCGATCAGCAACAGCGGATCGGGGCCCTGCACCTCCTCGACGAGGATGGCGCCGTCGCGCGCCAGCTGCTCGGCCTGCTCCCGGGTGAAGTAGCAGGGCCGGTCACGCTTGGGGATCACCATGCAGGCGATCTGTCCCCGGGCCTGATAGATGCCCGGCAGCAGGGCCAGGACGCTGTTGTGATCGGCCGGGAACAGCACCCGCGACACGTCGCTCATTTCGCCCAGCAGCGCCTCGCAGAAGGTGGTGTCCTGGTGGGATTGCTGGTTCTTGCCGTTCTCCCAGGTGTGCGAGGTGGCCACGACGGGGAAGCCGAGCCAGCCGGCCGGCCGACCGACCTCCTTCTGCTGGCGGGCGAAGATGAGGCTCTGGCGGACCGCGCCGAGCATCTTCACGCAGAACGCCTCGTAGCTGGCCACCAGGTTCAGGCCGCCCTGGTTGGCCAGGCAGGCGGACACCACGGCCTCCTCGTTGAGGGCGGTGATGATCTTGCCGTCCACCGCCTCCAGCTCGCCTTCCGGTTCGCTGACCCGGTGCCTGAGCGCCTTGAGCACGCCACCGAGGCGGTTGCTGGCCAGCTCGTCCGGGTTGCCCACGCGGGGTCGCAAGTTCGGGTTGGCGCGGGTCAGATCGACGAAGAAGCGGTCCAGCGCCGCCATGGGCGAACAGGCATCGTCACGGTAGTGCAGCTCGGGCATCGCCGGCGCATCGGAACGGCGCACGGCCAGGGCGTTGTCGCGTTCCAGCGGCCGCTCACCGCGGCGGGCGAAGAGTTCGCGCACCTCGGCGAGCTGCTTGAAGGGCACATGCAGCGGCGCCGCGTGGCTGTTGAACAGCTCGCGCGCCTCCGTGCTGCTGTACGGGCTGCCGGGCAGTGGCAGGTTGTGGGCCGCGTTGCTGGCCGCGCCGTAGAAGCCGAAGCCCTTGGTGGTCTCGGCGATGGCATAGGGAATCGGCAGCGGATACTTGAGGATGCCGCGGTTCTTCTCGTCCACGCGGCGGCCCAGGCGCTGCTCCATTTCCCACAGGGTGCAGACGAAGGCGGCCGGATCGCGGCCGTCCATGCGGATCGGATCGAAACCGCAGCGGCGCAGGTGCTGGACGAAACCTTCCAGGCCCTCGAGGGTACCCAGCTCGGTGCGCTGCTCGATGCGGCGGCCGTTGGCGATCATCACCGGCAGGGCCACGCCGCAGTCCTCGGCGCGCCACCAGCGCGGAATCCAGTCGCTGCCCCGCTGCTCCTCGGCGGCGCCGTCGGACAGGAAGGTAACCAGGGTCTCGCCCGGCAGCGGCATGTGCGCGTACTGCAGCTCGGCGAAGCCCAGGTAGCCGCCCTCGGCAATGCCGCCGGCGGTGTGCGGGTTGACATGGCTGCCCAGGGGCACGCCCGGCAGCCCGTCAGGGGTCTGGGCATAGCTGTAGAAGTCGGCGGCCAGGCGACTCATGCCCTCCTCGTCGAACGTGTAGCGTTCGGCCTGTTCCGGATGCTGGTTGCCGACCAGCAGGTTGATGGCCTCGATGGCCGCCACGCAGTGCCCCTGGCCCATCATCCAGGCGCGGGTCTGCCCGGTCAGGGCGTTGAGCGCCAGGTAGCCAGCATAGGCGGGCACCATGTTCAGGGCGCCGCCGGTGTGGCCTTCGGGCTGCACCTTGAAATCGTCCTGCTCGAGCGGCGCGCCATCCAGGCGCACGCGACGGGCGTAGGTCATGTGCACCACCAGCCACAGCCCCGCGGCGCTCAGACGGTCCAGTGCCTGCAGCAGCCGATAGACGCTGGCCAGGTCCGGCTGCAGGCCGGCCTGCACCACCTGGTGGGCCATCCGGTAGGCGGCCGCGCGGGTTTCATCGGCATGGACGAAAGGACCATAACCCTCGCTCCAGCGGGCAAATTCCGGCTCTTGGCGGGCGTGCTCGGCCAGCTCGGCGGGGCTCGGCAGAAGTTGGTGCATGGCAACAAGGCTCCGTCATGTCATTCAGTTCGGTTAGTGTAAGGTGCTGCGCTTCCGGCGGTGCTGATATGCATCAAGACCCTCCGGGCGCGCCCGGCGCAGACTTGCTCCCAGTTCAGGAAAAGGTTCATTCATCATGGCTCTACTCCAATTTCTCGGCGCCATCCGGCAAGTTACCGGCTCCTGCTACCTGCTGGAGACCCACGATGGCAGGCGCGTGCTGCTGGAGTGCGGCCTGCATCAGGGACGGCGCGAGGAGGAAAGCAACAACCGCCGGGCCTTCCCCTTCCGCCCCCGGGACATCGACGCCGTGGTCATCTCCCATGCCCATATCGACCACAGCGGGCTGCTGCCGCGCCTGACGAAGGAGGGCTATCGCGGCCCCATCTTCGCCACCGAGGCGACCTGCGCGCTGCTGGACCTGATGCTGCACGACGCCGCGCACCTGCAGGAAAAGGACGCGGAATGGGAAAACAAGTGGCGCGCCCGTCGCGGCAAGAAGCCGATCGCCCCGCTGTATACCAGCGAAGATGCTGATCAGGTCCTGCGCCAGTGCCAGCCGATCAGCTACGGCCAACGGGAACAGATCGTGCCCGGCGTGCATGTGACCATGCACAACGCCGGACATATCCTCGGCTCGGCCATCGTCCAGCTGGACGTGGAGGATTTCGGCCGCACCCGCCGCCTGGTGTTCTCCGGCGACCTGGGCAACGACTGCACGCCGCTGATGCGTAACCCCGATGTGGTCGACCAGGCCGACGTGGTGCTGCTGGAGTCCACCTACGGTGATCGTGACCATCGCTGCAGCGAGGACACTCTGGAAGAATTCGTCAAGGTCCTGCAGCAGGCCCACGAGGATGGCGGCAACGTGCTGATCCCGGCGTTCGCCATCGGTCGCACCCAGGACCTGATCTACTATCTCGGGCGCTTCTACCATGAGGGCAGGCTGCCTCAGCAGGCGGTATTCCTCGACAGCCCCATGGCGATCCGCGCCAATGCCATCTACAGTCGCTACCTCGAACAGCTGGACCCGCAGGAACTGGAGCGCATGCGCGGCCTGGGCATCCACAAGGTCGCCGACCTGCTGCCGATCCTGCGGCCGACCCCCACGCCCGAGGAGTCGATGGCCGTCAACCGCATCACCAGCGGCGCGATCGTCATCGCCGGCAGCGGCATGTGCAACGGCGGACGCATCCTGCATCACTTCAAGCACAACCTCTGGCGTCCCGAATGCCATGTGGTGTTTACCGGCTTCCAGGCCCGTGGCACCTTGGGACGCACCATCGTCGAAGGCGCCGAACGCGTTCGCCTGCTGCATCAGCAGATCGCGGTCAAGGCCCGCATCCACACCCTGGGCGGCTTCTCCGCCCACGCCGGCCAGTCGCAGCTGCTCGACTGGGTCAGCCGCTTCTCCGGCCGGCCGGACCTGCATCTGGTGCATGGCGAGCTGGAGAAGATGCTTGCCCTGCAGAGCGCGCTGCGCCACCGCCTGGGCTGGGAGGCAAACATCCCCGAGCCGGGCGACCGCATCGCCCTCTAGGCTCACGCCCCATCGATTTCGCAACGGAGAGTTTCAATGGCTTTTGAATCGGACGACTACCTGGCCCGCCCCTTCCGCGCCGGCGGTATCGACCTGGGCAGCAAGGTCGAGGAACTGACCGACCTGGTGGTACCCCAGGGCAGCCCCAACCGGGAGCTGTACCAGAACATGCTGACCACGGTGGTGCGCATGGCCCAGGCCGACCGCAACCGCTGGGACGCCAAGATCATGGCCCAGACCCTGCGCGAGCTGGAGCGCTCGTTCAGCGTGCTGGACCGCTTCAAGCGCCGCCGCAAGGTGACCGTGTTCGGTTCGGCGCGCACCCCGGTGGACCATCCGCTGTACGCCATGGCGGTAAAGCTGGGCGAACTGCTGGCCAAGCGCGACCTGATGGTGATCACCGGCGCCGGCGGCGGCATCATGGCCGCCGCCCACGAGGGCGCCGGCCTGGAGAACAGCATCGGCCTGAACATCACCCTGCCGTTCGAGCAGCATGCCAATGCCACGGTGGACGGCACCGACAACCTGCTGTCGTTCCATTTCTTCTTCACCCGCAAGCTGTTCTTCGTCAAGGAGGCGGACGCCCTGGTGCTCTGCCCCGGCGGCTTCGGCACCCTGGACGAGGCGCTGGAAGTGCTCACCCTGATCCAGACCGGCAAGAGCCCGCTGGTGCCGGTGATCCTGCTTGACGAGCCGGGTGGCAGCTACTGGCAGGACGCCATGACGTTCATGCAGCGGCAACTGCTCGGCCACCGCTACATCCTGCCCAGCGACATGCACCTGATGCGCCTGGTGCACAGCGCGGAGGACGCCGTTGCGGAGATCGCCCGCTTCTACGGCAACTACCACTCCAGCCGCTGGCTGAAGGGCGAATACATCCTGCGCATGAACCATCCGCTGAACGACGCGACCCTGGGCAGGCTGCACGAGGAGTACGCCGACCTGTGCCTGCATGGCGGCTTCACCCAGCATCCCTGCTGCCAGACGGGAGAGGACGACGCTGAGCTGTGCGACCTGCCGCGTCTGGTGTTCACCTTCAACGCCCGCGACCACGGCCGCCTGCGCGAGCTGGTCGACCTGATCAACGACAGCGCCAGCTGGGCCTGAATTGCAAAAGCGGCGCGCCAAGGGGGCGCGCCGCTACTTTGCGAGACTCAGGCCAGCAGGGCCTTGCCGTACCCTTCGACGAATTCCGCCGGCATGCGCCGCGGACGGCCGCTGGACAGTTCGATACAGGCAAAGGTGGTGTGGGCGCGCAGCAGGGTCGCGCCATCGGCCGGACGGATCAGCTGGAAGCGGCGCAGCATCCGCAGCCGCTGGTCGGATTCGACGATCCAGGTGCCCATGCACAGGCGCTCGCCCTGGTAGGCGGCGGCCAAGTAGTCCACCTCGTGGCGCACCACCGCCATGGCCCGATCCAGCCGGCGATAGGTCGCCAGGTCCAGCCCCAGGTGCTGGGAGTGGTTCCAGGCGCAGCGCTCCATCCAGCTCACATACACGGCGTTGTTGACGTGGCCGAGGCCGTCGATGTCCTCGGCCGTTACTTCAAGTTCCAGCAGGTAGGGGCTCGGCAGATCCCAATTCATCGTTGCGCATCCAGACTGGCGGCCAGCGCACAGGCCTCGCTGGCCAGTTGGGTGATCTGATCCCACGCCCGCGCCTTGACCAGCTCGGCGGGGGCGATCCAGGTGCCGCCGACACAGGCGACGTTGGGCATGCTCAGGAAGGTGAGCAGGTTGTCGGCGTTGATGCCGCCGGTGGGGCAGAAGCGGATGCCGGTGAAGGGCCCCTTGAGGCTCTTGAGCATCTTCACGCTGCCGGTGCCGTTGGCCGGAAACAGCTTCAGCGAGCGATAGCCGAACTCCAGGGCGACCAGCACCTCGGACGGCGTCAGCACGCCCGGCAGGTAGGGCATCTGCACGCTTTCCGCGGCCAGCGCCAGGCGCTCGGTGCAGCCGGGGCTGACGGCGAACTGGGCGCCGGCGTCCCGGGCCTCGAGAAACTGCTCGGCATGGATCAGGGTCCCTGCGCCCACCAGCAGGTCGGGCACCTCCTCGCGGATGCGCGACACGGCCTCCAGGGCGCGGGGCGTGCGCAGGGTCACCTCCAGCACGCGGATGCCGCCCGCCTGGAGCGCGCGGGCCAGCTCGACGGCGCTGCCAACCTCTTCGATCACCAGCACCGGCAGAACCGGACGGGCCTGTTGCAGGATCGCTTCCATCGTCAGGTTCATGGCACGCACTCCGCTGTTTCGGGTAGAAAAAGACGCCCCGGCAATGAAGGTCCGGAGCCTGCTCATGATCGCAATACTCCTCGATCATGGCCAGACGAAACGGGCAAATCCCGCCTGGCCGACAGCGCTCCGCCGCGCAATTTTTTTGACCCAAAACAAAAGGGCCGCCACATGGGCGACCCTGTATTCCCGCAAGCTTCGCGGGCAAGAAATGGCGTCCCCTAGGGGACTCGAACCCCTGTTACCGCCGTGAAAGGGCG